>Ga0307504_10000004_pt1 | contig 347452 bp, 336 predicted proteins | sample 19_S_MG_FD_194516 | JGI IMG/M metagenome (GOLD analysis project Ga0307504, IMG submission 194516) | Soil microbial communities from Populus trichocarpa stands in riparian zone in the Pacific Northwest, United States - 19_S | ecosystem: Environmental > Terrestrial > Soil > Riparian zone >... | reverse complement strand
CAGCAACGCAGACCGCATGGCCGCGCTTGCGCCCTGGATCGAGGACTACAACACTGTCCGGCGCCACAGCGCACTCGGCGGCAAGCCCCCGATCAGCCGTCTGTGACCAACGTGCTGGCCGGGTACATCTAGAAGCCCTGCTCGTCGCGGCGGCGGCGCCAGCGCTCCTCGAAGCGCTGCATGAACGAGCCGCGGTCACCGCCACCGGTGCCGCTGGTGCGCTGACGGGAGCGACGGGCCTTGCTGCGGCCACCGTCCACGACCGTGAGCGACGGGGTGCCCGAGGCGGTCGGCCTGGCCGGCGGCTCGGTGGTGCCGTGCGCGCTGCGCCACGAGCTGAGCGCCACGTAGGCGGAGGCGAGCATCACCACGAACCCGGCGATGCCGAGCCAGGTCTGCTGCAGGACGGCACCGGTCATCAAGACGGCGATGCCGACGACGAAGACGGCTCCGGCCAGGACCGACCGGCGGCGTGCCGAGGCGCGCCAGGACGTGCCGCGCAGGGTGGAGGCCAGCTTGGGGTCCTCCGCGACCAGCGCGCGCTCCATCTGCTCGAGCAGTCGCAACTCTTCTTCCGAGAGCGGCACGGTTACCTCCCGCCTTCGTTCTTCACCCCAGTCTAGGCAGCACTTCCGCGGGCCGGTACCCGACCTCGGAAATTTCCCGCGGGCGCGGACGTCCCGGCCCAGACCAGGACTCAGGTCAGCTCGACCAGGCGGCTGCGCAGGCTCATCGTCACCCGGCGATGCACCTGGCTGACCCGTGACTCGGTGACGCCGAGGACCTGGCCGATCTCGGCGAGCGTGAGCCCTTCGAAGTAGTAGAGCGCGATGATGATCCGGTCGCGCTCGGAGAGCTCCTCGACCACCCGCATCAGCGACGCCGAGACGTCGCCCTCCTCCACCACCTGCTCGGCGGCCGTGGAGAACTCGTCGGCGAGGTCGAAGTCGTCGAGGTTGGCGTGGCTGCTCGAGGACTGCTTGAGCAGGTCGCGCAGCTGCTGCACCGGGATGCCGGCCTCGGCGGCGACCTCGACGTCGTCGGGGGTGCGGCCGAGCTGCTCCTCGAGGGCGAGCTGAGCGCGGTGCACCACGCGGAGCTTGTCGCGCACCGAGCGGGGCACGAAGTCCATCGACCGCATGCCGTCGATGATCGCGCCCCGGATCCGCGGCACCGCGAACGTCTGGAAGCTGAGCCCCCGGTCGGGCTCGAAGCGCTCGATCGCGTCCATCAGGCCGAGCACCCCGTCGGAGACCAGGTCGTCGGGGTCGACGCTGTCGGGAAGCCGGGTGCGCAGCCGGCCGGCGACGTACTTCACCAGCGGCGCGTACTGGAGCACCAGCCGGTTGCGCAGAGCCGGGTCGCGGGTCTCGCGGAACTCCTGCCAGACGCCGCGGACGTCCTCGGCGGGGCTCATCCGAGCCTCACCCGGGTGTGCGGCTCACGCAGCGCGATCAGGGCGCTGGCCGGGTTCTCGCGGTAGCGCGCGATCAGCTCGGTGGTGGCGGCGTCGATGCGGTGGTGCAGCGCGCGCCGGTAGTCGGTGAGCGTGCGCTCGGCGGAACGGAGCCGCGCGATCGCCTCCTGCACCGCCTCGGTGTCCTCCGGGTCGAGCTCGGTCACCCACATCTCCTCGAGCACCGGCAGCTCCGGCAGCGGGCCCTCGGCACGGACCCGGACGAGCGCGTTGCGGGTCCGCCCGGAGCCGGTGTCACCGAGCACCCGGACCAGCTCGTCGAGGCGCAGGGTGCGCTCGTGGTGGGCCTCGGCCTCGAGCACGTCGAGGCGGGCGTGCACCAGGCGCCGCCAGTAGGAGATCCGCTCCTCCTCCTCGGTGATCCGGCGCCGGTAGGCACGCAGACCGTCGAGGGTCAGGTCGCCGAGCGCGAGCGGGGCGTCATCGACCTCGGGAAGGACCAGCGGAGCGCTGCGACCGTTGTGCGCCACGTCCGACCTCCTCGTCCCCCGTGGGTCGTCCGCCGGGCGCGACGCCCGGCCCCTCTCCTCCAGCATGACCCTATTCTCCGCAAGACGGAACGTCTGCGTGTCCGGAACGCCGGTTCCGCCTCCGAACCACCGCCTGCGCTACGCCTGAAATAGCCCATCCGGACTATCAAGACCAGCCCGTTCGGGGGCCGATGCTCACCGTGACTGCTCCACCGGTCGCCGATCTGGGAGAACGGCACCCGTGGGACATGACCCCACCCCGCTCGTGGCCAGCCCCCCGGCTCCGAGCGGCGCCGGAACGCATCAGCCCCCCGATGCACTCGGCCGAAGGCGGCTCCAGGCCCGTTCTCGAGACGGACCGGGAGCCGTTCTTCATGTCCGGGGCCGGCAGGGCGCGCGGGGTTTCACTGCCAGGCGGTCAGCACGTCGTCGATCTCGTCGGGCAGCAGCGCCCGGGCCCACAGCCAGCCCTGGCCGCGGTGGCAGCCCATGTCGCGCAGCGCCTCGACCTGCTCCGGCTCCTCGATGCCCTCGGCGACCGTGCGCATCCCGAGAGCGGCGGCCAGCCCCACCACCGAGCGGGAGATGGCGCGGGAGTCGGGGCGTGAGACGACGTCGGCGACGAACGAGCGGTCGATCTTGAGCTCGGCGACGGGGAGCCGCTGCAGGTGCACCAGGGAGTTGTAGCCGGTGCCGAAGTCGTCGATCGCGATCCGCACCCCGGCGTCGGCCAGCCGTCCCAGCAGCACGACCGCGTGGTCGGCGTTGTCCATGATCGCGTGCTCGGTGATCTCCAGCGTCAGGCAGCCGGCCGGCAGGCCGGTCTCCTCGAGCATCTCCTGGACCAGCGAGTCGAGACGCTGCTGCTGCGCCGTGCGTGGCGAGATGTTCACGGCCACCGTGACGTCGTCGGCGACCAGCCCGGCGGTCCGCAGCCGGACCAGCTCGGTGCCGGCGGCGAGGATCACCGCCCGGTCGAGGTCGAAGGAGAGCCCGGAGGTCTCGGCCGCGCTGAGCAGCTCCGCAGGCGTGACCTCGCCCAGCTCGGGGTGCGTCCAGCGCAGCAGCGCCTCGAGCCCGGTCAGCCGGTTGCTGTCGAAGTCGACGACCGGCTGGTAGCCGAGCCGGGGGGCACGCTCACGCAGCTGCTCGCGCAGCGCCGCGGCGATCGCCAACCGGCGCGCGGCGGGGCTGGTCTCGCCCCCGGAGAACGTGCTCACCTGGCTGCGCCCGGCCAGCTTGGCGTCGTACATCGCGGCGTCCGCGAAGCGCAGCAAGTCGGTGACGGCGTAGGGCGGCGAGTGGGCGATGCCGAGGCTGGCACTGACGTAGAAGGACTCCCGCCCCAGCAGGACGGGCTCGGAGAGCACCTGCTGCACCCGGGCGGCGACCTCGACCGCCGCCTCAGGGTCGGCGTCCTCGCAGATCACCGCGAACTCGTCGCCACCGAGCCGCGCCACGGTGTCGCTGTCGCGGACGGCGTTCTCGAGGCGGGCGGCGACCTCCACCAGCAGCCGGTCTCCGACCTCGTGGCCGCGGCTGTCGTTGACGAGCTTGAAGTGGTCGAGGTCGAGGAACATCACGGCGAGACCGCCGGTCTGCTCGCGGGCCTGGCGGGCGCCGGCCATCGTGATCCGGTCCACCAGCAGCGCCCGGTTGGGCAGCCCGGTGAGCGCGTCGTGCAGCGCCGCGTGCCGCAGCTCCGCCTCGACCCCACGGGCCGCCGTCACGTCGGAGACCATGCCGAGGCTGCCCATCGGGGAGCCGTCGTCGTGGGTCAGCGGGCTGGCCGCGACGAGCCAGATCCGGTGCGTCCCGTCGGGGTGGTCGTAGCCGACCTCGTAACGCTCCGGGCCACGCTCGACCCGGTGCTCGAGCCGCTGGTCGATGGCAGCGGCCTCGTCGTGGGCGAGCACGTCGTGCAGGCCGCGCTCGTAGACGGTCTCGAGCGGCAGCCCCATCAGCTCGGCCATCGTGTCGTTGGCGAAGAGCACCGCCCCGTCGGGGGCCAGCGCGATGATCCCCTCCTGGGCGGTCTCGACGATCGCGCGGTAGCGCGACTCGGACTCGCGCAGCCGCTCGAGCACCTCCATCTCGGTGCTGACGTCGCGAAGGTTGGAGACCATGCCCTGGATCTCCGGGTCGTCGTAGCGGTTGGTGTTCAAGGTGTCGAACCACCGCCAGCGGCCGCGCGCGTCACGGATGCGGGCCAGCCGGCGGGCGCTCGCGCCCGGCCGTGCCCGGAGCGCACTCACGTGCGAGGCCGAGGTGTCGACCTCGTCGGGGTGGAGGTACTGGCGGCCGTCGGTACCGAGCACCTCCTCCGGCGGGTAGCCCAGCACCCGCGTGAACGAGGGCGACACGTAGGTGAGCCGGTTGTCGCGGTCGCTGACGAGCACGACGTCGGCGGCGCTGCGGTAGAGCGCGGTGAAGAAGACCTCCTGCTGTGCCACCCGGCGCTGCGCCTCGTGGATGTCGCTCAGGTCGCGGGCGAAGACCGCGAGCTCGCGCGGCGTGCCGTCCCGGTCGCGGACCAGGCTCGCGTCGACCATCATCGGCACCTCGCTGCTGTCGTCGCGGCGGGCGTTCACCTCGTAGGAGACCGAGTCCAGGCGTCCCGCGCGCAGCTCACGCAACCGGTGGGCGGTGCCGGCGAGGTCGACGGGGGTCGCCAGCAGGGTGGCGTCGCGTCCGAGCAGCCGGCCCCGGCTGCGTCCGAGCAGGGCGCAGGCGGCGTCGTTGACGGCGACGAAGCGGCCGTCGAGGTCGAGCAGGGCCTGCGGGGTCGCCACCTGGTCGAACCGGGCATGGCTGCGCGCCAGCGCGTCGGTCAGGTCCTCCCGCAGCCGGCGCTCCTCGCTGACGTCGGTGAGCTCGAGACTGATCCCGCGGGTGGTGCCATCCTCGTCGCGGCGAACCGCCCGGGTCACGGACACCTGCACGCGGTGCCCGTCCTTGTGCACGCACGTGGTCACGTCGAGGGCCACGTCGTCGCCGGCGTAGAGCCGGCGACGCCGGTCCAGCAGCTCCTCGCGCTCCCCCGGGTCGGCCAGCTCGAGCAGGGGGCGGCCGACGAGCTCGGCCGGACTCCAGCCGAGCAGCTGCTCGGTCGCGGCGTTGGCCCAGAGGATCAGCCCGTCGGCGTCGGTGGCGAGTACGGCGTTGGGCGAGCCCACGACCACGGACCGGAAGATCTCGGCCTCGAGCTCGGCCGGCATTCCGGTGGTCCCGAGCGAGCTGGTGGGTCGCGGCCCGGAGGCATGGTTGCCGTCGGTCTCCATGCGCCCCCCTGTCTCCGCGCGCTCGCAGCGGACGTGCCGACATCCCGCCCGTGGGCGGCCCCCTCGGTCTCATCCCCCGCGACCTCCCAAGAGAGTAGCCCTACGGACGGCGCCCGAGCCGTATCTCGACACGGCCCGGTCCGCCGCGCGGTCCGCCTCGGACCAGCCGCGCTCGCGCTCGCCGAGCACCAGCTGACGCTGCACGGTGGTCCGCGGCACCAGCCCCTCGACCCGGACCCCGACGAGCCGGATCCGGGCCCGTTGCAGCCCCAGCCCGAGGAAGAGGGCCACCGCGGTGCCGTAGATCTCCTGGGTCACGTCAGTGGCCTCGCCCAGGGTCCGGGACCGGGTGATCGTGGTGAAGTCGGCGAAGCGCACCTTGAGGGTGACGGTCCGGCCGGCCACCCCGGCGGTCCGCATCCGGGTGCTCACCTTGGCGGAGAGCCGCAGCACCTCGCGCAGCACCAGCTCCCGGTCGTCGGTGTCGCGGCCGAACGTCTCGTCCGCCCCCATGCTGCGGTCCGGCTCGTCGGGCCCCCGGCGGGCGGTGACCACGCGGCGGTCCTGGCCCCAGGCGAGCTGGTGCAGCTGGCTGCCCAGCCCCGCGCCGAGCGCCCGCTGCAGGGTCGCGAGCGGGGTGTGCGCCAGGTCGCCGACGGTGGTGAGCCCCAGCCGGTGCAGCAGTGCCGCAGTCTTCTCCCCCACTCCCCACAGCTCACCGACGTCGAGCGGGTGCAGGAAGCCGGTGACCGCGTCGGGCGGCACCACCAGCACCCCGTCGGGCTTGGCGCGCCGGCTCGCGAGCTTGGCGACCGCGACGGTGGCCGCGAGCCCGACCGAGCAGGTGATCGCCTGCTCGTCGTGGATCCGGGCGCGCAGCAGCTCCGCAATGTCGTAGGGCGTGCCGAGCCGCCGGGAAGCACCGGAGACGTCGAGGAACGCCTCGTCGAGCGAGACCGCCTCCACCAGCGGCGTCACCTGCCGGAACGTCTCCATCACCGCGCTCGAGACCTGGCCGAAGGTCTCGAAGTCGGGCGGGACCACGACCGCGTCGGGGCACAGCCGCCGGGCCCGCGTCATCGGCATCGCGGAGCGGACCCCGTGCTCCCGTGCCTCGTAGCTGGCCGAGAGGACCACCCCGCGGTAGCCGCCGCCCACGATCACCGGCAGGCCGGCGAGGTCGGGACGGTCCCGGACGGCGACCGAGGCATAGAACGCGTCCATGTCCACGTGCAGCACCGGACAGTCCCAGGACGCCTGTGCGGGTGAGCCGGTCATGACCGGCCACCGGGCCTAGTGACGTCGGGCGAGCACGTGCACCTGGGTGGCGAGGGGGAGGTACTCCGGTCGGGTGGACACGGCCCGCTCCAGCTCGACCAGCGCACCGGCCGCGCCGGGCTCGAGGTCGACCAGCGAGCTGGGCACCAGGTCGGCGAAGACCCGGACGGCGTGCATCGCGTCGGGGGTGAACCCGGCCCCGACCAGCAACCCGGCGAGCTCGTCGGCGGTGAACCGGCGCCCGGAGCCGGCGTGCCCGGCTCCTCCGGTCGGGTCGTCGAGCAGTGCCCGGGCCTGCACGAAGTGGCCGGCCATCGCCCGGGTGAGCACCGCGGCGTGCCGCTGGTTGACGAGCAGGCTGAGGGTGCCGCCGGGACGGAGCACCGCCGCGAGGCCGGCGAGCGCGGTGGCCGGGTCGTCGACGATCTCGAGGACGCCGTGGCAGAGCACGGCGTCGACCGGACGTCCGGCGTCCCCGTCGCCGAGCAGCGCCGGCAGGCTGGCCAGGTCGCCCTGCAGGCCGGTGACCCGGTCGGCGACACCGCTCTCCTCGGCCCGGCGGGCCAGGATCGCGAGCGCGTCGGGGCTGGGGTCGACCACGGTGACCCGGTGGCCGAGCCCGGCGACCAGGACCGCGAACCCGCCGGTGCCGCCACCCACGTCGAGCACGTGCAGGACACGCTCGGAGGTCGCGGTGGCCAGCACGTCGCGCAGGGCGTCCCAGACGACCGCGGTGCGGGCGGCGCTGCGGCGCTGCAGGGTGCTGCTGCGGGCGTTCCCCGAGGTCTGCTGACCGGTCTCCTGCTGCATGGCGACCACCCTAGGACATGGCCGGGACCGCCCCGACGCGGCGCGACGCACTCAGCCACCGGAGCTCCCCGGAGAGGAGTGCCACAGCTTGCGCGGCGCGCTCTTGGTGTCCTCGCCCGGCGGCTTGATGTCGGCGTAGGGCGACATCCGGAAGCCGCTCGAGTGCACCAGCACCCGGCGCCTGCCCATCCCCCCGGCAGCCGAGCCCGACGAGCCGTCCTGCGCCGCGTGCGGGGCCACCGGAGCCATCACCGGTCGGGTCGACCGGGACTCCGCGGCCCCCGTCACGGCCCGGTCCGCCTCGCCCGCAGCCGCTCTGCCCCGCCCGGCGAAGCCGTCGGGCACCTGGGCCATGGCCGCCTGGACCGCGGCCATCCCGCCCTGCTGCCACAGGTCGTGCAGCACCGGCAGCTCCCAGCAGCCGGTGGCCCGCAGCGACACCCCGCGCCGGCCGGTGCGCCGCAGCTCGCCGCGCACCACCAGCAGCCAGGAGTGGAAGACCGTGGCGGCGTAGGGGCCCTGCACGTCCTCGAAGAAGGTCGCGTCCACCGGACCGGTCGCGTCGTCGAGGGTCAAGAAGACCACCCGCCGGCCGGAACGGATCGGCGGGGTCTGGGTGGCGACCTTGACCCCGGCGACCAGCAGCTCGGCCTTGCTGCGTCGGGACAGCAGGTCGACCGAGCGGGTCACCCCGAGCGCGTCGAGGAAGCCGGCGTAGAAGTCGACCACGTGCCGGCTCACGTCGAGGCCGAGGATCTCGAGCTCGGCCCGGACCCGCTCCCCCGCGCTCATCTCGGGCAGCCCGCTGACCTCACCTTCGCCGGGGGTGTCGCCGAGGTCGAGCGCGAGCTGGACGGAGTCCACCGGGGTAGCCGGGCGGGTGGCCCGGGACTGCCGCGCGGCCGCGGCCCAGACCCCGGAGTCCGGGGCGGTGTCCCGGCGGAACGCGCCCACCCCGGTGCCGGGCTCCGGTCCGGGGCCGGCGCCGTCGGGCCGGGTCGCCTCCCAGCGGGCCCGCTCGGCAGCGCGCCGCAGCGGGTCGGAGCTGTTGCGCTCCACCGCCTCCGCGGCCCGGCCGTCCGCACCCGGGACGGTGCTGGTGCGAGCGCCCGGCTGACCGTCGGGGCGTGCGGGCGGACCCGCGCGCAGGCCCCGGCTGGCCAGCCCGCGGCCGCGCCCCCGGGAGGCACGGTCCAGTGCCCGGCTGTGCCGGTCGAGGTCGGCCACCTGCAGCAGCAGGTCGCGCCGGGTGACACTGCCGCGCCGGCGGACCGCGGCCGGCTCCCCGATGCCGTAGACCTCGTCGAAGCCACCCGCGAGCACGAGCCGCTCCACCACCGGGCGGGAGACCCCGGCACGCTGCCAGAAGTCGCTGAGCGAGTGGTAGGGGCGGGCCGCCACGACCCGCAGCACCTCGGCCTCGCTGATCCCCTTCACCTCCGCGAGCGCGAGCCGGATGCCGTAGCCGCGGCCGTGCACGGCCAGCGGGTCCGCCGTACCTCCCCTGTCGTCGACCCCGTCACTGCCGTCGTCGGCTGCGCACCGCTCGACGGTGTAGGTCTGCTCCGAGGCGTTGACGTCGAGGCCGAGCACGGTGATCCCGAGCTGGCGGGCGTCGTCGAGGATCAGCCGCTTGGGGTACATCCCCGGGTCGTGGGTGAGCACCCCGGCCAGGAAGTGCGCCGGGTAGTGCGCCTTGAGCCAGGCCGACTGGTAGGTGGGCAGCGCGAACGCCGCGGCGTGGGCCTTGCAGAACCCGAAGGACGCGAACGCCTCGAGCACCTTCCAGAGCTCCTCGACCACCGGCCGGGAGTAGCCGCGACGCAGCGCCCGCGGGAAGAACCAGAGCTTGGTCTGCGCCATCCCGTCGGTGTCGCCGAGCGCCCGGCGGGCCTCGTCGGCCTCGGCGAGGGTGCAGCCCGCGAACTGCGCGATCATCTCGATCACCTGCTCGTGGAAGACCACCACGCCCTGGGTGGAGCCCAGGATCGGTCGCAGGTCCTCGTGCAGGAAGCGCGGCATCCGCCAGCCCTGCTTGGCGTCGAGGTAGGGGGTGATCATGTCGCTCTTGACCGGGCCGGGCCGGAACAGCGAGATGTCGGTGATGACGTCCTCGAACGTCTCGATGCCGGACTTGCCGACCAGCTCGCGCTGGCCGGGCGACTCGATCTGGAAGACCCCGAGCGTCTGGGCGCGGGAGATCATCGCGTAGGTCCGCGGGTCGTCGAAGCGCACCTGGGCCTCGTCGTCGAGGTCGAGGTCGACCCCGTCGACGCGGGACACCTCGGCCACCGCGTGCGCCATCGAGGACTGCATCCGGATGCCGAGCACGTCGAGCTTGAGCAGGCCGAGGTCCTCGACGTCGTCCTTGTCGAACTGGCTCATCGGGAACCCGGCGTAGGACGCCTCGACCGGGGTCCGGTCGAGCAGGGTGGCGTCGGAGAGCAGCACCCCGCACGGGTGCACGGCGATGTGCCGGGGCAACCCGTCGAGCCGCTCGACGAGCCGGAACAGCAGGTCGAGCCGGTGCTCCCCGAGCCCGGAGGCGCGCAGCTCCGGCAGCTCGCGCAGCGCCACCCGGGCGTCGCGGGCCCGGATGTGCGGGAACGCCTTGGCGATCGCGTCGATCTCGCCCACCGGCATGCCGAGGGCGGCGCCGACGTCGCGGACCGCGTGCCGGACCCGGTAGGTGTCCATCATCGAGACGCAGACGCAGCGCTCCCCGCCGTAGCGGTCGAGCACCGCGGTGTAGACCTCGAGCCGGCGCGCGGACTCGACGTCGACGTCGATGTCGGGCAGCGCCTGGCGCAGCGGGGAGAGGAAGCGCTCCATCAGCAGGTTGTGCCGCAGCGGGTCGACCCCGGAGATGCCGAGCAGGTAGTTGACCAGGCTGCCGGCCCCCGAGCCGCGGGCCGCGCAGCGCACCCCCATGTCACGGATCAAGTCGGTGACGTCGCCGACGGTGAGGAAGTAGGAGGAGTAGCCGAGCCCCTCGATGATCTGCAGCTCGTCGTCAAGCCGCTTCCAGACCCGCTGCATCGGGCCGCTGCCGTAGCGGCGGCCGATGCCCGCCTCGGCGCGGGCCCGCAGCGCCGCCGCGGCCTCGCGCGGGCCGCCGGCGCCGAACTCCGGGAAGTGCACCTCCCCGAGCCCGAGGTCGGCACGGGGGTCGACCGCGCAGCGGTCGGCGACCGTCCGGGTGCGGGCCAGCAGGTCGCGGGCGGCCGCGGCGGAGTCCTGCTCGATGCCGGCGAACCGGGCCACCTCCTCGGCGACCTCGGCCATCTGCTTGCCGGACTTGAGGAACCCCTCGGCGTTGCCCCGGGACAGGTCCGAGCCGGCGTGGCGCAGGTCGGCAGAGCCGAGCGGGACCAGCCGGCGGGCCGCGTCGAGGACGTCGACCGTGGGCGCGTCGGCCCGGTCGGCGTAGCGGACCGCGTTGCTGAGCACCATCGGGAGCCGGTGCCGCCGGGCAAGCCCCGCCATCCGGGCGGCGTGCGGCGAGGAGCCCGGACCGGAACCCGGCAGCCGGTGCGAGACCAGCTCGACCACGAGGTCCTCGGGGGCGAACAGCTCCCGCCAGGGGGCGAGCGCGGCGGTGGCCAGGTCGTCGCGGCGCAGCGTGGCCGCCCGGCCGAGCTCGGAGCCGGGGCCGAGAAGCACCAGCACCCCCCGCCCTGCGGCGTGCTCGGCCACCAGGTCGAGGGTGCAGACCGGGGAGCCGCGCTCCCCGGCCAGGTGGGTCGCCGAGACCAGCCGGCAGACCGCGGCCCAGCCCTGCCGGCTGGTCGCCAGGAACGTGACCCGCGGCAGCCGCTCGTCGCGGAAGGCACCGCCCCGCACCGGTGTCCGGGCCCCGGTCCCGGCACCGGTCCCGGCCCCGGTACCGGTACCGGGGCGGGCCGGGCCCGGGTGCCCGGGCAGGGCCAGCGTCGGCGCCACGGCCAGGTCCACCCCGAGGACCGGACGCACTCCCGCCGCCAGGCAGGCCTTGGCGAACCGGACCGCGCCGTAGGTGCCGTCCCGGTCGGTGAGCGCGAGCGTGTCCATCTCCCGCTCGACGGCGCGCTCGACGAGCACGTGCGGGTGGGAGGCTCCGTATTGCAAGGAGTACCCGGAGGCCACGTGCAGGTGCACGAACGGGTCAGGCAACCCGATCGCCCCCCGGTGCGCACGGCAGGTGCTCCTGGAACGGGGGGTGCCGGGTCAGCCCGAGCAGCTCCTCGACGACACCGAGGAACCGGTCGGAGTCCCGGACCAGGTCGTCGGCCTCGCGCTCGGTGACCGCCCGCGTGGAGCCCGCCTCGGCAGCGGCACGCTTGCCGGCGCCGGCGGAGAAGAACGCCGCCCACTCGCCGAGCTCCGGAGCGACCTCGGCGAGCAGCACCCAGGCGTTCCTCTGGACCTGACGGCCGCGACGCCCGGCGACCGGGGTGGCCCGGGCGGCGAGCAGGGCCGCGGTGGTCCGCAGCGCGGCGACGTGGGCCAGGGCGTAGCGCAGCGGCACCTCGTGGGAGGTGATCGCCTCCCGCAGCGAGGTGGCCGCCCGCTCCAGGTAGGCGTAGGTGGCGGCCGGCAGGTCGAACGGGCCGGGCGCCGGCCGCGAGGCCGGAGAGGTCGAGACGGTCATGTCCGGCCCTCTCAGTCCACGCAGCGGGCGAGCCGCCACGTGCCGTCGACGGTGTCGAGGACCAGGTCGAAGACACCCCAGCCCTCGTTGCCGTTCGTCCCGTGCTGGCCACCGGCCACCGCCCGGAACGCCATCCCCCGGGCCGCCTCCACCCGCCACACCTCGCGCTCGGCGACCAGGTCGGTGCCGACCGGCCGCTCGAGGGTGAGGGTGCCGGCAGGGGCGTCGCCCGGCTCGTCGGAGCCGAGCACGGCGTGCACCCCGCTCGACTGCCACCAGGCGCCGGTCTCCACCCACTGCGCGACCACGCCGCGCACCTTCCAGAGCCGTCCACGCCACAGGAACTGCTCGGGCCCCTCGACGTCGCCGCCCGGTCCCGCCACCAGGCCCCTGCGCACCTCCACGGGGTCGTCGTACCGCCGCATCTCTCGCCTCCCGGCTCGTGGCCCCGCCCGCCCGACCCTGGCGACCGCTGGCCTCGTTGTGGCGACCCCTGGTTGTCGGTGCCCGGGTGCAGGATGCGCGGTGTCGCGCGAACGAGCCCCCGGGACCGCGGCAGAAGCGGGGGTCGAGGTCGCTCCCACCGCGGTCTTCTTCCGGAATCGTTCGAACGCATGTTCGAACGATTCTCACGGTACACCTCGCCTCCGACACGACGTCAACCTCGACCTGGACCACCTGGGGACGACGGCGAACCCGGCCCGTAGGGTCGGCGCCATGAGCTCCGAACACCCCTCGGTCGCCAGGTTCCGCGAGGCCCTCACCGACGCCGGCGGCACCGGGCGGATCGTGGTCCTGCCCGACAGCGTGCACACCGCACCGCTCGCCGCGGAGGCGCTCGGCTGCCCGGTGGGCGCGATCGCCAACAGCCTGCTCTTCGACGCCGACGGCGCCCCGGTGCTGATCCTGACCTCCGGCGCCCACCGCGTGGACACCGCGAAGGTCGCCACCGACCTCGGCCTGCCGCCGCTGCGCCGGGCCACCCCCGACTTCGTGCGCACCCACACCGGTCAGGTGATCGGCGGGGTCTCCCCGCTCGCGCACCCCGCACCGGTGCCGACCTACCTCGACACGGCGCTGCGCGAGTACGACGAGCTGTGGGCCGCCGCCGGGCACCCCGCGGCCGTCTTCTCCACCAGCTTCGACGAGCTGCTCGCGCTCACCGGCGCGACCGAGGTGGAGGTGAGCTGATGGAGATCTGGGTGAACCCGGCGTGCTCCAAGTGCGTCGCCGCGACCGCCGCCCTCGACGAGGCCGGGGTGGCCTACACGGTGCGCCGCTACCTCGACGAGCCGCCGACGGTCCCCGAGCTCGCGGCCGTGCTGGCCCGACTCGGCGTCGAGCCCTGGCACGTCGCGCGGGAGAAGGAGACGGCCGCGGCCGGCATCGACCTGCCCCGCGACCCCGGCCACCGCGACGCGTGGCTGACCGCCATGGTTGCCCACCCCGAGGTGATCCAGCGGCCGATCCTCACCGCCGACGACGGTACGACGGTCGTGGGCCGGGACACCGAGTCACTGGCCCGCGCGGTCGCGGCCGAGCAGGCCTGACCGGGCCGGCCCCGAACGCCGTACGCCGGCGGCTGTTTACCAGGGTATGCAGGAAAACTGCCGCTCCCCATGGGGAAATCACCATGGGGAGCGGCAGTTCCTCGACATACCCTGGTAAACCGCCCTAGCCCGGGTGGACCGCGACGTCGGCGGCCTTCACGTAGGCGATCCGGTGGCCGAACCAGATCTGCAGGTAGCGCTCCTTGCCGGACACGACGGTGTGGTCCCCGGCAAGGGAGTCGTCGTAGGTCTTGGCGTAGTAGAAGTCGGTGGGCACGCCGGTGTCGGCGAGGACGTAGGACTGCCCCGGGGCGAGGGTGTACTGCAGCGGCGAGACCGGCTGGGCGGGGATCTCGGCGGGGTAGGCCGAGGCCTCGGGGTAGGCACGGCCGTAGACCGGCACCGCGGTCGCGCCGGCGGGGGTCACCACGTCGCCCTGCGAGGGGCGGATGACCGCGTCACCGGCGGCGTTGCGGTTGTGGAACCAGCCGAGCCGGCCGAGGTACCAGGTCGCGACCCACTCCCCCTGGCGCAGCGCGACGACGACCTTCTGGCCGGCCGCGAGACGCGCACCGATGTCGGAGACACCGGTGGTCGAGGCCGAGCCGTCGGTGTGCAGGCCGGCGTCCGAGACCAGCGGGGCGTCCTCGGAGGGCGCCGTGTGCAGGTAGACGACGTTGGTGCCCTGGGTCGGGCAGGCGGTGCCGGCGGTGGTGCAGCCGGTCACCGGCTCGGGGTTGTCGGCGAAGCCGGGCACCACGGTGACCACGTCGGACGGCCCGCTGCGCCGGTCGGCCACCAGCGGGGCGCCGAGCAGGGACATGTAGTGCTGCCAGTCCCAGTAGGGGCCCGGGTCCCAGTGCATGCCCTTCACGTGCGCGGCGTCGACACCGGGCACCTGGTCGTGGCCGATGATGTGCGCGCGGTCCAGCGGGACGCCGTACTCGTGGGCCAGGTGACCGACCAGCGTCGCCGAGTTCTGGTACATCCGCTCGGTGTACCAGGTCGCGCCCGAGGCGGCGTAGCCCTCGTGCTCGACGCCGATCGAGTGCGTGTTGACGTACCAGTTGCCGGCGTGCCAGCCGACGTTCTTGGCGTTGAGGTGCTGGGCGACCTGGCCGTCGCTGGAGCGGACGGTGTAGTTCCACGCCAGGTACGTCGGGTCCTGGACGAGCTTGAGCGAGGTGTCCCAGGACGCCTCGGTGTCGTGGATGACGATGTACTTGATGGCCAGGTCGTGCGGGCGGTCGGCGAGGTCGTGGTTGCCGTAGGCCGACGGCGAGGAGCCGTACTGCTCGTAGGGTGCGGGCACCGAGAGGCAGTCCAGCGACGCCGGGCAGTCACTGACGTCGTCGTCGGGCGCCGGCAGGCCCATCGCCTGCACCGCGGCGGTGTCGGCGGTCGCGTCCGGGGTTGCCGCCAGCGTCACGTGCTGGCCGTCGTCGGTGGTGCGCTCGGCGCCGGTGCGGATCGTGGTGAACACCTGCCGGACGAACGTCGTCGCCTCGGCCTCACGCCCGGCGTCGGCGTAGCGGGCGACCGCGGTCGTCCACGCACGGGGCGCGCCGCTGGCGGTCGTCGGCTGGTAGGAGGCGAGCACCGCCGCGCCGCCGCAGACGTTGGCGACCGGGTCGGTGCGCAGCTGCTCGACGGGAACGCCGAGCGCGTCGGCCGCGGCCAGCAGGGTGCCGGTGCTGCCCTCGACGGCGGAGCCGCCCTCGCCCTTGGCGGCGGCACCGTCACCGGACGCCTTGCCGAGGTCGCGCAGCGTGAGGTGCATCGGGCCGTAGCCGCCCGCGGTGCTCATCTCGCCGTGGTGGTCGTCCCAGCGGGTCTCCAGGTAGGAGACGCCGAGCAGCACCTGCTCGGGGACGCCGGAGACCTCGGCGGCCCGCGCGAACACGGCCTGCCGGTCGGTGCTGCCGGTCAGGCAGCGGGCCCAGTCGGCGCGGGCGGCGTCGCCCGCGGCCGGGGCCGTCGTGGTGGTGAGGGCGGCCAGGCCGCCGGTGCCGGAGGCGGTCAGCGCGACGGCGGCCAGGGCGACACCCAGCCGACGTCGGGACCTGTGGGTGCGGAGCATGCGGGAGTCCCCTTGTCCCGAGCGGGCCCGGACCTGACCGGACCACAAGGGCACCACCCAAGCGAAGCGCCCGGGCAAAGTAAAGAGTTCCAGGGGATGTAACGGAATGTAAACGCAGAGGACGGGAGCGCCCCTTCCAGACCCACCCCCGTCGAAGGCCTGGACGGATGCGCTCCCGTCCTTTCCATTTTGACCTATTCCGCCGACATCGGCACCCGTAAATGTGCACAGCCGCCTCAGCAGCCCCGCGTGTCGCGGTCCCCCGGCTCCCGCCTAGGCTCGCTGCCATGGCACGCGTGGTGGTCGTCGGCGGCGGGTTCGGGGGTACGGCGACCGCGGCCCGGCTCGCCAAGAACGGCCACACCGTCACGCTCGTCGAGCGCACCGACCGGCTCGGCGGGGCCGTCGGGTTCCTGGAGCGGGACGGCTTCCGGTGGGACACCGGGCCGACCGCGACGCTGCTGCCGGCGGTGCTGCGCGACCTGTTCCGCAAGTCCGGACGGCCCCTGGAACGCGAGCTGGACCTGGTCCCGGTCGAGCCGGTCCGCGAGCACCGCTTCGAGGACGGGACGGTGCTGGCACTGCCGTCGGGCAGCCGCTCCGCCCAGCTCGAGGCCGTGGACGCCTCGCTCGGCGGCGGCGCCGGCCGGCAGTGGGTGGACCACGTGCAGACGTTCGCGGAGCCGTGGGACCTGCTGCGCCGGGGCTACCTGGAGCGCCCCTTCTCGGCCGACCACCTGGACAAGGCGACGCTGGCGCTGCTGCGCACCCGCACCTCGCTGGAGAAGGTCGTGCAGCGCCAGCTCAAGGACAAGCGGCTGCGCGCGCTGGCGCTCACGGCGGCCGTCATGGACGGCCACGAACCGCGCAACGCCCCCGCCTGGCTGGGGATGCTGGCCTACGTCGAGCAGAACTTCGGGGTGTGGACCGTGCCCGGCGGGCTCGGCGCCCTGGCCGCCGCGATGACCAAGCGGCTCGGCGAGCGCCGGGTCGAGGTGCTGACCGGCACCCGTGCGCACGACGTCGTGGTCCGCGACGGCCGGGCGGTCGCGGTCAGCACCGACGCCGGCGACCTCGACGCCGACGTCGTCGTGTGCGCGGTCGACCCGCGCACGCTGCCGGCGCTGGCCGGGCTGGTGGCCCGCACCCAGCCGGCGCTCCCTCCCCTGGTCACGCACGTCGGGCTGGACGGCGACGTGCCCGCGCTCCCCCACGAGGTGGTCCTGCACGGCCCGCACGCGACCCTGGCGGTGCGCACCAACGGCACCGCCCCGACCGGCGGCGCTGCGTGGACGGTGCTCTCCCGCGGCCGGGTCGAGGAGGACGTGCTGGTGGCGCTGGCCCGCCGCGGCCTCGACGTCCGCGACCGCGTCGTCAGCCGGGTGGACCGGTCACCTCGCGACCTGGTCGTGGAGCACTCCGGGTCGCCGTACGGCGTGCTGTGGCAGGGCCGCGGCACGCTCACGCACCGGCTCGGCACCCGGACCCCGGTGGACGGCGTCTACTGCGCGGGGGCGCACGTGGCGGCCACCACGGGGCTGCCGTTCGTCGGGCTGACCGCGGCGGTCGTGGCCGAGCAGGTCGGCACGGCGCCGCGCTAGCTCACACCAGCGCCCAGGTGACCGTGACCGTCGCGGTGACGTCCTCGGTGCCCGGCTCGAACGACGTCGCCCGCAACGCCGCGGGCTCGGCGAAGCCGCCGGGACCGGGCGCTCCGCCCTCGGCCACCGTGAGCACCTCCCCGAGGCTGCGACCGGCGAGACCGGCCAGCTCGGTGGCCACGGCACGGGCGTCGGCGACCGCGGCCGCGCGCGCCTCGACCCGCAGCGGCGCCGGGTCGGCGACCACCGGCCGCACGCTCTGCACGACGAGCACGTCACCGACCTCGTCACCGAGCGCGCTGACCAGCTGCCCACCGGCGTCGAGGCTGTCGCAGTGCACCAGGACCCGGTGCTCGGCGACGTAGCCGACCATCCGCCCCTCCCGGTCGTGGTCGGGGTAGACCTGCAGCGCCCGGCTGCCGACCCGCTCCCGGTCGGTGAAGCGGTGCGCGACCTCGACCAGCACCGCCACCCCGGACGCCGTTCGTGCCAGCGCCGCCGAGACGGACTGGCCCGAGCACCGCACCGCCAGGTCCAGACGCAACGAGTCGGGGACGCCCGCGGCCGCGCCGCTGCCCGTCGTGGTGACGGTGCCGGGCGCGGAGCTCAACGGTCTGCCTCAGCCGACCGTGGCGCGGAGACCGGCGTAGATCTCGCGGGTGGCCCGGGAGCGGTTGAGCGTGAAGAAGTGCAGCCCCGGCGCGTCACCCTCGAGCAGGGTGTCGCACAGCTCGGTGGCGACCGCGATGCCTTCGGAGCGTACGGCGGCCGGGTCGCCGTCGAAGCGGGCCACCCGCGCGACCACGTCCGCGGGGAGCGCGGCGCCGGACAGCTCGGCCATCCGGCTCACCTGGGCCAGCGTCGTGATCGGCATGATGCCCGGGATGATCGGGATGTCCACGCCGAGGGCGTGCACCCGGTCGCGCAGGGCGAAGTAGTCGGCGGCGTTGAAGAACAGCTGGGTGATCGCGAAGTCGGCCCCGGCCCGTGCCTTGGCGGCCAGCACCCGGGCGTCCGCGTCGAGCGACTCGGCCGAGGGGTGCCCCTCGGGGAAGGCCGCCACGCCGACGCAGAAGTCGCCGAGCGCCTTGGTCATCTCGACCAGCTCGACGGCGTGCGCGAGGCCCTGCGGGTGCGTCTCGAACGGAGCGGCCGGTCCGGCGGGCGGGTCGCCGCGCAGCGCGAGCACGTTGCGCACCCCGGCGTCGGCGTAGGAGCCGATCACCGAGCGCAGCTCGTCGCGGCTGTGCCCGACGCAGGTCAGGTGCGCCAGCGGCGTCATCGAGGTGTCCTGGGCGATCTGCTGGGTGATGCCCACGGTGCGGTCGCGGGTCGTGCCCCCGGCGCCGTACGTCACGGAGACGAAGGTCGGCGACAGCGTCTCGAGCTCGCGCAGCGCCGTCCACAGCGCCCGCTCGCCGTCGGCGTCCTTGGGCGGGAAGAACTCGAACGAGAACGACCGCTCACCGGACGCGATGAGGTCCCGGACGGTGGCGGCGCCGCCCGGCATCCGTGAGGGAAGTCCCAGAGCCATGGCCTCAGGATAGGTGGGCGCGCCCGCTCTGCCCGGCACTGTCCAAAGTAGGCTCCGCTGCGTGACCTGGGACCCCGCGCAACAGTCCGCCTTCGCGACGACGCTCCAGTCCGCCCTCGACGCGTTCGTGGACGAGCAGGCGGCCCGGCTGCTGCCGCTGGGCGGAGACGCGGACCGGCTGGTCGCCGCGGCCCGCGAGTCGGTCTCGGGCGGCAAGCGGCTGCGGGCGTCGTTCTGCTACTGGGGCTACCGCGCCGTGCAGGAGCAGGTCGCCGACGAGACCGCGCTGGTGCGCGCCGCCGCCTCCCTCGAGCTGCTGCACGCGAGCGCCCTGGTGCACGACGACTACATGGACGCCTCCGCCACCCGGCGCGGCCGGCCCGCGACCCACAAGGCGTTCGAGGCCCACCACCGGACGCAGGGCTGGACCGGCTCGCCCGAGCAGTACGGCGCCGCAGCGGCGATCCTGCTGGGCGACCTGCTGCTGTCCTGGGCCGACGAGCTGCTGCGCACCTGCGGCCTGCCGCACGCCGAGGTCCGTGACGCTCTGGCCTGGTTCGACGCCACCCGCAGCGAGGTGATCGCCGGGCAGTTCCTCGACGTGTCCGTGCAGGCCCGCGGCCGGTCCACCGTCGAGCAGGCGATGCAGGTGCTGCGCTACAAGTCGGCGAAGTACTCCGTCGAGCGCCCGCTGCACGTCGGCGCCGCCCTCGCGGGCGCGCGTCCCGAGGTGGTCGCGGCGCTGAGCGCCTTCGGGCTGCCGATCGGTGAGGCGTTCCAGCTGCGCGACGACCTGCTCGGCGTCTTCGGCGACCCGGGCGTGACGGGCAAGCCGGCCGGCGACGACCTGTCGGAGGGCAAGCGCACCGTGCTGGTGGCGCTCGCGCTCGAGGGGGCGCCCGCCGACGAGGCGGAGCTGCTCGACCGCAGCCTGGGACGGCCGCTCGACGAGGCCGCGGTGGCCCGCCTGCGCACGGTCATCGAGCGTTCCGGCGCCCAGGCCGAGGTGGAGCGCCGGATCACCACCCTGACCGACGGCGCACTCGAGGCGCTCGCGGCCGCGCCGGTCACCGACGCGGCCCGCGACGCCCTGCGCTCGCTGGCCGAGGCGGCCACCCAGCGCGTCGTCTAGGGGCGCTAGTGCTTCACCGGCAGCTCGGGCAGGTCGAGCGCCGGGCCCTCGCCGCGCAGCAGCGCCGCGAACGCGCAGCCCCGCTCGGCGTTGGCGCGGCCGCCGAGCACGCTGAGCGCGACCCGGAACGCCTGCTCGTCGTGGCGGGCGAACGGGCTCCAGCCGTCCCACAGGAGGACGACGCCCTGCGTGTCGCCGCCGTCGACGTCGGCCAGGCAGTCCGAGAGCGCGTCGAAGTTCTCCCCGAAGTGGTCGGGGAACTCGAACGCCGCCGCGGCCGCCTTCAGGAAGGACTGCTTGTCCTCGATCGTCCAGCCGTCCAGGTAGACGAAGGACCAGCCCGCGTGCTCGACCGCGTGCTGCACGTCCGGCACGTGCGCCGCGGAGTGCCACTGGTAGAGGTCGGCGGGGCTGTGACCCGCCAGGAGTGCTGCAAGACCGCTCATCTGTTGATCCTCGCGAAGTGTGAGTAGTGGTCGCCGGTGTAGTAGAAGTCGCCGCCCTCCCCCGCCACGATCCGCCGCGCGCCGCGGGTCGTCGAGCCGGGGGTGGGGACGGTGTACTCCGTGTAGTAGCCGCGCGGACGCGACGGCAGCAGGTGCTCGAAGTTGCCGAAGGTGGTGCCGTCCTGGGAGTAGCGGAACGGCCCGCCGAGGTCGATGGCACGCAGGGTGTCGCGCGCCTGCGACGGCAGGGCGGCCACCGCGACCCAGGGCAGCCCGCTCTGCGGGTCGGTCCCGGAACCAGGCGAGCCCGGCACCGACGCTGAGGTCGGTGCCGGGCTCGTCGTGGACGTCGCGGCGGTGTTGGCGGGTGCTGCCTTCTGAGGGCCGCCGGCCGTGAGCCACCCCAGCACGATGCCGGTGGCCACCACGACCAGGACGCTCAGCGCCCGCTTCTCCTTCACCCCTCGCACCCTAGCCGCGCGCACGGCCCGGGCAACAGGGCTTCGCGGCCGGCGCGGCGGGTCAGAAGCCGAACGCCTGGGCGCGCCTCTTGACCTCGGAGCCGCGGTTCTCGCGCAGCGCGTCGATGGGACGGCCGGGCAACGTGTCGTCGGCGGTGAAGATCCAGGTGATCGCCTCGCGGTCGTCCCACCCGGTGTCGTGCAGCACGGTCAGCAGACCCGGGACGCCCTTGACGACCTCGCCGTCCATGATCAGCTCGGCGGGGACCTTCTGGCCCGCGCCGGGCACCGGCACCGCGGCGGCGAGCTGGTGCTCGCGGATCAGCTGGCGGACCTTGCTGACGCTCACGTGCAGGGCCGCTGCGGCCTCGCTCCAGTCGAACCACTCCGGGACGAGGGTGGCGAGGTCGGGCTGGTCGTGCTGCTCGGTCGGGTTCTGTTCGGCGCTCACGGCACCACTCTCCCACGGTCCGGGGGGACACCGGTACGCCGCGGCAACCTGAACACACCCTGACGAGAGCGGCGTCACGCCCCGATCGTGCCGAGGCCGGGGCGGGCCGTCCGTAGCATGGCGAGAGGCCGACGCACCCGACCCCTGGAGCACCCACGCCATGGCACGACGCGCACGGCCGGTCCTCGCCGTCGCCTCCGGCCTGCTGCTGGTGGCGGGGCTGACCGGCACGGTGAACGGGACTGCGCACGCCCACGAGACGTCCGGTGCCGCCGTACCCGACCTCGGGCCGGGGAGCCCGGCCTACGACGCGCGGGACTCCTCGCACGCGCCCGCCCTCAGCGCCCGGACGATGTACGGCGACCGGAGCCGCCCCAACGTCGTGGTGGTCATGGCCGACGACGCCCGCAACGACGACCTGCGCTTCATGCCGCACGTGCGGCACCTCATCGGCGACCAGGGCGTCCGGTTCGCCAACACGTTCTCGCCCCAGCCGCTGTGCTGCCCGGCACGCGCCTCGTTCCTGACCGGGGAGTACTCCCACAACCACCACGTCTGGTCGCACGTGTCGCCGTTCGGGTTCCGGGCGCTGCACGACAAGGAGACGCTCCCGGTGTGGCTGAACCGGGCCGGCTACGACACCACGTTCCTGGGCAAGTACCTCAACGGCTACGGCACCCAGCGGCTGCGCTCGGGCGGCTCGTCGTTGCACTACGTGCCGCCCGGCTGGAGCGACTGGCGCGGCTCGGTCGACGGCGGCGACGCGGCCAGCCCTCAGCTCGACGGCGGGACCTACCGCTACTTCGACACCACGCTCAACGTCAACGGCGTCCTGCAGCCGCACCACGGCGAGTACCAGACCCACCTGTTCAGCCGGGTCGCCCAGCAGACCTTCCGCAACGAGGCCCGCTCGCCGCGGCCCTTCTTCTCGTGGCTCTCGTTCGTGGCGCCGCACCACGGGCTGCCCCACGAGAGCGACGACCCCAAGCCGCTGCGCCGCACCGACGGCCGGCTCGAGACGTTCTCCAACCCGGCCCGGCCGACGTACGTCTGGGGCCGCTTCGACAAGGTGATCCGGCACGCCCCCGGCTTCCGCGGCCAGAAGGACGTCTCGCAGACGCCGTTCTTCATCCGCGACAAGCCGCAGATGGACGCCGCCGAGCAGCGCGCGGTCCTCCAGGACACCCGGGAGCGGGCCGAGGCGCTCTCGGTGCTCGACGACGAGGTCGCCCGCATGATGCGGGTGCTGCGGAGCACCGGCCAGCTGCGCAACACCTACGTGGTGTTCACCTCCGACAACGGCTACTTCCTCGGCGAGCACCGGATGCGGCAGGGCAAGATCTTGCCCTACGAGCCGTCGCTGCGGGTGCCGCTGCTGATCCGCGGCCCGGGCATCCCGAAGGGGCAGGTCCGCACGGACCCGTTCACCACTCTGGACTTCGCGCCCACCATCCTGCAGGCGGCCGGCGTGCCGGTCCCGGCCACGGTCGACGGCGCGTCCCTGCTCGACGTGGCCAAGCACGGCGATCGCGGCTGGACCCGCGGCATCCTCACCGAGACCGGCCCCCGCACCGTCGGCAGCGACTCCGGGGAGAGCGACAACTTCCTGGTCGACGGGCACACCGGTCCGTCGCCGCTGCGCTTCTCCCAGGGCGTGCGCACCGGGCGCTACCTCTACGTCGAGCACGCGAGCCGCGAGCAGGAGCTCTACGACCTCAGCACCGACCCCACCGAGCTGCACAACCTGGTGCACCGGCCCCGCTGGCAGCGGGTCCGGCGGGCGCTGGCCCACGAGCTCGACCTGCTGCGCAACTGCGTCGGGGCCCAGTGCCGGGTGCCGCTGCCCGCGCTGCTGCGCACCCGGCACCCGGCCCTGCCGCTGCGTGACGGCTCCTACGACTGAGGGCTTCTAGCACCACGCGGGACAGAACAGCCCGCGACACGCCGTCGATTTCGGCCAATGTCCCCGAACCGGTTGACCACATCTGTCCCCTGAGCAACAGTCGAGTACTCCAGTCACCGATTCCTGTCAGCGGTCGCGCGGAACCCCCCGCTCTCGGTGCGGCCGCCCGCTGACGAAGGGACGCCTCCGTGCGCCACACCCCCCTGCTGCTCGACCCTGCCGTGCCCGCGCTGCCGCGCCCCCTGCGACGGCTGCGACGGCTGGTTGCCGGGACCGCCGGGCTGCTGCTCGCCGGCTCCGTGGTCGTGACGTCCGGGTCGCACGGCTCGTCGTACGGCGACCCGGAGCGCGCCGCCGCCTCGTCGGGGCCGCGCCTGACCCTGGTCGCGCACCACACCCGGCCCTCGAGCCACCGCTGGCCGGGGCACCCGGGGCGCTACGTGAAGGCCTACCGGGTGCACCGCGGTGACACAGCGACCGGCCTGGCGGTGCGCTTCCACGCGTGGACCGACGAGCTGCTCGCGATCAACCACCTGTCCCGGCACGCCACCCTCTACGCCGGCGAGCGGATCCGGATCCCGGTCGTGGTCGCCGCGGCCCGGAAGGCGCGCGCCCACCGGCACCACGCGACCCGCAGGCCGAAGCACACGACCCACCACGCGAAGCACGTCACCCACCACGCCAAGCACACCAGCCACCACACGAAGCACGCCACGCACCACAGCACCACGAGCCACGGCTGGGTCTACGCCGACGTCAGCCGTGCGACCGTGCGGCGCGTGATCGTGCGCACCGCGCTGGACCGTCGCGTCTCCCCGTCCCTCGCGCTCGCGATCGGCTGGCAGGAGTCGGGCTGGCAGCAGCGGCGGGTCTCCTCGGCGGGCGCCCTCGGGGTGATGCAGGTGATGCCGGGGACCGGGCGCGGGCTGTCGCGCCAGGTGCACCGGACGCTCAACCTGCGCGACCTGCACGACAACGTGACGGCGGGCGTCCTGCTGCTGCGCGAGCTCGACGCGCACCACTCCGACCGCTACGTGGTCGCCGGCTACTACCAGGGCATCGGCTCGGTCAGCAGCCGCGGGATGTACCCCTCCACCCGTGCCTACGTCCGCAGCGTGCTGGGCATCCGGGAGCGGCTGCTCGCCGGCTGGGACCCCGCCCACTGAGCCCGTCAGGCGCCCGCGACGTGAGACTCGCCACGCCGGGCGACTCACCGGCGCGCGCCGGACGCCGTACGGCGCCTAAAATCGAGTCCTGACCGGGCCTTTCCCCTTCCCGCCCGGCCGCTGTGGAGGACGACCGACGTGGACAGGACTGTCGCCGACCCGTTGATCGGGCGCGTGCTGGACGGTCGCTACCGCGTGGGACCGAGGGTGGCCCGCGGCGGCATGGCCACCGTCTACGAGGCCACCGACCTGCGCCTGGACCGGGTCGTGGCCCTCAAGGTCATGCACGCCAACCTCGGCGACGACGACGACTTCGCGGCCCGGTTCGTGCGCGAGGCGCGCTCCGCCGCCCGGCTCTCGCACCCGCACGTGGTCGCGGTCTACGACCAGGGCGACGACGAGGGCACCGTGTTCCTGGCGATGGAGTACATCCCCGGCCACACCCTGCGCGACCTGCTCCGCAAGGAGGCGCCCATGTCGCCGGCCCGGGCGCTGTCCGTGCTCGACCCGGTGCTCTCCGCGCTCGCGGCGGCGCACGCGGCCGGGATGATCCACCGCGACGTGAAGCCCGAGAACGTCCTGCTGGCCGACGACGGCCGGATCAAGGTCGCCGACTTCGGGCTGGCCCGCGCGGTGTCCGCCGAGACCCAGCACACGACGGCCGGCATGCTGATCGGCACCGTCTCCTACCTCTCCCCCGAGCTCGTCGTGGACGGCAAGGCGGACGCGCGCTCCGACGTCTACGCCGTCGGCGTGGTGCTCTACGAGATGCTGACCGGCCGCAAGCCGCACGAGGGCGACTCCCCGATCCAGGTCGCCTGGAAGCACGTGCACGAGGACGTGCCGCCGCCGTCCGCCGAGATCCCCGGCCTCCCGTCCTACGTCGACGCGCTGGTCGCCCGCGCCACCGCGCGCGACCGGGAGCTGCGGCCGGCCGACGCGCGGGTGCTCCAGCACCAGGTCCGCCGGGTGCGCGCCGCACTCGACCACGGGGTGCTCGACGACCCGGACCTGACCGCCGACCTCGCCCTGACCGCGCCGGTCCGTCAGCAGGACCCGATCGACTACGTCAGCGACGACACGACCGAGACCCCGCGCACCGACGGGCCCGACCCGTCCGACGGCGAGGGCACCACGGTGATCTCCCGGCTCGGCGCCGGTGCCCCGGTGCGGCTGCCGCAGGAGCGCCCGTCGCGCCCCCAGGCTGCCCGCCCGCTCGACGAGGCCCCGACGCCCGACCGGCCGCGTCCGGTCGCGGGACCGCGCCGCTCCAAGCGCGGCCCGCTGCTGCTCGCCCTGGTGCTCACCCTCGCGGTGCTCGCCGGCCTCGGCGGCTGGTGGTTCGGTGCCGGCCGCTACGTCACGACGCCCGGCGTGGTCAACCTGACCGTCGCGCAGGCACGGGTCAGGGTCGAGGCCGCCGGGCTGCACTTCGCGGTCGGCAAGCAGGCCTACAGCGAGACCGTCGCGAAGGGCTCGGTGGTCGGCACCGACCCGGCGGGCGGCGACAAGGTGCTGCGCAACGGCACGGTCACCGCGACCGTCTCACGCGGCCCGGAGCGCTACCTCGCCCCCGACCTGCACGGGATGACCGTCGACCAGGCGCAGCAGGCCGTCGACCAGGCGCACCTGGTCTGGGGCACGCCCGTGGAGAAGTACAACGACACCGTCGCCGCCGGCACGGTCATCTCCAGCGACCCCAAGCCCGGCACCGAGGTCCGCCGCGGCACCGCAGTCCAGGCCGTGGTGTCCAAGGGCCCGCACCCGATCAAGGTCCCGGACTTCACCGGCAAGAGCGGCCGGCTCGCGGTCGCGAAGCTGACGAAGCTCGGCCTGCGCACCGACGTCGGACGCGAGAACTCCGACACCGTGCCCAAGGGCGACGTGATCAGCCAGAGCCCGCGCGGCGGCACCCTGGTCAAGGGCGACACCGTCGGTCTTACCGTCTCCAAGGGCCCGGTCCTGGTGCAGGTCCCCAACGTCGTGCAGATGGGCACCGCCGCCGCTACGGCGGCGCTCGAGCAGGCCGGCTTCAAGGTCCAGACCGAGCACTCCAGCCTCTACGTCGGCCTGGAGTACGTCGTCGGGCAGAACCCGTCCGGCGGGTCGATGGCGCCGCAGGGCAGCGTCGTCGTGCTGTCGCTCGTCTAGCTCGGGCCCTCAGCGGCCGGCGAGGGAGATCCGGGTCAGTCGCCCGTCGCGGGCGAGGCTGCCGCCCACGAACGCGCGCGCCATCACCGCCACCCCGGCGGGGCGCCCGCTGCGGGGGCACACGTCCGCGGTCTGCGCGACGCGGGCGCCGAGCGACTGGCCGGTCATGCCCGCAAGCACGATCGTGCTCGCCACCCAGACCCCGGTGACGACGACGGTCAGCACCAGCCACGGCACCGAGGTCGCCGTACCGATGACCGCCCGGGCCGCGGCCATCGCCGCGAGCCCGCTCATCCAGCTCAGGCAGAAGTCCGCGCTGCCCGCGGTCAGGTGCTGGTGCACCGTTGGGGCGGAGCGCGACAGGTCGTAGATGCGGTGTCGGGTCGTGCGTGCCATGCCCCTGAGATCGGCAGGCGGCCGCGGGGGTTGAGCGATGTGAGTCCGGTCCGACCCGGCACGTAGCATCTGCGCCATGTCCGCACCCTCCAACTCCCGCCTGCGCAACCCCGTCGGCACCCATGTCCAGGTGGGCAAGGGGCTGGTCAAGGGCGCGCTCGCGCACGCCGCCGAGGTCGGTGCCGAGACGATCCAGGTGTTCGCGGGCAACCCCCGGGGCTGGGCACTCTCGGCCGGCGACCCGACCGTGGACCGCGAGTTCCGCTCCCTGACCGCTGCCACCGGGATGCGGGTCTTCGTGCACGCTCCCTACCTGGTCAACCTCGGCTCGCCGACGGCCGCGACCTACGAGAAGTCGGTGGCCTCGGTGGCCCACAACCTCAAGCGCGCGCGGGAGATCGGCGCCGAGGGCGTGGTCGTGCACACCGGCTCGTGCGTGGCCGAGGGTGGCCTCGAGGTGGCGATGCGCCAGGTGCGCGAGGGGCTGCTGCCGCTGCTCGACACGCTCGGCGACGACGACCCGTGGCTGCTGCTCGAGCCCACCGCCGGCCAGGGCCGCTCGCTGTGCGCCGGTGTCGACGACCTCGAGCCCTACCTGGCCGCGCTCGACCACCACCCCCGGGCCGGCATCTGCCTGGACACCTGCCACGTCTTCGCCGCGGGCGCCCCGCTCGACGAGCCCGGGGGGACGGCGGCGACCGTGGACCGGCTCGTGGAGATCGCGGGCCCGGGGATGCTGCGCCTGGTGCACGCCAACGACTCGATGGACGTGCGCGGCGCCTTCAAGGACCGGCACGAGAAGATCGGCGAGGGCCACATCGGCATCGGCGCCTTCGAGGACCTGTTCGCGCACCCCGCCACCGACGGCGTGCCGTTCGTCCTCGAGACCCCCGGCTCCCGGGACGCCGACGACCCGCAGATCGACCTGCTCAAGAAGCTCCGCACCACGTGAGCGACGTGCACGAGCGCCGTACCTCCCTGCTGGCGACGCTGGCCCTGGTCTTCCTGACCGCCACCTGGGGGTCCACGTTCTTCCTGATCAAGGACCTGCTCGACCGGGTGCCGGTGCTGGACTTCCTGGCGCTGCGGTTCGCGATCGCGGCAGTCGTGCTGTTCCTGATCTTCCCGAGGGCGCTCGCGAAGCTGTCCCGGTCCTCCGCACGCAGCGCGGTCGTGCTGGGCCTGCTCTACGGGGTCGCGCAGATCTTGCAGACCACCGGGCTGGCGCACACGCCGGCCAGCGTCTCGGGCTTCATCACCGGGCTCTACGTGGTGTGCACGCCGCTGTTCGCCGCGGCGCTGCTCAAGCAGCGGATCTCCGCCCTGACCTGGGGTGCGGTCGCGCTCGCGCTGGCCGGGCTGGCGGTGCTCACCCTGTCGGGCCTGTCGGTCGGGTTCGGCGAGGCGGTCACGTTCGTGTCCGCGCTGCTCTACGCGCTGCACATCGTCGGGCTCGGTGCGTGGAGCACCGCGCGCGAGGCGATGGGCATGACCATCGTGCAGCTCGTCGTGATCGCGCTGGTGTCGTTCCTCGTGACGGCGCCCGACGGCATCGTGCTCCCGTCGCGGACCGGCGACTGGCTCTCGGTGCTCTACATGGCGGTGGTGCCGGCCGCGCTCGCGCTCGCCGGGCAGACCTGGGCGCAGGCGCACCTGCCGCCCACCCGGTCCGCGATCATCATGAGCATGGAGCCGGTCTTCGCCGCGCTCTTCGCGATCGGCCTCGGCGGCGAGCACATGACGCTGCGGGTCGCGGTCGGCGGACTGATGGTGCTGACCGCGATGCTGGTCGTCGAGGTGCTGCCGCGCCGCCGGATCGAGACCGAGGTCCAGCACATCGCGGTGTGAAAACGCCGTGCGTCACCGGGCCTGCGGTCCCTACCGTGGCGCCATGAGGATCCAGACCCGGCCGTTCGAGGAGCAGCACGTCGCCGAGGCGGGCCGGCTGCTCGCGGACCGGCACGCCCGGCACCGCAAGCACGCGGCGCTGCTCCCGGACCGCTTCGAGGACCCCGCTGCCGCCGAGGCCGAGGTGACCGCCGCCTTCAAGGCCGACGACGCCTCCGGGGCGGTCGCGACGGCCGGGGGCGAGGTGGTCGGCTACCTGCTGGGCGCACCCAAGGCGTCGTCCAGCTGGGGCGAGAACGTCTGGGTCGAGGCGGCGGGGACGGCGACCCGACCCGGCGACCCCGAGACCACCCGCGCGCTCTACGGCCACGCCGCCGCGCGCTGGGTGGAGGAGGGCCGCACCGCCCACTACGTGCTGCTCCCCGCCCACGACGACGAGCTGTCCCGGGCGTGGTTCCGGCTCGCCTTCGGGCACCAGCACACCCATGCGGTGCGCGACCTCGGCGACGAGGTGCCCACCCCGCCGGAGGGGCTCGTCGTGCGTCGGGCGGCCCGCGCGGACATCCCGGTGCTGGCCCGCCTCGAGGTGGTGCTCCCCGACCACCAGGCACTCTCCCCCACGTTCTCGTCCGGTCCCCTGACGTCGTACGACGAGAGCGTCGCGGAGTGGGAGGACGACTTCGACGACCCGGACTTCACCACGTTCGTGGTCGAGCGCGCGGGCCAGGTCGTGGGCAGCGCCGTGGGCTGCGCGCTGACCAAGTCCTCGGCCCACGGCCCCCTGACCCGCCCGGACGGCGCGGCGTTCCTGGGCTTCGCGGCCGTGCTCCCCGACGCCCGCGGCTCCGGCGTCGGGCGGGCCCTCGGCGAGGCGGTGCGCGGCTGGGCGCGGGAGGCCGGGCACACCTGCGTCGCCACCGACTGGCGCGAGACCAACCTGCTGTCCTCGCGGGCGTGGCGGGCGCTGGGCTACGCCGACACGTTCCACCGGCTGCACCGGCTGATCGGCCACTGAGCTCGTCCGGATGCTGGTCCGCCCGACCGAGCGGTGGACACCCGCGTCTACAGTGGTCGCGTGCAGCAGACGTGGACGTATTACTTCGGCTACCAGCCCGGGGCACCCGAGCAGGCAGTCGACCACTAGTCGCGCCCGCACACCACCACCAACGCCCCTGGCCCTCGTGCAGGGGCGTTCGTCGTATCCGGACCCCCGGTCGTGGGGCGAGGGCCAACCGAGAGGAACACCATGGTCGTCGTCATGGCACCGGAAGCCACCGACGAGGACGTCGCGCGCGTCGTCGAGCGGGTCGAGAGCGTGGGCGGCGAGGCCTTCGTCAGCAAGGGTGTGGTCCGCACCATCATCGGCTTGGTCGGCGACATCGACTCCTTCCACGGGCTCAACCTGCGCAGCATGCGCGGCGTCGCCGACGTGCACCGGATCTCCGACCCCTACAAGCTGGTCAGCCGGCAGAACCACCCCGAGCGCAGCACCGTCTGGGTGCGCGGGGTGCCGATCGGCCCGGACACGTTCACCTTCATCGCCGGGCCGTGCGCCGTCGAGTCCCGCCAGCAGACCCTCGAGGCCGTCGAGATGGCCAAGGCCGCCGGCGCGACGATCATGCGGGGCGGCGCCTACAAGCCGCGCACCTCGCCCTACGCCTTCCAGGGACTCGGCGTCGAGGGACTGGAGATCCTCTCCGACGTGCGTGAGGTGACCGGGTTGCCGGTCGTCACCGAGGTCGTCGACGCACGGGACGTGCCGGTGGTCGCCGAGCACGCCGACATGCTGCAGATCGGCACCCGCAACATGGCGAACTTCGGGCTGCTCCAGGCGGTCGGCGAGTCCGGCAAGCCGGTCCTGCTCAAGCGCGGCATGACCGCCACCATCGAGGAGTGGCTGATGGCGGCGGAGTACATCGCCCAGCGCGGCAACCTCGACGTGGTGCTCTGCGAGCGCGGCATCCGGACCTTCGAGCCGGCCACCCGCAACACCCTCGACATCTCCGCGGTGCCGGTCGTGCAGGCCACCAGCCACCTGCCGGTGATCGTGGACCCGTCGCACGCCGCGGGCCGCAAGGACCTCGTGGTGCCGCTGTCGCGGGCCGGGATCGCGGTCGGCGCCGACGGCGTCATCGTCGACGTGCACCCCGACCCGGAGCAGGCCCTGTGCGACGGACCGCAGGCGCTGCTCGGCGCCGAGCTGCGCGCGCTGGCCCAGGCCGTGCGTCAGCTGCCGCCGGTGCTCGGCCGCAAGGACGCCTCGGAGCTCCAGCGCGCGTGAGCGGTCCCCCTCAACGAGGGGGGAGCAGGGCGGAGAGCACCCGGGCGGCGGTCTGCGCGTCCGCGTCCGAGACCCCGAGGTGGGTGACCAGGCGCAGCGCGCGGGGGCCGACGGCCGAGACCAGGACGTCGTCGGCCTTCGCCTTCGCGACCACGGCCGGCGCGTCCGGGACCTCGACGACGACGATGTTGCTGCCGACGGTCTGCGGGTCCACCCCGCAGGCCTCGGCCAGCAGCCGTGCGTGCGCGTGGTCGTCGGCGAGCCGCTCCACGTGGTGGTCGAGCGCGTGCAGCCCGGCCGCCGCCAGGATGCCGACCTGCCGCATGCCACCGCCCATCCGCTTGCGCCACACGCGCGACTCCGCGACCGCGTCGGCGCTGCCGACCACGAGCGAGCCGACCGGGGCGCCGAGCCCCTTGCTCAGGCAGACCGCGAGCACGTCAGCCATGTCGCCGTAGGACGCCAGCGGGGTGCCCGTCGCGACGTGCGCGTTCCAGATCCGGGCACCGTCGAGGTGGACGCCGACGCCCTTGGCGTCCGCGAAGGCGCGCAGGGCCTGCAGGTCCTCGAGGGGTACGACGGCACCGCCGCCGAAGTTGTGGGTGTTCTCGACCGAGAACGCCTTGGTGGGCACGAAGAACGGCCCCATGTCGGGGGCGAACATCGCCTCGATCGCGGCCATCTCCACTGGGCGGCCGGTCCAGGTGCGCATGGTGATGCCGCTGTAGGCGCCGTGCGCGCCGAGCTCCGCGCGGGCGATGTGCGCGCTGGACTCGCACAGCACCTCCTGCCCGACGCCGACGAGGGTGCGCACGGCCAGCACGTTGGCCATCGAGCCGGTCGGCGTGAAGAGCGCCGCCTCCTTGCCGAACAGCCCGGCGACCCGCTCCTCGAGCGCGGTGACGGTGGGGTCCTCGCCGTAGACGTCGTCGCCGACCTCGGCCCGCGCCATCGCGGCGCGCATCTCCTCGGTCGGGCGGGTGACGGTGTCGGAACGCAGGTCGATCGGGGAGCTGGTCACCCGCCCGATCGTACGGCGCGTCAGGTGATCACGAGCGAGCGGACCGGCGACCACCCGGTGCTGGCACCGGCGACGGTGTTGCTGGTGCGCGCACGCACCTGGTAGGTCGCCGAGCGCGCCGGGTTGAACAGGCCCGTCGCCTGGTGGGTGTTGCTGCGGAACGTGCTCCAGGTGGTCACGCCGCGGCGTCGGAACTGCACGTCGAAGTCACGCCCGGCGGGCGCCGTACCGGTGGACCAGCGGAGCGTCCAGCCGCGTGCGGAGGAGCCGGCCGCACGCACGATGACCCGCACGGTGCCGACCATCCCCATCTTCTGGTGCGGGATGCAGTGGTAGCCGTAGGAGCCCGACGAGGTGAACCGGCGCGCGAACGTGTCGCCGGCGGACCGGAGCCCGCTGTCCCAGAAGCCCTGGTCGGAGGTGGTCGTGTGACCGCCGTTCTGGAAGTCCCAGGTGACCGTGTCACCCGGCACCACGGTGACGGTCTTCTGCGTGAACGAGAAGTCGGCGACCACGACGGTCTTGTCGGCAGCCCCCGCGGGTGGTCCGACCGCGAGGGCGAGACCGGCGACGGTCAGCGCGAGGATCCATCGGCTCATGGCCCGACCCTAGGCCGGGCACGGCCGGTGGCGGCAGGCCCGGAAGGGTCAGGACGAAGCGGACGTCCCGGGCTGGACCTCGCGCAGCATCTCGGCGACCAGGAACGCCAGCTCCAACGACTGCACCCGGTTCAGCCGCGGGTCGCAGGCCGACTCGTAGCGGTTGCCGAGGTCGCCCTCGAGCAGCTCCTCGCCGCCCCCGATGCACTCGGTGACGTCATCGCCGGTCAGCTCGACGTGCACGCCGCCGGGCCAGGTGCCGAGCGCTCGGTGCACCTCGAAGAAGCCGCGCACCTCGTCGATCACGTCGTCGAAGCGGCGCGTCTTGTAGCCGCTGGACGCCTCGAACGTGTTGCCGTGCATGGGGTCGCACACCCAGGCCACGCTGACCCCGGCGGCGGTCACCTTCTCGACCAGGTGAGGCAGCAGGTCGCGGATCTTGCCGGCACCCATGCGGGTGATGAACGTCAGCCGGCCCGGCTCGTTGTCGGGGTTCAGCTTGTGGGCAATCGCGATCGCCTCGTCGGGCGTCGTGGTCGGGCCCAGCTTCACGCCGATCGGGTTGCGGATGTGCGCGAGCAGCTCCACGTGCGCACCGTCGAGCTGACGGGTGCGCTCACCGATCCACACGAAGTGCCCGGAGACGTCGTACGGCGTCTGGGTGCGGCTGTCGATGCGGGTCAGCGCGTGCTCGTACTCCAGCACCAGCGCCTCGTGGCTGGAGTGGAAGTCGACGCGGTGGAACTCGTCCGGGTCCGCACCGATCGCCTTCATGAAGGTCAGCGCCCGGTCGATCTCCTGGGCCACCTGCTCGTAGCGTCGGCCGACCGGCGAGGAGCGCACGAAGTCGGTGTTCCAGGTGTGCACCTGCCGCAGGTCGGCGTAGCCGCCGGTGACGAACGCGCGCACCAGGTTCAGGGTGGAGGCCGAGGAGTGGTAGACCTCCACGAGCCGCTGCGGGTCGGGGACCCGGGACTCCGGGGTGAAGTCGAAGCCGTTGACGGCGTCGCCGCGGTAGGCCGGCAGGGTGACCCCGTCGCGGGTCTCGGTGTCGGAGGAGCGCGGCTTGGCGTACTGGCCGGCGAGCCTGCCGAGCTTCACGACGGGCACGCTGGCGGCGTAGGTGAGCACGACCGCCATCTGCAGCAGCACCCGCAGCTTGTTGCGGACGTTGTCGGCCGTGACCCCGTCGAAGGTCTCCGCGCAGTCCCCGCCCTGGAGCAGGAACGCCTCCCCCCGGGCGACCGCGGCGAGCTTCTGCTTGAGGTCGTCACACTCGCCGGCGAAGACCAGCGGCGGCACGCCGCGCAGCTTGGTGACCGCGGCGTCCAGCGCCCGCTGGTCCGGCCAGGTCGGCTGCTGGGCGGCGCCGAGGGCGCGCAGGGTCGGCAGGTCGGGAACGCTCGCGTGACTCACCGGACCAGACTACGTGTCCCGCACCGGGTCCCCGCAGGCCCGCCCGCCTGGTGAAGCGCAGGTCACGAGAAGCCCCGAAACCGGCCCTCGCGCCCTCGCCCGCGCCGTATCGTCTCGCCATGGGCCTGTTCAGCAGGAGGCGTGTCGGCACGCCCACCGAGCCGTGGCGAGCGCCGTCGTTGGGCGCCTGTGCGTGCGAGGCGCACGTCGAGTCGATGCTCGAGGTGGCGATCCCCTACGCCGCCAGCACCGGACGTCCCGGCGAGGTCCGGGTGGGTGAGCTGATCGGCGCGGGTGCGCCCGCGGTCCGGCTGGCGCTCCCGCACGAGAGCGAGGTCACGCTCCCGCACAGCGGTCAGGTCACCGGCCCCTACCACTGGGTGGTGGAGACCGCCGAACAGCTCTCCCTGCTGTACGACGACGATGCGCCGGTCCTGCTCGACGACTGCCTGAGCGTGCAACCGGGCGTCGAACGGGTGGCCCTGGTGGAGCGCGGTCTCGCCGTGGGCGCTCCTGGGCTGTGCGCGAGCGGCGTCCAGGCAGCCGTCGTCACCGCGCTGGGCAACCCCCGGGTGCGCCGCGACGAGGGCGACGGGACCGCCCCGGCCTGAGCCGGCATCACTTGTCCTTGCCGGTCACCTTGACCTCGAGCGTCGCCGGCGTCGCGTCGACGTTGCCGGCCTGGTCCGTGGCGACCGCGGCCAGTGTGTGCCGGCCGACCTTGACCGGGAACGCGACGGTCGAGCCGCACGGCGACCACGGCTCGCCGTCGAGGCTGCACGCGTAGGTCGCGGGCTCGTCAGCGTCCACCGACACCGTCCAGGTCAGGTTCGCCACGGACACGGTCACTGCGCCCGTCTGCGGCGCGGTCAGGTCAGGAGGCGGTGGGCTCGGTGACGGCAACGGGCTCGGCGGCGGGACGCTCGGCGGTGGGCTCGACGGGGGCGGTGAGGGATGCGGCGGGGACGGCGTCTTCGACGGCGGCGGTGCCGGCGGTGAGGGCGGTCCGCTCGTGGGACCGGAGGTCGGGCCCGAGGACGGGGTCCCGGGCTGGTGCCCGCCCCCGTGACCAGCGGATCCGCCCGTGCCACCCGTGGGACCGGCGCCGGCGCCGGCCGGGGTCGTCGGCGAGCCGGGCAGGTCCGGCGCGCTGCTCAGCGGCGACGTCGGCGACGCTCCTCCACGCGTCGGTGCCGGGTGCAGCCACGACGGCGTGCCGGTGCTGCTCCGACCCTTCGACGGCGACGTCGACGGTTGCGGAGCGGCGGACCCCGTCGCGGCCGGTGAGGGCACGGTGGCCGGGGTGAGGCTGGCCGACCCGGTGGCCGTGCCGACCGGGTGGTCGCCGGCGCTGAGCGTGGCGCGGTCGCCGCTGCCACCGAGAGCGAGCACGGTGACGATGCCACCGACCACGACCGCGAGCGCGCCGACCAGGACGAGCGTGAGGCCGAGGCGCTGCCAGGTGCTTCCGGTGCGGTGCCGGTGCACGAAGCGGCGCAGGGAACGGCGCGCCCGATGAGGATGCTGGGGCGGGTGTTGCGGGTTGTCGCTCATGAGCTGTCCGGGGGTCGGGACGAACAGGAGTTCACCCCACGTCAGACCGGCGGCTCCGGCGTGCAGTACGTCTTCGAACCTAGCGAGGGGCGACCGTCCGACCCATCGCCCGCTCGGACCAGCATCCTGGCCCGCGTGTGGCCGCGACCGTGGCCGAACCGGGCGGTGCCGGCCGCAGTACCCCCGGTTTCCCGGTAATCCGCGGTCGGCTGCCGTGCGGAGGGGGCTCAGCCCAGGCCGACGCCGAGCCCGGTGACCTTGACGGTGACCGTCACCGGTGTCGGGTCGGTGTTGCCCGCGTGGTCGGTGGCCCGGACCGCCAAGGTGTGCTGGCCACCCTCGGTGAAGGTGAACGTGTCCGTCGGCGAGCAGGTGCGCCAGGCGCCACCGTCGACGCTGCACTCGAACGAGGCCACCGGCTCGGTGGCGCCCATGGCCACGGTCCACACGCCACCTACCAGGCTCAGCGTGCGCGCCGTCGTGCTGGGCGGGGTCGAGTCACCGGGCGGTGTGCTGGGAGCCGGCGCCGGGGTGTGCGTCGCCCGACGGGCCGCGTGCCCGACCGGGGTCGCGGGGGTGCTGACGGCCGGCAGGGCGGGCGCCGGCGCGGAGCTGCTCGGGGCCGGGGTCCGGGGCGCGTGCTTTACGCCTGGGACGGGCGTACGGCGCGCGGAACGGCTCGGCTGCCGGGAGCGGTCGGCGCTGATCACGGCGGTGGGGGTCACCTGCGCGGTCGGCCCGTCCGCCTCGACGACGGGCGTGGCCGGTCCGTGGTCGGACTCGCTGCTGGTCAGGACCACCCCGGTCGTCGCGCCCACGGCCACCACGGCGCTGGCCGCGAGGGCGCCGCGACGCAGGAAGGTCGGCGACGAGAGCAGGTCGAGGACGGGGCGGTTCTGACGATGACGCATGACATCCCGAGGTTCTGTGTGACGGAAGCGGCGCGCCTGTCTCCCCCGCGCGCCCGCACGGGCAAGGCCGGACGCTACCAATCCGTCATCGACCCCCACAAAGCGGGACGTGACGTTGCTCGCAGCCCGGCGCGGGCGCCGGCACGACCGCCCGCGCAAGCCGACACGCCGCCCGAGACGGAGATCACGCGGGATGTCCCAGGGTGACGCAGGACTCGGTTTCAGGGTCGCCGGTGCAGCACCAGCGGGAGTACGACGGCCGCCCCCGCCCTGCGCAGCAGCGCCGCCGCGACGGTCACCGGCCACAGCGAGGACGTCGCGTCGACGAGCAGCAGCACCGAGCGCCCCGCCACGTCGCCCGCCGCGGACACGTCGAGACCGTCACGCCAGAACGCGGCCTCCTCGGCCGAGCTGAGCTCGCGCGGGTCACCGGGCCGCGAGGCCACGCCCACCGACCCGCGGCCGAGCCTGCCCACCCCGGCCAGGTGGTCGGCCACCGAGCCGGTGAGCCGCGGGAACCCGGCCGCCGGCAGGTCGACGACGACCTCGGGCCGCGCGGGCCACGACGCGCGCCAGGAGGAGAGGAGCCGGACCGCGCCGTCGAGGACGTCCTGCGGCGCGTCGTCGTCGCGGCCGAACACCTGCGCCACCGTCGCGCGCCACTCCGGCGCGTCGGCGAACACGAGCGCGCGCCCCTCGGCGGGCATCTCGTCGCCGGCGATCCGGCCGCGGCTGCCGAACGCGCCGCCCGGCCACATCTTGCGCGGCTCGAGCCGGTGCACCTGACCGCGGAGCAGGCCGGTCACGGCAGCGACCGTGGTGTCCGACGGGGCCCCGTCGAGCACCTCGGGGAGGCCGCCGCGGCACACCGAGCACCGTCCGCACGGCTCGGCCTCGGGGTCGTCGAGGGAGGCCTGGAGCAGCTCCATCAGGCACCGCTCGCCGCGCGTGTAGGCCCGCATGATGTCGGCCTCGCGACGGCGCACCGCCACGACGCCGTCGTAGTGCGCGGCGTCGTGCACCCACTCCTTGCCGGTCGCCCGCCAGCCGGACTCGACCCGCTCCACCACGTCGTCGACGGCGAGCTGCTTGAGCATCAGCTCGACACGGCCACGGCGCACCCCGGACTGGGCCTCGACGGCGGCCACCGACTGCGGCTCCTCCGCGGAGAGCACCCCGAGCACCCGCTGCACCTGCTCGGGCACCGGGATCGTGGCGGTCGCGAAGTAGTCCCACACGCCGGCGTCGGCGTCCGAGGGCAGCAGCACCGCGTGCGCGTGCTCGATGGCACGGCCGGCGCGGCCGACCTGCTGGTAGTAGGAGACCGGCGAGGGCGGGGCGCCGACGTGCACCACGAAGCCGAGGTCGGGCTTGTCGTAGCCCATCCCCAGCGCCGAGGTGGCCACCAGTGCCTTGAGCTCGTTGCGGCGCAGGGCGTCCTCCAGGCGCTCCCGCTCCCCTGCCTCGAGCTGTCCGGTGTAGGCGGCCACCGGCAGGTCCGGGCCGTGCACCTCGCGGACCGCCGCGGCCAGCCGCTCCGCGTCGGCGACGGTCAGCGTGTAGACGATGCCCGAGCCGGGCAGGCGGGGCAGGTGGTCGACCACCCAGGCGTAGCGCTCCAGCGGGGTCAGCCGGTCCACCACCGACAGCTCGAGGCTGGCGCGCGCCAGCTGGCCGCGCAGCACCAGTGTCGCGTCGCCGAGCTGGGCCGCCACGTCCTCGGTGACGCGGGCGTTCGCGGTCGCCGTGGTCGCGAGCACCGGGGTGTCCGGGTTGAGCCGCTGCAGCACGTCGGAGACGCGGCGGTAGTCGGGCCGGAAGTCGTGCCCCCAGTCGCTGACCGCGTGCGCCTCGTCGATGACCACGAGGCCGAGCCGTCCGGACAGCCCGTCGAGGACCCGCCGGCCGAAGCCGGGGTTGGCCAGCCGCTCCGGCGAGACCAGCAGCACGTCCAGCTCACCCGAGCGCAGCGCACCCTCGATCGCGGACCAGTCGTCGATGTTGGAGGAGTTGAGGGTGGCCGCCTTCAGCCCGGCCCGCGCGGCCGCCGCGACCTGGTCGCGCATCAGCGACAGCAGCGGCGAGACCACCAGCGTCGGTCCGGCCCCTTCGCTGCGCCGGATCGCGGTCGCCGCCCAGTAGACCGCGGACTTGCCCCACCCGGTGGCCTGCACCACCAGCACCCGGGCCGCAGGCTCGCACAGCGCCGCCGCCGCGGTCTCCTGGTCCGCACGCAGCCGGGCGTCGGGACCGGCCATCGCGGCGATCACGCCCGAGGCGGTGCGGGCGCGTGCGTCGGACAGCAGCAGCGGGGTCGCGGAGGTCGAGGTCATGGGGCCACCGTAGGCAGCCGGTCCGACAACACCGCAACCAGTACGCCGCCCCTGTGGACAGGAGCCTCAGCCGAAGAAGACTTCCGCCTCGGCGTATTGCTCGGGCTTCACGAGCTTGAGCTCGCCGGTACCCTCGATCAGTGGGACCCGGACGATGTCGGCGCCGCGCAGCGCCATCATGGTGCCGAAGTCGCCGTCGTGGACCGCGGTGATCGCGTGCAGCCCGAAGCGGGTCGCCAGCCAGCGGTCGAACGCGGTCGGCGTGCCGCCGCGCTGCACGTGGCCGAGCACGACCGCGCGGGCCTCCTTGCCGGTGCGCTGCTCGATCTCGCCGGCGAGCCGGTCGCCGATGCCGCCGAGCCGCACGTGCCCGAACGCGTCGAGCTCGCCGCTCTGCAGGGTCATGTCGCCGCCGTCGACCGGCACGGCACCCTCGGAGACCACCACGATCGGCGCGTAGTGGGACTCGAAGCGCTTCTCGACGTAGTCGCACACCTTGGTGATGTCGAACGGCTGCTCGGGGATCAGCACCACGTTGGCGCCGCCGGCCATCCCCGCGTGCAGCGCGATCCACCCGGCGTGCCGTCCCATCACCTCGACGACCAGCACCCGGTGGTGCGACTCGGCGGTGGTGTGCAGCCGGTCGATCGCCTCCATCGCGATGTTCACGGCCGTGTCGAAGCCGAACGTGAAGTCGGTGCCGGACAGGTCGTTGTCGATCGTCTTCGGCACCCCGACCACGTTGACGCCGAGGTCCGCGAGCTTCGTCGCGACACCGAGGGTGTCCTCGCCGCCGATGGCGACCAGGGCGTCGACGCCGTTGGCGGCCAGGTTGTCCTTGATCTGCTCCACCCCGCCGTCGATCTTGAACGGGTTGGTCCGCGAGGACTTCAAGATCGTGCCGCCGCGCGGCAGGATGCCGCGGACCTCGTCGATGCCGAGCGGCACGGTGAGATTCTCCAGGGGGCCGCGCCAGCCGTCTCGGAAGCCGACGAACTCGAAGCCGTACTCGCCGATGCCCTTGCGGACCACGGCCCGGATGACGGCGTTGAGGCCGGGGCAGTCGCCGCCTCCGGTGAGCACTCCGACGCGCATGCATAGCTCCTAGGGCAGGGGTGTGACGGTCGTCTCGACCCTAGCGACCGGGCGGGCGGGGCGCGACGGTTCCCTTGGAACGTTCCAAGGTCTGGAACGCCCCGGCCCTGACGTCAGTCGCCCTGGGGTGGCGCTGTCCTAGGCTTGCCTCGTGGTGCTGTGCTGCGGTCGGGTCACGTGATGGGCGACCCGGATGGCGGTCGGGTAGCCATCGTGTTCTGCAGCGTGGGCCCGGTCCCAACACCGGGTCCTCGACTCGACGCGGTGCTGGCCGCCTTGGTTGACATTGGCTTGGCTGTCGAGGCAGTGCCTCATCTCGAGGGCCGAGCTGAGGACACTGCCGCAAGGTTGGCGACCGCCGCTGGCGCCCTTGTGTGGGTCGACCCCCTCAGCGACACCGGCGACCGACGCGAGCTCGACGAGGTGTTGCGCGAGGCGGCGCGGGCTGGCGTCTGGGTCAGCACCCATCCCGACGTCGTCGACCGACTCGGCACCAAGGAGGTGCTCGTTGCCACCCGGGATCTTTCGTGGGGCTGCGACGTCCACCTGTACAGGAGTCCGGAGGAGCTCCGCCGTCAGTTCCCGGGGCGCCTGGCCGCCGATGGGGTGCGGGTCCTCAAGGCGAGCAGGGGCAACGGCGGCCGCACGGTGTGGAAGGTGCGCCTCCCCGATGGCGCGGGGTCGGCGGCCCTTCGACCGGACACCGAGGTGGTGGTCCAGCACGCTCGTGTCCGGGACGGCTCGAGCACGGTGATGCCGCTCCGGAAGCTGATGCAGGAGTGCCTGGCTGCGTTCGAGTCCTGGGGGCGCCGTGGACGGCTGGTCGACCAGGAGTTCATCCCCGGCGTCACCCGCGGCATCGTCCGCTGCTACCTCGTCGGTGGCGCGGCGGTCGGGTTCGCCAGGCAGTACCCGGAGGGTGCCCGTCCGCTCGGACCGCTCGAGGTAGACGCGGGCTCCGGCCCGTCGGCGGAGACGGTGATGGGCCTGCCATCGCCGAAGACGATGTACTCGCCCGATGAACCCGCCCTGGCCGGGCTGCGGCACCGGCTCGAGACGGAATGGGTGCCCGACATGACGGCGCTGCTTGGCCTGGTCCCGACAGATCTGCCAGCCCTGTGGGACGTCGACCTTCTCCTCGACGACCCGGAACGTCCCGCACCGCACCGACCGGCCGGGGGCCCCGTGTTGTGCGAGGTCAACGCCAGCAGCGTGATCCCGTTCCCGCCCGAAGCGCCGCCCAGGATCGCTACCTATGTCATGCAGGCGCTGGTGCGACGCGGCACCCCGGCCCTAGGACGAGACCTGGACTCCCCGCGAGCTCCTCGTGGAAAGGAACCGTCGTGAGCGACCACACGCCCCCGTCCGACCCTGGCACCAGCCCCGGGGCGGACCACGGCGCTGCCCCGCCCTTGCCTGCCCGTGACGTCGTCCCGTTCCGGGAAGCAGTGCGGGCCTGGTTCCTGATCTCGCTGCAGACGTTCGGCGGACCGGCCGGCCAGATCGCGGTCATGCAGCGCACCCTGGTCGACGAGCGGCGTTGGATCGGGCAACGCCGCTTCCTGCACGCCCTGAGCTTCTGCACGCTGCTTCCGGGGCCCGAGGCCCAGCAGCTCGCGATCTACATCGGCTGGCTGCTCAACGGTGTGCGAGGGGGTCTCGTGGCCGGGACCCTCTTCGTGCTCCCGGGCGTGGTCGCGCTGCTCGGGCTCTCCGCCATCTACATCGGCTACGGCGAGACGACCGCGGTCGTCGCCCTGTTCACCGGGCTCGCGCCCGCAGTGGTCGCCGTCGTGGCCCAGGCCGTTGTGCGCGTCGGAAAGAGGGCGCTCGGCACCCCGGCCCTGGTCACCCTCGCGGTCGTCGCCTTCCTGGCCCTGACTGCGCTCCGGGTGCCGTTCCCGCTCGTGATCGCCGCCGCAGCCCTCGTCGGGTGGGGACTGGGCCGCTGGGCCCCCGGCAGGATGCACACCGCCGGGGAAGGCGACGACGCCGACGCACCGGCGCCTCTGATCCCCGACGACGCCCTCCACCACGAGCGGCCCAGCCGTGGCCACGCCCTCCTCGTGCTCGGATTCGGCCTCGTCGCCTGGAGCGTGCCTTTGGGGCTCGTCGCGGCCATGACCGGGCTCCACAGCGTCTTCACCGAGCAGGGGCTCTTCTTCTCTGGCGCCGCACTGGTGACATTCGGAGGCGCGTACGCCGTGCTCGCCTACGTCGCCCAGAAGGCCGTCGAGGTCTACGCCTGGCTGGCGCCTGGTGAGATGGTGCGCGGCCTCGCACTCGCGGAATCGACGCCCGGGCCCCTGATCATGGTCGTGCAGTTCGTGGCGTTCCTCGGCGCCTACCGCGATCCCGGTTCGCTCAACCCGTGGGTAGCCGCGGTGCTGGCGGCGCTGCTCACCACCTGGGTCACGTTCGTGCCGTGCTTCATCTTCATCTTCCTCGGAGCGCCGTACGTCGAGCGGCTCCGCGGCAACGCAGGACTCTCCGCCGCCCTCACCGGAATCACCGCCGCCGTCGTGGGCGTCATCGCGAACCTGGCCGTCTTCTTCGCCCTGCACACGTTGTTCGCCGAGACCGCCGCGACTGACCTCGGCCCGGTCCGCCTCCGGCTGCCGCTGCTCGACACCGTACGTCCGGTGCAGGTAGGGATCATGGCAGTCGCCGCAGTGCTGCTGTTCCGGCTGCGTTGGTCAGTCCTTCGGACCCTGGGCGTGTGTGCGCTGCTCGGTCTTACGGCGTCCCTCGTGAGCCTGCCCGTCACCTGACCCAGGCGATCCGCGCCGACAGGTCCCTCGGTCAGGAGTACGGCGGCCAGCGGCCGGCCCAGGGCGCGGCCTCCTCGAGCTGCCCGGCGAGCCGGAACAGCACGTCCTCCCGTGCGAACGGCGCGAGCACGTGCACCCCGACCGGCAGCCCGTCGGCGCTCCAGTGCAGCGGCAGCGACATGGCCGGGTTCCCGGTGATGTTGGCGACCACCAGCGGGAAGCCGAGCATGTCGGCGGACTCGGCGTTGCCGTGCCAGGGGTCGTCCGCGGTGGCGACCATCAGGCCGAGCGGCAGCGGCGGCTGGGCCAGCGTCGGCGACACCCAGACGTCCACGTCGGCGAAGACCGCCGCGACCTGGCGGCTGAACGCCTGCAGGTCGGTGACCGCGAGCAGGTACTGCCCCGCCGTGACCCGGCACCCGTGCTCGACCAGTGCCCAGGTGAACGGGTCGAGCTCGTCGGGGTCGGGCTCGCGGCCGAGCAGCCGGGACCAGTACTCCAGGACCCACGTCGTGGCCGCGCCGTAGACGGTGCCGATGGCCTCGCCGACCCGCGGGGTGAGCTCGACCAGGTCACGCTCGACGAGGTCGTGGCCGAGGTCCTCGAGCAGCGTCAGCGTGCGCTCGAGCGCGGCCCGGCACTCCGGGTGCAGCGGCCTGCCCTCGGCAGGGGTGGCCGTCCAGGCGACGCGCAGCCGTCCGGGCGGGCGGCCCACCTCGTCGGCGTAGGGCCGTTCCGGCTCCGGGACCGCGTAGGGGTCTCCGGGCATCGGGCCGCGGGTCACGTCGAGGACCGCGGCGCTGTCGCGGACGCTGCGCGTGAGCACGTGCTCGGCGGCCCAGCCACCGAACGCGTCGCCGTACAACGGCCCGAGCGGGTTGCGCGCCCGGGTCGGCTTCAGGCCGAAGAGGCCGCAGGCCGAGGCCGGGATCCGGATCGACCCGCCGGCGTCGTTGGCGTGCGCGACCGGCACCAGCCCTGCGGCGACCGCGGCAGCCGAGCCACCGCTCGAGCCGCCGGTAGTCCGGGACCGGTCCCACGGGTTGCGGGTGGGGCCGAACAGCACCGGCTCGGCGGTGGGCCGCATCCCGAACTCCGGGGTGTTGGTCTTCCCGAGCAGCACCAGGCCCGCGTCGCGCAGCCGGACCACGTTCTCACTGTCGACGGCCGAGACGTTGTCGCGCAGGAAGCGCGACCCCTCGCAGAACCGCACCCCGGCCGCCTCGGAGGCCAGGTCCTTGAGCAGGTAGGGCACGCCGGTGAACGGCCCGTCCGGCAGACCGGCGGCCACCGCGGCCCGGGCGCGGTCGAAGGTGGTGGTGACGACGGCGTTGAGCTCGCCGTCGAACTCCTCGATGCGCGCCACGGCCACCTCGACGAGGTCGCCGGGCCCGACCTGGCCGGTGCGCACGAGCGCGGCCTGGGCGATCGCGTCGAGCCGGGCGATCGTCTCCCGGTCCGACCGGGTCGGGTGGAGCGTCACGGCTCCAGCGTGCGCCGGGCTGCGTCCCCGCGCGATGGCCCGGCCGAGCCATCCGCGGGCCATCCGTAGGATGCGGCCCCATGAACGAGCTCGTGGTCCGGGCCTCGTCCGCGGACGTGCACGCCTGGAGCGGCGGGCGCGAGGCGGTCGCCGCTCTGTCGGTGTCCACGCCAGGCGCCGGCTGGGCCGAGCTGCCCGCCGACGCCATCTGGCAGGCCACCCTGAGTGTCGTCCGCGGGCTCGTGGACACCGCGCCCGAGGCGGTGCTGCTCACCGAGGATCCGGGCGCGGTCGTGCTGTGGGACCGCGAGACGCTCGGCTCCCCACGTCCCGTCGTGGCACCCGCCGACCGCCGTACCCGGGGAGGGCTGGCGGACACCCTGGCGTGGGTGGCCGAGCACGAGCCGCACGTGTGGGCGCTGGTGGCCGAGGGCCGCTACGCGGTCGGCGGGCTCGCGTCCTACCTGCTGGCTCGCGCCACGCTCGGCACGTGGCACCTCACGACCGCGGCCTCCGCTGCCGCGACCGGCCTGCTCGGCGACGACCTCACCTGGGACGTGGCCCGGTGTACGGCGGCCGGGATCCCGGTGCACGCTCTTCCCGAGGTCCTGACCGGGGCCGTCGCTGTCCGCACCGAGCCGCGCGGGTTCGCCGGCCTCGACCTGCCGGTGCGCCTCGGCGACTGAGCGGCGTCCGACGAGGCCGCGCGCGAGCTGGTGAAGCAGGCAGCCTGAGTCCTCAGTCGAGCAGGTCCCGCTTGCCGCGTGCGGCGGTGAGGGCCTGCTCGGCTGCTCCGACCCGGGTGGCCGCGCGCTCGCGCCGCTCCTCGGCCTCGCTGGTCTCGTCCTCGACGGTCTCGGCGGCGAACTCCACCTCGGCGAGCCGGCGCCGGAGCTCCTCGGCCTCGGCGACCAGCTGCAGGCCACGGGCCTCGCGCTCGGCCACCAGCGCGTCGGCGACCCGCCAGCGGTCCCGGGCCTCGTCGAGCTCGGTCTCGGCGTCGGCGATCTCGCGCTCCGCGGCAGCCCGGGCCCGCCGGAGCTCCTCGGCCCGCAGCTGCTCGGCCCGGCGCTCCTCGGTGTCCGGGTCCTCCTCGACCTCCGGGGCGGCCGCCGCCGGGCTGGCTGCCGACGGGTCGCGGACCACGGTGAGCCGGCCCCGGGGCGCAGACGTCGCGGTGGCGGGGACCGGCGGTGCCTCGAGTGCCCCGAGCGCGGTGTGCTGCAGCGCGTCCGCGAAGCGCAACGTGCCCAGCCCGGCCGGTGCGAGCGGCTCCACGAGCATCCCGGTGCGCACCGCGGCTGCGGCGTCGGTGTCGACCATCGCCGCGTGCAACGTCTGCTCGACCTGCCGGGCGACGCTGTCGCTGACCTTCTGGCCGAGCTCGCGGGCCAGCTTGGTGCCGTCGCCGGTGACCGCGGCGATCAACCGGCGGCGCTGCCGGGTCAGCTCACGCAGCGCGTCGCCGTCGAGGTCGGCCTGCGCACGACGCAGCGACTCTCCGAGGTCGAGCACCGAGAGCATCTGCTCCTGCCGGTGCCGCATCAGCATGTTCACGACCCACGCGGCCGCCGAGGGCTTGCGCAGCCGCTTCACCCGGTCCGCGAGCGCGCGGTCGCCGTCGGCGCGCACCGCCTTGGCCTCGGCGTCCCGGGCCGGGGTGAACTCGCCCGGCGTCAGGCCGTAGAGCGCCTCGGCGAGGGTCGGGAGCGGGTCCTGCGGCACACGCCGAGCATAGGGACCGCGCTCAGAGCTCGTCGTCCAGCCCCTGCTCGATCGCCCAGCGCACCAGCTGGACGCGGTTGTGCAGCTGGAGCTTGCGCAGGGTGTTCTGGACGTGGTTCTGCACGGTGCGGTGGGACAGGAACAGCCGCTCGGCGATCTGCCGGTAGCCCAGCCCCTTGGCGACCAGCCGCAGCACCTCGGTCTCGCGCTCGGTCAGCCGCGGGGTGTCCGGGTCCGCCGAGGAGCCGGGCGTGTCGGAGAGCCGGCGGTACTCCCCCAGCACCAGGCCGGCCAGCCCCGGGGTGAACACCGTGTCGCCGGCCGCGACCCGGCGCACCGCGGCGACGAGCTCCTCGCGGGAGGCCGACTTCACCAGGTAGCCGGTCGCCCCCGCCTTCACGGCCTCGAGCACGTCGGCCTGCTCCCCGGACGCGGACAGGATCAGCACCCGCGACGCCGGGTCGTCGGCGAGCAGCCGGGCGGTCACCTCGACCCCGGTCGGCGGCGGGATCTGCAGGTCCAGCACCACCACGTCGGGCCGTACGGCGGCCGCGCGCGTCAACGCCTCCGAGCCGGTGGCCGCTGTCGCCACCACCGCGAAGCCGGCCTCGCTCAGGTCCCGGGCCACCCCGTCCCGCCACATCGGGTGGTCGTCGACGACCATCACCCGCAGCCGGGGCGCACCCCCCGTCGTCTCGCTCACGCGAGCAGGCTAGTGCCTGTCACGAGGTTGCGTCGTCGGCGCGCGGCGGACGCACCCAGCGCCCGCGCCGGTGCTCCAGCGGGGCCGCGGTGGCGCCGAGGTGCACCTCCTCGACAACGCCGTCGAGCAGCAGCGACCAGCCGACCTCGCGCGGGTCGGGCTCGATGCGCAGCCCCGCCCACGCCGACGCGCCCTCGAACCGCGGCCCCCACGCCGTCTGCTCCCAGGTCCCGAGCGTGAACAGGCCGCCGGGGGCCGGCGCCGTACCGGCGAACGCCTCGGCGAGGTCGCGGTGCGGCCACTCCAGCAGCTGCACGACCGCCCGACCGGTGGCGCGGACGGTGTCGGCGAGGTCGGAGTCGGGGTCGACGAGGGCGAGCACGTGCCCGGGGTCGCCGGCCGCGACGACCAGCGAGGAGACGGTCAGGCCGGCGCGCGGCGGGCCGCCGTCGGCTCCCCCGCTGGTCCACAGGGAGACGGCGCCGCCCAGGCGGCCCCGGAACCGCCGCACCTGGTCGCGGCTGTCCTCGGGCTCGGCGAAGGGGTGCTCGGCGTGGATCGTCACGCCCCCGACGCTACCGACAGGGCAAAGACTCGCCCGACCTCACCGATCCTGGGGGTTTGCGGTACTACGCTCCCCTCGTCGGTCCGTGGGGGGCTGGCGCGGGGTGTTCGCGGGGTGGCTCACTCGAACGATCCGGGAATGGCCGAACGGACGATGTCCGCTTTGGGCATATATCGGACAATTTGGGGTGGGAGGGACTGGGGTATGGGCGATCTGGGGAGACTCACCTACCTCGCACCTGCGGGTCAAGGTGACGAGGCGTTCCTGTACGACGTCTTCTGCACGACGTGGCAGGACGAGATCGCCGCGCTGCCCAACCAGAAGCTCGCCCACCACATCCTGCGCATCCAGCACACTGCCCAGGACACCCGGTTCCACTCCCGCTACCCCGGCCACGAGAGGTTCGTGGTCAGCCACGGCGGGGTCCGGGCCGGACGCCTCTACCTGCACCGCACGCCCACGATGGTGCACGCGATCGACATGACGCTGCTCCCGGAGTTCCGCTCCCGGGGCATCGGCACCCGGATCGTCTCCGACCTGTTCGAGCTGGCCCGCGAGGACGGCGTGAGCGTCAGCCTGCGGGTGCCGCGGCGCAACCAGCGGGCCGCGGACCTCTACACCGGCCTCGGCTTCGCCCTGGTCACGATGGACGACCTCGACGCCTACTACGAGTGGTCGCCCGGGGCGAGCCCCGACGAGCGCGGCACGGTCAGCTCCCACTCGACGCCCTGACCCGGGCCGGTGTGCAGCACGGCGCTGCCACCCAGGTCGCGGACGCGGCCCCGCACCGACTCGCTGACGCCGAGCCGTCCCTCCTCGGCAGCGCGCTCGAGCCGCCCGTCGGGGATGCCCGGCCCCTCGTCGCGCACCGACACGACCACCGTCGTGCCGAGGTCCTCGAGCAGCACCCAGGCCGGCGCGTCCGGTCCGACGTGCCGGGCCACGTTGGCCAGACACTCGCGGCACACCGCGACCAGCTCCTCGACCACGTCGACCGGGAGGCGCACCTCACCGGCCGGCACGGCGACGGTGACGGTACGGGTCGCGAGCGCGTTGACCGCACCCACCAGGTCCGCGCTCCCGTCGGCGGCGCGGTGGCCGTGCCGGGCGCTCACGTCGTCGCCCTGCACCAGCCCCCTGAGCGCGACCTCCTGCTCACCGGCCAGCCGGCCCAGCTCGGCCGCCTCGCCCCCGAGCTCGTGACCGCGCCGCTGCACCAGGCCGAGCACCTGGAGCACACCGTCGTGCACCACGCGGGCCAGGCGCGCGCGTTCGGCCAGGGCGGCCGCCCGACGCTCGGCCACCAGCCGTGCCTCCGTGGCGTCGCGCACCAGCGTCGCGGCGTAGCCGACGATGCCGGCGGCCAGCAGCAGCAGGAAGATGTTGCCCCAGGTGGTGCCGTTGAGGTCGGCGCGCACCGACAGGTCGCACGCCGAGACCAGCACCGCAGCCGGGACGCCCGCCGCCCAGCCCCCGGCGATCGCGCACGCCAGGACCGGGCACATCACCCAGAACGACGGCATCGTCGAGGCGTGCCGGGCCAGCATCGCGTCGCTCTGGACGTACGGCGTCAGCAGCACCGCCGTCATCGCGACCGCGACGTCGAGCCCGAGCAGCGGCGCCCTGCGACGCCGCGGGTCGTCGTACGCCCAGGTCGTGACGGCGCTCCAGAGCGCCAGGAAGCCGACCACCAGCCAGCCCGCGACGGGGTGGTCGAACTCGTGCCAGCGGGTGGCGTTGAGCACCACCGCATAGGTGAGCACCACGACCCGGAGCACGGCCAGCGCGCGGAACAGCGTGGTCTGCACCTGGTCGGCGCCCGCAGCGGGAGCGGGCCTGCCCGTCATCGGGTCAGGACGCCTTCAGGTCCTTGACGCCGGCCTCGACGGGCGCGTCGGCCGGGGCCGCGGCGGCCTTGGCGGACTCCTTCGACAGCTCCTTGGCCTTGGTGGCGTAGAGGTCGACGTACTCCTGGCCGGAGAGCCGCATGATCTCGTACATGATCTCGTCGGTGACCGAGCGCAGGATGAAGCGGTCGTTCTCCAGGCCCTCGTAGCGGGAGAAGTCCAGCGGCTCGCCGAACCGCACCACGGGGCGCGTGAACTGGCCGAACTTCTTGCCCGGCGGGGCCACCACGTCGGTGCCGAGCACGGCCACCGGGATCACCGGGGCACCGGTCTCGAGGGCGAGCCGGGCCACGCCGGTCTTGCCGCGGTAGAGCCGGCCGTCGTGGCTGCGGGTGCCTTCGGGGTAGATGCCGAACAGGTCGCCCTCCCCGAGGATCCGCTTGGCGGCGACGAGCGCGCCCTCGGCGGCGGTCGCCCCCGAGCGGTCGATGGGGACCTGGCCGGAGCCGGCGAAGAACTTCTTCTGGAACCAACCCTTGATGCCGGGCGTGGTGAAGTACTCCGCCTTCGCCACGAACGTGACCCGCCGCGGCAGGGTCAGCGGCATGAACAGCCAGTCGGCGTAGGAGAGGTGGTTGCTGGCCAGGATCGCCGGGCCCTCGTCGGGGACGTGCTCGGCGCCCTCGGTGACCGGCCGGAAGACCAGCCGGAGCAACGGACCGAGGAAGACCCACTTGAGCAGCCAGTAGAACACCGTGGTCCCTCCTCCGTCGTCACGAAACCCTAGCCGCCGCCGGGGCCGCATGGGACGATTCAACACCCTGCACCTTCCGGGAGTCACCGTGCCCCTCGCCCCTAACGCCGAGCCGTTCTTCGCCGACGCCCGCCCCGGGGAGGACGGGCGCCGCATCGGTGTGCTGCTCAGCCACGGCTTCACCGGCTCGCCCGCCTCGATGGTCCCGTGGGGTCGGCACCTGGCCGAGCTCGGCTTCGGCGTCGCCGTACCCCGGCTGCCCGGGCACGGCACCACCTGGCAGGAGCTCAACCGGTGCGGGTGGGACGACTGGTACGGCGAGCTGGAGCGTGCGTTCGAGAAGCTGGTCGCCGACTGCGACGCCGTCGTCGTCGGCGGGCTGTCCATGGGCGGCGGGCTGGTCCTCGACCTGGCCGCGCGCCGGCCGCGCGACGTCGCCGGCGTGGTGCTGGTCAACCCGGCGGTGCACACCACCCGCAAGGACGTGCTGGCGCTGCCGGTGCTCAAGCACCTGGTCGGCTCGTTCCCCGGGATCGCCGACGACATCAAGAAGCCGGGCGGCGAGGAGTACGGCTACAGCCGCACCCCGCTGGCCGCCGCGCACGCGATGATGACCGCCTGGAAGCGGGTCCGCGAGGACCTTCCTCAGGTCACCGCGCCAATCCTGCTGTTCCGCTCGGTGGAGGACCACGTGGTCGACCCGTCCTCGGCGCGGATCATCGCCGCGGGCGTCTCCTCGCGCGAGATGAACGAGCGGCTGCTTGAGAACAGCTACCACGTGGCTACGCTCGACAACGACGCCCCGGCCATCTTCGAGGAGTCGGTGGCGTTCATCCGACGAGTGACAGGCTCATGACCTTCCCAGACGACCAGCACCCCGAGCGTGCCGACCAGTCCGCCGAGGACGCGGCTGCCGAGCAGCGGCCTGCCCCCGACGACGACGCCGTGTGGGCACAGATCGTCGCCAACTACGGCGAGCGTCCCGAAATGGGCCCCGAGGCCACGGCGCCCACGCCGCCGGCCGCGCCGACCCGCGCCGGCGTCTTCGACCGCTCCTACCTCGACTCCGTCGACGGCCTGGAGACCGGCGCCACCTGGGAGGACGAGGGCCACTTCGTGCCCCCGGAGCCGCCGCCTCTCCCCCACCTCGACCCGCGCCGCGCGATCGCGTGGGGCGGCCTGATCGGCGGCCCGTTCCTGCTGCTCGTCGCCGTGGTCTTCGGCCTGGCCTACCCGACCTGGCTGACCGGGATCCTGGTCGCCGGCTTCGTCGGTGGCTTCGTCTTCCTCGTCGCGACCATGCCGCGCGGCCGTCACGACGACTGGTCCGGCGACGACGGAGCCGTCGTCTAGCGCGGACATCTTCCGCTGACCGCCGTACCCCTTGCCGCCTGACGCCGCGCCGCCTGACGCCGATCGGGGCGTCCGCTACGGTCCTGCGCGACACCCTGACAGGATGGGCACCGGCCGACCCCACAACCCCCGAGGAGCTTTGGTGCAGGCGAGCGAGACCGTCGAGATCTCTGGACACCTGATGGACACGGGCATCCTGTCCCGGGTCCTCGACGACATCAGGGAGTACGGCGGCGACTACGTGATCGACAAGTTCGTCGTCGGGCACGACGCGGGTGACGTCTCCCGGGCCACGATCACGGTGACCGCCGAGGACGACGAGGCCCTGCAGCGGCTGCTGATGCGCCTGCAGACGCGCGGCGTCAACCAGGTCGACCCGGGTGAGGCGGAGACCTCGGTCTGCGAGCAGGACGGCGTCTTCCCCGACTTCTTCTACTCCACCACCAACCTCGACACCCGGGTCCGCCTGGGTGGCCGCTGGCTGCAGGTCGACAACCCGGAGATGGACTGCGGGCTCATCGTCGACGGCGAGGACGCCTCGGTCCGCGTCTACACGCTTCCGATGGCCGACGTGAAGGCCGGCATGCGCGTGGTCTGCGGCGCGAGCGGCATCAAGGTCTCGGTGCCGGCCCCCACGAAGGCCGAGGGCGGCTTCGGCTTCATGGAGTCCGACGTCTCCAGCGAGAAGCCGCAGGCGGTGCTGGTGCGCCAGGTCGCCGATGGCATGCGCGAGGCCAAGGCACAGGGCCAGAAGGTGCTGTGGGTCGGTGGCCCCGGCGTCGTGCACACCGGTGCCGCGCCGGCCATGGTGGCGCTGGTCAACGCCGGCTTCGTCGACGTGCTGTTCGCGGGCAACGCGCTGGCCACCCACGACATCGAGTCGTCGCTCTACGGCACCTCCCTCGGCGTCGACCTGGCCCAGGGTCGCGGTGTCGAGCACGGTCACGAGCACCACATCCGGGCCCTCAACACGATCCGCAAGGCCGGCTCGATCCGGGCCGCGGTCGAGTCCGGGGTGCTGACCGGCGGCATCATGCACGCGCTGGTCACCCACGACAAGGAGTTCGTCCTGGTCGGCTCGGTGCGCGACGACGGCCCGCTGCCGGACGTCTACACCGACGTGATCGACGGTCAGCGCGCCATGCGCGGACAGCTCAAGGACGTCGGCTTCTGCCTGATGGTCGCGACGATGCTGCACTCGGTCGCCACCGGCAACATCCTGCCCGCCTCGATCCCGCTGGTCTGCGTCGACATCAACCCCGCGACCGTCACCAAGCTGGCCGACCGCGGCTCCTCGCAGGCCCGCGGCATCGTCACCGACGTCGGGCTCTTCCTCGAGCAGCTCGCGGGCGAGCTGGTCCCGGAGTACCGCGCCCGCTGATCCGTTGAGACGTCAGTCCCGGGCTGTTGAGACGTCAGCCCGGGACGGCCCTCGAGCGTTGAGCTCGTGGCCCCGCTCAGCCCAGGTCGAGGTCGAGCAGCACCGGGCGGTGGTCACTGGCGCGGGCCAGCAGTGCGGCCGGGACCCCCGGGTCACCGAGGTGCCGCACGCTCACCTGTCCCCGGACCAGCACGGCGTCGATCCGCTTGCGCGGCGACGCGGCCGGGAAGGTCGACCACTGCTGCTCGTCGGGCACCGACGCGGCCGGGTCGACGAAGCCGGCCCGGGCGAACCGGGTCCAGCTCCCGCCACCCGGCGCCTCGTTGAGGTCGCCCGCCAGCAGCACCGGGCCGCGCAGCCCGCGGGCAGCTTCGAGCACGGCGCGCACCTCCGTCTCGTGCCCTTCCCGGTCCAGCGACAGGTGGCAGCCCACGACGCCCAGCAACCGACCCTCGACCCGTAGCTGCGCGGCCACCACGCCGCGGCGCGGCGCCATCGACGGCTGCGGGATCCGCGTCGCGACGGTACGGCGGACCTCGAGCCCGGGCCGGCCCAGCAGCAGGTTGGAGCCTGCAGGACGACCGCCCGCGACCACGCGCATCCCCCACTCTTCGGCCAGCGCCGCACAGTCACGACGCCACAGCAGCGGCACCTTCGGGCACTCGTTGACCACCGCCAGGTCGGGGTCGACCGCGCGCACCACCTCGGCGAGCGCGCGTCGGTTCAGACCACCCCGATAGATGTTGTAGCCGAGCAGACGCACCGTCACGAGGCCCGCCCGGGCACCAGGTAGACCCAGCCCGCGTCGCGGGACACGGCTCGCCAGCCGAGCCGGTTCCGCATCGCGGCCTCGAGCGCGGACCCGCGCACGAGGACGGCCGCCTGCGGGTGCGCCTGCCGGACGAACGACGCCCAGCCCGCCGCGACCGGCGGCACCGCCTGGAAGCGGTGCAGGTAGTCGAGGGTGTAGGCGTCGAACATGCCGTCGATGGTGGGGTCCAGGCCCGGGAAGCGGTACTCGATCCACGACCCGACGGCATCCTCGACGAGGACCGCAGAGCCCTGCGGGAGCTCGGCCAGCCGCGGTGCGAAGCGGTCCGGGACCCCGGCGGGTGCGGTCGCCGTGCGGGGCACGGCGACGGCCATCAGCCCCAGGAGTACGACGACCGCGACCGTCACGGTCCGCCGCTCGGCGCGCACCTGGGCGGCCGTGACGGGCCTGTTGCGGAAGGCCGCGAGCTCGGCCGCGAGGAGCGGGGCGACGAGCACCGCGGAGAACGCGAGCATCCGGGTCACCAGCGCGGCCCAGCCGCAGGCGAGCAGCAGGAGCAGCAGCGGCGTCCAGGCGATCTTGCCGCGATGCGCCCACAGCAGCACGAGCACCCCGGCCATCGCCGCGAACGCGATCGCCGGCGGGGTGCGGAACGACGTCGGCAGCCACTCGCTGATGAAGCCGGTGCGCGCGGAGACGGTGAGCTGGCTGGCGAGCAGCCGGGGGCCGACGGGCGTCACTGCGGCGGCCACGACCGACAGCAGCGGGATGCTCAGCAGCCGCCAGGGACGGGCCCCGCGCGGGGCGTCGAGCAGGGCACCCGCCGCGACCACGACACCGAGGACGACGCCCGCCGACCAGAGCCCGTGCACGCAGGCCCACACCCAGGTCAGCGGCACCAGCAGCCACGGCACCCGGCCGGCCTCGACCGCGCGCTGCCACACCATCCCGGTGACGACGAACAGGATCAGGCTGAGCACCTGCGGGCGCACCGAGAGCACGCCGGCGGCGCTGATCAGGGCGGCCCCGGTGGCCATGGTCGCTACGAGCAGGTCCGCGCGACGGCGGCAGGCGCCGTACAGCACGAGGACGAAGGCCAGGTAGAAGGCGCCGAACAGCCACGCCACCCCGGGCAGCCCGAACCAGTCCTCGACCTTGGCGACCAGCATCTCGGTGGCCCACTGGGTCGGCACCCAGTCGGCGGTCGCGAAGCGGGTGAGCGTGCCCGGGTGGGCCAGGGACCACGGGCCCCACAGCTCGTGCCCGATCCGGAGGTGGAACCACGTGTCGGCGTTGGCGAGCGGCTTCATCGCATAGACGGCGACGCGGAGCAGCAGTGCCACCAGGCACAGCAGCGTCACGGCCGTGACCTTGCGGTCGAACGACCGCTGGGCCGGGGTGCCCTCCCCCGGCGCCTCGGCCGGGTCCTCGGGACGCACCGGCGTCTGCGTGGTGCCGCTCACCGGGCACCGCCCGGCGCCACCAGGTAGACCCACGGGGCGTCACGCTGGACGACCCGCCAGTGCGCCTCCTCGACGAGCGCGGTCGTCGCGGGCGAGCCGGCGAGCATCACGGCGTTGCGCGCGCCGCTGTCGGCGACGAAGCCGCGCCACCCCGGCTCCGCCCGCCAGAACGTGTCGAAGCGACGCATGTAGGCCACCGAGTAGGAGTCGAGCAGCCCGTCGATCACCGGCTGCACGCCCGGGAAGCGCCACTCCATCCAGGCACCCGAGCTGTCCTCGACCAGCACCGCACTCCCCCGCGGCAACGCGGCCAGCCGGGGCGCGAACGCGTCCGGCACGCCGGCAGCACGGTCGGCGCTGGAGGGTACGGCGGCCGCGAGCCCCGCCACGCAGGCCAGCGCCGCGAGCGCCACGACCACCCGCTCGACGCGGTCGGTCGGCACCCGGGTGCGGCGGCGCAGCCGCTCGGTGAGCGCTTGCGCCAGCAGCGGCGCCACCAGCACCGCCGCGGGCGCGACCAGCCGGGTCACCAGCGCCGCCCACCCGCAGGCCAGCACCAGCAGCAGGAGCGGCATCGCGCCGACCCGCTCGCCGCGCAGCCACAGCACCAGGAGTACGGCGACCATGACGCCCACGACCAGCGCCGGCACGGTGCGGAACGAGGTGGCGCCCCACTCCGCGATCATCGGGGTGCGCTCGGAGACCGCGAGCTGCGAGAGCAGCAGCTTCGGCCCGAGCGGGGTCAGCGTCGCGGCCACCAGCGAGCCCAGCGGCACCAGGAACGCCCGGCCCACCCGTCCGCGGAGCCGGCCCTCGAGCGCCAGCCCGAGCCAGCACGCCAGCGACACCAGCACGCCCGCGGTCCACAGGCCGTGCGCGGTCGCCCACACCCAGGTCATCGGGAGCAGCCACCAGCGCAGCCGGCCGTCGGCGCGGGTCCGCCACCAGGCGTCCACCGTCACCGCGATCAGCACCAGCGAGACCACCTGCGGGCGCGCGGACAAGGTCGTGCTGGCCGCGAACACGGCAGCGCCCGTGGCCACCGCGCCTGCCAACGGCCCCGAGAGTCGTCGGCAGGCGCCGTACACCGCCACGAGGAAGGCCAGGTAGACCAGCCCGTAGAAGAACGCGACGCCGGGAAGCCCGAACCAGTCCTCCACCTTCGCGGTGAGCATCTCCGTCGACCACTGGGTCGGCACCCACGCGCTGGTCGCGAACCGCGTCGGCGCACCGGGGTGCCACAGCGACCAGGAGCCCCAGAAGAGGTGCCCGGCGCGCAGGTGGAACCAGGCGTCGCCGTTGTTGAGCGGCTGCGCCCCGACCTGCGCGACCAGCGCCATCAGGAAGAGCAGCAGCGCGAGCGGGGACCGGTTCAGCAACCGGCGCACGGGACTGGGCGCCCCGGCGTCACCGGTGCGCGGCGGCTCGGCCACCGCGGCACGCTCGGTCTGGACGGTCACCGTCCAAGTATCGGTAAAGGATGCCCTGAGCGCCGGGACATCCCGCAATCCCAGACACTGCGTCGACGAGGCGGCAGCTAGCACGAAAGTCGGATTTGGCGGTATTCGAGACTGCCGAGCCTCTTGCTCAGTAGCCTCGTGGAGCGGAACGGGGGAGGTGAGACCCATGCGCGCAGCCAACGGACGGCACAGCAAGCCACTGCGTCATGCCCGCGAAGAGGGTGCCGCCGCGGTCGAGTTCGGCCTCGTCAGCATCATCTTGATGATGGTGCTGCTCGGCATCCTCCAGTACGGCATCTACTTCAACGATTCCCTGCAGACCCAGCAAGGGGTGCGAGAGGCAGTCAGGCAGGGCGTGGTGCACAGCTTCACCGCGTGCGGCGGGTCGACCAACGACATGGACGCCCTGCGGTGCAACACGCGGGCGCAGATGAGTCTGACCAGCGGGACGGCCTACGTGAAGGTGGTGAAGCCCGCCACCTACGCCAAGGGCCAGCCCCTGAAGGTCTGCGCCCTCGTGAGTTCAGGGGGCGGAGTCTCCTTGCTGCCGATGCCCAACGGTGGCTGGATCAAGGCCCAGACGTCGATGTCGATCGAGGTCGACGCCCCGACCGTGACCGGCAGCACCGGAGCCGACACGTTGCCGGCTGCGGCCACGATCAACTGGAACTGGTGCACATGAGCCGCCGGTTTCCGGCCGGGCGCAGCGAGCGAGGCGCCGTTGCGATCGTCGCTGCCGTGATGGCCAGCGTGCTTCTCGTGATGGCCGGCCTCGTGATCGACCTCGGACTGGCCCGTGAGACCCGTCGCATCTCCCAGGTCGCGGCCGACTCGTCGGCCCTGGCGGGCGCCAACGTCCTCTATCCGACCAGCAACAACTGCAGCAGCCCGAGCGGCACCCACTCCCCCTGCATCACCGACGCGATCGCCGCGGTGAAGTCCTACGCATCGCTCAACTACAACGTCACTACCGCAGACTGGACGAGCTGTACGGACCCCTCGTTCCCCAGTGGGTACGTCGCGGCGTCAGACACTCCCTGCATCTCGTTCGACAGCTCGACCGCGCCACGCAGGGTCCGCGTCTACATTCCCAAGCGTCTGGTCCCGACCAGCTTCGGCAGTCTCGTCGGCGTGCAGTCCGTACAGGTTCGCGCGAACGCCGAGGCATCACTCGCCCCCGGGCAGAAGTGCGCGTTGTGCTTCTTGGGCTCGGTCACCACGAACAACACGGACTTCAGTGTCGTCAACGCGTCAATCGCCGTCGACGGCAACGTGACCTCCGGACCACAGAGCAACTGGACTGGCACGACGATCGGGGTCGCGGGCACAGTCTCGGGAGGGAACTTCACCCCCGCCGCGACCAAGATCTCGACGTTCAGCGATCCCTTGGCGTCGTTGAGTCTCCCCTTGAGCACGACGGGGTTTAGCAACCGAACTGATCCGTGTGCGTCGGTCGCTGGCGGCGGCGGGCAGGGAATCTACGGCTCCTTCTCCCTCCCCAACAGCACCTGCACAATGCAGCCCGGCATCTACGTCATCACAGGCACGTGGGACATGAAGAACAACACCAAGCTGATGGGGACCGGGGTGACGCTCTACGTGAAAACCACAGGGGTGCTCGACTTCAAGAACGGGGATGTCGTGATCACGGCACCGACGTCCGGAGCCACGTCTGGCTACGCCGTCATCTACGACCGAGACAACTCCTCGGACATCCAGCTCCAGGGCAACGGGAACACTTCGATCGACGGCGCCTTCTACGCACCGGCTGCCACATTCAAGTTCAATGGAAACTCCTGCTTCGGCATCAAGACCGGTCCCGTCGTCGCGCTGGCCGCGGACTCCGTCGGAAACAAGTCCTGCATCGCGGTCACCAACGCCACCGAGGTCACGGTGGGCGTCGGCTCGATCGCCCTCGATCAGTAGGGCTCAGGGACGCCGGGCGAGATCCGCAGCGCCGATCATGCCAGCACGGTTGCCGAGCTGCGCCGCGCGGATCTCCAGCGTCGGCCGGTAGTTGCGGCCGGTCAGGTTCGCCTTGAAGTGCGTCCGGATCGGGTCGAGGAGCAGGTCGCCGGCCTCGGAGACACCGCCACCGATGACGACCACCGCCGGGTCGAGCACCGCGGTCAGGGTCGCGATCCCCTCCCCCAGCCACTGGCCGAGCGAGGTGAGCTGCTCACGGGCGAACTCGTCGCCGTCCTTGGCGGCCTCGGTGATCAGCGGGCCGGTGATGGCCTCGACGCTGCCACCGGCGCGGTCGAGCAGGCTGCGGGCGATCAGGGAGCCCTGGGACGCCTGCTCGCGCGCGCTGCGCACCAGCGCGGTGCCGGAGGAGTACTGCTCCCAGCAGCCGCGGTTACCGCAGCCGCAAAGGCGACCGTTGGGTACGACGCGGATGTGGCCGATCTCGGCGGCCACCCCGAACGCGCCGCGGTGCAGCTCGCCGTTGAGCACGATGCCGCCGCCGACACCGGTGCCGACCGTCACGAGCAGCAGGTCGGAGACGTCCGCGCCGGCGCCGAAGGTGAACTCGCCCCAGGCGGCGGCGTTGGCGTCGTTCTCGATGACGACGGGAAGGCCGAGCTTCTTCTCCAGGTCGGACTTCAGCGGCTCGTCGCGCCACGCGAGGTTGGGCGCGAACAGCACCGTGGACCGTGCCACGTCGACGAAGCCGGCGGCACCCACGCCGACCGCCTCGACCGGGTGGTTGCCGCGCAGCTCGTTGACGAGGTCCTCGACCCCGCGCTCGATCGCGTCGGAGTCGGTGGCCGGGGACTCCCGGCGCGCGGTGGCCAGGATGGTGCCCGCCTCGTCGACCACACCGCCGGCGATCTTCGTGCCGCCGATGTCGATGCCTACGGTGAGACCCATCAGTCGTCCTCCCAGCCTTCGTCGTCCAGGTCGATCTTCTCCACGCCGGGGTCGCCCGGGCGAGCGGTGCTGTGGCCGCCGTACGACGCCAGCAGCCCGGACGCCGCCTGCATCAACGAGGACGCAGCCACCGACAGGTGCTCGCGGACCTCGGGGCTGGTGCTGCGCACCACCGAGATCGCCTGGCAGACCGGGCAGTAGCGGCAGTCCTGGCTGCCCGTCGCGATGTGCTCGTTGAGGTCGTGCAGCGTCTTCGCGGCACCCGATGCCGCGGCCGCCGCCGCATCGGCGTAGTCGCCGCCCGTCTCCTTGGCCCAGCCCTGCAAGGCGAACAGCAGCTTCGCGGCTTCCTCGCCGACGCTGCCGACGGGCTCCTTCTCGTCGCTCACGCGCCGTCCTCGCTCGGTGCCCGGAACCTGACGCGCAGGGCGCCGTCGTCGATGCGGGCGCCCGCGACCGTGTGCCGGTTCAGGGCAGCCGGCAGCGCCAGCAGACGGCGGTAGGAGCCAACGGTCACCACGAGTTCGTCTCCGTGTCGGGCCAGGTCGATGTCGGACTTGCCCACAAACGGTAGTGCGATGCGCAGCGTGGCCCCGGTCGGGGTTCGGGTGATGGTCATCGGGCCCTCGGCGGTGGGCAGTGCCAGCGGGTCGTCGTCGCCGTAGGCCTGGGCCGCGAAGTCGGCGAGCTCGTCGACGCCGACCGGCTCCGAGGGGCGGTACGACGACCGCCAGACCGGCAGCCCTGTGAAGGACTGGTCGACCTCGGCCAGCATCGCGGTCTGCGCCTCGACCCAGCGCTGCCGCCACGGGTCGGCGCCGTCGGCGGGGAACACCCGGTTGGCCACGACGCCGTCGACGCGGTAGCCGAACAGCGAGAGCGTGGTCAGGCTGCGGCGGGCCTCGGCGACCACGACCGCCTCGGGGGTGAGCACCAGCCGGACGCTGGCCTCCTTGCCGGTGAGGATCTCGTGGACCTGCTCGAGGTCGCGGTGCAACCGCTCGACGGCGTCGAACACCCCGTCCTGCGGCATCGGCACCCCGGCCGCCCTGGCCAGCACCGGCCGCAGCGCCTTGACGATGCGGCGCTCGGCGGGGAAGACCCGGTCCATGTACCAGCCGAGCGCCTCGGGCAGCGCGAGCAGCCGCAGCGTCTCGGCGGTGGGGGCGCAGTCGACGACCACGACGTCCCAGTCGCCCGAGAGCACCTGGGTGCGCAGCTCGAGGAGCGCGAGCACCTCCTCGGCGCCCGGGATCACGGTCAGCTCCTCGGCCGTGATCGGGTCGACCCCCGCGGCGTCGAGCACGGAGAGCAGGTAGCCCTGGATCTCCGCCCAGGACCGCTCGAAGCGCTGCTGGGCGTCCACCTGCTGCACGAAAAGCCGGTCCTCGACGCGCGTCGGCTCGGCGCCGATGGGGGCGCCGAACGCGTCCGCGAGCGAGTGGGCGGCGTCGGTGGAGAGCACCAACGTGCGGTGCCCCGCGCGGGCGGCCGTGGTCGCCGTACCGGCAGCGGCGGTGGTCTTGCCGACCCCGCCCTTGCCGGTGAAGAGGATGATCCGCACCGTCAGGACACGGACTCGACGCGCTTCTTGAGCCCCTTGAGCGCGGTGTCGATGATGACCTTCTCGGCCTTGCGCTTGAGCATGCCGATCATCGGGATCGAGATGTCCACGGCCAGCCGGTAGGTGACCTCGGTGCTGCCGTCGCCGCGGTCGTCGAGCTCGTAGGCGCCGTCCATGGCCTTGAGCATCTTGCCCTCGGCCAGCGTCCAGGTCACCGACTCGTCGCCGTGCCAGGTGTAGGCCAGCGTGTAGGCGTCCTTGATCGGGCTCGCGTCCAGCTCGAAGTAGACCCGCGAGGCGCGCCCGTCGGCGCCGTCCTCGACGACGTCGGCCTTCTTCACGCCCTGCGCCCACGACGGGTAGGCGCCGAAGTCGGCGATCACGCCCATGACCGCGGCCGGCTCCGCCGAGATCACGATGCTCGAGGTGGTCTGCTCCGCCATTGCTCCGCCTTCGTGAGGAGTGAGGTGTCCCCCGGACCTTACCGAGCCGCGACGACTCCGCGACCACCTGCCCGGATGAGGTAGTCCGTTCGGGTGATTTCAGGACATTGCTCTTCGCACGCTGAGACGCCGCTCCTACGCTCGCCGTGGGGGAAATCAGATCTGTGCGTGGACTTTTGCTCCGGAGGTGCCCGATGGGCCACCAGCATCGACGTTCGACTCCCTCGCGGTCGAGGCGCTCCGAGTCCGGTGCAGCCGCCGTCGAGTTCGCGCTCGTCGTCCCCATCCTGCTGCTGATCGTCTTCGGCGTCATCACCTTCGGCATGGTCTTCGCCTCGCAGCTGAGCATGAACAGTGCCGCGCGTGACGCGGCCCGGGCCGGGGTGGTCCAGAACCTCAACGCGACCGGCCTGTCGTGCAGCGCGATCGCCACCCAGGCGCGGACCCAGGTGGACCCGCTGGGCGGCAAAGCCACCGACGTCGCCGTCACCGTCACCGGCCCCGACGGCTCCACCAGCTGCAGCATCGCCAAGAACACCGCCGCCGTCACCGGCTCCAGCGCCACCACGATGTGCACGAACTCGAACACCTACTCGGGCCAGCTCGTCGTCAAGCTGACCTACACGGCCAACTCCCCGCTGAACCTGATCCCGGCAGCCAGCTCCATTCCTCTCTCGGCCACAGGGAGCTTCACATGCGAGTACAGCTGAGGCACCGCCGACGGCACGGAGAGCGCGGAGCCGTCGCCATCCTGACCGCGGTCATGTCGGTCATGCTCGTCGCCGTCGCCGCGTTCGCCGTCGACTTCGGGATGGCCTACTCACAGCGGCAGGCGCTCTACACCGGCGTCGACGCGGCCGCGACCTCCGTGGTGCAGGCGTTCAAGAAGTCGATCATCACCACGCCGCGCACGTGCTCCGCGCTGAAGACGTTCGACGACGGGCTGGCGTCCGGCAACACCGCCAAGTCCAGCACCATCGCGCTCACGTCGCTCAACACCAACTCGCCGTACGGCCAGAGCATCAGCGCGTCCGACATCACCGTCTCGACCCAGTGCGTCGGCAGCGGCAGCGGAGTCATGCAGGTCAACGTCGCGGTCAAGCGCACCATCTCGACGAACCTCGGCCGCATCATCGGCGTGAACAGCCTCGACGTGAACCGCAACGCGACCGCCGACCTGGGCGTGGCCAACCAGGTGACCGGACTCCGTCCGGTCGGCGTCTGCACCTACCAGGCCCAGCAGATCGTCACGGACGCCGAGGCCGACAAGGCCGCCGGCAACGCCTACCGCGCAGAGATCATCGGCCTGACCAAGATCTGGTCCGGCAACAAGACCTGCGACGGCGCCGGCGGGTCCGGCAACTGGGGGTGGCTCGACCTGGGCCAAGGCAACGGCGCCAACGCGCTCGGGGACGCCATCGCCTCCGGAGCCCCGACCACGCTGGCGCTGACCGTCAACCCGTCCCCGTCCCCTGCGTCCGTCCAGCTCGGCGGGAACCCGGGCAACAAGGGCAACAGCGCCAACATCCACAATGGCTTCACCGTCGCCATGGACAAGACGGTCGTGCTGCCCGTCTACAACACCTACGCCGACAACGGGAGCAACGCCACCTACACGGTGATCGGCTTCCTGTCGGTGAAGATCTGCGGCTACGACAACATCCACGGCGCCTGCTACGACAGCACTCAGCCCACGGGCACCAACGACATCCAGGTCCGCTTCGCGAGCTACTCCCCGGTGGGCCAGCTCTCTGACCTCTGCGGCATCGGACTGGCCTGCGCCAACGACACCTACGTGACGCGCCTGGTGAAGTAGACCCCGCCGGTCGCGGGATACCGGAGGTATCTCAGCGGCGGCGTCCGAGTAACGTTCGTGCCGCCAGTCACCTGTCGCCGAACGCCGGAGGAATGCCGCGTGCGTGAGTACTCCACGCCCCTGACCGCCGAGGTCCCCTCGACCGGTTCGCTCGTCGACGACATCGTCGTCAACGGCACGGAGCACCCCGAGACGGTGTCCTTCAGCCGCCGCGTCGGTGGGGCGTGGGAGGACGTGACGGCCGGCGAGTTCCTGGCCGACGTGCGCGCGGTGGCGGCCGGCCTGGTGGCCGCCGGCATCGAGCCCGGCGAGCGCGTGGCGCTGCTGTCGAAGACGCGCTACGAGTGGACGCTGCTCGACTACGCGATCTGGTCCGCGGGCGCGGTCACCGTGCCCGTCTACGAGACGTCCTCCGCCGACCAGATCGGCTGGATCCTGTCGGACTCGGGCGCCACGGCGGTCGTCGTCGAGTCGTCCGAGCACCTGACGCGCCTGGCCGAGGTCCGCGGCCAGCTCGACGAGCTCACCCACGTGTGGTCGCTCGACGACAACGGCGTGGAGACCCTGCGCAGCCTCGGCGCCGACGTGGGCGAGGACGTGCTCGACGCCCGTCGCGAGGGCCTCTCCCCCGCGTCCGTGGCCACCCTGATCTACACCTCCGGCACGACCGGCCGACCCAAGGGCTGCGTGCTCACGCACGGCAACTTCATGGCCGAGCTCGGCGCGGCGGTCGACGAGCTCCACGAGCTGTTCGAGACCGAGGGTGCCTCGACGCTGCTGTTCCTGCCGCTCGCGCACGTGTTCGCCCGGGTGATCCAGGTCGGCGCGGTGCGGGCCCGGGTCCGGCTCGGTCATTCGGCCGACATCAAGAACCTGGTCGCCGACCTCGGCGGGTTCCAGCCGACGTTCCTGCTCGCCGTACCCCGCGTCTTCGAGAAGGTCTTCAACACCGCCTCGCAGAAGGCCGCCGTCGACGGCAAGGGCGCGATCTTCGACCGCGCGGCCGACACCGCGATCGCCTACAGCCGCGCGCTCGACCGCGGCCGGCCCGGTCCGCTGCTGCGCGCCAAGCACGCGCTGTTCGACCGGCTCGTCTACGGCAAGCTGCGTGGCGCGCTCGGCGGTCGCTGCCTCTACGCCGTCTCGGGCGGCGCCCCGCTCGGCGAGCGGCTGGGCCACTTCTACCGTGGCATCGGCGTGACGGTTCTGGAGGGCTACGGCCTCACCGAGACCACCGCGGCGATCACCGTCAACCTGCCCGAGGCCACCAAGATCGGCACGGTGGGGCGCCCGCTGGCCGGTACGACGATCCGGGTCGCCGCGGACGGCGAGCTGCTGGTCCGCGGCGCACAGGTCTTCGGCGGCTACTGGGGCAACGACCAGGCGTCCGCCGAGTCGATGGAGGACGGCTGGTTCCGCACCGGCGACCTCGGCGAGATCGACGACGAGGGCTTCGTGCGGATCACCGGTCGCAAGAAGGAGATCCTGGTGACCGCCGGCGGCAAGAACGTCGCCCCCGCGGTGCTCGAGGACCGGGTCCGCGCGCACCCGCTGGTCAGCCAGTGCATGGTCGTCGGCGACGGGCAGCCGTTCATCGCCGCGCTCGTCACCATCGACCCGGAGGCGTTCGAGGCCTGGGCCGACCAGCGGTCCAAGAGCCACGACGTGGCCGACAACGTCGACGACCCCGACCTGGTCGCCGAGGTCCAGGCGGCCGTCGACCGGGCCAACCGCGCGGTCTCCCAGGCCGAGTCGATCCGGCGCTTCGCGATCCTCCCGGTCGACTGGACCGAGGAGGGCGGCCAGCTCACGCCCAGCCTGAAGGTCAAGCGCAACGTGGTGATGCGCGAGTTCCGCGGCGACGTCGCGGGGCTGTACGGCGGCTGAGCTGTCCCCCGGCCCGCCGTACGTCCGGGGGTCAAGTCCGGTCCTCGGGCGTCCGATGAAGTGGGCAGGACACGCCCCTCGACAAACCGGGCCAAACGCGGACGGGTGCGTCCCGTCCAGACAGGTCCTAGACACGCGTGCCCAGATTCCCTGACCCGTTCGGGCCACTCGTGGCTGGGGCAGGGACGAATTCGGTGAATCACGAGACGCGTCCCCCGCGTCTGTACAACTCTTAACCGTGGGCCGGGAAAGAAGGTCCGCGGATATAGGGCTGGACCCGCCAACGCGAGCCCTGCCTGCATCCCCCGATGCCGAGCAGACACAGGACTACGCATGGGACGCAGAACGGTTCTCCTGATCGTGGCGGCACTGATCGCCGCCCTGGGCACGTCGCTGGTCTTCCTGTACGTCAAGGGAGCGGACTCGCGAGCCGAGGCCAAGCAGGCACCTGTGCAGGTGCTCAAGGCCGTCGCCGTCATCAACCCGGGTGAGACCCTGGCAGCCGCTCAGGCCGCCGGCAAGATCCAGCTCGGCACGGTTCCGCGGGAGGAGGCGCTCCAGGGCGCCGTCGACTCCACCGCCGGCCTCGAGAACGAGGTAGCGCTGGCGACGATCTTCCCCAAGGAGCAGATCGTCACCGGCAAGTTCGGCAGCGCGGGCGACCAGGAGAACCTGACCATCCCCGACGGTGACATCGCCATCTCGGTGAGCCTCACCGACACCGGCCGCGTCGCGGGCTTCGTCTCCCCCGGCTCGAGCGTGGCGATCTTCCTCAACGGCGCCGGCGGCAGCAGCGCCGCCACCGGTGACGGTACCCGGCTGCTGCTCCCCAAGGTCCAGGTGATCGCGGTCGGCTCGACCACCGTGGTCTCGCGGACCACGACGAACCAGGCCGGCGCACAGACGACCGAGCAGCTGCCCAGCACGCTGTTCACGCTCGCCGTGAGCCAGGACGAGGCCGAGCGGATCATGTACGCCGCGACGCACGGGTCGCTGACGTTCGGGCTCCTCAACGACAAGTCGAAGGTGAAGGCCGGTCCGGGAGTCACGTCGACGAACCTGTTCCGGTGATGTAGATGCCCATCATCGTCGAATCGAGCAGCTCCAACGCCGAGCTGTTCACCACCGTCACCGGGAGCAGCTCCCAGGTGGTGGCCAACCTGGACGAGCTCAAGCGCACGCTCGCCGTCACCCCTGACGAGTACGCCGTCGTCCTCGGCCCCGCCGTGGACCTCGAGGCCGGCGCCGCGCTCGCCGACACCCTGCGGGTCACCCGTCCGGCGGTCAGCGTCATCCTGATCCGCCGACGCGTCGACACCAGCGTGCTGGCCGAGGCGCTGCGCTCGGGCATGCGCGAGGTCGTCGAGGAGCGGGACCTGACCGGTCTCGGCTCCGCGACGTCGCGGGCCAAGCAGGTGTGGCAGGCCCTGATGGGCAGCAGCGCCAGCACCCCGGAGGGGCCGCGCGGCAAGCTCGTCACGGTCTTCTCCCCCAAGGGCGGCGTCGGCAAGACGACCCTCGCGGTCAACATGGCCGTCGCCCTGACCCAGAAGGGCACCAAGACGGTCTGCCTGGTCGACCTCGACCTCTCCTTCGGGGACGTCGCGATCACCCTGCAGCTCTTCCCAGCCCGCACGATCGCGGACGCCGTACACCTCGAGAGCGGGCTGGAGTACGCCGTCCTCGAGCCGATCCTGACGCCCTACCGCGACGGGCTCTCGGCGCTGGTCGCGCCGGTCCAGCCGGACGCCAAGGACACCATCCCGGCGTCCCTGGTCGGCCGCACCCTGTCGATCCTCAAGAGCCACTTCGACTACGTGGTGGTCGACACCGCCCCGGCGTTCGACGAGTACGTCCTGCAGGCGTTCGACGAGACCGACGAGCTGCTGCTGGTCACCACCCTCGACATCCCGACCCTGAAGAACGTCAAGGTCGCCGTCGAGACCCTCGACCTGCTCAACTTCCCGAAGAGCAAGCGACGCCTGGTGCTCAACCGCGCCGACGACAAGGTCGGGCTCACCGCGGACAAGGTGGAGAGCACGCTCGCGATGAAGATCGCGGCGTCGATCCCGACGTCCTCGCAGGTCGCGCACGCGACCAACTCGGGCGAGCCGATCATCTCCGCGCAGCCCAAGCACGCGGTGAGCCAGGCCGTCACGGCGCTCGCCAACGGACTGGCCTCGGAGCCCGCGCCAGCGGTCAACGGCAGCTCGCAGCCGGCGCGCGTCACGCCCACCCCGAAGCGATCGCTTCTCCGTCGAAACGGCAGGTAACCCATGAGCAGTCTCGCCGACAGGCTGGCGGCCGCCTCGCGCGACCGCACGAACTCTCCGGTCGCCAGCACCGCGGCCACGGGCAAGGTCGAGCGCCGCACCCCCGACGAAGCCAAGATCGAGAACGACTTCAGCGAGCTCAAGGGCACCGTGCACAACCGGCTGCTGCAGCAGCTCGGCCCGAAGCTGTACGACGCCGACCTGACCCAGAGCGAGCTCGAGCACATGGTGCGCGGGGCCCTCCAGGACGCCATGCAGGACGACGAGATCCTGCTCACCGGCGCCGAGCGGACCCGCATCGCCCAGGAGATCAGCGACGACATCCTCGGCTACGGCCCGATCGAGCCGTTCCTGCGCGACCCGGACCTCACCGAGGTCATGGTCAACGGCCCGGACAGCATCTGGATCGAGCGCTCGGGCCGGCTGCACCAGGTCGAGGGCCGCTTCACCGACGAGTCGCACCTGCGTCGCACGATCGACAAGATCGTGTCCCGCATCGGCCGCCGCGTCGACGAGTCCAGCCCGATGGTCGACGCCCGCCTCCCTGACGGCAGCCGTGTCAACGCGGTGATCCCGCCGCTGGCCGTGGACGGCTCGCTGCTGACGATCCGTAAGTTCTCGGCCGACCCCTACACCTCCGACGACCTGGTCGCCTTCGGCACCTACTCCCAGCGCACCGCCGACTTCCTGGCGGCCTGCGTGCGGGGCCGGCTCAACATCATCGTGTCCGGGTCGACCGGCGCCGGCAAGACGACCACCCTCAACGTGCTCTCCTCGTTCATCCCGAGCGACGAGCGCATCATCACCATCGAGGACGCAGCAGAGCTCCAGCTGCACCAGGACCACGTGCTGCGCCTGGAGTCCCGCCCGGCCAACATCGAGGGCAAGGGCGCGGTCGACATCCGCGACCTGGTGAAGAACTCCCTGCGCATGCGCCCCGACCGCATCGTCGTCGGTGAGGTCCGCGACTCCGCGGCCCTCGACATGCTGCAGGCGATGAACACCGGTCACGACGGCTCGATCTGTACCGTGCACTCCAACGGTCCCCGCGACACCCTGGCCCGCATCGAGACGATGGTGCTGATGGCCGGCATGGACCTGCCGATCCGCGCGATCCGCGAGCAGGTGGCCTCGGCCGTCGACCTGATCGTGCACCAGAGCCGTCTGCGCGACGGCTCGCGCCGGATCACCCACGTCACCGAGGTGGAGCGCATGGAAGGTGACGTGATCACCCTCCAGGACGTGTTCCTCTACGACCACTCGCTCGGGTTCGACGACAACGGCCGCAGCCTCGGCCGGCTCCGCGCCACCGGGCTCCGGCCGAAGTTCGTCGAGAAGCTGGCGCACTCCAACGTGCACATCGACCCGATGATCTTCGCGATGGACGGGATCTGAGCCGATGCAGCCCATCCGGTTCCTCGGGCGTCGTGCCCGACGCGGACGTACGGCGTCCGTGCTCGTCGCGGTCGCCGCGGCAGCGACCTCCACGCTGATCGCGGCCCCCGCGTTCGCCGCCGAGGGCAGCATCGACCACGTCGAGAACGCCAAGGGCGGCGTGCAGGTGCTCTACTCCCTCCCCGAGGGAGCCAGCGCGCCCGACACCGGGACGGTCAAGGTCACCCTCGACGGCAAGCCGCTCACCGCGACCGCACAGCTCGCCTCGCAGGCCGACACGCAGGCGGTGCGCCGTACCACCATCTTGACCATCGACGTCAGCAACTCGATGAAGACCAACGACCGGATCGGTGAGGCCAAGCAGGCCGCGGACGTGTTCCTCGCCTCGGCGCCGGCCGACGTCTACATCGGCATCGTCACCTTCGCCAACGACGTGAAGGTCGTGCAGGCACCGTCCCTGGACCGCACCGCGTCGAAGGCCCTGATCGACCAGCTCGCCCTGCAGCAGAACACCAAGCTCTACGACGGTGTCCTCGAGGCCGTGAAGGCCAGCGGCACCACCGGTCAGCGCAGCCTGGTGCTGCTCTCCGACGGCCGCGACACGACCAAGACGCCGCTGGCGTCGGTGACCAAGGCCGTCAAGGACGCCGGCGTGAACGTCGACGTGGTCGGCCTGGGCCAGAACTCCTCGGACGCCGCCCTGCTCAAGCAGATCTCCGACGCCGGCAACGGCACGATCATCAACGCCAACGACCCGAAGTCGCTGAGCGGCCTCTTCGCCAGCGAGGCACAGACGCTGGCCAAGCAGATCCTCATCACCGTGCCGACGCCGAAGGCGCTCGCCGGCAAGGAAGGCACCCTGTCGGTCTCGATCGACGCAGGCGGCCAGACCTACACCGACTCCGCGTTCGTCACCCTCGGTGCCGCCGCGGCCGGTGTCGGCCACGTCGTCGGCCCGTCGACCGACCTGAGCGTTCCCGAGGCCGCGCAGTTCTCGATCAGCCGCCCGCTGATGTTCGGCGGCCTGGCCGCCGCGGGTGTCGGCCTGCTGCTGGTGCTCGTGGTCGCCCTGGGCGGTGTCTCGAAGAAGCCCGACTCCGTCGAGACCCGGATCTCCGCCTACACCCGCAAGGGCGGTGGCCGGAACCAGGCCAAGCAGGCCGCGGCCCCGCAGGGCGTCGCCGCCTCGGCCGTCGGCATGGCGGAGAAGGCGCTCGAGGGCAACCGCGGGCTCGAGTCCGCGCTCGGTGACCGGCTCGAGGCAGCTGGCATGGCGATCAAGCCCGCCGAGTGGCTGCTGGTGCACGCCGCGATCGCGGTCGCGGCGGCCGGCATCGGCTTCCTGTTCGGCTCCGGGAACATCCTGTTCGCCCTGCTCGGACTGTTCGCGGGCACCCTCCTGCCGTGGTCCTACCTGGGCATGAAGCGCGGCCGTCGGCTCAAGGCGTTCAGCGCCCAGCTCGCGAGCGTGCTGCAGCTGATGGCCGGCAGCCTCCAAGCCGGTCTGTCCCTGTCGCAGGCAATCGACACGGTCGTCCGCGAGGGTGGCGACCCGGTGGCCAACGAGTTCCGCAGGGCCCTGGTCGAGGTGCGCCTCGGCGTGAACCTCGAGGACGCGCTCGACTCGATGGCCAAGCGCATGGAGAGCCCGGACTTCGAGTGGACCGTGATGGCGATCCGGATCCAGCGCGAGGTCGGCGGCAACCTGGCCGAGCTGCTGCTCAGCGTGGCTGCGACGCTGCGCGAGCGCGACTACCTGCGCCGTCAGGTGAAGGCACTCTCCGCCGAGGGTCGCTTCTCCGCCTACATCCTGCTCGGCCTGCCGCCCGCGGTGATGGCCTACGAGTTCGTGACCAACCCGCACTACCTGCACCCGTTGATCTCCACGACGGTCGGTTTCTTCATGCTCGGCGGCATGGTCGTACTCATGGTGGTCGGCGGGGTCACCATGAAAAAGATGATCCAGCTGGAGGTCTGAGCCATGACCACACTCGTCCTGCTCCTCGGGATCGGCGCGATCTTCGTCGGGATCTTCGTCTCGCTGACGGCCATCGGGGTCTTCACCAACGAGGCCCGCGGCGTCAGCAAGTCCCTCGCCGTCGTCGAGGCGTTCTCCGCAGCGCCGCAGGCGATGCGCGACGAGCTCGACCCCGGGTTCAACGACCGCGTGCTCGCCCCGTTGCTGGGCAAGCTCAACGGGATCGGCAAGCGGCTCACACCGGCCGACTACGCCGAGCGGATCCAGCACAAGCTCGACGTCGCCGGCAACCCGCCCGGGTGGACCGTCGACCGGATCATCTCGCTCAAGGTGGTCGGCATCGGCGTCGGTGCGCTGATCGGCCTGCTGCTCGCGCTGATGCTCAAGCTCACCCTGCTCCAGGACTTCCTGGCCGTGGGTGTCGGTGCGGTCGTCGGCTACTACGGCCCCAACCTGTGGCTCTACCAGAAGGGTTACGACCGGACGCAGCAGATGCAGCGCGACCTGCCGGACGCCCTCGACCTGCTCACCATCTCGGTGGAGGCCGGCCTCGGCTTCGACGCCGCGCTGTCCCAGGTCGCCCGCAACACCAAGGGTCCGCTGGCCGACGAGTTCGCCCGGGTCCTGCAGGAGATGCAGATCGGCCTCGGCCGCTCGCGTGCCCTGCGTGCCCTCGGCGAGCGGAGCGTCCTGCCCGACCTGCGCCAGTTCACCGGCGCGATGGTCCAGGCGGACGCGTTCGGTATCCCCATCGGCCAGGTGCTGCGTGTCCAGGCCGGCGAGATCCGGCTCAAGCGGCGCCAGCGCGCCGAGGAGGCGGCCCAGAAGATCCCGGTGAAGATCATGATCCCGCTGGTTCTCTTCATCCTGCCGTGCCTCTTCGTCGCGGTCATCGGGCCCGCCGTCATCAACCTGATGGGCGTCTTCGGTGGCGGAGGAGCGCTGAACAAGTGACCCAGCGCGAACAGGTCGCGGTCAGCAGCCGGGTCTTCTGTCTGGCCGCGATCTTCGCCCTGGCACTGCTCTCGGGTGACTCCGAGGTGGTCCAGGGCGTCATCGCTGTCACAGCCGTGGCGGCGATGTCGACCTACGTCTCCCTGCTGGTGTCCTCGACCAGCCTGTGGGCCCTCGCCATCGAGACCCTCGTGGTCGGCCTGGTGATGGGCACAACCTTCCCCAAGTCCGTGGTGCTGCTCCCCTACCTCGTGGTCCTGCCGCTGCTGGCGGGCCTGTCCCACCGGCTGATCGGCATCGTGGTCGCGATGGGCGCCGAGATCGTCGCGATCGTCGTACTCCCCGTCCTGCTCAACGGGTACGACGGAGGGCGCGTGTCCGCGCTCGCCCCGTGGCTGCTGACCAACCTCGGCGCAGGCCTGCTCGGGGTCTGGGCGCGCAAGCTCGGCCCGGCCGGCGCGCCCTGGACCCAGGACACCAACTACGAGTCGGCCCGCCAGCTGCTCACCCAGCTGCGCACCGTCGCCCGCCGACTGTCCGCGGGTCTGGACTCCGACGGGATGGCGGCCCAGCTGCTCGCCAACGTCCACGAGACCCTCGACGACAGCTATGGCGCCGTCTTCGTGAACATGAAGGGCTCGGTGCTGGTCCCGATCGGCTACCGCGGTCTCGGCGCCCAGCAGCTGCTGGTGCCGCAGGACCCACTGATCGAGCAGTGCTGGACCGAGATGGAGCCGAAGCAGACCGTGGTGCCGTCCGGAAGCAAGGAGGCGCGGCACCGCACCGCGCTGCCGCTGCGCGTGGGCAGCCGGATGCTCGGCGTCGTGGTGTCGTCGGGACCGTCGCCCGTGGACTCCGGGCTCGTCGCCGACCTGATGCCGGAGATCGACGCCCAGGCGCTGCGCCTGGACACCGCGCTGGTCTTCGACGAGATCCGCACGATGGCCACCAGCGACGAGCGGCAGCGGCTCGCCCGCGAGATCCACGACGGCATCGCCCAGGAGATCGCCTCGATCGGCTACGTCGTCGACGGTCTCGCCGCCACGGCGACCAACCCAGAGACCGTGAGCGGGCTGCGCACCCTGCGCGGCGAGCTGTCCCGGGTGGTCGCCGACCTGCGGCTGTCGATCTTCGACCTGCGCAGCGACGTCTCCCCCACCTCGGGTCTGGGGGCCGCGCTCTCCGACTACGTCCGCCAGGTCGGCGCCAAGTCCGACCTGACCGTGCACCTGACGCTCAAGGAGGCCGCCACGCGGCTCTCCCCCGCGGTCGAGAGCGAGCTCTTCCGGATCGCCCAGGAGGCGATCACCAACGCCCGCAAGCACGCCTCGGCGCGCAACCTGTGGGTGGACTACTGGACCGAGCCGCCACTGGCCGGGCTGACCGTGCGCGACGACGGCAGCGGGATGGGCAACGGCCGCGACGACTCCTACGGCATGTCGATCATGCGGGAGCGTGCCAGCCGCATCGACGCGGTCCTCGACATCTTCTCGCCCAAGGGCGAAGGAACCGACTGCGGGACGGTCGTTCAGGTTAAGGTGGCGCCGAAGAGTGCTCTCGCCACGGAAGGCTGAGTGATGACGGAGAACGTCGCACGCGTGCTGCTGATCGACGACCACGACCTGATCCGTCAGGGGCTGGCGCACGCGTTCGAGCGGGCCGAGGACTTCTCGGTGGCCGGCCAGGCGGCCTCTGTGGCAGAAGGCCTGCGTCGTTTCGACGAGCTGAAGCCCGACGTGGTGATCACCGACGTCCGCCTGCCCGACGGCACCGGCCTCGACCTGGTCCGCACGCTCCGCGCCGCCGGGCACGAAACCGGGGTCGTCGTCCTCACCATGTACGCCGGTGACGAGCAGCTGTTCGCGGCCCTCGAGGCCGGCGCCTCGGCGTTCGTCGCCAAGGACGCGCCCGCCGACGAGGTGGTCGCCGCCGCCCGGCACGCGCTGGTCTCCCCGCGCTCCTTCACTGCCTCCGACCTCGCCGAGGCGATGCGCCGCCGGATGACCCCGCAGGGCCCGCAGCTGACCGGCCGCGAGGCCGAGGTGCTCAGCCTGCTGGCGCGCGGCTTCTCGGTGTCGGCGATCGCCCGCTCCATCTTCGTCAGCGACTCGACCGCCAAGACCCACATCTCGAAGATCTACGAGAAGCTCGGCGCCTCCAACCGGGCCGACGCGATCATGAAGGCGGTCCGCTCCGGGCTGCTCGCCGACGACCTGGAGAACTAGCCAACCCCGGCAAATGCGGCTTATCGCTCATAATCATCCGAAGTAACTATCGCTGTACCCCGGGAGGATCACCCAACATTGTCCGTGCAGGCGATGTTGCTGAGACCAAGAAACCCCGACCCTAGGGTTGGCCCCTTTCCTGTCGGGGCCCAATCCTTGGGAGAACCGATGAACACTGCACTCGAGTACCTGCGCATCCAGATCGCCGGCCGGATCCGTTCCGAGCGTGGCGCCTCCGCCGTCGAGTACGGCCTGCTCGTGGCGCTGATCGCGATCATCATCATCGCGGCCGTCAGCCTGCTGGGCGGGAACCTGTCGAGCATCTTCGACAAGACGGCCAACAGCATCAGCAAGTAGCCCGAACCCGACTGAATGGTCCTTTCGGGTAGTCCGCCGATCACCCGATCAGCGAAGCATTCGAGGCCGTTCACCCGATGTAGGACGGGTCGCCGAACTGCGACTCTGAAGATGCCGGATTCAACCTGCGGATCCGTCCCCCGGACCAGAACCTTGGGAGAACACCATGATCGAAGCTGTCAACTACCTCCGCGTGATGGTCACGTCGAAGATCCGTTCCGAGCGCGGAGCCTCCGCGGTCGAGTACGGCCTCCTCGTGGCGCTGATCGCGATCATCATCATCGCCGCGGTCACCCTGCTCGGTGGCAACCTGTCGAGCATCTTCAACAAGACCGCGAACAGCATCAGCAAGTAACGCACCACTCACGTCGAGCCGGCCGTCACGTCCCCAGGGGTGTGGCGGCCCGCTTGGTTCTCAGACCCCGCTTCGATCGATGCAGGAGGACGCCATGCGCGCCACCGCCCGTCGTCGACGCCCGTCCGAGGAAGGTGCCTCCTCGGTGGAGTACGCCATCCTGGTGTCCCTCATCGCCATCGTGATCCTGGTCGCGGTGGCGTTGCTGGGCAGCAACCTGTCCACGATGTTCAAGAACTCGTGCTCGTCGGTGGCAACGGCAGCGTCACAGACCTGTTGATCCGTCCAGGAGCTCGTCCAGGCTCCGGGCGCAGTCGTCCCAGGTCCACACATCGTCAACGGTCCGCGCGCGGGGGCGCGGACCGTTGAGCATGTCCAGCAGCGCCCCGAGCAGCGCCGGCTCGTCGTCGACCACGGTGCCGTGCTCGGGGCCGAGCAGCGTCTCGGGCGCCCCGCCCGAGTCGCCGACCACGACGGGCAGGCCGCATGCCTGCGCCTCGAGGAACACGATGCCCCAGGCCTCCGGTTCCAGGCCGAGCAGCCGGGTCCGACACGGCATCGCGAACACGTCGCCCGCGTCGGTGTAGGCCGGCACGTCCTCCCAGGGCACGCTCCCGGTGAACAGCACCGAGTCGCCGGCACCGCTGCGCTCCGCCAGCTTCTCCAGCCGGGACCGGTCGGGGCCGTCCCCCACCAGCAGGAGTACGGCGTCCGGGAACCGGGCACGCACCTGCGGCCAGACCCGGATCAGCCGGTCCTGCCCCTTCCGGCGGACCAGGCGGGCGGTGCACACCACCACCGGGACGTCCTCGGCGATGCCGAGCCGCGCCCGCACCTGCGCTCCCCCGCACCCCGGGTGGAACCGGGCCGGGTCGACGCCCGGGGAGAGCCGGCGCATCGCGGTCGCGGCCTGCGGCGACAGGGCGGGCGCGATCCGGTCGCGGCACCACTCGCTGACGTAGGTCATGGTGTCCACACCGTCACCGATGCGGCGCAGCAGCTGGCGCGCGCCGGGGACCCGGGCCCACCACACCTCGTGCCCGTGCGTGAGGGCGACCAGCCGGGTGGCACCGGCCCGGCGCAACCGGGGGCCGAGCAGGCCCAGCGGAGCGCTCGCCCCGAAGACGACCCGGTCGCAGCCGTGCTCGCGCAGCACCCGCGCGACCCGGCGTCCGACGGCCGGCGTGGGCAGCAGCATCGACGAGGGGTCGCGCACCACCGGGAACGGCAGCCGGGCGTCGTACTCCTCGGCGCCGGGCATCGACGCGGTGTAGACGACGACGCCGTCGGCCGGCATCCGCTCGCAGAGCGCCAGCACGAACGTCTCGATGCCGCCCCGTCGGGTCGGGAAGTCGTTGGTGACGACCAGCACCCGGCTCACCGGGAGCCGCCCGCGTGCCGCGCCGCGGCGAGCGAGGCCGGAAGCCCGGCCCGCTGGAGCGCCGTCGGGTGGCTGCCCCACCAGAGCTGGCTCAGCCACGGCGGGCTCGGGTCGGCCAGCGACGCCAGCGCGAGCTGCTTCTGCATCCGCACGAAGACCGTGCCCTGGTGGGTGGCCTCGAGCGAGGCCCGGTCCGCGCGCGTCTCGATGGCCCGGGAGACGGTGTTCTGCAACGGGCTCGCCAGGAAGCCGCCCAGCCCGACGAGAGCCAGCACGAGCACCACCGCGGCCGGGTCGCCCGGGCCGGAGATCCCGGCACGGCGGCGCAGCCCTGGCCGGTCGAGCAGGAGCGCCAGCAGCGCGACCCCCGCGACACTTCCCACGGCCCCCAGGCCGGTGCCGAGCAGCACGTCGTCGTGCCGTGCGTGGCCGAGCTCGTGGGCGACGACGACGCGCACCTGCGCCGGCGGGAGCTGGGTGAGCAGGGTGTCGTAGACGACCACTCGTCGGGTGTCGCCGAAGCCGGAGACGTAGGCATTCACGGTCGTCGTACGGCGGGAGGCGTCGGCGACCAGCACGTCGTCGACGTGCACGCCCTCGACGCGGGCCAGGTGCAGGATCTGGCTGCGCAGCGGCCCTGCGGGCATCGGGGTGAACCGGTTGAACAGCGGCTCGACCAGCACCGGGTAGAGGAACGAGCCGAGCAGGGTCAGCACCAGCGCCGCAGCCCCGGCCCAGGCGAACCACCAGCGCGGGGACCGGCGGGCGACGCCGGTGAGCACCACGAGCAGCAACGCCGTGACCAGCCAGGTGACCAGCAGCCCGCGCCCCTGGTCGCCGAACCAGCCGCCGAGGCCCTGGTGGGTCAGCCCGGAGCGCAGGTCCAGGCGGCGCTGGGCGAGTCCGAACGGCAGCCCGACCAGCCAGCTGAGCACGGTGACCGCCAGCGCACCGACGGGCACCGCGAGCCACCAGCGCAGCCGGCCAGCGAGGCGCCGCAGCAGCCGTGCGCCAAGGCCCGTGAGGGCGAGCGCGAGGAGCACCGCGAGGCCCAGGAAGTACGACGTCCAGCCGAAGGCGCGGCTCCAGCGGGCGTAGTGCTCGGCCCGGGCGACCTGCGCGGCCGTGAACAGCCGGTGCTCGGGCACCGGGACCAGGTGGCCTCCTGGCACCCACGACCACGGCACCAGGAACGCCGCGAGCAGCACCAGGGCGAGCGTGGCGAGGGTCAGGGTCAGCAGGGCCGGACGGGCGGCCAGCCGCACCTGCGGGAGGTCGTCGGTCACGGCGCCCAGACTGCCACGCCCGGCTGAGGCGCGGCCAAGAGGAGCCGGTTCAGCGCGCGAGTCCGTGCAGGTAGCGCCGCCAGGAGGCGGTGAACGCGGGCTCGGTGGTGCCCAGCACGTCGTGGAAGGCCGCGTCGGTGCTGCCGTCGCGCGAAGCCTGCCGGTAGAACGCGATCATCTTCTGCTCGCCGTACCGTTCTCCGATGAGCCGGCAGGCCAGCCAGGCCGCCTCGTAGGACGCCCCGAGCCGCGGGTCCGACGGGTCGAACTCGGCCTTGCCCGGCAGGTGCGGGGGCACGCCGTGCTTGCGCACCTGCGCCAGGATCTGGCTGGCCGTCACGTCCACGGGCAGGTTCACGTGGTCGAGCGCCACGAAGTCCGCGAAGCCCTCCATCAGCCAGGTCGGCATCGTCACCGTGGCCGCACCGGTGGCCACGTGCGTGGCCTCGTGGCTCATCACGATCTGTGAGCCACGCGTGCCGAGCGGCTCGAACACCGGCGGGTTCACGAACACGTGGGAGGGCGCCGAGGCCCGGTCGCTGCCGTCACTGGTCGTGGTGACGGCGGCGATCTCGTCGTAGGTGTGGTCGCTCGAGCCGAGCACCAGGTTCAGCTCGCGCTGGTCGCGCGGCACCTCGACGACCAGACGTCCCCGCCAGCTGGTGAGCACCTTGTGGACGTCCCGGACCGCCTGGTCGGCCAGGCCGCCGAAGCGCGCCAGCGGCGCACCGGGCGCGGCCATCACCAGCGTGTGCGGGGTACGGCGGACGCGGAGCCGGTCCAGCATCCACAGCGGCACGTGCTTGCCGTAGTCGCCGCGCGCCGTCACGAACCCGGCGCCGTGCGCGGTCCGCGCCAGGGTGAGCGTGGTGTCCTCGCGGGCGACGTGCGGGTCGTAGCCCGCCACCCGCCAGCCGAGCTGGACGTCGGCGACGAACGCCCGGCCGCCCAGCCGTCGCTCCGCGGCCGCGTCGAGCCGGCCGGGCTCGTCGTCGACGTAGCGCAGGCTCAGGTCCTGGATCCGCAGCGACCGCACGTTGGCGTAGAGGTCCGCGAGCTCAGCGCGCGCAGCCGCCCGTCCGGGCGCCGCGAGGGCCAGCACCTCGGACCGGGTGCCGCGGGCGAGCCGGTCCGCCAGCTTCTCGACCAGTGCGGCGGCGGCATCGTCCTGGGCGCTGCCCGTCGCGCCCTGGCTGCTGCCGGCGTGCGGCCCCGGGACCACCGCCCGCTGCGGCCGGGTGAGCAGGTAGGCCGCCAGCCCGGCGACCAGGCACAGCACAAGGCCGGCCACCCACCAACGTGGGCGGCCGGCCTTGGAGGTCGGGTCAGCCGGGGCGGACGGCACCGGAGTAGGGCATCGAGAACACCGGTGCGATGGTCACGCCGTCATTGGGGTTCGCGGCGTGCACGATCTTGCCGTTGCCGATGTACATACCCACATGGTGCACCGGGCTGTAGTAGAAGACCAGGTCGCCGGGCTGCAGGTCCGAGGACGACACCGGGGTGCCGTATCCCTGCTGCTGCTCGGCCGAGTGCGGCAGCGAGACGCCGCCCTGGGCCCAGGCCACCATCGTCAGGCCGGAGCAGTCCCACTGGTCCGGGCCGGCAGCGCCGTAGACGTAAGGCTCGCCGACCTGCTGGAGCGCGAAGTTGACCGCCGCGCCGGCGTTTCCGTTGACGGCCACGTGCATCGGCGCGCGCTGGGTGCTGCGGCTGGCGCGGGCCTGCAGACGACCGAGGAGGTCCTTGGCGTCGGCGGCCTTGCTGTCGATGAGGGCCTTGTCCTTGGCCAGCTGCTTCTTGGTGGCCCGGATCTGCGCGAGCTCGCGCTCGGCGGCCTCCTTGCGCATCTCGAGCTGCTTCTCCTGCAGCGCGAAGTCGGCCATCATCTGGCCCTGCTGGTCGTTGTACTGCGAGACCGTGGAGAGCTGGTCGAGGAACGCGTCCGGGTTGCTGGAGAGCATCACCTGGGTCGCCGACGAGAGCGCCTGGCCCTGGTACTGGGTCACGACGGCCTGGGCGACCTGGCGGCGGACCGCGTCGACCTTCTTCTGCTGGCGCGCCAGGTCCGCGTTGAGCGCCTTCAGCCGGAGCTCGGCCTTCTTCAGGCTCGTCCCGGCCTGATTGACGCGCTCGGAGGCCCGCTCCGCCTGCGCGAACAGGTGGTCGGCCTTCGTCTTCGCGTCGTGCAGGTTGGGGTCGGCGTAGGTGGGGGTGGCGACCAGCATCGAGCCGCTGACAGCAGCGATGCAGAGGGTCGCCATGACACTGGCGATGCGCTTCCGGCCGTCGATCACGAGCGGACGGTCTCCTCTTTGTCGTGACGCTTACCGGGTTAGCTGACGGGTTCGGGCGGCAAAGAGCCCTACACACACAAGCGCGGCCACGGTCGGTGGCCGCCCACGCGCGTGATTCACCCCAGGAACTGCTGGTGGTTCCCCGGTTCCGGGCGGCCAGGCCGTCCGGACTCAGCGCGGCGCCCGAGCCGACCCGGTCTGGTCGACTTCGTCAGGCACCTGGTCCCCCAGGCTACGAGACGGGGCGGTGCCGGGCAAACCCCCCAAGCCCCGCTTTCGGCGTGTCGTAGCCCACGTCGGACATCAGCCGCCCCGTCACGTCCCACCAGCCCCTGGTGTCACATCCGTCACGCGGAGGCCACGTCCGGCCCGTCGACCGGGGCCACCATCCGCAGCGGCGGCACCAGCCCGGACCCGGCCAGCACGCCGAGGGCGCGCTGCTCGTCGTCGTCGAAGCCCAGCTCGGGCGGCGGCCCCAGCAGCACCGTCACGACGCAGTCGTGGCACGCGTCCCCCCGCACCAGGCAGCTGTCGCAGTCGATGTGCACGCTCATGGTCTGTCCCTTCCCGCTCTTCCCCCAGGCCGCTCGACGAGCTGCCTCTCCGGGAACGACGGTCGCAGGGGGCACCGACAAGATCGGCTCAGCCGGAGGCGAGCAGCTCCAGGAACGTCGCCGAACCGACGCAGCGGTGGCCCATCCGCTGCACGTCCGCGGCCACCGCGCGGTCGCTGGTCACGACGGTCACCGGCCGGCCGACGGGCTCGCGGGAGACCAGCTCGCGGATCAGGTCGTCGGCGATCGTGCCCGGGTCGCTGAAGAGCACCCGGACCCCGCGCGGGGTGCGCACCACCGGGCGCTCGGTCCGTTCGGCCGCGTCGAACACGACGGTGACCTCGGCGCCGGTGCGGGCCGCCAGCGGGGCCAGCTCACGGGTCAGCCGGATCCGCTGCGACTCCAACGGGATCGACTCCCACGCAGTCTTGGTCACGTTGTAGCCGTCGAGCACCAGGTGCGCCCTCGGCAGTGCGAGCAGCTGGCGCAGTGCCGTGACCGTGTCCAGCGGCTGGGTGGGACGCGGCGTCTCCCCCGCGGTCGGCCCCGCGTCGCCGAGCGGCCCGAACTCGTCGGCGGGTGTGCCCGTGACGGGCGGCAGCGCGAGCTCGCGCCGCAGGCCCTGGGCGGACTCGAGCAGCGTGTCCAGCAACAGCCGGGCCCGGAGTGTCCCGGCGTCCTTCGCCGTGCGGTCGCTGCGGCGCACCGCGGCCAGCTCGCCCTCGAGCTCCTCGATCCGGGTCCGCAGGCGCCGTACCTCCGCCTCGGCCGCGCCGGACGCGGTCGCCGTCGCGGCCTGGCTCGCCGCGACCCGCTCGACGGCCGCGGCCGAGGTCTCCTCAGCCGCACGTGCCCGGTCGCGGGCGGCGGCCAGCTTGTGCCGCAGCTCGGAGTTCTCGGCCTTGAGGGCCTCGACCCGCTCGCGGTTCCTGGCCCGGGCGGTGCGCAGGTCCTCCTGGGAGTGCTCGAGCTGGCGGGCGAGCCGGTCCGCCTGCTCGCGCGCCTGCTCGGCGCGCTCGTTGCGCTGCGCGAGCGCCTCGTCGACGGGGTGCACCAGGTCCTGCCAGCCCTCGGCCCCGACCAGGTAGGCGACCGCGGCGACCTCGACCGGGTCCGCGGCCTCCGGGACGACCCCGGCCTCGACCGCGGCGACCAGGTCGGGCTCCGCGAGGCGGACCTGCGTGGTCACCCGCCCCCGGAAGTCCGCATCGGTCGCGAGGACGCCCGCGATCTGGCTGCCAGCCAGCCGGGCACGCCGGCCCGGCGCGAAGCTGGCGACGCGGCGCAGTGACGCCGGCAGCGTGTCGGCAGGGATCCGCCCGAGCGCGTCTGCCGCCAGCGCGACGACCCGGTTGCGCACCGGGTCGGGCAGCGGGGCGCGGGCCTCCTCGGTCGCCGGCCCGTCGCCGTCCTCGGACTGGCTCACGACGTGGTGGCGTCCGCTTCGGTGCGCGAGACGAGCTCGATCGCGTCGGACCGTCCGCACCACCGGCACGTCACCGAGGCGACCTCCTCGGCGTCCGTCCGGGTCTCCTCGACGACGTGGTCGCCCGCGAGGTCGAAGTGCCAGAACTCCGTTGTACGACGGCTCCGGACGACGTCGAACCGGGTCAGGTTGCCGCACCCACCACAGCGCCAGCGGGTGTTCTCGTCGGGCAGGGAGGTGGTCACAGTTCTGTCCTCGCAGTCGTCGTTTCCGGGCCTCGACCGTACCCGTCCGGGCCGGGGGCCGGCTGCGCAGCCACCCGCGTGGACAGTCGCGCGGCGAGCACGCCCATCACGACGCAGAGGACGAGCAGGGCTGCCCCCGCGCCCGGGTCACGCCCCAGAGCCACGAGGAACGAGTTCGCCCGCCACACCTGGGCACTGCCGACGTAGGGCACGTCCGCCCGCGCGCCGAGCGCGATCACCGCCACCTGCGCCCCGGCGAGTGCCGCCACCACTGCGCGCGTCGTTGGCCCGGCCCGGAGGAGGGACAGGGCGAAGGCCGGCGCCAGGCAGGTGACCAGCTCCAGACCCAGGCGGTAGCCGTAGAACCAGTCGCCCCCCATGAACACGTCCATCTGCAGCTGCACCAGGGTGTAGGCCACGCCACCCAGGGCCAGCCAGACGCTCCAGGCCGGGAGGTCGCGGCGGTTGCGCACGGCCAGCGGCACCAGGACCAGGACCAACGGGGTCCAGACGAGGAGTCCTCGGTCGGGCGACACCAGGAACCCCATCAGGTTCACGAGCCGGTCGTGCATGCTGCTCAGCCCGGCGGAGACGGGGGTGCCACCCACCGCGGCCGCCGCGTGACCGCGGTAGCCCGGTGTCGACACGGTCCACACGCCGAACATCCACCGGTTCCAGACGACCAACGCCGCGAGACCGCCGAGGCACGGCAGGCCGACCTCCAGCGCCGGGCGCAGCCTCCGCACGCTCCACGACATCCCGAGCCCGACGACCGCAGCGACGAGCGCCACGTGGGGCCGGCCCGTCATAGCGACCGCGAGGAACACCCCGGTCAGCCAGTAGTTCCGGCGCGCCAGCCCCAGCGCCGCCCCCGCCAGCCCGAACTGCGTCACGGTGTGGGTCCAGGGCGCGTCGGCCGAGACCGACCACGTCGGCGTTCCCAGGGCGAACGCGACCGCCGCTGCCGTCGCCAGGCCAGGACCGCACCTGCGCCGCAGCGCCAGCATCATAAGCACACCCGTCCCCGCCGTCAGGAACGCGGCCGCCAGCCCGGCGGGGACCGCCGAGAACTCCCCGGCCTTGCCTCCGGTCCCCAGCAGCAGGTAGCCGGGCACCGCGAGAGCCACCGAGCCCGCCATGCGGTCGGCGGTCAGGTGGCCGTTGGGTGCCCGGTGCACCCAGCGGTTCTCGGGCACCGACGGGTCCGCGTCGTCCAGCCAGGGAGCTCCCGTGGCCACCAGCTGCCAGGCCTCGATGGTGGACGCCTCCGGGTCGACGCACATGAAACCGCGCGACGAGGTGAGTCCGAACAGGACGAAGAGGCAGACGAACAGCAGCACGGGAGCACGCCAACGCGACAGTCGCCCCCCGTCGGGAAGCCTACCGGGTGCGTCGACCGCTTCCTGCGCCACCACGCGCGACAGCCTAGGTGCTCGGATCCACCGTCGTCCCGGGTTCGTGACCTGGGACGTCACACCCGTGGACCGGAGTGGCACAGCGATTGTGTCGGCGGGTCGCTCTACCCTCCTCAGACATGGGCAGCACCTCGGGCACGACGACGGCAGGAAGCCGGTGGGAGTCGCAGCGCAGCTTCGACGAGCTGGGCCGGCCCCTGCGGGACCTGACTTTCTGCGTCGTCGACCTCGAGACGACGGGCGGCTCGGCCCAGGGCGGCTCGATGATCACCGAGGTCGGGGCGGTCAAGGTCCGCGGCGGTCAGGTGCTCGGGGAGTTCCAGACACTGGTCAACCCGGCCCAGGCGATCCCGCCCTTCATCGCGGTGCTCACCGGGATCACCGACGCGATGGTGGCCGCCTCTCCGTCCATCGAGCAGGTGCTCCCCCAGTTCCTCGAGTTCGCCCAGGGGTGCGTGCTGGTGGCGCACAACGCGCCGTTCGACGTCGGCTTCCTGCGTCACTTCGCCGAGCAGCAGGGCCGGCCGTGGCCGGCTTTCGAGGTCCTCGACACCGCCAAGCTGGCGCGCCGGGTGGTCACCCGCGACGACACCCCCAACTGCAAGCTGTCCTCGCTGGCCGTCCTGTTCGGCGCGAGCACGACGCCCAACCACCGTGCGCTGTCCGACGCGCGGGCCACGGTCGACGTGATGCACGGGCTGTTCGGGCGGCTAGGCAGCCTCGGCGTGCACACCCTCGAGGAGCTGCAGACGTTCTCGTCGCGGGTCACCTCCGCACAGCGTCGCAAGCGCCACCTCGCCGAAGGCCTGCCGCACGCGCCGGGCGTCTACCTGTTCAAGGACGACCGCGGCCGGGTGCTCTACATCGGCACGAGCCGGGACCTGCGCACCCGGGTCCGCAGCTACTTCACCGCCTCGGAGACCCGCACCCGGATGGGCGAGATGGTCGGCATCGCCACCACCGTGACCGGGATCGAGTGCGCGACTCCCCTCGAGGCGGAGGTGCGCGAGCTGCGGCTGATCGCCGAGCACAAGCCGCGCTACAACCGCCGGTCCCGGTTCCCCGAGCGGGTGCACTGGATCAAGCTCACGGTCGAGCCGTGGCCCCGGCTCAGCCTGGTCCGTCAGGTCCTCGACGACGGCGCCGACTACGTGGGGCCGTTCGGCTCCAAGCACAGCGCCGAGCGCTCGGTCGCCGCGCTCCACGAGTCGTTCCCGATCCGGCAGTGCGGCGGCCGGATGGCCCGGCTGCCGACGCTGACCCCCTGCGCGCTCGCCGAGATGGGCCGCTGCCTCTCGCCCTGCGACGGGTCGGTCGGCGAGGACGCCTACGCACGCGTCGTGGCCGACCTGCGCACGTCGCTGCTCCAGCGACCCGACACCGTCGTCGCCTCCTTGTCGCAGCGGATGGAGGCGCTGGCGGCCGACGAGCGGTTCGAGGACGCGACGTCGTGGCGTGACCGGCTCGCGGCGTTCCTGCGTGGGTCCGCACGCACCCAGCGGCTGCGGTCCCTGACCCGGTGCCCCGAGGTCGTCGCCGCGCGCCGCGAGGACGCGCACTGGTCGGTCCACGTGGTGCGCCACGGCCGGCTCGCCGCCGCCGGCGTCATCCCGCCCGGAGCAGACGCCGTCGCCTACGTCGAGCAGCTGCGTGCCTCCGCCGAGACCGTCACGGCTGGCCCGGGCCCCACCCCGGCGGCGACCGCCGAGGAGACCGAGAAGCTGCTGCGCTGGCTGGAGTCCGACGGCGTCCGGCTGGTCCACGTCGACGGCGAGTGGAGCTGCCCTGTCGCCGGTGCCACCAAGCACCTGGCTGTCCACGACGCGGTGCGCGAGTCGCGCGAGCGGCTGGTCCCCTTCGAGGACCGGCGGTCGCTGGCCACCGCGCACCAGCCGGTCCGCTAGCGTGAGCGCATGATCACCGCCATCGTGTTCGTGAAGGCCGACGTCGCGCGGATCCCCGAGGTCGCGGAGCACATCGCGGCCCTCGACGGTGTCAGCGAGGTCTACTCCGTGACCGGCCAGATCGACCTGATCGCGCTGGTCCGGGTCCGCAACCACGACGACGTCGCCGCCGTGGTCGCCGACCGTCTCAACAAGGTCCCCGGCGTGAGCGCGACGGAGACGCACATCGCGTTCCGCGCCTACTCCCAGCACGACCTCGAGTCGGCGTTCTCGCTCGGGCTGGACTGACCAGCAGCAGCACGGCTGCGCGTCAGAGCGGCAGCTTCCGGAAGACCGGGCGCGGCACGTGCCGCAGCACCGACATCACCGCGCGCAGCGGCCCGGGGACCCAGATCACGTCCTTGCGCGCCGCGACCGCCCGGACGACCTCACGGGCCACGGCCTGCGGCGTCGTGCTCAGCGGCGCCGGGGACAGCCCCTCGGTCATCCGAGTCGTGACGAAGCCCGGCCGGACCACCAGCACGTGCACGCCGTCGAAGCGCAGCGCCTCACCGAGGCCGAGGAAGTAGCCGTCCATGCCGGCCTTCGTCGCCCCGTAGACGAAGTTGGAGCGTCGAACCCGCTCTCCCGCCACCGAGGACAGCGCCACGATGACCCCGTGGCCCTGGGCCTGCATCCGCTGGGCGAGCACGCTCCCCACGCTGACCGCGCCGACGAAGTTGACCTGCGCGAGCTCGACCGCCGCCTGGTGGTCGCGCCAGGCCCGCTCCTGGTCACCGAGCACCCCGAAGGCCACCAGGGCGAGGTCCACGTCACCGCCCGACCAGGCCTCGGCGAGCACCTTGTCGTGCTCGTCGGTGCGCTCGGCGTCGAAGTCGACGGTGTCCACGACCAGGCCGCAGCGAGCGAGCGTCTCGACCGCCGCGTCCCGCCGCGGCGAGGGCCGGGCGGCGACGACGACGCGCCTGGCGCCCGCGCGCGCGTACTCCTCGGCGACGGCGACCGCGATCTCGCTGGCACCGCCCAGCAGGAGCAGGGTCCGGGGGGTTCCGAGAGCGTCGAGCATCGGGGCGTTCTCCTGAGGGTTCACAGCTCGAGACGTCGAGCCAGGTCGGATCGGAACACGCTGTGGGGGTCCATCCGCTTGCGAGCGGCGCGGAACTCCTCGGCGCGGGGGTACATGGCGGCCAGCGTCTCCGGCGTCATCCGGCTGTCCTTGGCGAGGTAGAGGCGGCCCCCGGCAGAGGTGACCACCGCGTCCAGCTCGGTCAGGAGCGGCCCCACCCCCGGCCGGACCGGCAGGTCCAGGGCCAGCGTCCACCCGGGCTCGGGGAACGACAGCAGCCCCGGGTCCCCCGGCCCCATCCGCTTGAGGACGGCGAGGAACGACGAGTGCCCGCTCGAGGCCAGCCGGGAGATGACGTGGCGCAGCGCGTCCGCGGCGTGCAGGGGTACGACGAACTGGTACTGGGTGAACCCGCGGCGGCCGTAGAGACGGTTCCAGCCGTCGACGGCGTCGAGCGGGTGGAAGAACGAGCCGTAGGACTCGAGCATCCGCACCGGCCTGCGAGGCGCTCTCCGGAAGTAGAGCTCGTTGAAGACACGGACGCTCGCCTTGGTGACGAGGCTGACGGGCGGGGCGAACGGGACGCCCAGGTGGCGCCCCCGCGGCGGCTGCAACGGCTCGCGGGCGAGTCCGGGCGGCAGGTCGTCCGCGGCCGCGTGCTCGCCGCGCATGAGCACCGAGCGACCCAGGTGGCGGCCGGTGGCCAGCAGGTCGATCCAGGCGACGGAGTAGGTGGAGGAGTCGGCCTCCCCCATCCGGATCAGCGCGTGGTCGAGGTCGGGAAGTCGCTCCAGCTCCACCTCGATGTGCGCACTGTCCACGCGTTTGAGCCGCAACCCGACCGAGAGGACCACACCGGTGAGCCCCATCCCGCCCAAAGTCGCCCAGAACTCCTCGGGCGTCTCAACGGGGGTCAGCAGGCGCTCGGCGCCCGTGCCGTCGACGAGCCGGATCCAGGTCAGGTGGTGCCCGAAGGAACCCTCACCGTGGTGGTTCTTGCCGTGCACGTCGCTGGCCACGGCTCCGCCCATGGTCACGTGCGCGGTGCCGGGGGTGACCGGCGGGAAGAACCCGAGCGGGAGCACGACGGAGATCAGCCGGGCGAAGCTCACGCCGGCGTCGACGGTCGCCTCGCCGGTGGCGACGTCGACCTTCACACCCCCGTCGGCCGGCAGCAGCAGCACCGCTCCCCCGGCGTTCTGGGCCGCGTCCCCGTAGGAACGACCGAGGCCGCGTGCCAGCACGCCGCGCTCACCGGCCGCGCGGACCAGGTCGGCGACCTCCTCGGCGTGGACCGGCCGGACCGTGGCAGCCGTCGGGGCGGTCCGACCCCAGCCCGTCAGCAGCTGCCGGTCAGACATGCAGCGCCGCCAGGGCGACCAGGACCAGCCAGAGCAGGGCGACGACCTGGAGCACCCGGTCGCCGAACACGATCTCCTCGGGCTCCCCGGCCCGGCCGGCGTCGATGTCGACGGCGTAGCGCATCAGGCCGATCACGAAGGGGGCGATGGAGATGGTGCGCCACGGCAGCGAGTCGGCCGCGCCGTCCTCGAACGCCCACAGGCTGTAGGACATGATCGTCGTGCCCGCTGCGATGCCGAACACGAACCTCAGGTAGCCCTCGGTGTAGTCCATCAGCGAGCGACGGGTCGCGTTGTCGCCGCCCGCCGCGTGCAGCTCGCCGTAACGTTTCCCGGCCACCATGAACAGGGAACCGAACCCCGCGACGAGCAGGAACCACTGCGACAGCGGCAGGCCGGCCGAGACGCCACCGGCGATGGCCCGGAGCAGGAAACCGCTCGCGACCACGCACATGTCGATCACGCGGTAGTCGCGCAGCGACAGCGCGTAGGCGATCTGCAGCACCAGGTAGGTGAGCAGGACCCCGGCCAGCGCCACGGACCAGAGGGCCGCCAGTGCGAGACCGGTGACGGCGAGCAGGATCGCCGTGCCGACCGCGAGCCCGGGGCTCAGCTCACCGGCCGCCACCGGGCGGAGGCGCTTGGTCGGGTGGGCGCGGTCCTCCTCGACGTCGGCGACGTCGTTGATCAGGTAGACGGCACTCGCACAGCAGCAGAACGTGACGGCGGCGACGAGCGCGGAGGTGAGCACGTGACGGTCGGTGATCTCGCCCGCGGCGAACGGCGCCGCCAGCACCAGGCCGTTCTTCACCCACTGACGGGGCCGCACCCCCGCCAGCAGCGCAAGCGGCCGCGAGCGCGGCAGCACGCCGTGGGCAGGGATCAGTTCCGTCACGCTTGCCAGGGTAAAAGTCCGGCACCCCCGTCCGGGCCGGTTCGGGGGAACCCGCGGCTACGCCCTGACGCTCGCGTCGACCCAGCGCGTCAGCGACGACGCCGCCGCCCCGGAGTCAATCGCCTGCTGGGCCCGCTCCACGCCGGCGGCCAGACGGGTCATCGGGTCCCCCGGGTCGGCTGCGTGCACCGCGAGCGCGGCACCCGCGTTCAGCACGACCGCGTCCCGCACCGGGCCGGCCTCGCCGGCCAGCAGGCGCCGTACGACGTCGGCGTTGTAGCGCGCGTCCTGGCCGCGCAGCCCCTCAGCGGTCCCGCCGCCGAGACCGAGCTCGTCGGGGTCGACCACGAAGCGCTCGACCGCACCGTCGGCGACGGTCCACACCTGTGAGGTCGTGGTCGTGGTCAGCTCGTCGAGCCCGTCGTCCCCGCGGAACACCCAGGCGTCCACGCCACGGTGCGCGAAGACGCCGGCCATCAGCGGCGCCATCCTGACGTCGGCGCAGCCGATCGCCTGGGCCGACGGGCGGGCCGGGTGCGCGAGCGGGCCCAGCACGTTGAACGTGGTGGCGATGCCGAGCTCGCGACGGGCGACGGCCGCGTGGCGCAGCGCGGGGTGGAACGTGGGCGCGAAGCAGAACGTGATCCCGGCCTGCTCACCGACGCGTACCACCGCCTGGGGACTGAGGTCGAGCCGCACCCCGAGCGCCTCGAGCACGTCCGCGGAGCCGGCCTTCGAGGACGCGGACCGGTTGCCGTGCTTGACCACTGGGGCCCCGGCGCCGGCGGCCACGATGGCCGCCATCGTGGAGATGTTGACCGACATCGAGCGGTCGCCACCGGTGCCGACGATGTCGAGCACCCGGCCGGCGACCGTGAGCGGCGTGGCCGCGTCGTACATGGCCGCGACGAGCCCCTCGAGCTCCTCGATGGTCTCGCCCTTGGCCCGCAGCGCCACCGCGAAGCCGGCGACCTGGGCGGCCGTGGCCTCCCCGGAGAGGATCTCCCCCATCGCCCACTGGGTCTGGTCCGCGGACAGGTCGGCGCCGGCGACGAGCGCGGTGAGGACCTCGGGCCAGGTGAGTGCGGGAGTCACCCGGGTAACGGTAGCGGGCGCTCAGCCGCGGGCAGGCACCCGCTCACGGAGCAGCCGCACCACGGCCTCCGCGAGCTGCAGCGGGTCCAGCGGGTGGGGTACGGCGGCATCGGCCCGCGACCAGGTGGCCAGCCAGGCGTCCTGCGGCCGACCGGTCAGCACCAGGATCGGCGGGCAGGAGTAGATCTCGTCCTTGAGCTGCTTGGCGATGCCCATGCCGCCTGCCGGGGTCGCCTCCCCATCCAGGATCGCGAGCGCGACCACGCCGGCGTCCATCTGCTGGAGCACCACGGGCTCGGTCGCCACCTCGACGTACTCCAGCTCGGGGAGGTCCGGGTGCGGCCGCCGGCCGAGGGCGAGGATGACCTGCTGGCGGGTGGTGACGTCGTCGGAGTAGACGAGCACCTTCAGGCGGGGAGCGTCAGACGTGGCGTGGGTCACGTCGCGCAGCCTACCCATGGCCGCGCGTCGGGCCCTACCCGGCTGCCGGGGTGTCGCCCGCCGCGCGCCGCTCGATCTCCTCGAGGCGGTCCAGGCGCCGGTCCTCGCGGGCCGCCTCCTTGACCGAGGCCCGGACCCACTGCACGAACAGCACGCTCAGGAAGAGCAGGCCGACGACGTCACCGGAGCCCCAGAGGATGCCGCCGGCGAGGTGCTGGTCGTCGCTCGGCTGCGGGAGCCACGCCAGGTGGTGGTGCAGGGACGGGTACCAGTCGCCCCCGATCAGCTCGTGCTGGCTCATGATCGTGACGCCCAGGAACGCGTGGAACGGCAGCGTCAGCACGATCAGCAGCAGCCGGAACGGGTAGGCCAGCCGGCCGGGGATCGGGTCGACCCCGACGAGCGGCCAGAAGAACATCGCGCCGACGACCACCAGGTGCAGGTGCGTCATCTCGTGGGCGTACGGCGACCGGAGCGTGGCGTCGTACCAGGAGGAGAAGTAGAGCGCCCACGGCGACACGACGAACAGCGCCAGCGTGAGCGGCGCGAACGTCAGGACCCGGGCCAGCCGCGAGTGCAGCAGGGCCAGCAGCCAGCGCCGCGGGGTGCGCGGCAGCGTGCGCAGCATCAGCGTCACCGGGGCGCCGAGCGCCATCAGCAGCGGCGCGACCATGCTGAGCACCATGTGCTGGACCATGTGCACGCTCAGCAGCGTCGTGTCATAGCTGCCGAGCCCGGACGAGGTCGCCACGTAGAACGAGCCCATCCCGCCGACCACGAACGCGAGCGTCCTCCCCAGCGGCCAGCGGTCGCCGCGGCTGCGCAGCACCCACACGCCCACCAGGTAGGCACCGGCCACCCAGACGGTCACCACGGTGAGGAACGGGTCGACGCCCCACTCGGTGAACACGCGGGAGAAGGAGAAGGGCGGAAGGCCGGCCAGCGACCCGTCGCCGTCAGCGAACAGCACCCGTCCAGGGTAGTTCCGGGGACCTCTGCGGCCGACGTCGGCCGGACCGCAGGAGCCCCGTCCCGCAGCTGCGACCCGACCCTACCTGCGGTGATACGCGTGGGACGCGTGCTTTGTGAAGAAGGCGACCCGAATCGCAAGGGGGTCGGGGTGCCCGTGTCCGGGGGTTACCGACATAATGGCCGCGTGGCCTCAACTGCATCTGTGATTCCCGCATCCCGCCTGCACGGGCACCACGACCGACCGAGCATGGTCAGCGTCGGCACCATCGTCTGGCTCTCGAGCGAGCTGATGTTCTTCGCCGCGCTGTTCGCCAGCTACTTCACCATCCGGGCGGTCTCGCCCGACGTGTGGAAGATCTACACGGCGCACCTCAACGTGCCGTTCGCGTCGGTCAACACCACCGTGCTGGTGCTCTCCTCCCTCACCTGCCAGCTCGGCGTCTTCGCCGCGGAGCGCGGCCAGGTCGGGCGGACCGGCAAGCTCCTCCAGGTCAAGGGTTGGGGCCTGCGCGAGTGGTTCGTGCTCACCTACGTGATGGGCGCGTTCTTCGTCGCAGGCCAGGCCACCGAGTACGCCTCCCTCATCAAGGAGGGCGTGACCATCCCGTCGTCGTCCTACGGCTCGGTCTTCTACCTGACCACCGGCTTCCACGGGCTGCACGTGACCGGCGGGCTGATCGCCTTCCTGCTGGTCCTCGGCCGCACGTTCATGGCCCGCAAGTTCACCCACGAGCAGGCCGTCAGCGCCATCGTCGTGTCGTACTACTGGCACTTCGTCGATGTCGTCTGGATCGGCCTGTTCGCGACCATCTACCTGATCAAGTAGCCGTCACCTTCGCCGCCGCGATGACGAACCCAGCAGACCGACTCGAGGAAATTTCGTGCGACTGATAACCGCTCGACTCTCAGCAAAGCGCCGCAGCCCGTTCGCGGGCGCCGTGGTGGTGCTGCTGGGGCTCCTGCTCACCGGCGGCCTCTACGCCGTCATCTCGCCCGCCAGCGCGAGCACCGACACCACCGACCAGGCCACGGTCGCGAAGGGCCGCCAGCTCTTCCTGGTGGGTTGCGCCTCGTGCCACGGCAAGAACGGCGAGGGCGTGGTGACCGACCGCGGCACCCAGTACGGCCCCTCGCTGCACGGCGTGGGCGCCGCCGCTGTCGACTTCCAGGTCGGCACCGGCCGGATGCCGATGGCCCGCCCCGGCGTCCAGGCGCAGCGCAAGCAGGTCGTCTACACGCCCGAGGAGATCAAGGCCCTCGCGGCCTACGTCGCCTCGTTCGGCCCCGGCCCGTCGATCCCGACGTCGGAGTCCTACGACCCCAACGCGATCCCCGCCTCGGACAAGAACGCCTCCGTCGTCAAGGGCGGCCAGCTGTTCTTGACCAACTGCACCGCGTGCCACAACTTCGCGGCCTCGGGCGGCGCGCTGCCGGGCGGCAAGTACGCCCCCAGCCTCAAGGGCGTCACCGACAAGCACATCTTCGAGGCGCTGCTCACCGGCCCTCAGCAGATGCCGGTCTTCTCCAACCAGGTGCTCAAGCCTGACGAGAAGCGCGACATCATCGCCTACATCCACAGCATCCGCGACAACCCGAACTACGGCGGCTCCAGCATGGGCGCCCTCGGCCCGGTCAGCGAGGGCCTGTTCGCGTGGCTCCTCGGCATCGGCGCCTGCGTCGGCTTCGCGGTCTGGATCGCCTCGCACTCCACGCGTTCCAAGAAGGGAGCCCAGTCGTGACCGAGCACGACACCGAGCTCGCCACCATCGGTGAGCCCATCCCGGACCCCGGGCTGCACGAGCACCAGCCGCGGCCCACGGACGTGGACGCGGCCGCCGAGAAGCGCGCCGAGCGCCAGATCGCGATGATGTTCGGGCTCTCGAGCCTGTTCACCATCTTGTTCGTGGTCGCCTACTTCGCCTTCAAGATCGGCGACAACCCCACGGTGATCATGGGGTACGGCGCCTCCAACGTCGCCCTGGGCCTGACCCTCGGCCTCGCCCTGCTGCTCATCGGCGTCGGCGCGATCCAGTGGGCGCGCAAGCTGATGAGCGACGTCGAGATCGTGGAGGCCCGTCACCCGGCCGCCTCGAGCGAGGACGACCGTGAGGTCGCGGTGGAGGCGCTCAACGCCGGCATCGCCGACGCGAACATCGCCCGCCGCCCGCTGATCCTCTTCTCCCTCTCCGGCGCCCTGGGCCTGCTGGGCCTGCCGGCCATCGTGGCGCTGCGCGACCTCGGTCCGCTGCCCGGCGACGCGCTGGAGCACACCGTGTGGAAGAAGGGCATCCGGGTCGTCAACGACATCGCCGGCACCCCGATCCGCCCCGCGGACGTCGAGATCGGCCAGCTCATCAACGCCGAGCCGGAGCTGTTCTTCCAGAACGACGACGCGGGCAAGCCGCTCTTCGAGGGCGTCGAGCTGCAGGCCGCCAAGGCCAAGGCCGCGGTGATCATGGTCAAGATGAAGCCCGAGGACGTCACTCCGGCCAAGGGCCGCGAGAACTGGGGCGTCGACGGCATCCTGTGCTTCTCCAAGATCTGCACCCACGTCGGGTGCCCGATCTCCCTGTGGGAGCAGCAGACGCACCACCTGCTGTGCCCGTGCCACCAGTCCACCTTCGACCTCGGGGACAACGGCCGGGTGGTCTTCGGACCTGCCGCCCGCTCGCTCCCGCAGCTGCCGCTGAAGCTCGACTCCGAGGGCTACCTCGTGGCCCAGAGCGACTTCACCGAGCCGGTCGGCCCTAGCTACTGGGAACGTGGGTGACCTCGATGACCACCACCTCGACCAACGGCACCACCGCCGCCAAGGCCCCGAAGGCGAACCCCGTCGCGGGCATCGCCGGCTGGGCCGACGACCGGGTCGGCCTCGCCGGCCTGGCCAAGAAGCAGATCCGCAAGGTCTTCCCGGACCACTGGTCCTTCATGCTCGGCGAGATCGCCCTGTGGAGCTTCGTCGTCCTGCTGCTCACCGGCACCTTCCTCACGCTGTGGTTCAAGCCCGGCATGGGTGAGGTCGTCTACAACGGCTCCTACGACCAGCTCCGCGGCATCCCGATGTCCGAGGCCTACGAGTCGACGCTGCACATCTCCTTCGACGTGCGCGGCGGCCTGCTGATGCGGCAGATGCACCACTGGGCCGCGATGCTCTTCGTGGGCGCGATGTTCGTGCACATGATGCGCGTCTTCTTCACCGGCGCGTTCCGCAAGCCCCGCGAGATCAACTGGATGATCGGCGGGCTGCTCCTCATGCTCGGCATCCTCGAGGGCTTCGCCGGCTACTCGCTCCCCGACGACCTGCTCTCCGGCACCGGTCTGCGGATCGCGGACGGCCTGATGAAGTCGATCCCCGTGGTCGGCACCTACGTGTCGTTCTTCGCCTTCGGCGGCGAGTTCCCCGGCGACCAGATCGTGTCCCGCCTCTACGCGGTGCACATCCTGCTGATCCCCGGCATCCTGCTCGCCCTGATCGGCGCGCACATGATGCTGCTCGTCTACCAAAAGCACACCCAGTGGCCTGGCCCCGGCCGGACCAACGACAACGTCGTCGGCTACCCGATGATGCCTGTCTACGCGGCCAAGGCCGGCGGCTTCTTCTTCATCGTCTTCGGCGTCACCGCGCTGATGGGCGGCCTGCTCTCGATCAACCCGATCTGGATGTACGGCCCCTACAACCCGTCCGAGGTCACCGCGGGCTCGCAGCCTGACTGGTACATGGGCGTGGCCGAGGGGCTGCTCCGCTCGATGCCCAACTGGGAGACCCGACTCGGCGGCTTCACGCTGAGCTGGAACGTCTTCTTCCCCGGCGTGGTAGCTCCGGGCATCATCTTCGGCGCCGTCCTGGCCTACCCGTTCATCGAGGCCTGGATCACCGGCGACAAGCGGGAGCACCACCTGCTCCAGCGTCCGCGCAACGCGCCGGTGCGCACCGCCTTCATGGTCGCGATGATGACCCTCTACGGCGTCCTGTGGGCCGAAGGCGGCAACGACATCATCGCCAACCTGCTGCACCTGAACCTGAACTACATCACCTACGCCGCACGGATCCTGGTCTTCGTGGCGCCGGTGTTCGCGTTCTGGGTCACCCGCCGCTGGTGCATCTCGCTGCAGCGCGCCGACCAGAACCGCCTGCTGCACGGCTACGAGACCGGCGTCATCATGCGCTCCCCCGAGGGCGGCTACGCCGAGAAGCACCTGCCGATCAGCACCGACGAGGCCTACACCCTGACCGCGCGCGAGCGTGACCAGGTCCTGCCGACCCCGACGGAGGCGGACGAGAACGGTGTCGCCGCACGCAACGTCCGGCTCAACCGGCTCCGCGCGAAGCTGTCGGCGTTCTACTTCGCCGACAACGTGCAGAAGCCCACGCAGACCGAGCTCGAGGAGGCGCACCACCACGCCGCCCACGAGCTGGCGCTGCACGACGACGGGCACCAGCACCTGTCCGGTGGCGACTACACCGGCGACTACGAGCTCGACGGGCACGCCGCCGACGGTCACCAGTTCGACGGCCGCCACGGCATCGAGGGCGAAGAGCTGCGCAAGCACTGAGCCCCCGGCCAGCCATCACGAGGGGCCCCGCACGACGTCGAGTCGCGCGGGGCCCCTCGTCATGTCAGCATCGCGTCAGCATCAGGTCAGGGTCGTGTCTGTGTCGTGATCTGGCGGACCGACCCGGCGTCCTCCGGCTCCCCCTCAGGCTGCCACCCGAGCCCGACCGCGGCGGCCGCCACGAAGCACATCTGGACCAGCCAGAAGTAGTTGGGGAGCGCCTGCTTCGACAGCAGCACCGTGCTCAGCAGGGTGAGGCCGGTGGCCGCCGCAAACGCGCCGGGCGACCTCCGCGCAGGCCCGGCGAGCAGCAGGGCCACGACGAGACCCGCGACCAGCGGGAGGACGCCGTACGACCAGGGCGGCGGCCAGCCGAAGCGCAGCACCGAGGCCACCAGCAGCGAGTCGGAGTCGGCACGGAACGGCTGGTGCAGGTGGAACTCCACGACGGAGCGGGCCAGGGCCCCCGGGTCTGCCAGGGCGAAGGGCACGACCAGCGCGGCCACGAGCAGCAGGCCCCCCACGACGACCCTGGTCCCCAGACGGGCCCGCACGGCCGCGAGCAGGGGCAGCGCCACGACGACGTACTGCTTGGCGCCCAGGAACAGCACGGTCCCGGCGACCCCGGCCCAGGGTCTCCCCCGGTGCAGCGCCCACACCAGGAGCACGACTCCCAGCAGTAGTGTCGGCTCGGTCCAGGACTCCAGCACCACCATCATGGACAGCGGGCTCACCACGACGAGGGTCGCCAGCATCCGGCCGAGCCGGTCCGGCGCGATCCGGACCAGCACCAGGGAGGTGACCACCATCAGGGCGAGGTGGGCCAGGCGCACGTCGCCGGCCAGCATCCCGGGCAGCGTGACGAGCAGGCTCACCGGAAGGTAGGGGAAGCCGTAGACGAGCCGGCCGTCGACCACCGTTCCCGGGCTGTAGTAGTGCCGCGTGTTCGCGGGCGAGTAGGGGTTCTCGATGTGCAGCGCGTAGGGATCGTGGCCGTGCAGGAGCGCCCGCCCGCCCTCGCGCAGGAACGCCTCGACGTCGATCGTGGCGGGCGTGGAGTGCACGGCAACCGCCAGGGCCAGCGCCTGGAGCACCACCAGGGCGACCACCGGCCCTCTCCCCGCCCCCAGCGCCGCCGTCACGGCAAGGCCCGACGAGGCGGTGAACACCGCCACCACCAGCCAGCTCGGTGCACCCGCACCGAGCGTGAGTGCGGCCGACCGCGCGAGCCCGAGCGCCACCAGACCGCCGACGACCAGGACCGCGACCACCCGCACCAGCCACCGCGGTGCCGGCACCGCAGCCACGCGGGCGCCGAGGCTCGCCGCCGCCAGGAGACCACCCGCCGCGTAGAGCAGGGCGACCGCGAAACCGCCGTGCGGGAGCCCGTTGTCCATCTCCAGCACGGCGACCGCGACCAGCAGCAGGAGTCGACTCACGCCGGGGTTCCCGTGACGTCGAGGTCGGCGTGCCCCACGTCGGCCCCGTCCTCGCGCCGCCTCGCCGGACCCGGCGCAGCCACCCGCCACGCCGTATGGGCGGCCGCCAGGAACAACCAGCCGAGCCCGACGTTGCGGACCACGAGGAGGACGGCGATCCAAGGGCTCCACGGGGAGGGCTCGATCAGAGGGCGGTAGAGCTCGGGGAAGATCGCGTGGGTGGCCACCATGACCAGCAGCAGACCGGTGCTCCACCGCAGCAGGGCCCGACGGCTGCCGTCGACCACGACCAGGCCGGCCGCGGCTGCCGGGGCCAGCCACAGGAGGTACTGGGGGCTGAACACGCGCCCGAGGGCGACGAAGCCCGTGACTCCGGCGAGCACCGACCAGACCAGCCCGTCGGGTCGCGCCGCGCCCGGTGCCCGGAAGCACCGCCACCAGAGCGCGGCCAGGAACACCACGAGCCCGATCGAGGCCAGGCCGGTCGCGAGCAGCAGCCCGGAGGTGCCGGCGCCACTCACCTCCCACGACTTCGAGGCGGCGTAGAAGATCCGCTCGTTCCGCAGGCCGGTGAGGCCGGCAAGCATCGCCGGGGTGGCCGCCAACGACTCGATCTGGAGGCCGCGGGAGCTCTGGTAGCGCAGCGGGGAGAACACCCGCGGCCAGCCGGCGAGCAGCACGGTCGCGGCCACCGAGACCGCGCCGACGACGACGAACGCCGTCAGCACGCCGCTGCGACGTCGTACGGACGCCAGCAGCGGCGCGAGCAGCAGGGCGGGCCACAGCTTGACCGCCGTGGCGACAGCCAGGGCCCAGCCCGCGAGTCCGGGGCGGCGCGCTGCCGCCAGGATCATGAAGCCCACGAGCACCCCCGGCAGGATGTCGAACCTCGCCAGCGTCACCGCGCCGAGCGCCGGCACGGCGAGCAGCCACACCAGTTGCGGTGCGGCGTCACCCGGACGCGAGGCCCGGCGCAGCTGCCAGGTGAACACCGCGTCGGTGACCAGCACCAGCCCCATCACCGCGAGCCCGAACACGAAGCCGCTGTGGCCCGCGAACAGCACCCACGGGAAAGCGACGACACCCACGGCGGGCACGGGGTACTCGACCAGCGTCCCGGCCAGCCCCGCTGAGCCCAGGTGGGCCAGGCTGTGCCGGAAGTAGTTCAGGTCGCCCACGACCACGCTCTCGACGCTGAACAGCGCCACCAGCAGCCCGAGCCGGGTGAAGCACCAGAGCAGCACCGCCATCCTGCCCCGCATCGTCACGGCCCCACTGCGGTCGGGAGGGCGGCGGAGCGCGGTGCGGCGCGACCACGTTCCCCGGCCGGTACGGCGTCCGCCGGCGCCACCACAGGGACCCGGACGAGCACGACCAGGGCGCCGAGCAGAGCCAGGCCCGTCACGGTGACCCCGGAGACCTGGTACTCGTAGGGCCAGAGACCGGGGATCTGCACGACGTACCAGCAGAGCAGCACGACCGCGAGCAGCAGGGTCCGCGCAGCACCGCGCCGGCGGACGGCGCAGCCGAGCACGGGCAGCAGGAAGCAGTAGTCGTAGTAGAGGTGCGGGAACACGACGAGCGAGATCAGGGACGTGACCCCGAGGCACTCGACCCAGTCGCCCTCAGCCAGCACCGACCGGGCGAACCAGCCCAGCAGGACGAGCGCGCCGGCGCCGAGGAGCATGCCGAGCGCGCCCGGCGCTCCGAGGAGCCGGGACAGCGTGATCACGTCGCCCGCTCCCCTCGCCTGGGTCTGGGAGGCCACGTGCAGCGGGGCGACGAGCGTCCGGACGGGCGACGAGCCGGTGGCCATGCAGAAGACGACGAGAGCGGCCGCATGCGCCCCGGCGACGATCGCCAGCGTCACCCACTGGCGACGCAGCAGCGGGACGAGCATCAGCGGCGCGAAGGAGTACTTCGCCACGGCCACGGCCAGCGCGGAGCCGGCCCAGCGCTCGCGGGTCGCCCACAGACCGAGCACGGCGACGACCAGCGTCGGCCCTGCCTGCTGCCCGCTGGCCAGGACCACCCACGTGGGGAACGCAAGCCCGAAGAGCCCGAGGAAGGCCACCAGGCCCCAGGCCCGGAGACCGACCGTCCTGCCGACCAGGACGGCAGCGCCCAGCAGCCCGAGCACGGTGGCCGTGGAGTAGACGGGGGTGACGGCCTGCAGGTCCAGGAGCCCGAAGGGCAGCAGGACCACGTAGAGCAGCGGTGCGTAGTTGGGGTACTGGGTGAGCGCGATCTGCGACAGGTGCCCGCCGATGACCACCTGGTAGGCGTCGACCCCGCGCCCGAGCAGGTGGGCGCCGCTCCACTGGAAGTCGTTGGCGCCCACCGTCCAGGCGTGCCGCATCCCCGAGGCCACCGACACGACGGCGGCCACCGCCAGGACACCGGTCAGGGCGCGCGCGGCGTAGGTGCGCAGCGTCCAGCGACCCGAAACCTCCATCCCCCAAGTCTGGGGTCACCGCTCGCGCGGTGTCCCGGAATCGGCGGAGGTCAGGAGAGCGCGGAGCCCTGCCGCCAGTCGGTGAACGACTCGTTCCAGTCGCCGTAACCGTTGGTCAGCGTCATGTGCCGGTCGCTGCCGGTGACCTCGACGACGTCACCGCGGCGGGACAGGTCGAAGAGCCACTTGGCGTTCTCGGTGCTCATGCCGACGCACCCGTGGCTGGTGTTCTGGCTGCCCTGGGTGCCGACGGACCACGGGGCGGCGTGCAGGAACTCACCGGAGTAGGTGACGCGCATGGCGTACTCGACGTTGGCGAGGTTGTAGTACTCCGGCGAGCTCTTCTTGATGCCGGTGGTCGCGGCGTCCATGCGCTTGTGACGGAACTTCTCGATGATGACCTTCACCCCGGAGCGGGTGATGAAGCCCGGCTTGCCGGCGCTGATCGGGATGGTGCGCAGCAGGGTGCCGTTGCGGAAGACCTTCATCTCGTGCGTCTGCACGTTGACCTTGCTGATCATCGCGTCGCCGACGTGGAAGCTGGTGGTCCGGCTCAGCTGGCCGTAGACGCCGTTGCCGGCGGGGATGCTGTTGATGTCGGCGTTGACGGTGACGTCGTTGCCGGCCTTCCAGTAGCTCTCCGGACGCCAGTGCACCTCGTGGTCGCTGATCCAGTGCCACGCGCCCTTCTGGCCCGCCGTGTTGGTGACGTGCAGGTGCTTCTCGATCGCCTTCTTGTCCGTGACCGCGACGTCGAAGGTGACGATCACCGGCATGCCCACGCCCACGGTCTCGCCCTGGAGCGGCGCGATGCTGGGGAAGGTCTGCTGGTCGAGCGAGAGCGGGTCGGTCCGGAACGTCTTGTTCTCGGTCAGCGACCGGCCGTGGGTGTCGTGGGCCACCGCCTTGATGCGGTAGCGGGTGCCCGGCTCGAGACGGTCGGCGGCCACCCAGGTGAGCTTGTCGTCGGACAGCTTGCCCTCGAGCGGCTTGTTGCCGCGGGCAGTGGTCACCGCGACGGTGTCGAACGCGCCCTGCTCGGCGGTCAGCTTCACCGTCGCGTCCACGTGCACCGTGCCCGCACCGGGCAGGTTGCTGGTGATCGTCACGTCGGGCTTGTCCGGGGTCGGGGAGGCGGACGAGGAGGGGCCGCTCTGGGCCTCGGGCGCGCTGCTCGAGGGCGAGCACGCGGCCACCAGCGCGCTGAGCGCGACCAGAGCGGCGATCGTGGCGGTACGACGGCGGGCAGCGCTCACCGTGGCCCCGGGACGAACGGACATGGATTCCCCTCATTGACCAGACACGTGCACCGCCAACCCTAACAACCCGGTGGGGGTCCCCCGGCCGTCAGCGACGGTGGGGCCCGTCACGTTCCGGTGACGGTCAGCGGGCGAAACCGCCAGAAAAGGGACCAGCCGCCCCCGACGGGGACGGCTGGTCGAGACGAAGCACGCTCAGTGCGCGTGCTCGCCGGTGTAGTACTCGTAGATCCAGCCGCAGAGCGCGAGCACGCCCAGGCCGACCCCGATGATGAACAGCCACCAGGCACCCATCGCCACGCCGAAGACCATCAGGCCCAGCGTCGAGCCGGCCCACAGCGGCCACCAGGAGTACGGCGGGAAGAACCCGAGCTCCCCGGCGCCGTCGGCGACCTCGGCGTCCTGGCGGTCCTCCGGCCGGGGCTCCATGCGCGAGGCGTGGAAGCCCAGGTAGAAGGTGACCAGCGCACCCAGCAGGAAGGTCATCACGAGCGCGGACGTGCCCGTGGGGTCACCGGTGATGAACCAGTACGCCGGTGCGACCAGCAGGAAGAACACGGTGCAGATCGCGAAGATCCAGGCCTCAGCCTTCATCAGTGGGTCTCCCCCTTCGTCTCGTCCAGGTGCTCGGTGCGGCCCTCCACGTTGGGAGCGTCGACCAGGTCGCGCTCGCCGAGAGCGCCGTTCTCGGCCATCTCGAGGGCGGCGATCTCCGGGTGGTGCAGGTCGAAGGCCGGCGACTCCGAGCGGATCCGCGGGATCGACACGAAGTTGTGGCGCGGCGGCGGGCTCGAGGTGGCCCACTCCAGGGACCGGCCCCAGCCCCACGGGTCGTCGATCTCGACCATCGGCGAGCGGGCGGACTTGTAGACGTTGAGGAAGAACGGCAGCGTCGAGGCACCGAGCAGGAACGCGCCGATCGTGGAGATCTGGTTCAGCGTCGTGAAGCCGTCCGAGGGCAGGTAGTCCGCGTAGCGTCGCGGCATGCCCTCGACGCCCAGCCAGTGCTGGACCAGGAACGTGGTGTGGAAGCCGATGAACAGCAGCCAGAAGTGCACCTTGCCCAGGCGCTCGTCGAGCATCTTGCCGGTCATCTTCGGCCACCAGAAGTAGAAGCCGGCGAACATCGCGAACACCACGGTGCCGAACACCACGTAGTGGAAGTGCGCCACCACGAAGTAGGAGTCGGACAGGTGGAAGTCCAGCGGCGGGCTGGCCAGGATGACGCCGGTGAGGCCACCGAAGAGGAAGGTCGTGAGGAAGCCGACCGACCAGAGCATCGGGGTGTCGAAGCTCAGGGAGCCGCCCCACATCGTGCCGATCCAGTTGAAGAACTTCACACCCGTGGGTACGGCGATCAGGAACGTCATGCCGGAGAAGAACGGCAGGTTGACCGCGCCGGTGACGTACATGTGGTGGGCCCACACCGCGACCGAGAGGATCGCGATGCCGACCGTGGCGGCCACCAGGCCGACGTACCCGAAGATCGGCTTGCGGCTGAACACCGGCAGGATCTCGGTGATGATGCCGAAAAACGGCAGCGCGATGATGTAGACCTCGGGGTGCCCGAAGAACCAGAACAGGTGCTGCCACAGGATCGGCCCGCCGGAGGCGGCGTCGAACACATGGGCTCCGAAGGCGCGATCGGCCTCCAGCGACAGCAGCGCGCCGGCCAGGATCGGGAACGCGATCAGCACGAGCAGGCTGGTGACCAGCGTGTTCCAGGTGAAGATCGGCATCCGGAACAGGGTCATGCCCGGCGCGCGCATGCAGATGATCGTGGTGATGAAGTTGACCGCACCGAGGATGGTGCCGAGACCGGCCATCCACAGACCCATGATCCACAGGTCACCGCCGACGCCGGGGCTGCGCACCGCGTTGGACAGCGGCGAATAGGCGAACCAGCCGAAGTCGGCCGCGCCCTGCGGCGTGAGGAAGCCGGAGCCGGCGATGATGCCGCCGAACAGGAACAGCCAGTAGCTGAACATGTTCAGGCGCGGGAACGCGACGTCGGGCGAGCCGATCTGCAGCGGCATGATCACGTTGGCGAAGCCGAAGAACAGCGGCGTCGCGAACAGCAGCAGCATGATCGTGCCGTGCATCGTGAAGAGCTGGTTGTAGAGCTCGTCGTTGACGATCTGCTGGCCCGGGAACGCGAGCTCCGAGCGGATCAGCAGCGCCATGACGCCGCCGATGAGGAACCACGCGAACGACGTGCCCAGGTAGAGCTTGCCGATCAGCTTGTGGTCCGTGGTGGTCAGCACCCGGACGACCTGCTGGCCGAGGGACTTGCGCGGAGTGGTTGCTGCGGGGGCGCTCACTCGCCTGCTCCGTTCTGCTCGAGACCCGCCTGGGTGCGGGCGTCAGCGCCGCCGAGCGCGAGGCCGGTCTGGCCCTTGCCCTGCAGCGACTTCAGGTAGGTGGCGTAGTCGGCGTGGCTGACGACCTTGACGTTGAAGAGCATCCGCGAGTGGTAGGCACCGCAGAGCTCGGCGCACCGGCCCACGTAGGTGCCCTCGCGGGTCGGCGTCAGCTCGAAGTGGTTCTTCAGGCCGGGGACGATGTCCATCTTCATCAGGAAGGCCGGCACCCAGAAGGAGTGGATCACGTCGGGCGAGCGCAGCTCGAAGTCGACGGACTCGTTGACCGGGAGCACCAGCGTCGGCCGGTAGGCCGTCGTGCCCGCGTCGTAGACGGTCTGGCCGCCGACCTCGGGCTCCTTGGTGTAGTTGAACGTCCACGACCACTGCTGGCCCACGACGTAGACGACGTGGTCCGGCTTCTTGTCGTCGGCGAGGACCTTGTCCTGGGCCTGCACGGTGAAGAAGAAGAAGACCACGACCATCACCACGGGGGCGACGGTGTAGAGGATCTCGATCGGCAGGTTGTAGCGCGTCTGCACCGGGATCTCGTCGTCGTGACGACGGCGGTACTTGAAGCACGCGTAGAAGATCAGGCCCCACACGAGGATGCCGGTGAGGATGGCGGCCAGCCACGACCACATCCAGAGGCTGTGCATCACGTCCGTGCGGTCGGTCACGCCCACCGGCTGGGCCAGACGCCTGATCTGCGCCTTGTCTTCGGACGAGCACGCGCCGAGCAGCAGGGAACCCGCGGTCAGCACGGAGGCCAGGCCGATCCGGCGTGCGCGCTTGGGGAGTTGCAGACCCACGAACGAGCCTCTCTCTCAAAACGACGGTCGGGAGGAACGTTACTACTGAGGCATCGGCGCCGACTCCCCAGGGCAGCCGGTAGTTTCACCCTTGTGACCAACGCGACGGGCTCCCCCACCGCTGCGGGCGGCGTGACCTCGGCAAACCCCGCAACCGCCTACCTCGACGCCGCCTCGGGAGAGCCGTTGCACCCCGCTGCGCGCGAGGTCCTGCTGGCCGCCCTCGACGCCGGCTGGGCCGACCCGCTGCGGCTGCACGGCCCCGGCCGCAACGCCCGGCTGCTGCTCGACAACGCCCGCGAGGTCGTCGGCTCGCTGCTCGGGGCCCGGCCCGACGAGGTCACCTTCACCTCCTCCGGCACCGCCGCTGTCCACCTCGGCGTGCTGGGCCTGCTGCTCGGCCGGGTCCGGGTCTCCCGCCGGCTGCTCCACTCCGCGGTGGAGCACTCCGCCGTGTTCGCCGCGGCACGCTGGTGGCAGGCGGTCCACGACGGTACGGCGGCCCCGGTCGCCGTGCAGCACGGCGGCCGGCTCGACGTCGACCGGCTGACCCGGCTGCTCGCCGGGGAGGAGGCCGGCGTGGTCGCCGTGCAGGCCGCCAACCCGGAGGTCGGCACCCTGCAGCCGCTGGACGACGTGGTCGCCGCGGCCGGCGATGTCCCGGTCTTCGTCGACGCCTGCGCCGCCGTCGGGCACACCGACCTGCCGCCGGGCTGGTCTGCCGCCGCGGCGTCGGCGCACAAGTGGGGCGGCCCGGCCGGCGTGGGCGTGCTGCTGGTCCGCAAGAGCGCACGGTGGCGGGCGCCGTACCCCACGGACGACAGGACCGACCCCCGCGTCTCCGGCTTCGAGAACGTCCCGGCTGCGCTTGCTGCCGCGGCGGCCCTGCAGGCCGTGCTCGCCGAGCGCGACGAGGTCGCAGACCGCCAGCGCCGCCTGGTCGCGAAGGTCCGCACCGAGGTGCCGCGTCTGGTCGAGGACGTGGAGGTCGTCGGCGAGCCCGACGAGCGGCTCCCCCACGTGGTCACGTTCTCGTGCCTCTACGTCGACGGCGAGGCGCTGGTCACCGAGCTGGACCGGCTCGGCTTCGGGGTCGCCTCCGGGTCGGCCTGCACCGCCTCCACGCTGCGCCCCTCGCACGTGCTCGAGGCGATGGGCGTGCTCACCCACGGCAACGTGCGGCTGTCGCTGAGCCGCACGACCACCGCGGCCGACGTCGACCGCTTCCTGGCCGCCCTGCCCGGGGTGGTCGCCGGCCTGCGCAGCCGCGGGGCCGTCTCGTGAGCGCCCCGGACCTCGACCTCGACTGCCGCGGGCTGCGCTGCCCGCTGCCCATCATCAAGCTCGGCAACGGGATCGGTGACGTGCCCGTCGGCGGCACCGTCGGGGTGGTCGCCGAGGACCCCGCCGCTCGCACCGACGTGCCGGCCTGGTGCCGGATGCGCGGCCAGGAGTATCTCGGCGAGGAGACCGCCCCCGACGGTCTGCCCCGCTACCTGGTCCGCCGGCTGCGCTAGCTAGGGCCGCGGCGTGCGCACGTGCGCGGCCACCTCGGCGGCCGCCTCCTCGCCGTACGTCTCGGCGAACCGGCGCACGAACGAGGACTGGTGCAGGGTGTACTCCTGGGTGCCGACCTTCTCCACGACGTAGACCGCGAGCAGGCAGCCGAGCTGGGCGGCGCGCTCCAGGGAGAGGTCCCACTCGAGCGCGGCGAGGAAGCCGGCCCGGAACGCGTCGCCGACGCCGGTGGGCTCGACCTTGCGGATCTCCGGCACCGCCGGCACCACGATCGGCTCCTCGCCCTTGCGCTCCACGCGGACGCCGTCGGCGCCCAGCGTGACGACCCAGGTGCCGACCCGCTCGAGGACCTCCTCGGCGGACCAGCCGGTCTTCTGGGTGATCAACGCGGACTCGTACTCGTTGGAGAACAGGATGGCCGCGCCGTCGATGAGGTCGCGGATCATCTCGCCGTCGCCGAAGGCCAGCTGCTGGCTCGGGTCGGCGATGAAGCGGTAGCCGAGCTCGCGGCACTCCTGGGTGTGCCGGCGCATCCCCTCGGGGTCGTTCGGGCCGACGAGCACGTAGGTCGCGCCGCCCACCCGGTCCACGATCGGGGAGAGCTCGATGTCGCGGGCCTCGCTCATCGCGCCGGCGTAGAAGGAGGCGATCTGCGCCATCGTGGCGTCGTTGGTGCACACGAACCGCGCGGTGTGCTTGGTCTCCGAGACGTGCACCGACTCGCAGTCGACGTTGTGGCGCACCAGCCAGCGCCGGTAGTCCACGAAGTCCTCCCCGACCGCGCCGACGAGCACCGGGCGCAGCCCGAGGTTGCCGAGCCCGAACGCGATGTTGGCGGCACACCCGCCGCGGCGCACCTCGAGGTCCTCGACCAGGAACGACAGGGAGATCTTGTCGAGCTGGTCGACCACGAGCGAGTCGGCGAACTTGCCGGGGAAGGACATCAGGTGGTCGGTGGCGATGGAGCCGGTGACGAGCAGCGACAAGGCAGGTCCTCAGAACTCGGGCGGAGTGAACGGGAGGGATCGGTCTGGACACCTGAAGACTACCGTTCGGTACCTTTTCGGGTACCCGTCGGTAATCCCTACCGTGGTCCTCATGACCTACCAGCGCCTGGCCTACGACGACGCCGCGACCGCCACCGAGATGACCTCGGACTGCCACGCTGTCGAAGCCGCCCTGCACCTGCCGCAGCGCCGCTCCGCCGCCGAGGTCGCCTCCGCCGCGCTTCTCGAGCCGGCCCCGAGCATCCGCTTCGAGGACCAGCCCCGCGAGGTTCGCAAGCCGGCCATCGAGGTCTCCGAGGCGGCTGCCAAGCTCGCCGCCGCGCTGCACCTGCACCTCGACTGACGGAACCGACCGCGGCCCCACCGCGTCGGACTTCCGTGCGACGCTGGCTGATCCCTCTCTCGTCCGCCCTGGCGGTGCTCGCGGTCCTGGGTGCGGTCTGGGCGTACGGCGCCCGCGGACCGTCGTCCGGCACGGCGGGTCCCGAGCCGGGCCGCCCGTCCAGCGGGCCGTCGTACTCCCCCGCCTCACCGGCGCCGGTGCGACCGCTGCCGGGCGGCAACGGCCCCGGCGGGATCCTGGACCCGCGCAGCGCGGCCCTCTACGGCTGGACGTCCAGCGGCCGCACCCTCACCGTCTACTTCGCGACGGGCGTCCCGTCGTGCTCGGGGAAGCCTGCTGCGCCCCGGGTCCTCGAGACCGAGTCCGCGGTCACCGTGACCGTCCGCCTCACCCCGCCCCCACGCCGCGCCCGTCAGCTGATGTGCCCGGACCTGGCGATGCTCCGCCACCTCGACGTGCACCTGGCCCTGCCCCTGGCCGGCCGCGCCGTCCTCGACGGCGGACGTGGCGGCGCCCCGGTCGCCCACGGCGCCCCGCTCCAGCAGGGCCTCACCCCCACCCGTTGAGTCGGCGCGCAGTCACGCCGAGTCGGCACGCAGTCACGTCGAGTCGGCACGTAGTCCCGACCAAGGGCCGACTCAACGCGACCGGGAGCCGACTCAACGCGACCAGGGGCCGACTCAACGAGGAAACCGCGCGTGTCGCGTGACACGCGCATACCGAGTATGCATACTCCGTATCTATGTCGATCCGTCACGGACTCCTGGCCCTGCTCGAGCGCGCGCCGATGTACGGCTACCAGCTGCGCACCGAGTTCGAGGCCACGACCGGAGGCACCTGGCCGCTCAACGTCGGGCAGGTCTACACGACGCTGACCCGCCTGGAGCGTGACGGCCTGGTCGAGCCGCAGGGCGAGGACGAGGAGGGACGGGTCCGCTACGCGATCACCGCCCCGGGCCGCGACGAGCTCGCCAGCTGGTTCGGTGCCGCGGTCACCCCGCAGGACCGCCCGCGTGACGAGCTCGCGATCAAGCTGGCCCTCGCCGTCACCGTCCCGGGCGTCGACGTGCGCGCGGTCGTCCAGCGCCAGCGGGCCGCCACGATCACGCACCTGCAGGAGCTGACCCGGCTCAAGACCCGCCAGGACCCGGACCTGTCCTGGTCGCTGGTCGTCGAGGCGATGCGCTACCGCGCCGAGGCCGAGGTCAAGTGGCTCGACCACTGCGAGGCGGCCTTGCTGCGCGCCTCCGAGCGACGCCCGCCTCCCGCCGTACCCGCTCCGCACCGCCGACCTGCCCGCCGCTGACGACCACCACTGACCACCGCGCTGAACACCTGGGGGAACCATGACCACCACACCCGTCCTGCACATGGAGGACGTGCACCGCATCCACGGCAAGGGCGACGCCGCCGTGCACGCGCTGCGCGCCCTGCACCTGACCGTCCACCCCGGCGAGCTCGTCGCCGTGATGGGCCCGTCGGGGTCGGGCAAGTCCACGCTGCTCAACCTTGCCGGCGGCCTCGACCAGGCCACCGCCGGCAAGGTCCGCGTCGGCGGCGACGAGCTCGGCTCGCTGTCCCGCGCCGACCTGGCCGCGCTGCGACGTCGCCGGGTCGGCTACGTCTTCCAGGACTACAACCTGATCCCGTCGCTGACCGCCGCCGAGAACGTCGCGCTGCCGCTCGAGCTGGACGGGGTACGGCGGAGCAAGGCTGCCACCGCTGCCCGGGGCGTGCTCGCCGAGGTCGGCCTGCAGGGCCTCGGCGACCGGTTCCCCGACGCCCTCTCGGGTGGTCAGCGGCAGCGGGTGGCGATCGCCCGCGCCGTCGTCGGCGAGCGGTCGCTGGTGCTGGCCGACGAGCCGACGGGTGCCCTCGACTCCGAGACCGGCGAGCAGGTGCTGGCCCTGATCCGGGCCCGTTGCGACGGGGGCGCGGCCGCACTGCTGGTCACCCACGAGGCCCGGCACGCCGGCTGGGCGGACCGGGTGGTCTTCCTGCGCGACGGCCTGCTCGTCGACCAGACCACGCTCGAGGACGCCGACTCGCTGCTGGCGGGTGCCTGATGGCGCGCTGGAGCCCCGCGCTGCGGATGGCGCGCCGTGACCTGCGTCGGCACCCGGGCCGGACGCTGCTGGTGCTGGTCCTGGTCATGCTTCCGCTGGCCGCCGCGACGTGCCTGGCCGTCGTACAGCACCAGAAGCAGTGGGTCGGGGAGAACTCCGCGCGCCCCGCGATGGGAGGGGCGGACGCGCAGGTGAACGTCACCGAGTTCGCACGCATCCGCAACCGGCACGAGTACGGCGGCACCAACCCGCGTCCCGCGTCCTTCACCCCCGCGCACAAGCCGGTCACCCGGCCGGCGTCCTCGGTGGACGTCGCCGCCCTCCTCCCCCGCGGCAGCCGCGTCGTACCCGCTCCAGAACTCGTCATCGTGCGCCTCGCGGCGGGCGGGCAGGGACAGGCCACCGTCACCGACAGCGCGGACCCGATCACAATCGGGCTCGTCCAGGCGGTCACCTCCGGCCACCGACCGACCGGCGCCCACGACGTGGTGGTGTCCCGGGCGATGGCCTCCGAGCTCGGGCTCCTCAGCGGCGACCGGATCCGTCCCGGGGCCACGGTGGACCTCGCCGACGGCACCCGGCTCCGCCTCGTGGGTCTCAGCGACGACACCGCTCGCGGGGCACTGCTCCTCGTCGCACCGGGCAGCGTGCTCGCCACGCACGCCACGCCCACCAGCTACCTCGTGGACCTGCCGCAGATGCTCTCCGTCGACCTGCACAACCTGGACCGGTCCCTGGCCGGGCACGGCGTCTCGCTGCTGCCGCGCGACCAGTTCCTGCACCCGGCGGCGTGGGAGCGCCAGCAGAGCGGCCCGAGGCCCGTCGACGCGGGTGCCGTCGCGATCGGCGTGGTCGCGGTGATGCTGGGCCTCCTCGAGGTGGTGCTCCTGGTGGGCGCCACGTTCGCGGTGGGCGCCCGGCGCCAGGTGCGCGAGCTCGGCCTGCTCTCCTCCACCGGAGGCGGCCCGATCGACGTCCGCAGGGTCCTGCTCGCCCAGGGCGTGGTCCTCGGCGTCATGGGTAGCCTGGCCGGCGTCGGCGCCGGGCTCGTCCTCTCGCCCGTCGCCGTACACGTGTACGAGCAGGTCAAGCACACCACGCTCTGGAACCACGACCTGCCGTGGACAGCCGTGGCGACGATCGCCGCCCTCGGGTCCGTGACCGGCTTCGTCGCCGCGCTGGTCCCGGCCTACGGCATCGCGCGGCTCACCCCGGTCGCCGCCCTGGAGGGACACTTCCCCCTCAAGCCGGGCGAGTCCCGCGCACACCGTGCGGCGTTCACCCTGGCGGGTGCCGGCCTGCTGATGCTGGGCCTCGGCGGCACCTGGGCGGCCTCCGCCTATGACCGCACGGCACGCGCGAGCCGTCCGCCCTACTACACGCCCTCGCAGCTGCCGGTCGCGCTCTGCGCCCTGGGCCTGCTGCTGCTCATGGCCGGGGTCGTCTGGTCGGCGCCGTACGGCGTCCGGATGGTGGCTCGGCTGGGACACCGGCTCCCGCTGTCGGGACGCTACGCGTTCCGGGACGCTGCCCGGCACCGCTTCCGGGCAGCGGCCGCCGCGGTGACGCTCACGGTCACCGTCGCCGGGTCGGTCTTCGCGGGCTTCTACGTCGCCGCGCTGCAGGGGCTCAGCGCCGTCGACCACGTGGGCCCACCTCACCTCGTGACTGCCTACCTGGACGGGGACAGCACCAGGGCGTCCCCGAGCGACGTCACGCGGGCCGCGGCGGCCATCCACACGGTGCTCGGGCCGGCGGACGTCTACGCAGCGTGGTCGCTGGCACCCTCCGGCACGCAGGAGCCCTTCACGGCGGGTCCGCCCGACCAGGTCACCATGCTCGCGCAGGTCGACGAGGCGACCCTGCGCACTGTCGTCGGTGACGACGCCCGCGCACTTGCCGCCTACCGACGCGGCGACCTGGTCACCACCGACCGGTTCATCGTCCGGAACGGCCAGGTGCGCATCGGCATGGACGGCATCCAGAGCCCGCGCGGCGCCAAGGACCTGCACCTGCCCGCCGTCGTCGTGCCTGCCGGGGTGCGGCTGAGCTCGTTCGGGTCCGCGTTCGTGAGCCCGGCAGCGGCGCGGTCGCTCGGGCTCACGCCTGTCATGTCGGCGCTCGACGTGGTCGCCCGACGCACGGTGACCTCCGGCGACCTGGCGCGGCTCCAGGTCCGCGGCATCAGCGCCTGGAGCAGCGACCCCGAGGTCGAGCAGCTCACGCTGGCGCGGAACCTGCTGCTCGCCGGCGTGGCCCTGGTGACGCTGCTGGTGGCCGGCGTCGCCGTCGCCCTGGCGGCCGCGGAGGGGCGCGACGACACCGCGACGCTGGCGGCGGTGGGCGCCGGTCCCGGACGGCGTCGACGGATGGGTGCGGCCCACGGGCTGTTCCTCGGCGTCGTGGGCGTGCTCCTCGGCCTCGTGGTCGGGGTGCCCGCCGGGGCCGCGGTGATGCAGGCGGACGGCCTTCCTGGGATCGCCGTCCCGTGGGCGATGCTCGGCGGGGTCGTGCTCGTCGTACCGCTCCTGGCGGCGGCCGCCGGCTGGGTGGTCACCCCGACCCGCCTCACCCTGGTGCGCCGCACCGGGTGAGAGGGCGTCCGCGGTCCGCCACGGGGGCGTGGACCGCGGGACGCGCGAAGGGCCCCACCGCAGGTGCGGTGGGGCCCTTCGTCAGGCCTGTTCTCAGGCGCAGTGCTGGCGGCTCAGTGGAACGAGTCGCCGCAGGCGCAGGAGCCGGTCGCGTTGGGGTTGTCGATCGTGAAGCCCTGCTTCTCGATGGTGTCGACGAAGTCGATGACGGCCCCGTTGAGGTAGGGGACGCTCATCCGGTCGACGACCACGGACACGCCGTCGAAGTCGGTGACGACGTCGCCGTCGAGGGTGCGCTCGTCGAAGAAGAGCTGGTAGCGCAGACCCGAGCAGCCGCCGGGCTGCACGGCGATGCGCAGAGCCAGGTCGTCACGGCCCTCCTGCTCGAGGAGCGCCTTGACCTTGGCCGACGCGGCGTCGCTGACGTTGATGCTGTCCTGACGGATCTGGGTCTCGGTGCTGGTGTCGACCTGCTCGGTCATGTGTTCGCTCCCAAAGAGGTGTACGACGGGTTCTACGACTCTCAATGGTAGGTCACCGACGGATATTCCCCACCCGTGACGTGCCTCTCCCCCGCCCCACCCCGATATCGGGTCAACGGGACCAGGAGCGGGCGGTGCGCTCGGCGAGCGCGGCCAGGCTGCCCGCCGGGTCGTCGAAGCTGGCCCGCTCCCCCACCAGGTCGACGGTGCTGTAGGCCGACTCCACGCCGAGGGCACGCATCTCGCGGGAGCCGACCAGCACCTGACCGGCGAGCGCGATGCAGGGCCGGACGGCCTCGGCCGCCACGGCGGCGACACCGTAGGGAACCTTCCCGGAGCGGGAGGAGAAGTCGAAGGCGCCCTCGCCGGTGATGACGAGGTCGGCGCGGCGGGCCCGGGCGGCGAGCCCGACCGCCTCGGCGACGAGCTCGACACCGGGCCGCCGGGTCGCGCCGAGCAGCAGCAGCGCGAAGCCCAGCCCACCGGCGGCACCCGCGCCCTTGGCCAACGCCACCAACTTGTCGGTGGCCGCTGCCAGCCTCTCCAGGGTGGCGTCGACCGACTGCAGCCGTTCGGGTGCGACCCCCTTCTGCGGGCCGTAGACGTTGGTCGCGCCGATCAGCCCGAGCAGCGGGTTGTCGACGTCGCTGGCCGCCACCAGGGCGACCCCGTCGAGGAGGCTGCGGGCCTCGGCCAGGTCGACGCTGTCCAGGGTGGCCAGGCTGCTTGGCCCGCGATCCAGGGCACCTGCCGGCTCGGAGGTCGCGCCCAGTGTGGCGAGCAGACCCGCTCCGCCGTCGTTGGTGGCCGACCCGCCCAGCCCCACGACCACCTCGGTGGCTCCCGCCTCCACGGCGGCGCGGAGCAGCTCGCCGACGCCACGGGTGCTCGCCCTCTCGGGGTCGCGGTCAGGCTCGGGAGTCAGGTGCAGCCCGCACGCCTGGGCGCTCTCGACGTAGGCCGTCGCCCCCCGCTCGGAGGGCACCACCAGCACCGTGCCCGGCACGGGGTCGCCGTACGGCCCGGTGACGGTGACCGCCAGCAGGTCGCCGCCCAGGGAGGCGTGCAGGACGTCCACGAAGCCGGGGCCGCCGTCGGCCATCGGCACCAGCTCGAGCTCGTCGTCGGGGCAGCGCCGTCGCCAGCCGGCCGCGATCGCCTCGGCGGCCTCCACCGCGGTGAGGGTGCCTGCGAACTTGTCGGGGGCGATGAGCACGCGCATGCGTCCATCCAAGCGGCCGACCCCGATTCGTCTGCGACCGCCCCGCCTGAAAACCCGCCTACGTCGCAGACGAATCGGTCTAGGGTCGGCGGCGTGCCCGCACCCGCCCTGCTCCGGCCGATGACCCTCGACGACGTCGCAGCGGTCGACCGGCTGACCGACGACGGCTTCTACGACCTCGACGTGCGCACCCACCGCACCGGGTGGCCCGAGCCGGCCCGGCGCTCGGCGGCCCGGTCCGCGGCCTGGCGTCGCCGGCTCGCGCACCTGGTCGAGCACGACGGTCCGGGCTGCTGGGTCGCGGAGGACGAGGACGGCGCCCTGGTCGGCGCGGTCGCCTCGATGACGCGCGAGCTGATGTGGCTGCTGGCCACGTTCGTGGTGCGGCCCGGCGCGCGGGGGCAGGGCCTGGGCCGGCAGCTGCTCGAGGCCGCGCTGAGCCACGGGCGCGGCTGCCTGCGCGGGATGCTGGCCGCCTCCGAGGACCCGCTGGCGGTACGGCGCTACCGGCTCGCCGGCTTCGACCTGCACCCCGCGATGCTGCTGTGGGGCACCGTGGACCGCGACGTGCTGCCTGTGGTGGAGCACGTCCGCGGCGGGGCGCCCGGCGACATCGACCTGATGAACTCCGTGGACCGGCAGACCCGCGGGGCCGCGCACGGCGCCGACCACGAGCTGCTGGTGGCCACCTACCCGCTGCTGGTGGTGGACCGGGCTTTCGGGAGCGGCTACGCCTACCTCAACGAGGGCGGCGGCCCCTACCTGCTCGCGGCGACCAGCCGGCGGGCCGCGACCGCCCTGCTCTGGGAGTGCCTGGCCGCCGGGTCACCGGAGGTACCGGTCACCGTCGGGCACATCAGCGCCGCGAACCCCTGGGCGGTCGACGTGGGCATGGCGGCCCGGATGGAGCTGCACACCCGCGGCTACCTCGCCCTGCGCGGGATGCAGCCCCCCGCGCCGTACCTCCCCTGCGGGACGTTCCTCTAGCACCCCCTGTGGAAAGATGAGGTCGTGACGACCACCGACCTTCCCCTGCTCGTGCTCGGCCGCGGCTCCGACCCGGCCTCGGAGCGTGGTGTCGACTGCCCCGGCTCGCTGCCGGCCGCGTCCGACCCCGACCTCGTCGAGCGCGCCCGCCGCGCCAAGGACGCGCTGGGCGAGCGGGTGTTCGTGCTCGGCCACCACTACCAGCGCGACGAGGTCATCGCGTTCGCGGACGTCACCGGCGACTCGTTCAAGCTCGCCCGCGACGCCGCTGCCCGCCCGGACGCGGAGTTCATCGTGTTCTGCGGCGTGCACTTCATGGCCGAGTCGGCCGACATCCTCACCGGGCCGGACCAGTTGGTCGTGCTGCCCGACCTGGCCGCCGGCTGCTCGATGGCCGACATGGCACGGATCGCGCAGGTCGAGGACGCCTGGGACACGCTCGTCGACGCCGGGGTCGCCGACGCGGTGGTCCCGGTGACCTACATGAACTCCTCCGCCGACATCAAGGCGTTCTGCGGCCGCCACGGCGGGGCTGTCTGCACCTCCTCCAACGCCCAGGTGGCGCTGGAGTGGGCGTTCGACCAGGTGCCGGACGCGAAGGTGCTCTTCCTGCCCGACCAGCACCTCGGTCGCAACACGGCCGTCCTCGAGCTGGGCATCGGCCTCGACGAGTGCGTCGTCTTCGATCCGCACCGCCCCGGTGGCGGCCTCACCCCCGAGCAGCTGCGAGACGCGAAGATGATCCTGTGGAAGGGGCACTGCTCCGTCCACGGCCGGTTCAGCCCGGACGTCGTCGACGAGCTGCGGGCGACCATCCCGGGCGTGCAGATCCTGGTGCACCCCGAGTGCACGCACGAGGTGGTCACCAAGGCCGACCTGGTCGGCTCGACCGAGTTCATCATCAAGACGATCGAGGCCGCCCCGGCCGGCTCGTCGTGGGCGATCGGCACCGAGCTCAACCTGGTGCAGCGGCTCGCGGCCGCCCACCCGGACAAGCACATCGCGTTCCTGGACCGGACGGTCTGCTACTGCTCGACGATGAACCGGATCGACCTGCCGCACCTGGTGTGGGCGCTGGAGAGCCTGGTCGCCGGGCAGGTGGTCAACACGATCACCGTCGACGCCGACACCGAGCGCTGGGCGAAGGTCGCGCTGCAGCGGATGCTCGACCTGCCGGCGAAGGCTCCCGCCGCGGACTGACCCGCGTCAGTCCCCGTCGGGGAGGTCGAACCAGACCAGCGCGCCACCGCTGGGCGATGCATCCATCCGGATCGTGCCGCCGTGCGCGCGCACCACCCGGGCGCAGATCGCCAGCCCGAGACCGGTGCCCTTGGTCTCCTTGTCGAAGCGCACCAGGGGCTCGAAGACCCGGTCCCGGTCCGCAGCGGCCACGCCGCGCCCGTTGTCGGCGACCGCGACGCGCCAGCCACCGTCCACGCGCGCGGATGTCACTGTGATCTCGGGGGTCGCGTAGGGGCGGGTGAACTTCACGGCGTTGGCGACCAGGTTCTGCAGCACCAGCCGCAGCTGGGTGCGGTCGCCGGCGACGGCAGGCATCGGCCCCACCTGCAGGTCGACGCCGATCAGCGCGCCGTCGAGGTCGGCACGTACGTCGTCCATGACCTGTCCCAGGTCGAGGCGCTCGCGGCGGAGGCTGCCGCCCACCTGGCCGTAGGCGAGCAGGTCCTCGATCATCTGGTCCATCCGCAGCGCCCCGCTCAGCGCGCGGTCCAGCATCCAGCGCGCGTCCTCGTCGGCGGTGACGCTGTCCACCTCGCCGAGCATCTGCAGCGACATCGACACCGAGGTGAGCGGGTTGCGCAGGTCGTGCGCGGCGGCGCCGGCGAACGCGGCCAGCTCCTCGTTGGAGCGGCGCAGCTCGTCCTGGGTGTCGTGCAGGACCTGCAAGGACCGCTCGAGCTGCTGACTGCGCAGCCCCAGCTCGAGGGCGTCGACCACCCGGTCCGCGAGCAGCGCGAGGCCGTCGCGCTGCTGGTCGCTGAACTCCCGCGGCACCTCGTCGAAGACGCAGAGGGTGCCGATCGCGACACCGTTTGGAGTGATCAGGTGGGTGGCGGCGTAGAAGCGGACGTCGGCGAGCACGCCGGTCACGAACGGGTTGTCGTGGAAGCGGGGGTCCAGCCGGGCATCGGCGACCACGACCGGGGCGCTCTCGTGCAGGATCGCCGCGCACATGGAGTCCTCGCGGCGGCAGATGCCGGGGTTGATGCCGTAGGCGGCCACCTGGACCTGCTCGGAGACGGTGATCAGGTTGATCGCAGCGGACGGCACGTCGCAGAGCTGAGCGGCGAGGGCGGTGAGCGCGGTCAGGTCACGACGCGGGGGCTCGCCGAGCACGCCGTAGGACTCCAGCTCCTCGACGCGGCGATGGTCGGAAGTCAGTGGCACCGGCGTTCCCCCGTCCTCATGACGCGCCCGACTCGAAGGGTCTGCTTCCTTCACTGGAAAATCCTGCCAAACCGGTCGCCCTCCCGGAGGCAAAACGCGCGGAGTCGCCGTACGGCGGGGACGGGTCGCCCGGACGACGCAGACCGGCTCAGAGCCCGGGAGCGCCCCAGACGGGCATCCACCGGGACAGCTCCTTCTCCACCGGAAGCTCGCCGGCGAGCGTCTCGCGCACCTGGATCTCGAGCAGGTTGTCGCGGGTCCGGCCGTCCTTGGGGGCGAACGGGTAGAACGTGCCCTGCTTGTAGAGGTAGACCAGCGCGAGCCGCCGACCCGCACCGTCGACGAAGCCGACCAGCGAGCAGAGCAGGCCCGAGCCGAAGCCCTGGGCCTCGAGCGAGGTGTTCACGGTGTGCAGGTCGGTGACCAGTGCGGACAGGTCGTCGGGCGCCTGCCTGGCCAGCAGCCAGGTGAACCCGAACTCGTCGGTGCTCCGCTCCACGTCCGGGTCGTCGTCGTTGTCGAGCAGCTCGACGAGATCCTTCTGCGTGGCCGCGAAGGCCGCCCCCTCGGCGGCGCGGTAGCACACCGAGCCGGCCCCGGTCGGCTCGAAGCCGAGCGAGGTCTGCAAGGTGATGGCCGCGGCCGGCACCCCGAACAGCGCGTCGAGGTTGGCCTTGACCGGCTTGGTGCGCCCGGTCAGCGTCTCCCAGATCCCCACGGTCCGCCCGTCACCGACCGTCCGGGGCGAAGCCGCCGTCGAGCGGCTTGCCGAGCTCGGCGGCGACCTCGGCGAGCTGCTGCAGCCGCTGCTCGAGGCTCGGGTGCGTGGAGCTGAGGGTCTTCAGCGAGGCGCCGCTGATGGCCGGGGCGATGAAGAACGCGTTCATCGTCTGGGCCGAGCGCAGGTCCTGGGTCGGGATCGCGGCGATCTCGCCGGTGATCTTGGTCAGCGCGCTGGCCAGTGCACCCGGCTTCTGGGTGAGGTAGGCGCCGGCCCGGTCCGCGCAGAGCTCGCGGTAGCGGGAGAGCAGCTTGATCAGGAAGAAGCTGATCGCGTAGACGACCAGGCTGACCACCAGGGCGATCAGCCACAGCGGCGGGCCGTTGTTGTCGCGGTTGTCGCGACGGTCGCCCCCGCCGCCTCCGAAGATGGCGCCGTACTGCGCGCCGCGGGCGGCCATCCCCGCGATGATGCCGGCCGAGCTGGCCAGCGTCATCACCAGCACGTCGCGGTGCGCGACGTGGGACAGCTCGTGGGCGAGCACGCCCTCCATCTCCTCGGCCGTGAGCCGGTCCAGGATGCCGGTGGTCACGCACACCGCGGAGCGGCTGGGGCTGCGCCCGGTCGCGAACGCGTTGGGCAGGTCCGTGTAGGCGATCGCCACCCGGGGCTTCGGCATGTCGGCGAGCGCGCACAGCCGGTCGATCACGCCGTGGAGCTCTGGGGCCTCCTCGGGGGTGACCTCGCGGGCCCGCATCGCCTTCAGGGCCAGGGTGTCGGAGTTGTACCACTGCCACCAGGCGATGCCGAGACCGATGATGCCGATCAGCACGGCGTAGCCCGGGAAGGCGTACATCAGCCCCACGATGAGCGCCACGAACAGGCCGCCCAGCAGGAACATCACCAGGGTCATCCGGGCGGTCAGCCCGGCATCGCCCACGAACCTCGTCTTGCTCATCAGCCCGGGATGAGCCCGTCGTCGTCGAGCATCTCCCGCACCTCCTCCAGCGTCGCGTCCCCCGGGGGCAGGATCAGGTCGGAGTCCTCGAGGGACTCGTCGGGGAGCGCCGTACCAGCCGTGCGTACGGCGTCCAGCAGTGCGCCCAGCGCCTGGCTGAACGTCACCGCGTCACCGGACTCGACCGCGGACTCCACCACGGCGTCGAGCCGGTTGAGCTCGGCCAGGGAGTCGTCGGCGACCTCCCACTGGCCCTCCCCCAGGATCCGCACGATCATGCCTGGCCCTCCTCCTGCTGGGACTCCACGTTCGCGGTGGCGGCAGGCGTGCTGTCGCCGGCGCCGAGCGCGGGAGCCGCACCGGTGCTGCCGGCCTTCAGCGCTGCCAGCTCGGCCTCCACGTCGGACTGCGAGGACATCGCGTCGAGCTCGCGGGCGATGTCGTCGCCCTTGCCGATCGCGGTGGCGTCGTCGAGCGCGCCCGAGGAGATCAGCTCGTCGATGGCACCGGCACGGGCCTGCATCTGCGCGGTCTTGTCCTCCGCACGCTGGATCGCCATCCCGACGTCGCCCATCTCCTCGGAGATGCCAGAGAACGCCTCGTTGATCCGGGTCTGCGCCTCGGCGGCCGTGTAGGTCGCCTTGATGGTCTCCTTCTTGGTGCGGAACGCCTCGACCTTGGCCTGCAGCCGCTGGGAGGCGAGGGTGAGCTTCTCCTCCTCGGCCTGCAGCTGCGCGTGCTGCGCCTGGAGGTCGCTGATCTGGCCGGTCAGGCCGGACTTGCGGGTGAGCGCCTCGCGGGCGAGGTCCTCGCGCCCCATCGACAGGGCCTTCTGCGCCTGCTCGGTGAGCTTGGCCGACTGCTGCTCGAGCTGGCCTGCCTGGAGCTCGACGCGCTTGCGGCTCGTCGCCACGTCGGCGACGCCGCGGCGCACCTTGGAGAGCAGCTCGATCTGCTTCTGGTAGCTGTAGTCGAGGGTCTCGCGCGGGTCCTCGGCCTTGTCGAGCACCTTGCTTGCCTTGGAACGGAAGATCAGGCTCATGCGCTTCATGAGGCTCATGGTCGGGCGGGCCCCCTTCGGGTCGTTTCGGGTCGGGCTGACGTCGGGCCCACCCTACGGAAGAACGGGCGGGCTGCGTACGGGGTTCCCGCGGGTACCCTTGGCCTCGTTCCACCCCGGTTTCCCCGTCGAAAGTCGCCACGTGTTCCGTCGTACCAAGACCGCCGAGTCCTCCTCCGCCTCCACGACCGTGACCAAGGAGGGCGGCAAGGGCCGTCCCACCCCGACGCGCAAGGAGGCCGAGGCCGCCGCGCGCGCCCGGGCCCAGGCGGTCCAGGGCAAGGCCAAGGCCGGCAAGGCCGGCCGCCAGCAGCGCGCCGTCAGCAGCGCGGCCATGCGCGAGGGGATGCGCAACGGCGTCGAGGAGTTCCTGCCGCCGCGCGACAAGGGTCCCCGCCGACGCTTCATCCGCGACTTCGTCGACGCCCGGCTGAACATGGCCGAGTTCCTGCTGCCCATCGTCTTCGTGATGCTGCTGACCTCCGGGGTCAACCCGCGGTTCTCCAACGGCCTGTCGATGGCCACGTTCGTGGTCGTCGGCCTCGACACCGTCTGGATGACCCGCCGGCTCAAGCGCGGCCTGAAGGCGACGTTCCCCGAGGACAACCTGAAGGGCGACTCGACCTACGCGGTCGTCCGCACCCTGCAGCTGCGCTGGCTGCGGCTCCCCAAGCCGCAGGTCAAGGTCGGCGGCGCCCCGAAGCCGCCGTCCACCAAGAAGAAGTAAGTAGCTCTCCCCCCTCGTCGAGTCGGCCCGGAGTCGCGTCGAGTCGGCCCGGAGTCGCGTCGAGTCGGCCCGGAGTCGCGTTGAGTCGGCCCGGGGTACGGCGGCCAGCCCGACCAAGGGCCGACTCGACGCGACCAAGGGCCGACTCAACGGGGTGGGTCAGCGGTTGAACTCGCGCCTGGCCGGCGACTGGGTCTTGGCCGGGTCGCGCTCGACCGCGTCGCCGAGGACCTCGTCGACCTGCTTGAGCAGCTCGTCCTCGAGCTTCACGCCCGCGGCCTTGACGTTCTCGGTGACCTGCTCGGGGCGCGAGGCGCCGATGATCGCAGCCGAGACGTTGGGGTTCTGCAGCACCCAGGCGACCGCGAGCTGGGCCAGGGAGAGCCCGGCCTCGTCGGCGAGGGGCTGGAGGTTCTGCACCCGGGTCAGCACGTCGTCGCGCAGCCAGCCCTTGATCATCCCGGCGCCGCCGCTCTCGTCGGTGGCGCGGGTGCCGGCGGGCAGCTCGGCGCCCGGCTTGTACTTGCCGGTGAGCACGCCCTGCGCGATCGGCGACCAGACGATCTGGCCGATCCCGAGCTCCTCGCACGTCGGTACGACCTCGGCCTCGATGACGCGCCAGAGCATGTTGTACTGCGGCTGGCTGGACACCAGCGGGATCCGCAGCTCGCGGGCCAGCTGGTGGGCCGCCCGGATCTCCTCGGCGCGCCACTCCGAGACGCCGATGTAGTGCGCCTTCCCGGACCGTACGACGTCCGCGAACGCCTCCATGGTCTCCTCGAGCGGCGTCTCGTAGTCGTAGCGGTGCGCCTGGTAGAGGTCGACGTGGTCGGTGCCGAGCCGGGTCAGGGAGGCGTTGATCGACTCCATGATGTGCTTGCGCGACAGGCCGTGGTCGTTGTGCTTGCCGGGGCCGGTCGGCCAGTAGACCTTGGTGAAGATCTCCAGGCTCTCGCGACGCTCGCCCTTCAGCGCCTTGCCGAGGACCGTCTCGGCCTTGGTGTTGGCGTAGACGTCGGCGGTGTCGAAGGTGGTGATCCCCTCGTCGAGAGCCTGCCGCACGCACGCGAGCGCGGCGTCCTCCTCGACCTGGGAGCCGTGGGTGAGCCAGTTGCCGTAGGCGATCGCGGAGATCTTCAGTCCGCTGCTGCCGAGGTTGCGGATTTCCATGCTGTCGACCCTAGTGTGTGGGCCATGATCGTCGCCTTCAGCATCAGCCCGACCACCACCTCCGAGGACGACGGCGGGGTGTCCGAGGCGGTCGCCGAGGCGGTCCGGGTGGTCCGCGCCTCGGGGCTCCCCTGCGAGACCAACGCGATGTTCACCAACATCGAGGGCGAGTGGGACGAGGTGATGGCGGTCGTCAAGAAGGCCGTCGACGTGGTCGCCGCCCGCTCCCCGCGCGTCGGCCTGGTCCTCAAGGCCGACATCCGCCCCGGCCACACCGGCCAGCTCACCGCGAAGGTGGAGCGGATCGAGCAGCATCTCTCCGAGGACGGCTAGTACGACGACCCGCGGCGTCGCACCCACAGCGACAGCAGGGGGTCGACGTAGCGCCACGGCCCGGTCTCGCCGTCGCGCGTCACGTGCTGGCCCTCCTTCGCCAGGTCGCGCAGGGCGCTCTGCAACGTGGCCCGTGACGTCTCGAACCGGCGGGCGGTCGTCGTACCCGTCGGGGAGTCGCCGTCGGCCAGCGCCGCCAGCACCGCCTTCTTCCCGGCCGACATCTGGTCCCAGACCCCCTGGTGCGCCTCGCGGGTGAGCACCAGCGAGCGGGCCACCACGGCGTCCGCGAGCGCGATCCCCTCGAGACCCTCGGCCCCCGGCAGCGTCGCGGGCAACCCGGCCGTCCGGGCGCCGAGCTCGCGGTGCAGCAGGTGGGCCAGCAGCATCGTGCGCTGCGGGTGGCCGGCGGCCGTCGCGACCAGCGGGGTGAGCGCACCGACCGGGTCCTCGCCGAGCGCCTCGAAGCGCTCGGCGAGCTCGACGATGACCTCCTCGAGCGGCAGCGGCCCGAGCTCGAGCGGCTCGGCCTGCCCGTAGAGCGGGCGCTCCCGGTCGCTGAACAGCTTGCGCATCAGTGACGGCTGCGACCCGGCGTAGACGTAGACCGCGGCGTCGGCGTGGTACTGCACGTGCGAGCGGAGCAGCCCGTCGAGCGACGGCCCCGCCGAGAGCAGGTCCTGGAACTCGTCGAGCACCACCAGCGTGGGCACCCGGTCCTTCTCGAACAGGGTCAGCGGCAGGTCGAGCAGCTCGGCCGCGGCGGTCTGGGTGGCCTCAGGGGTAGGCACCTTCTGGCGCGGACCCAGCGACAGGCTCGGCCCGGTGGTCGTCAGGGTGATGTTGAGCCGGGCGGACAGGGCGTCGAGGTGGCTGCGCACCCGGTTGTCGCGCAGCCGGCCGTAGGACGTCGCGATCCGCGTGCACACCTCCCCCAGCGAGGTCACGCCGTAGAGGTCCACGTGGACGGTCCGCCAGCCGGTGGCCGACAGGTTCGCGGCGTGCGCGAGCAGCAGGGAGGTCTTGCCGAAGCGACGCGGCCCGGCGAGGCGGACGTGCACCCGCTCGGCGGCCGCGGTGCTCAGCCGGGCAAGCTCCTCGCGGCGGTCGATCATCGCGTCCGGCGCGATGGGGGTCTCGAACGGGAACGGCCTGGTCAGGAGTGCGGACATGCCCTCACCCTGCCGTACGGCGTATGGCAACGGCAATACCCCACGCCTGCCAAACGCCGTACAGACGCGTCAGTTCACGACGGCTCGGCCGGCTTCGCGTGCACCTTCACGCCGGGTCGGCAGGTTCTGCGTGCACCTTCACGCCGGGTCGGCGGAGGGGAGGGTCTAGGCCTGGGAGTGCAGGGACATCGGGCCGTAGACGACGCGCTCGGCCTCGAGGAGGGTGACCGCGTCGACGCCGTCCTCGAGCAGGTCGCGCCAGGCCTCGCCCACCCAGGACTCGGCGTCGCTCTGGGACGGGAACCGCGGCGAGGGCTCCAGGCCGGTGACCTCGGCGCCGGCGGCGTCCTCGTAGCGCCAGTGCCACACCGCCGCGGGGGCCGGGTCGCTGGCGAACGTCGAGGGCTCCAGGGAGTGCGTCATGTGGCGAGCCTAACGCCGGGCACCGACGCCCCGCCGTTGACGCCCCCGCGGCCCCGTGAAACCGTGAGCACGCATACTGCCCCGCCTCGGGGAAGCCGGTGAGAGTCCGGCGCTGACCCGCAACCGTAGGCCAGGTCCCGCACGGGACCGGCGAGCCGGAACGCCGAGGAGGAGCAGCGGCTCCACTCAACCGTCGAGGTCTACGGACGGAGCCGGGTCAGAGGTCTGTCTTCCGGGGGAAGCGCCTTCGGTCCGGTCCCGTTGTGAACCGCATCGAAGAAAGGGCCCTCATGGCCACCCGAAACCGCGCCGTCCTGCGCGTCGTCCTCCCCCTCCTCGCCGCGGCCTCCGCCGTGCTCGCGGGCACCGGTCCCGCGAACGCCGAGGACGGCTACCGCTACTGGGGCTACTACCACGTCGAGAACGGCGCCTTCGCGTTCGCGAAGACCGGCCCGTCCGGCTACACCCCGAAGGACGGGGCGGAGGAGGCCTACCGCTTCGGCACCTCCACCGCCTCGGCCGGCGTCAAGCCGCGCGCCGACCTCGCCAAGCTGGACTTCGCCACCGTCTGCAAGGACACCACGGCCGCGACCGGCAAGAAGCGGGTCGCCGTACTCCTGGACTTCGGCACCGCTGCGGACGCCGCCGGCGCCACCATCCCGAAGCCGAAGGCCGCCTGCGCCCAGGTGCCCACCGCCGCGACCGGCCAGCAGGTGCTGTCCGCCGTCGCCCAGGTCCGCGACAGCAAGGGCCTGGTCTGCGCGCTCGACGGCTACCCGGCCTCGGGCTGCGGCGACCCGGTGAAGAACGCCAGCATCCCGTCCTCGGAGCCGACGGTCGCGTTCGCGCTGTCCGCCTCGGACAAGTCCGCCGCCGGTACGACGTCCGACGACGGCTCGCGCACGCCCCTGCTCGTCGGCGGCGCCGTCGTGGTCGTCCTCCTCGGCGCCGGGGGCTTCGTGCTCTCGCGCCGTACCCGGACCTCCTGAGCAAGCCCGCCCGATGCGCCCGCAGCACTTCCCTCACCACCCCCGGCACCTGCACCCCGGGGCCTGGTGGCTGTGGGCGGTCGGGCTGGCCGCGGCAGCGGGACGCACCCAGAACCCGGTGCCGCTGCTGCTCGCCCTTGCGGTGACCGGCTTCGTGGTCGGCGCCCGCCGCAGCACGGCGCCGTGGGCCCGCTCCTACACGGCGTTCCTGCGGCTGGCGCTGCTGCTGATCGCGGTCCGCGTGCTGTTCCAAGTGCTGCTGTCGGCCTCCGCCGAGGGGCCGACCGTGCTGTTCACGCTGCCGTCGCTGGCGCTGCCGGCGACCAGCGGTCTCAAGCTCGGCGGCGCGGTCACCCTCGAGGCGCTGCTGCAGGCCACCTACGAAGGGCTGCAGCTCGCGGTGATCCTGTGCTGCGTGGGTGCCGCGAACGCGCTCGGCAGCGCCCGGCGGCTGCTGCGCTACGTGCCGGCGGCGCTCTACGAGATCGGCGTCGCCTGCGTGATCGCGCTGACCTTCGCCCCGCAGCTGGTCACCGACGCGGCCCGGGTCCGGCAGGCGCACCGGCTGCGCGGGCACCGCGGCCGGGGGCTGCGCGGCCTGCGCCGGCTGGCGATGCCGGTCGTCGAGGGCGCGCTGGAACGCTCCGTCGAGCTGGCCGCGGCGATGGACTCCCGCGGCTACGGCCGCACCACCGGCGACCCGCTGACCCGCCGCCGCACCGGGTTGCTGGTGCTGGCCGGCCTCCTCGGCCTCTGCGTCGGCGTCTACGGGCTCCTCGACGTCACTACGTCGGCGTGGCTGGGCGCGCCGATGCTGCTGCTCGGCGCCCTGGTCGCGGTCACCGGCGTGGTCGCCGGACGACGTGGGCACACCGGGCGCAGCCGCTACCGCCCCGACCCATGGGCGCTCCCCGAGTGGGCGGTGACCCTCTCCGGTGTCGCCGCCGCTGCCGGTGCCGCCCTCGACGCGCACCTGCACCCCGCCCTGCTGGTGCTGGCGTCGCCGACCGCCGTACCCCCGGTGCCGCTGCTCGCCTGCGCCGGGATCCTGCTCGCGGCCCTGCCCGCAGTCCTCGCCCCGCCCCCGCCGGACTCGGCAACCCCCGCGGCGCGCGACGCGGCCAGCCCTCTGGGGGTGGCCGCGTGATCGAGCTCGACGGAGTGACCCTGACCTACGACGGCGCGTCGGCACCGGTGCTGCGCGACGTCGACCTGCACGTGCCCGAGGGCGAGCTGGCGCTCGTCGTCGGCCGCACCGGCTCCGGCAAGACGTCCCTGCTGCGGCTGGTCAACGGGCTGGTGCCGCACTTCTCCGGCGGCCGGCTGCGCGGCCGGGTCCGCGTCGACGGCCGCGACACCGCCGTGCACCGGCCGCGCGACCTCGCCGACGTGGTCGGCCTGGTCGGCCAGGACCCGCTGGCGGGGTTCGTGACCGACAACGTCGAGGACGAGCTCGCCTACGGCATGGAGTCGCTGGGGCTGCCCGGGGACGTGATGCGCAAGCGCGTCGAGGAGACCCTCGACCTGCTCGGCCTGGCCGAGCTGCGCGGCCGCCCCCTCACCGACCTGTCCGGCGGCCAGCAGCAGCGCGTCGCCATCGGTGCCGTGCTCACCACCCACCCGCGGGTGCTGGTCCTCGACGAGCCCACCTCCGCGCTCGACCCGCTCGCTGCCGAGGAGGTGCTCGCGGTGCTCCAGCGCCTCGTACACGACCTCGGCCTGACGGTGCTGCTCGCCGAGCACCGGCTCGAGCGGGTGGCGCAGTACGCCGACCGGGTGATCCTCGTCCCCGGCGACGGCTCCGTCGTGTCCGGCACGCCCGCCGAGGTGCTCGCCACCTCCCCGATCGCTCCGCCGGTGGTCGAGCTGGGCCGGGTCGCCGGCTGGCACCCGCTGCCGCTGACCGTGCGCGACGCCCGCCGCCGGGCGCCCGCGCTGCGCGAGCGGCTCACCACCGCCGACCTCCCGGACCGCCGTACGACGTCCGGGGGCGTGGTCGCGCAGACCACCGACCTGACCGTCACCTACGGGCGCGTGAACGCCCTGCGCGGCGTCAGCACCCGGCTCGCGCGCGGCGAGGTCGTCGCGCTGATGGGCCGCAACGGCGCCGGCAAGTCCACGTTGCTGCGCGCCCTGGTCGGGATGCGCCGCCCCACGTCCGGCCGCGTCGAGGTGATCGGCACCGCCCCCGCCGACCTGCGCGCCGGCGACCTGCTCCGCCACGTCGGCCTGGTGCCGCAGGTGCCCGGCGACCTGCTCTACACCTCCAGCGTCGGCGACGAGTGCGCCGAGGCCGACCGGGACGCGCAGGTCCCGGCGGGCACCACGCGTGCCCTGTTCGACCGGCTCTCCCCCGGCGTACCCGACGAGCGGCACCCGCGCGACCTGTCCGAGGGCCAGCGGCTCACGCTCGCGCTCGCGGTCGTGCTCGCCGCGCGGCCGCCGCTGGTGCTGCTCGACGAGCCGACCCGCGGCCTGGACTACACCGCCAAGCACCGGCTCGTGGAGATCCTGCGCGACCTGGTCGCCGAGGGGCACGGCGTGCTGCTGGCCACCCACGACGTCGAGCTGGTCGCCGAGGTGGCCACCCGGGTGCTGGTGATCGCCGACGGCGAGGTGGTCGCCGACGGACCGACCGTCGACGTCGTCGTGTCCTCCCCCGCGTTCGCGCCCCAGGTCGCGAAGGTGCTGGCGCCCGCGCCGTGGCTGACCCCGACCGAGGTCGCCGTCGCCCTGGCCGGCTCGGAGGTGCCCCGATGACCCCGCTGGTGCCGCTGCGGCTGCGCTCCAGCCTCGCGCTGGGCGCCGCGTTCGTGGTCGGCATCGTCGCGTTCGGCTGGCCGTTCGTGGTGCAGCCGGGTGCCGCGCTGGACACCTCGCACTCGGGCGACTCGCCCCTGGTCTTCGTGGTCGTGCTGCCGCTGCTGGCCGCGGTGGTGCTCTCCGAGCTCACCTCGGGCAGCCTCGACGCGAAGGCGGTCGCGATGCTCGGCATGCTCGCCGCCGTCGGCGCCGCGCTGCGGGCGCTCGGCCCCGGCACCGCCGGTCTCGAGCCCAGCTTCGCCGTGATCCTGCTCGGCGGACGGGTGTTCGGTCGCGGCTTCGGCTTCGTGCTCGGCGCGGTCACGCTGTTCGCGGGTGCACTGCTCACCGGTGGTGTCGGGCCGTGGCTGCCGTTCCAGATGGTCGCCGCCGGCTGGGTCGGCTTCTTCGCCGGCTGCCTGCCCCGGGGGCGTGGCCGGCTCGAGGTGCTCGTCCTCGCCGGTTACGCGTTCGTGGTCGGGCTGGCCTACGGCCTGGTGATGAACCTGTGGTTCTGGCCGTTCGCGTCCTACGGCCCGGAGGTGTCCTACGTCGCCGGCGGGTCCCTGGTGACCAACCTGCACCACTACCTGGTCTTCTACGTGACCACCTCGCTGCCGTGGGACCTCGGGCGTGCCGTGCTCTCGGCGGTGGTGGTGCTGGTCGCCGGGCTGCCGCTGCTGCGGGCGCTGCGCCGTGCCGCCCGCCGCGCCGCCTTCGACGCGACCGCGGTCTTCGAGTGAACGTCCGGCTGCTCGGCACCGGGTCGGCCGACGGCTGGCCGAACCCGTTCTGCAGCTGTGCGTCCTGCACCGCCGAACGGGTCGCCGGCCGGGTCCGCGGCCAGACCTCGGCGCTCGTCGACGGCGTGCTGCTGCTCGACTGCGGACCGTCGACGCCCCTGCTCGCCGCCTCGGCCGGGGTCTCACTGGCCGGGGTGCGGTTCGTGCTGCTCACCCACGACCACTCCGACCACTGCTCGCCGGCCTTTCTGCTCTACCGGTCCTGGGTCGCCGGCGACGCACCGCTCGAGGTGGTGGGGCCGCCGTCGGTCATCGACGCCGCGCGCCAGTGGGTGCACCCGTCCGGCCCGGTCCGGTTCACGGCCGTGTCTCCGGGTGACCGGCTGACGCTCGGGTCGTACGACGTCACCGTGCTCGAGGCCGCCCACGACGGCGACGCCGTGCTCTACAAGGTCGACGGGCTGCTCTACGCCACGGACACCGGGCCGCTGCCTGCCTCGACGGTGGCGTCGCTGCGTGGGGCGTCGTTGGACGTCGTACTGCTGGAGGAGACGTTCGGCGACCACACCACCCACGGCACCGACCACCTGGACCTGGCCTCGTTCGGCGAGCAGCTGCGGGTGCTGCGCGAGGTGGGCGCGGTGACCGCGGCGACCGACGTGGTGGCCGTGCACCTCTCGCACCACAACCCGCCAACGCCGGAGCTGGCGCGGCGGCTCGCCGACTGGGGCGCGCGGGTGGTGGACGACGGCACCTCGCTGGTCGAGCCTGTCTCTGCGTTGGTCGAGCCCGTCTCTGCGTTGGTCGAGCCTGTCGAGACCACTCCCCTCCGTTCGCTCGTCCTCGGCGGCGCCCGGTCCGGCAAGTCCCGCGAGGCCGAGCGGATGCTGGCCGCGGAGCCGTCAGTGACCTACGTGGCGACCGCCTACCCCGCGGAGCTCGACGACGAGTGGGCCGAGCGCGTCCGGCTGCACCGGGACCGTCGCCCGTCGCACTGGGAGACGCTCGAGACGCTGGATCTCGTTGCCCTGCTGGACAAACCCGGTCCGCCGCTGCTGGTCGACTGCCTGACGCTCTGGCTGACCCGGGTGATGGACGCGCACGACGCGTGGTCCGACGACGCCTGGGCCGCGGGGGCCGAACAGGCGGTGGACGCCGAGGTCGAGGCACTCGCCGCGGCCTGGCGCACCACGGAACGCCGGGTGGTCGCGGTCAGCAACGAGGTCGGCCAGGGCGTGGTCCCCGAGAGCGCAGCCGGTCGCCGGTTCCGCGACCAGATGGGCCGTCTCAATGCCAGGATCGCGTCCGTGACCGAGGACGTGCGCTGGTGCACCGCCGGCCGGGTGAGCACCCTGTGAGGGGATGGCTCGACGCCGTACGCCTCGCGCTCGGCACCCTCACCGTCCTGCCGACGCGACCGCCCGGGCGGGTGGACCGCGCCGTCGGCGGCCGTGCGATGACCCTGGCCCCGCTGGTGGGGCTGCTGCTCGCCGTGCCGGTCCTGCTCGGCCTGCGCCTGCTCGGCGCCGACGAGGGGGTCGCCCACCCCGGTCCGCCGCCACTGCTGGTCGCCGGCCTCGTGGTCGGCGCGCTGGCCCTGCTCACCCGCGGCATGCACCTCGACGGCTTGGCCGACACCGCCGACGGGCTCGGGTCGGGCAAGCCTGCGGAGGCTGCCCTGACGATCATGCGCAAGAGCGACGTCGGGCCGTTCGGTGTGCTGACGCTGGTGGTCGTGCTGCTGGTCCAGGTCGCGTCGCTCGCCGCCGCGCTCCGGGTCGGCTTCGGCGCGCCCGCCGTGCTGGCCGCCCTGGTGACCAGCCGGCTCGCCCTGCCGGTCGCCTGCTCCCGCGGCATCCCGTCCGCCCGGCCCGAGGGTCTGGGTGCGGTGGTCGCGGGCACGGTCGGCCGGGCCGCGCTGCTCGCGTCGGTCGTGCTGGCGCTCCTCGCACTGGCCGCCGGCGTGGTCCTCGCCGCAGCGCTCTCCCCGACCGCGACGCTCGGCGTGCCCGACCCCCGCCCCGGCGAGCTCGTCACCGTCGTCGGCGGCTCCCTGCTCCGGCCCCTGGCCGGTGCGCTGCTGGTGGTCGCCGTACCCCTGGTCCCGGCGGGTCTCTACCTGTTCCGCTGCGTACGGCGCCTCGGCGGGGTCACCGGCGACGTCCTCGGCGCGTGCGTGGAGATCACCTTCACCGCCTCGCTGGTCGCCTCCGCCCTGCTCCTCCCCCGTTGAGTCGTCACTCCGGACACGTTGAGTCATCACTCCGGACACGTTGAGTCGTCACTCCGGTCGTACGGCGCCCCGCAAGTGCCCACTCAACGTGCCGCGACTGACGACTCAACGCGCCGCGACTGACCCCGCAGACCTTCAACTGCCCGCGAGTGACTCCTCAACGGGTCAGGGGTCAGGGGTCAGGGGTCAGCGGACGGTGGGGGTGACGAACGGGGGCTTGGTGACCACGAAGACCTCGCGGCGGCCACGGACGTCGACGGACACCTCGGCGCCCTCCTCGACGTCGCGCGCGACGAGGGCCAGCGCCACGCCCTTCTTGAGGGATGGCGAGAAGGTACCGGAGGTGACCTCACCGACCGGGACGTCGGCGGCGAGGAGGACCGACATGTGCGGGCGGGGGATGCCGCGGCCGGTGGCGACCAGGCCGCGCAGCAGCCGGGCAGCGCCCCTCTCCTTCTCGGCGGTCAGCACGTCGCGGCCCCAGAACGCGTCCTTCTTCCAGCCCACGGCCCAGCCCAGCCGGGCTTGCACGGGGGTGATCTCGAGGCTGATGTCCTGCCCGTGCAGGGGGTAGCCCATCTCGGTACGCAGCGTGTCCCGGGCGCCGAGGCCGCAGGGCAGCAGCCCGAACGGCTCACCGGCCGCGACGATGGCGTCCCACAGCGCCGGGGCGTCGGCCGAGGGGCAGACCAGCTCGTAGCCGCGCTCTCCGGTGTAGCCGGTCCGGCAGACGGTGACCTCGACACCGGCGAGCGTCGCGGTCGCGAACGACATGTAGTCGTGGCCCACCGGCAGCCCGGCGGCCGCGAGCACCTCGTCGGACTTCGGGCCCTGCACGGCGAGCACCGCGAACGCCTCGTGCTGGTCGGTCACCGTCACGCCGGCGGGTGCGGCGTCCGCGAGGCGCCGTACGACCTCGGCGGTGTTGGCGGCGTTGGGGATCAAGAAGACGTCGTCGTCGGCGCGCAGGTAGGCGATCAGGTCGTCGACCACGCCGCCGGACGCGTCGTCGCAGCAGAGGGTGTACTGCGCCTTGCCCGGAGCGATCCGGTCGAGGTCGTTAGTCAGGCAGGAGTTCACGAACGCCGCGGCACCCGGCCCGGCGACGGTGGCCTTGCCGAGGTGCGAGACGTCGAAGAGGCCGACCGCCTCGCGGACCGCGGTGTGCTCCTTGACGACGCCGGAGTACTCCAGCGGCATCGACCAGCCACCGAACTCCGCCATCTTGGCGCCGAGCAACTCGTGCCGGGTGTGCAGGGGTGACAGGCGCAGGGCAGGGGTGCTCATGCGCGGCAACCTACCGCAGCGGGTCGCGCGCCGGGCGAGGGCTAGAGTGCCGCGGGTGACGACCTACACGCTCCGCAAGGGCGCGGCCGACAAGACCAAGACCGACGCTGTCGTGGTGGGGGTGGTGCGGACCGCGAAGGGGCTGGTCCCGGCTCCCGGTGGCGAGGGTGTCGCCAACGCGTACGGCCGTAAGCTCGCGCCGCTGCTGTCCACGCTCGGCTTCACCGGCGCTGCCTACGAGACGGCCGTCGTGCCGACCTCGGGGGCGCTGGCCAGCCCGCTGCTGGTCCTGGTCGGCCTCGGTGACGCCGACGCCGTCACCCCCTCCGTCGTACGGCGTGCCGCCGGCGTCGCCTCCCGCACGCTCGCCAACGCCGCGTCGGTCACCCTCGCGCTGCCTGCCGGCGAGCCCGACCTGGTCCGCGCCGTCGTCGAGGGCTACCAGCTCGGCGGCTACACGTTCGCGACCTACAAGACCGCCAAGCCCGAGCGTCCCGGCGAGGTCGTGGTGCTCTCCGACGCGGCCCGCATCGACGCCGTGAAGACCGCGCTCGCGACCGCGCAGACCGTGGCGACGGCGACCAACCTGGCCCGCGACTGGGTGAACACTCCCGCCGGCGACCTCACCCCGCCGGTCTTCGCCGACCAGGTGGTGGCCGAGGGCAAGCGCCGCAAGAGCAAGGTCAAGGTCGAGGTCGTCGCCGAGAAGGAGCTGGAGGCGCGCGGCTTCGGCGGCATCATCGGCGTCGGCCAGGGCTCGGACGCGCCGCCGCGGCTGGTCGTGATGACCTACCAGCCGAAGAACCCGGTCGCCCGGATCGCTCTGGTGGGCAAGGGCATCACCTTCGACTCCGGCGGCCTCAACGTGAAGCCCGCCGCCGGCATGAAGACCATGAAGAGCGACATGGGCGGTGCCGCCGCGGTGGTCGCCGCGACCTACGCCATCGCCGAGCTCGGCCTCCCCGTCGCGGTCACCACCTACGTGCCGATGGCCGAGAACATGATCTCCGGCCGCTCCACGCGTCCCGGCGACGTCCTCACGATGTACGGCGGCACGACCGTCGAGGTACTCAACCCCGACGCCGAGGGCCGGCTGGTGCTGGCCGACGCGCTGGTGCTCGCGGGCGAGAAGGACCCCGACCTGATCGTGGACGTGGCCACCCTGACCGGCGCCTGCGTGATGGCGCTCGGCGACCGCGTCGGCGGCGTGCTCGGCAACGACGACGACCTGGTCGCGCAGGTCCGGGCCGCGGGCGACCGGGCCGGTGAGGCGTTCTGGCACCTGCCGATCAGCGAGGAGATGCCGGTCAAGGTCCGCACCTACTCCCAGGTGGCCGACCTGATGCAGCACAACGTCGACACCTTCGGCGGCGCGCTCTACGCCGCGGCGTTCCTGCAGGAGTTCGTGGGTGGGCGCCGCTGGGCGCACCTCGACATCGCCGGGCCGTCGTACAACGAGCGCGGCGCCTGGGGCCACGTGCCCGCGGGCGCGACCGGAGTCTCGGTCGGCACGCTCGTGGAGCTCGCGGCCGACCTGGCCTGAGACGCAGATTCGTCTGCGACTGCCCTGCGGAGATTTCCGCCTAAGTCGCAGACGAATCGGGTTTGCGGCGGTTCCACTCGCGCATCCGGTTCGGGTAGCCGACCACGGCGGCGTCGTAGGACGGCACCCCGTGGGAGTTGGCGAACCGGTGCGCCCACTCGACGGACGGGACCCGGCGGCGGGTCCACTCGCCGTCGTGGGCGACCAGCAGCAGGGTCACGTCGCTGACCGCCGTACGCGGCTCGACGAAGCCCTCGACGCCCCGCCGGGTGCGCGCGAACTCGTCGAGGTGCACCGCGTCGGCCGAGTCGGCGACGCGGGTCGTGCCCCGACGAGGCGAGCGGGAGAAGCGGTCCAGGAAACCCATTCACCCAGTGTGGCGCAGGGTTCTGGCGATTCGTGGGAAGCGGCGCACGTGACCTGCGGGGCACCGCCCGGAGGCCCGGTGTGGACAGGTTGGGCAATGGTGGAAAGATGACCCGGGAATGCCGCAACGAGGCGGCGGACGAACCGGAGGGACACGGGTGGCGGACAACGGGAGCAACACCTTCGACGTGGTGATCCTGGGAGCCGGCAGCGGGGGCTACGCATGTGCCCTGCGCGCCGCGCAGCTCGGCCTCTCCGTGGCGCTGGTCGAGAAGGGCAACCTGGGCGGCACCTGCCTGCACGTGGGCTGCATCCCGACCAAGGCGCTGCTGCACGCCGCTGAGGTCGCCGACTCCGCCCGCGAGGCCGAGCAGTTCGGCGTCAACGCCACGCTCGAGGGCATCGACATGGGCGGGGTCAACAAGTACAAGGACGGCGTCGTCTCCCGGCTCTTCAAGGGCCTCACCGGCCTGATCACGGGCCGCGGCATCACCGTCGTCGAGGGCGAGGGCCGCTTGGTCGAGCCCCGCGTCGTCGAGGTCAACGGGACCCGCTACACCGGCCGCAACGTCGTGCTGGCCAGCGGCTCCTACTCCAAGAGCCTGCCCGGCCTCGAGGTCGACGGCCGACGGGTGCTCACCTCCGAGCACGCGCTCAACCTCGACCACGTGCCCGCCAGCGCGATCGTGCTCGGCGGCGGCGTGATCGGCTGCGAGTTCGCCAGCGTGTGGCGCTCCTTCGGCGCCGAGGTGACCATCGTCGAGGCCCTGCCCCGCCTGGTGCCCGGCGAGGACGAGGACGTCTCCAAGGCCCTCGAGCGCGCGTTCCGCAAGCGCAAGATCACCGCCCGCACTGGCACCCCGTTCCAGTCCGTCGAGCACACCGAGGACGGCGTCAAGGTCACGGTCGAGGGCGGCGACGTCCTCGAGGCCGAGGTGCTGCTGGTCGCGGTCGGCCGCGGCCCCTCGACGGCCGGACTCGGCTACGAGGACCACGGCATCACCCTGGACCGCGGCTTCGTCATCACCGACGAGCGGCTGCGCACCGGCGTCGACGGCGTCTACGCGGTCGGCGACATCGTCCCGGGCCTGCAGCTCGCACACCGCGGCTTCCAGCAGGGCATCTTCGTCGCCGAGGAGATCGCCGGGCTCGCGCCGGCCGTCATCGACGAGGCCGGCATTCCGCGGGTCACCTACTGCGAGCCCGAGATCGCCTCGGTCGGCCTCTCCGAGGCCGCTGCCAAGGCGTCGTACGGCGACGACCAGGTCGAGGCGCTGACCTACGACCTCGGCGGCAACGGCAAGAGCCAGATCCTCAAGACGGCGGGCTTCGTGAAGCTCGTGCGCCGCAAGGACGGCCCCGTCGTCGGCGTCAGCATCATCGGCGCGCGCGCCGGCGAGCTGGTCGGCGAGGCCCAGCTGATCTACGGCTGGGAGGCCTTCCCCGACGACGTCGCACCCCTGGTGCACGCGCACCCCACCCAGAACGAAGCGCTCGGCGAGGCCTTCCTGGCCCTGGCCGGCAAGGCGCTGCACGCCCACTCGTAGAGCCCCCGGCTCGAACCCAGACGCAGCGAAGCACCCAAGGAGCGAAGGAACGCAATGGCGACCTCAGTCACCCTCCCCGCACTCGGCGAGTCCGTCACCGAAGGCACCGTGACCCGCTGGCTCAAGCAGCCCGGCGACACGGTCGCGGTCGACGAGCCCCTGCTCGAGGTCTCGACCGACAAGGTCGACACCGAGATCCCGTCCCCGGTCGCGGGCACCCTGCTCGAGATCAAGGTCAGCGAGGACGAGACCGTCGAGGTCGGCGCCGAGCTCGCCGTGATCGGTGACGAGGGTGAGTCCGCCGGCTCCGGCGACTCCGGCAGCAGCGAGCCTGCGCAGCAGGAGGCCCAGCAGGAGGCCCCGGCGGCGCAGACCGAGGAGACCCCGGCTCCGCAGGAGACCGCTCCCGCGGCCAGCGACACCAAGCCCGAGGCCGAGGCGTCGCAGGGCGGCGGCTCCGGCACGCCGGTGACGCTGCCGGCGCTCGGTGAGTCCGTCACCGAGGGCACCGTGACCCGCTGGCTGAAGAAGGTCGGCGACGACGTGGCCGTCGACGAGCCGCTGCTCGAGGTCTCCACCGACAAGGTCGACACCGAGATCCCCTCCCCCGTGGCCGGCAAGCTCCTCGAGATCAAGGTCAACGAGGACGAGACCGTCGAGGTCGGTGCCGAGCTCGCGGTGATCGGGTCCGGCGACGCCGCCCCGGCCCAGCAGAGCGCCCCGCAGGAGGCCCCGAAGCAGGAGGCGCCGAAGCAGGAGGCTCCCGCCGAGGAGAAGGCGCCCGAGCCGCAGCAGCAGAAGGCCCCCGAGCCCGCCCCGGCCGCCCAGCAGGAGGCCCCGAAGCAGGAGGCACCCGCCCCGGCCGCCAAGGCCGAGGCCCCCGCACCGGCCCAGGGCGACGGCGGCGCCTACGTCACCCCGCTGGTCCGCAAGATGGCCGCGGAGCACGGCGTCGACCTGGCGTCGCTGACCGGCACCGGTGTCGGTGGCCGGATCCGCAAGCAGGACGTCCTCGACGCCGCCGAGAAGGCCAAGCAGGCCGCGTCGGCACCCGCCGCCCCGGCCGCCAGCGCCCCCGCTGCGGCGAGCGCACCGGCCGCCAGCGCCCCCGCTGCCGCCAGCCCGCTGCGCGGCAAGACCGAGCCGATGACGCGCCTGCGCAAGGTGATCGCCAAGCGGATGGTGGAGTCGCTGCAGACGTCCGCCCAGCTGACCACCGTGGTCGAGGTCGACGTGACCTCGATCGGCCGGCTCCGCGACTCGGTCAAGGCCGACTTCCTCGCCCGTGAGGGCGTGAAGCTGTCCTACATGCCGTTCTTCGCCAAGGCCGCGATCGACGCGCTCAAGGCGCACCCGTCGCTCAACGCCTCGATCGACACCGAGAAGGGCGAGGTCACCTACTTCGACCACGAGAACGTCGCGATCGCGGTCGACACCGAGAAGGGCCTGCTCACCCCGGTCGTCAAGGACGCCGGCGACCTCTCGATCGCGGGCCTGGCCCGCAAGATCGCCGACGTCGCGGAGCGCACCCGCACCAACAAGATCGGTCCGGACGAGCTGTCCGGCGGCACGTTCACGCTGACCAACACCGGCAGCCGCGGCGCGCTCTTCGACACCCCGATCATCAACCAGCCGCAGGTCGCCATCCTCGGCACCGGCTCGGTCGTCAAGCGCGCGGTCGTCATCGACGACCCCAACCTCGGTGAGACGATCGCGGTCCGGCAGATGGTCTACCTGGCGCTGACCTACGACCACCGCCTGGTCGACGGCGCCGACGCCGCCCGCTTCCTCTCCGACGTGAAGCAGCGGCTCGAGGCCGGCCAGTTCGAGGTCTGAGCAACGCCGTACGACGGAGGGCCCGGTGCAGCCGCACCGGGCCTTTCGCACGCTCTGGCTAGGCTGAGGCCATGAAGTTCGTGCTCGCCGGTGCGTCCGGCTTCCTCGGCACCGCGTGGCGCGACCACCTGGCCCGCGAGGGCCACGAGGTGGTCCGGCTGGTCCGCGGCGAGCCGATGACCGACACCGAGTCGCACTGGGACCCCTACCGGGGCGAGGTCGACGCCGAGGTGGTCGAGCAGGCCGACGTGGTCGCCTGCCTCTCCGGCGCCACGCTCGCGCACTGGCCGTGGACCGAGTCCTACAAGCGCACCTTCACCGAGAGCCGACTGGCCACCACCCGCACCCTGGCCGAGGCGGTGGCCGCCGCCCCGTCGCCGCCGGTGCTGCTGGCCCAGAACGGCATCGCCGGCTACGGCGACCGGGGCGACACCCTGCTCACCGAGGACGCCGCCACCGACGCCGACACGTTCATGGGCCGGGTGACCCGCGAGTGGGCGGCCGCGACCGAGCCGGCCGTGCGTGCCGGCGCGCGGGTCGTGGTGATGCGCAGCGGCGTCGTGCTGGACCGCCGCGGCAGCGTGCTCAAGCCGCTCGTGCCGCTGTTCAAGGCCGGCCTGGGCGGTCCGATCGGCCCCGGCGACCAGTACTTCTCCACGATCTCCCTCACCGACTGGCTGCGGGCCGCCACGCTGCTCGCCACCGACGACCGGTTCTCCGGGCCCGTCAACATCAGCGCCCCCAACGCGTCCACCAACGCGGAGTTCTCCCGCGAGCTCGGCAGTGCCCTGCACCGGCCGTCACTGCTGCGGGTGCCGTCGTTCCCGGTCCGGGCGGCGCTGCGGGCGGTCTCCACCGAGCTGCTCAACTCCACCCGCGTCGAGCCGGCGCGGCTCCTCGACGCCGGCTTCGCCTTCGAGCACCCCACGCTCGCCGAGCGGATCCGGTCCGGGCTCAGCGGCTGACCGTCGCGACCCGCCAGGTCCCGCCGTCGCGCACCAGCACCACCACGTGGCGTACGGCGCCCCCGCGCGGCAAGGGGCCCACCACGGTGCCGTCGCGGCGCGCCGCCACTGCGCGCGCCAGCCGGTCTGTGAACGCGACCCGGAGCCGGTCGGTGCCGGACGCCAGCACCCGCACGTCCAGCACCTGCACGGACATCTCCCGCACCACCAGCCCGCGGGCCGTGTAGTCCGCCAGCCGGCGTACGTCCTGCCGGCCCGCGTCCCCCACGTAGAGCCGGCCCAGCGCCCGCGTCGAGCCCTGCGCCCAGGCCGTGGCCCGACGCCGGTCCCAGGCACGCAGCACGCCCAGGGCGCGCGCCTCGTCCGACGCGGCTGCCGACGACGTCGCCGGGGACCCGGTGCGGGCAGCACCCGTGTCGGGGGCGCAGCCGCACCCGAGCGCGAGCAGCATCGCGGTCAGCACGGACGGCAGGACGGGTGGGCGCACCACCCCAGCGTGGCCCAAGCCCGCCCGTCGTGACGGCCGTCGTCCACAGGCCCGGCAGGCGGTGCGACCGCGGACCGTCCCCGGGACGGCGGTAAAGTCGGCACGTGAGCGAGCTGATCGTGAAGACCGTCGGGTTCGGTACCGCCGCCCTGGACTACCTGGCCGCCTGGGACCTGCAGCGCGACGTGCACGCCGGGGTCGTGGCCGGCGACCCCGACACCGTGCTGCTGCTCGAGCACCCCGCCGTGTTCACCGCCGGCAAGCGCACCGAGGACCACGAGCGACCGGCGTTCCTCGGCGAGCGCCAGGCGCCGGTGATCGACGTCGACCGTGGCGGCAAGATCACCTTCCACGGCCCGGGCCAGCTCGTCGGCTACCCGATCGTGCGGCTGCCCGACCACGTCCTGGTCGTCGACTACGTGCGCCGGCTCGAGGAGGCGCTCATCGCGACGTGCACCGAGCTCGGCGTGACCACGGCACGCGTGCCCGGCCGCAGCGGTGTCTGGCTCGCCGAGGACGCGCGCGGCCCCGAGCGCAAGGTGGCCGCGATCGGGATCCGGGTCAGCCGTGGCGTGACCATGCACGGCTTCGCGCTCAACTGCGACGTCGACCTCGGCTGGTACGACGAGTTCGTGCCGTGCGGGATCAGCGACGCCGGCGTCACCTCGCTGAGCCGCGAGCTCGGCCGCGACGTCACCGTCGAGGAGGCAGCACCGGTCGTCGAGCGGCACCTCGCCGAGCTGCTGTCCTGGGCGCCCTACGCCCCCACCCCGGACTACCCCGCGAAGCCCGAGCCCGGCCGCCGGCCGCGGCTGATCGACCCCGCCGCCCGCTGACCGCACGCCGGTCGACCGGTGCGGCGTGTCGGGCGGGTGCCCGGCTGCGCTGATACGAAAGGCTTGTCCACATGACGTTCTCGGGGAACGCGGAGGACCGCGTCGACGACCTCGTGGTCGCCACCGACGGGCTCCGCAAGGTCTACCGGCACCGGATGGGTCGCAGCGTCGTCGCCGTCGACGACCTGCACCTCGCGGTACGCTCCGGCGGCGTGCACGGGCTGCTCGGCACCAACGGCGCCGGCAAGACGACCGTGCTGCGGATGCTCACCGGTCTGGCCCGCCCGACCTCCGGCGGGATCCGGCTGTTCGGCGAGCCGGTGCCGCAGCGGCTGCCCTCGGTGGTCTCCCGCGTCGGGGCCGTCGTCGACGAGCCGCTGTTCGTGCCCACGTTCTCGGGACGCAAGAACCTCCTGCTGCTGGCCCGTTCGGTCGGCGTCTCCCGCCACCACGTGGACGCGGTGATCGGCCAGGTCGGGCTGCGCGGTCACGAGCGCGAGCGGGTGCGCCGCTACTCCGCAGGGATGCGGCAGCGGCTCGCGCTCGCGGCCGCCCTGATGCGCAACCCCGACCTGCTGCTCCTCGACGAGCCCACCGACGGGCTCGACCCGGCGGCGGCCCGCGACATCCGCAACCTGGTCAGCACCCTGGCCGAGCACGGCGTCACCGTGGTGCTGGCCTCCCACAACCTGGCCGAGGTGCAGCAGGTCTGCCACGCGGTCACCATCCTGGACGCCGGCCGCACGGTCGCGACCGGCACCGTCGCCGACCTGGTCGGCGACAGCACGGTCCGCAACGTGCGGGTCTCGGTGGCCAACCCCGCGACCGCGACGAAGGTGCTCGAGGCCGCCCGCTACCGCGTGCTGCGCGACGGCCCGCACCTGGTCGTCGAGGGCGCCGAGCACCCGGAGGACGTCGTGCACGTGCTGGCCGACCAGGACATCTACGTCCGCGAGCTGGTGCCCGTGCGCGCCGACCTGGAGGCGGTCTTCCTCCAGCTCACCCGGGAAGCGGCCCGCCGCGCCGAGGGCGGTGCCGCATGAGGCAGCTGAGGGTGGAGCTCACCCGGCTGCGCAGCCGCCGGGCCGTGGTCCTGCTGCTGCTCGCCGCGACCCTGGTGACCGCGCTGCTCGCGGCCGGCGTGATCTGGGACAACCGCCCGGTCACCGACACCCAGCTGGCCAGCGCCCAGGCGCAGGCAACTGCGGCCGCCTCCGAGCAGGACGTACGGCGGGACCTGAACACCTGCCACCACGACCCGCAGGCGTTCTTCGGGCCGGGCGGCCGGGCCGAGGCCTGCGACCAGCAGCTGATGCCGCGCACCGAGGACTACCTGGACCGGGTGCCGCTGCACGTGGGCGACGTCCGCAACGGCCGCGGGCTCGCGCTGATGCTGCTGCTCGCCGCGTTCGCCCTGATCGCGGGCACCACGTTCGCCGGTGCCGACTGGGCCAACGGCTCGATGTCCACGCAGCTGCTCTTCGTCCCGCAGCGCACCAAGGTGTGGCTGGCCAAGGCGGCCGCGATCACCCTGGGCACGGCACTCGTGGCCGCCGTACTCCTGGGGGCGTTCTGGACGACGATCTCGCTGGTGTCCTTCGACCGGGGCGCCCCGATCGGGCAGGCCGTCGCCGTCGAGGTGCGCTGGCAGGTGCTGCGCGCGGTGGTCCTCGCGGCCGGTGCCGGCCTCGGCGGCTACGCCCTCACGATGGCGCTGCGGCACACCGTGGCCGCCGTCGGCGTGCTGTTCGCCTACGCGGTCGGCGGAGAGGCGCTGGTCTCGGTGATCCCGCTGCACCGGGTCGGCGCGTGGAGCCTGGGCAACAACGTGATGGCGTGGCTGCGCAACGGCACCCGGGTCTTCGACGACCGGCTCGCCTGTGCGCCCAGCCTGTCGGTCTGCGACCGCCACTACGTGGTCTCGGTGGGCCACGGGGCGGCCTACCTGACGGTGCTGCTCGCGGTCACGCTGCTGGTCTCCTGGCTGACCTTCCGGCACCGCGACACCCCGCGTCCCTGGGCCTGAGACCGGGCCTGAAACCGGGCGTGATCGGCGCCACAGCGCACGATTTCGACCGCGTGCAGGCCCGGCGTACAGTGGCCGGGTGACCCACGCCCCCGACACCGCGCCCGCGCCGGACGGCCGCAAGCTCCTCCGACTCGAGGTCCGCAACGCCCAGACCCCGATCGAGAAGAAGCCCGAGTGGATCAAGACCCGGGCGAAGATGGGACCGCAGTACCGCGAGCTCCAGCAGCTGGTGAAGTCCGAGGGGCTCCACACCGTCTGCCAGGAAGCCGGCTGCCCCAACATCTTCGAGTGCTGGGAGGACCGCGAGGCGACCTTCCTCATCGGCGGCGAGCAGTGCACCCGCCGGTGCGACTTCTGCCAGATCGACACCGGCAAGCCCGCCGACCTCGACCGCGACGAGCCCCGTCGCGTGGCCGAGTCGGTGCGCTCCATGGAGCTGCGCTACGCCACCATCACCGGTGTCGCCCGTGACGACCTGCCCGACGGCGGCGCCTGGCTCTACGCCGAGACCGTCAAGCAGATCCACGAGCTCAACCCCGGCACCGGCGTCGAGAACCTGATCCCCGACTTCAACGGCGTGCCCGACCTGCTCCGCGAGGTCTTCGAGTCCCGCCCCGAGGTGCTCGCGCACAACGTCGAGACGGTGCCGCGGATCTTCAAGCGGATCCGTCCCGCGTTCCGCTACGAGCGCTCGCTCGACGTGATCACCCAGGCCCGCGACTTCGGCCTGGTCACCAAGTCCAACCTGATCCTGGGCATGGGTGAGACCCGCGAGGAGGTCAGCCAGGCGCTGCAGGACCTGCACGACGCCGGCTGCGAGCTGATCACGATCACGCAGTACCTCCGCCCGTCCCTGCGTCACCACCCCGTGGACCGCTGGGTGAAGCCGGAGGAGTTCGTCGAGCTCAAGGACGAGGCCGACGAGATCGGCTTCGCCGGTGTCATGTCCGGCCCGCTCGTGCGCTCGTCCTACCGCGCCGGCCGGCTCTACCAGCAGGCGATCGAGGCGCGCGCCGCCCGGGAGCAGGCCGACACCCGGGTCGGTGCCTGACCCTTCCCGGTCACCTGGGACAATCACCCGTCCGCAACGCAGGCCCTGAACAGCAAAGGCATCACCCCATGGCGAAGACCGAGCAGCCCGAGCAGCAGAGCCGCCGGCAGCAGATCGCGACCAGCTACCGGTTGACCAAGGAGGTCGACCCGCGGATCGGGATGATCCTGCTGCTCACCTTCGTGGCCGGCTTCGTGGTCGCCTTCGGCGTGTTCCTGCTGGTCCCGGGCTCGTGGGTCTTCGACCTGCTGATCGGGATCCTGTTCGGCCTGCTGGCCATGCTGATCGTGTTCGGACGCCGTACGCAGAAGGCGATGTACACCCAGCTCGAGGGTCGTCCCGGCGCCGCTGCGGCCGTGCTCGGCAGCCTGCGCCGCGGCTGGAAGACCGACCCGGCGATCGCGTTCAACCGCAACCAGGACCTGGTGCACCGCGTCGTCGGCCCGCCCGGCATCGTGCTGGTCGGCGAGGGCAACCCCAACCGGCTGCGCCCGCTGCTGGCCAACGAGCGCCGCAAGCACGAGCGCGTGGTCTCCGAGACCCCGATCCACGAGGTCATCGTCGGCGACGGCGCCGGCGAGGTGCCGGTGCCGAAGCTGGCCAAGCACGTCACCAAGCTGGGCCGCGAGGTCAAGCCCGCGCAGATGACCGACATCCTGCAGCGGCTGCGCGCGCTCGACGCCAACCGGTCGGCCGTCCCGATGCCGAAGGGCCCGGTGCCGACCAGCATGAAGGGCAACCGCGGCAACATGCGCGGTCGCTGACCCCCAGCGGTCTCAGCCGGTCGTGCCCGGCGCCATCATCTGCGCAGCGCGCGGCGGCGCGACGATGTGCACCGGCTCGCCCCACTGGGACATCCGGCTGTCCATGCTGAGCCCGGACAGGTCCATCTTCATCCGGCGCATCAGGTTGTGGGAGTCGAGCCACAGGTCGTAGGTCATCGTCTTCGGGACCCCCGAGGGGACCTGCTGACCGAGCGCCTTGAGGCCGGCGCTGCTGTCGACGGTGAGCACGTAGTGGTCCATGTCCTCCCCGTCGACCGACTCGTTGCCGACGTACTCCAGCTTCTTCAAGCCGGTGCCGAACGCGTCGACGCTGCGCCGCGGGTCGAGCTGGTCGCCGAGCCCGCCGAACTGGCCCGCGAACGGGCCGCTCTTCGCGTTGGGGTCGATCTTGAGGAACTTGCCGGCCGGCGTCATCGGCGGCATCGCCATGTAGATGATGCCGTCCACCACGCGCATCTCGACCTTGCCGCTGGAGAGACCGGGGATCGTCATGGTCATCGCCATCGCGCTCTGCTTGCCGGCGTAGCTGACCTCACCCTGCGCGGAGATGACGCCCTGCGTGGTGCTCATCTGCATCTCCATGTGCGCCGAGCGCTTGCTGGCGATGGCCTTCTTGACCGCGGCCACGAACTCGGCCTGCGAGAGGCCACCGGACCCGTTTGCTGACTGGGGCTCGGAGGCGGACGGCGACGGTGACGGTGATGCCGCGGTGGCGCTCGTCTGCGGAGACGCCGGCGAGGCCGTCGGGGTCTTCGTGCCGCTGCTGCAGCCGGCGGCGAGAAGCAGCGTCGGCAGCAGCGTGGCCCCCACGGCGATCCTGACTGCTGCGACCCTGGTCGCCCTGGTCCTGCCTGTGCGCATCCCGCACCCCCATCGTCGGCTGTGCGCCCACGGTACGACCCGGAGTCCCCGGACGGAATGGGTCGAACGGCCCACGGCGTGGCGCAGGCCTCGCGCCGTGCTTTGATGGTGCCGCCCTGCGCCCCCGCCGGGACCCTGACGCATGCCCGGACCCATCCGCCGGCCGCCGGAGAGCGAACCCACCACATGACGGACTCCACCCGCCACCACGACCTCGCCGGCCGCCCCGATCAGACCGACCCGCGACCCACCGTCGCCGTCGTCGGCGGCGGGGTGTCCGGGCTGACCGCGGCCTACCTGCTCCAGCGCACCCACCACGTCACCCTCTTCGAGGCCGACGACCGCGTCGGGGGCCACGCGCACACCCACGACGTGACCCGGGGCGACGGCAGCACGGTCCCGGTCGACTCCGGCTTCATCGTGCTCAACGACCGGACCTACCCACTGCTGCGCCGGCTCCTCGGCGAGCTCGGGGTGGCGACCCGGCCGACCGAGATGAGCATGAGCATCACCTGCGACGGCTGCGGGCTCTCCTACAAGGGCGGCCGCAAGGCCAACGGGATCTTCGCCCAGCGACGTCGGCTGCTCGACCCGACGTTCTGGCGGATGCTGATGCAGGTACGGCGCTTCCAGAAGGTCGCGCTCGCGTTCCTCGAGACGCCGGAGGCGGAGCGCGCTCCCCTCACCTACGGCGAGTTCCTCGAGCTGCACGGCTTCGACCGGCACTTCGTGGCCCACTACGCGCTGCCGATCGTGTCCTGCGTGTGGTCGATGGGGCACACCGAGGCGATGGCCTACCCGGCGGCGTACCTGTTCGCGTTCCTGCACCACCACGGCTTCCTGGTCCTGGGCGACGCACCCACCTGGCACACCGTGGTCGGCGGCTCGCGCAGCTATGTCACCGCGCTGATCGCCCAGCTGGACGTGGTCCGCGACCGCAGCCGGGTGCTCGCGGTCAGCCGCAAGCCCGACGCCGTCGAGCTCGACGTGCGTCCCGCCGACGGCGGCCCCAGCGAGCACCTGACCTTCGACAAGGTCGTCGTCGCCACCCACGCCGACGACGCGCTGGCGCTGCTCACCGACGCCGGCGACCTCGAGACCGAGCTGCTCGGCACGTTCGGCTACTCGACGAACACCACCTACCTGCACCGCGACGGGTCGGTGCTGCCCCGGCACAAGCGCAGCCGCGCCTCGTGGAACTACCGGCTCGAGGACTGCGACACGCTCACCGACCGCAGCAAGGTCTCCTACTGGATGAACCGGCTGCAGGGTCACGACGAGACCGAGCCGCTGGTCGTCACCCTCAACCCCGACGAGGCGCCCGCGCCGCGGGACGTCATCGCCACCATGACCTACGCCCACCCCACCTACACGACCGCCTCGGTGGCCGCGCAGCAGCGCCTCGGCGAGCTCAACGACGAGCGCCTCGCGTTCGCCGGGGCCTACCAGGGCTGGGGCTTCCACGAGGACGGCTGCCGCTCGGGGGTGGCCGCCGCCGAGGCACTCGGAGCGACCTGGTGAGCGCGCCCGCCGTGGTGCGTGCGCAGGTGCGGCACCGGCGCAACCGGCCGTTCACCTACGCCTTCGGGCACCGGACCACGATGTGGCTGGTCGACGCGGCCGACCCCGACGCGGCGTTCCCGCGCTGGCTGCGCCCGTTCGCCTCGATCCGCCCCGCGGACCACTTCGCGGCCGACGACACCCGCCCGCTCGACGCCAAGGTGCGGCGCTTCCTCGACGCCCAGGGCATCGGCTGGACCGCCGACCGCGTGCTGGTGCTGGCGAACGCCCGCGCCCTCGGCTACGTGTTCGACCCGTTGACGACGTACTTCTGCCTCGACGCGGCGGGTCGCGTCGAGGGGGTGCTGGCCGAGGTCCACAACACCTACGGCGAGCGGCACTGCTACCCGCTCGAGGTGGCCGACGGGCCGGCGCAGGTCGACAAGGAGTTCTACGTCTCGCCGTTCTTCGCCGTCGAGGGGCGCTACGACATCCGCACCCGGCTCACCGACGACAGCGTCGCGGTCGGCATCACGCTGACCCAGGACGAGGAGACCGTCTTCACGGCCTCTGTCCACGGCGAACTCCGCCCCGCAGGACCCGGCGCCCGGCTGGCGACCCTCGCCGCCGTGGCCCGCAACCCGCTTCCTTCCCACCGTGTGGCGGCGCTGATCCGCTGGCACGGCATCAAGCTCTGGCTGCGGCGGCTGCCCGTCGTCCCGCGCCGCCCCCACCGCGCTCCGAAAGGCATGGACACCGCATGACCAGCACCCTGAACCCGACCGTCTCCGCGACCTCCGACCTGCTGCCGCCGGCCCCCGCGCCCGGCCTGCGCAGCACCATCTCCCGGCAGGTGATCCGTCGGATCCTGCGCCACGTGCCGGTCACCGTGACCTCCGCCGGCGAGGTGTACGGCGCCCCGCTGACCGCGCAGCTGCCGGTGCTCGAGGTCCGCGACCCGGCCCGCTTCTTCGCCAGGCTCGGCCGCTCCCCCATGATCGGCGTCGGCGAGTCCTACATGGCCGGTGAGTGGGTGGCCGCCCCCGGCAGCGACCTCGCGGACGTGCTCTCACCGTTCGCCGAGCGGCTCACGTCGCTGATCAAGCCGACGTTCTACAAGCTGCGCCACGCGGTGCTGCCCCGCGGGCTGAACCCTGCCAACACCAAGGCCGGCGCCCGCAAGAACATCGAGGCGCACTACGACCTGTCCAACGACATGTTCGCGGCGTTCCTCGACGAGTCGCTGATGTACTCCTCCGCGCTGTTCCCCCGGCTCGACCCGGCTCCGGCGCTCGCCGACCTCGAGGAGGCGCAGCTGCGCAAGGTCGACGCGATCCTCGACCACGCAGGCGTCCGTGAGGGCTCGAGGGTGCTCGAGATCGGCACCGGCTGGGGCACGCTGGCGATCCGGGCCGCCCAGCGCGGCGCGCACGTGACCACGCTGACCATCTCCTCCGAGCAGGCCGCGCTCGCCCAGCAGCGGGTCGACGACGCCGGGGTGAGCGACCACGTCGACATCGCGCTGCGCGACTACCGCGACCAGACCGGCACGTTCGACGCCGTCGTCAGCGTGGAGATGATCGAGGCCGTCGGCGAGGAGTACTGGCCGACGTACTTCGCCAAGATCGACGACCTGCTCGCCCCCGGCGGCAAGGCCGCGATCCAGGCGATCCTGATCGGCCACGACCGCATGGTCGCGACCCGCGACACCTACACCTGGATCCACAAGTACATCTTCCCCGGCGGGATGCTGCCTTCGACCGAGGCCATCTCGCAGGTGCTGCGCCAGCACACCGGGCTGCGCGTCTCCAACATCGCGCCGTTCGGCCGGCACTACGCCCACACGCTGCGGCTGTGGCGCGAGCGCTTCCTGGCCAACTGGGACCAGGTCGCCGCGCTCGGCTTCGACGAGAAGTTCAAGCGGATGTGGGAGTTCTACCTGGCCTACTGCGAGGCCGGCTTCCGCACCGGCTACCTCGACGTCGCCCAGATCACGATCGAGCGGTAGTCATCGCTTCAGGGTGACCGTCCGCGCCGCGAAGTCGTGCAGGCCGCGCTGGTCGGAGTTGAAGACCAGCGGCGGGATCACCAGCAGGATCAGGAACGAGCGCACCAGCACCGGCAGCAGGCCCAGCGGCCTGTTGTCGGTGCGCACCACCGCCACCCGGAGCGCGAGCTGCCCGAACGAGCCACCCGCCAGCAAGGTGAAGACGGTGGCCTCGAGCAGGAACATCCCGGGGACCGCGAGCCGCCAGGCCCCGTCCGCGGAGAACGTCGCGCGGGTGCCGAGCACGACCGTGAGCACCAGCTCGCAGGCCACCCAGTCGACGACCAGCGCGGCCAACCGGCGGCCCCAGCCGGCCACCGAGCCCGACCCCTCCCGCGGCAGGCCGAGGCGCTGGCCGGGGTACGACGTGCCGGACGCTCCGGCGGGCTGCTGCGGTTGGCTCACCCGGCAACGGTAGTCGAGCACCTGGCGCCGTACGGCGGGAGGGCGCGAGCCCCGTCTCGCGGGGAGACCGACTGTTACATCGGCGAAACAAAGGGGATACGGTCAAGAAACCGCGCCTGCCTAGGTTGCGGGCAGTGGTGCAGCGTGGCGCCGACTCACTGAACGACCAGTGACCGCAGGCGGCGGTCAAGGAGGACGTATGTTCGCTAACAGCGACGAGCTGCTCAAGTACATCAAGGACGAGGGCGTCGAGATGGTCGACGTCCGTTTCTGCGACCTCCCGGGCGTGATGCAGCACTTCACCGTCCCGGTGTCCTCCTTCGACCAGTCGGTCTTCGACGACGGCCTGAACTTCGACGGCTCCTCCATCCGCGGCTTCCAGGCGATCCACGAGTCGGACATGTCGCTGTTCCCGGACCCGACGACCGCCTACCTGGACCCGTTCCGTGAGCACAAGACGCTCATCGTGAACTTCTTCATCCACGACCCGCTGACCGGTGAGGCCTACTCCCGCGACCCGCGCAACATCGCGCGCAAGGCGATGGCCTACCTGAAGAGCACGGGCATCGGCGACACCGCCTACTTCGCGCCCGAGGCCGAGTTCTACGTCTTCGACTCGGTGCGCTTCCAGACCACGCAGAACGCCGGCTACTACCACATCGACTCCGAGGCCGGCGCCTGGAACACCGGCGCCGAGGGCGACAACCGCGGCTACAAGGTGAAGTACAAGGGCGGCTACTTCCCGGTCGCGCCCTACGACCACTTCGGCGACCTGCGCGACGAGATCACCGTCGAGCTCGAGAAGGCCGGCCTGATCGTCGAGCGCGCCCACCACGAGGTCGGGACCGCCGGTCAGGCCGAGATCAACTGGCGCTTCGACGAGCTGCTCAACTCCGCCGACGCGGTGATGAAGTTCAAGTACATCGTCAAGAACGTCGCCTGGCGCAACGGCAAGACCGCGACCTTCATGCCGAAGCCGATCTTCGGCGACAACGGCTCGGGCATGCACGTGCACTCCTCGATCTGGAACGCCGGCGAGCCGCTGTTCTACGACGAGGCCGGCTACGCGGGCCTGTCCGACATGGCGCGTCACTACATCGGCGGCCTGCTCAAGCACGCGCCGTCGCTGCTGGCGTTCACGAACCCGACGGTGAACTCCTACCACCGCCTGGTCCCCGGCTTCGAGGCTCCGGTCAACCTGGTCTACAGCCAGCGCAACCGCTCGGCCTGCATCCGGATCCCGATCACCGGCGCGAACCCGAAGGCCAAGCGCGTCGAGTTCCGCTGCCCCGACCCGTCGTCGAACCCCTACCTCGCGTTCTCCGCGATGCTGCTCGCCGGCATCGACGGCATCAAGAACAAGATCGAGCCCGCGCAGCCGGTCGACAAGGACCTCTACGAGCTGCCGCCGGACGAGCACGCCGACATCGACACGGTGCCCGCCTCGCTCAACGCGGTGATGGACTCGCTCGAGGCCGACCACGACTTCCTGCTCGAGGGTGGCGTGTTCACCCCCGACCTGATCGAGACGTGGATCGACTACAAGCGGACCAACGAGATCGCCCCGATCGCGCTGCGCCCGCACCCGCACGAGTTCGAGATGTACTACGACATCTAGGCCTCACGACCTAGCGAACCGGCCCCTGCCCCGCGGAAGCGCGGATTCAGGGGCCGGCTTGTTTCGTCGCCGCGTTGCCGGCGTGGGCCACCGCCACGGGGCCACTACGAACGGCGTGCCACATCAAGGCTCGCGGCAAGCTTGTCGAGCGCCCTTGCCCATCCGGCGGCACCCGGGGAGCCTGCGGGAACGCCGAGGTGGGTCAACACCATTCTGGTTCCATCACCGACGCGCTCGAGCTCGAGTCTGACTTCGGTCGTGGTCGGGTGCCCCTCCGGCATACCCATCTGCTCCGGCGACTTCACGTTGCCCTGCTCATCCGACACGGCGTCGGTGTAGACGAGGCGCTGGTTCTCGACGACCTCGAGATATTCGCCGGCGAACCACATCCGCATCGGGCCGTCCGGCGTCGGCACCTCCATGCACAGCAGCCGGGTGCCGCCCACGCGCACATCCATGCTGACCACAGGAATGGCTGCTCCGCCCGGGCCGTACCACGCTGCGAAGTGTTCGGGCTCGGTCCACATCTTCCAGATCAGTTCCGGGGGTGCGTCGAGGGTCCGCTCGATCACCAGGTTCTGACCATCGTTGTCATCGTTCATCGTCCTTGGCCGTCTTTCGTTGCTGGTGGAGTTGTTGGAGGTAGGTGTCCATCCGGTCGAAGCGGGCCTCCCAGATGGGCCGGTACTGCTCGGCCCAGGTCGACACCTCTGCGAGTGGTCCCGCATCGAGGGTGCAAGGTCTGTACTGCGCACGTTGCCCCCGGACGATCAGCCCGGCGCGTTCTAGCACCTTGAGATGCTTGGAGATCGCCGGGAGCGAGAGCTCGAACGGTTCGGCGAGCTGATTGACGTTCGCCTCTCCTTCGGCGAGGCGTGCCAAGATCGCTCGCCGGGTCGAGTTGGCCAATGCCGTGAACGTCTCGTCGAGTCGATCTTCATCGGCTGCGGTCGCGACACGTGCACTCATATTTTTCCTATCAGTTAATTAACTACTTGGAAAAGTATGCTCCGGCGTGCATCACCGTCAAGGGGCATCAGTCCCGGACCGCGCCGCCAACCGCGGGCGCCTGGGGCCTCACGCGAGGGAGAGGAACAGCTTCTCCATCTTCTTGACGTCCACGCTGTCGATCGTGTCTCCGGCGGTCAGGCACTGCTGCAGACCGCTGGCCACGATGGCGAACCCGGCGCGGTCGAGGGCCTTGGAGACGGCCGCGAGCTGGGTGACGACGTCCTCGCAGTCGCGCCCCTCCTCGAGGAGCCGCAGGACGCCGGCCAGCTGCCCCTGGGCACGCTTGATCCGGTTGACGACCGGGGCCATCCCGGCGGGGTCGAGCTCCATCATTTCTCCTTGTCGAGAGGTACGGCGCTCCGCGGCGAACCAGCGCGAGCCGGCAGCTGGTCATGTCGGACTCATGCGTCGGGCCCGGACGGAACGGGCGGAATACCCCCGGGGGTGTTTTGCTTTCGCCTTACATACCCCCTAGGGTATCAAACAGTCGATGAACGACCCTCCGCGAAAGGAACCACGATGAGTGACCCGACGCCCCAGGTCTCCCTCGAGACATTTGCAGCCCGCCGTGACGGTGGCCTCACCGTCGATGTCCGCGAGCGTGCGGAGTATGCCGAAGCCCACGTACCCGGCGCCATCCTCATGCCGATGAGCGAGCTGGTCTCGCGTCTCGGCGAGCTCGACCCCGGCCTTGCGATCTACGTGATCTGCGCGTCCGGCAACCGTTCGAAGGCGATGACCGACCTCCTTCGTTCCGCCGGCTTCGATGCCGCATCGGTCGCCGGCGGTACCCACGGCTGGATCGCGTCCGGCCGCGCCGTGGAGGTGGGCCTGTGACATCGACGCTCACTGTCGTCCCCATCGAGACTCCTACCCTGGGCGACCGCAGCTACCTCGTGCACGACGGCAAGGTGGCCTTCGTGGTCGACCCGCAGCGCGACATCGACCGGGTGCTGGCGATCCTCGACGACCTGGGCGTGCGCCTGACGCACGTCTTCGAGACCCACATCCACAACGACTACGTCACCGGCGGTCTCGCGCTCGCGCAGCGAGTCGGTGCCCGCTACCTCGTCAACGGCGAGGACGACGTGTCCTTCGACCGCAGCCCCCTCGCGGACGGACAGGTCGTCGAGGTGGGTGAACGGATGCGCGTCACTGCGCTGACAACCCCCGGCCACACGTTCACCCACCTCTCCTACGCCCTGGCCGAGCGAGGCGACGGGACCGGCGGCCATCTCGACACCTCGATCGGCGTCTTCACCGGTGGGTCCCTGCTCTTCGGCGCGACGGGGCGCCCGGACCTGCTCGGCCCGGAGCACACCCACGCCCTGGTCCACCACCAGCACGCCTCAGTCCACCGGCTGGCCGACCTCCTCCCCGACGACGCCGCCCTCTACCCCACGCACGGCTTCGGCTCGTTCTGCTCAGCCACCCAGTCCGACGCGACGTCCTCCACGATCGGTGACGAGAAGCGCTCCAACCCGGCCCTCACCCGGGACGAGCAGACCTACGTCGACGAGCTGCTCGCCGGTCTCGGCCCCTGGCCGGCGTACTACGCCCACATGGCCCCGGCCAACGCCGCCGGCCCGGCCGAGCCCGACCTCTCGCCTCCGGCCGTTGCCGACGCTGCCGAGCTGCGCCGACGCATCGAGGCCGGCGAGTGGGTCGTGGACCTGCGCAGCCGCACCGCGTTCGCCGCCGGTCACACGCCCGGCGCCCTGAACTTCGGGCTCGACGGCGGCTTCGCCACCTACCTTGGCTGGCTCATCCCGTGGGGCACCCCCCTCACCCTGCTGGGTGAGACCGCCGAGGACGTCGCCCAGGCCCAGCGCGAGTTGGTCCGGATCGGCATCGACCGCCCCGCCGCCCACGCGACAGGGGGGCCGGAGGACTGGAGCGACCGCGCAGTGAGCACGTTCCCGACGGCGACCTTTGCCGACCTGGCCCAGGTCCGGCACCACCGAGAGGTCGTGGTCCTCGACGTCCGCCGCGCCGACGAGCACGACGCCGCACGCATCGACGGGGCCGTGAACATTCCCCTCCAGGACCTGGGCGAGCGCCTCGGCGAGGTGCCCGTGGGCGAGGTCTGGGTGCACTGCGCCGGCGGCTACCGCGCGTCGGTCGCAGCCTCCCTGCTCGACGCCGCCGGCCGGTCGCTTGTCGCGATCGACGACTCCTTCGACAACGCCCAGAAGGTCGGACTCCACCTGGTCGGACCCGAGGCGTGACCCTCGCCCTCGCGCTCGTTGCCGGCGCGCTCATCGGACTCAGCCTCGGCGCCCTCGGGGGCGGCGGCTCGATCCTGGCCGTCCCCGTGCTGGTCTACGTCCTCGGGCAAAGCCCTGCGCAGGCCACGACCGGGTCGCTGGTCGTGGTCGGGGTGACGTCGCTGATCGGGGCCGTCACGGCCTACCGCGCCGGCAACGTACTGCTCGCGCGCGGCGCTGGCTTCGGCACGGTGGCTCTCGGGGGCGCCGTGGTCGGGGCCAAGGCCTCCGCACACGTGCCCGAACCGGTGCTGCTCGCCTGCTTCGCCGGACTGATGCTCGTCGTCGCCGCTGTCATGATGCTGCGTCGCTCGCGGGGAGACGACGGCGTCTCGAGGCGTGGTGAGCTGGATGACCCGATCATCACGTTCAGCCCGACCTTCGCCTGCCAGTGCCCCCGGGCTGTCAAAGTAGTGGTCACGGGCACGGTCGTCGGCCTCCTCACCGGTTTCCTCGGCGTCGGAGGCGGCTTTCTCGTCGTCCCCGCCCTCCTGCTCGCCCTCGCACTCCCGATGGAGTACGCCGCCGGGACGTCGCTGGTGGTGATCACCATGACCAGCGCCATGGCCCTGGCCGTGCGCGCTGGCGTCGGGATCGCCCCGGACTGGTGGCTGGTGGTGGTCCTCACCGCCGCCTCCGCCGTTGGTGCACTCGTGGGCGCCAAGCTCGCCCGCCGGACCGACACACGTCGGCTCCAGAGGGCGTTCACCGTGCTGGTGCTCGGCGTCGCGGTCTACACCGCCGCTTCCGCCCTCTCTGCCCTGCTCTGACTTCCGCGTACTTCACTCCCCCAGGGAAGGAACTTGTCATGACCTCGACGGACATCCGTCCCCACACGCCCTCTCGCGACGTCGAGCCCGGGACCGGTCACCGCCCCGGCCCACTGGGCCGCCTGGGCGGACTGGTCATTCGGCACGCCCGCCTCACGACCGTGGTGTGGCTGCTCGTGATCGTCGGCCTCGGTGCCTTCGCACCCCGGGTCGAAACCGAGTTGTCCGGCGCCGGCTGGCAGGCGAACGGCTCGGACTCCGTCACGGCACGCGAGCTGGCCAAGGAACACTTCGGCGGCAACGCCTCAACCGCGATCCAGGTTGTCGTGCACTCCACCGACGGCCCGCTCGCCTCCGACGCCGGCGCCCGGGTGCTCGCCCAGGCGACGACAATCCTGGACAAGGACCCCCGCATCGCCGACGTGGTCCAGCCCCAGCCCGGGGCCACTCTCAGCCGGGACGGCACCACTGCGGTCCTCCTGGCCGGAGCGAACGCCGACCCCAACGAGATGGTCCGCGTCGCCGACGACGTCAAGGGCCCGCTCCAGGACCTCTCGACGTCGAGCATCCGAGTGAACCCGACCGGCGCCTCGCTGCTGTGGTCGGACTTCAACGAGGCCAACCTCTCCGCGATGCTGAAGTCCGAGATGTTCTCCTGGCCGGTGACGCTCGCGATCCTGGTGCTCGCCTTCGGAGCGCTGGTCGCCGCCGGGCTGCCGCTGATCTTGACCCTGGCCGGTCTCGTCGCCTCAGCCGGCTCCCTGGTGCTGATCAACCACCTCGTCCCGGTCTCGATCTGGGCGATGAACTTCGCGATGATGTTCGCCCTCGCCCTCGGCATCGACTACGCCCTCTTCGTCGTGGTCCGCTACCGCGCGGCCCGAGCCCGGGCGGGCAGCACTCCGCAGCGAGCAATCGCAGAGACCATGGACACCGCCGGCAAGGCCGTACTCCTCTCCGGCGCGACCGTGCTGATCTCGCTCTCCGCCGTGATGCTCGTGCCCTCACCATCGTTCCGCTCGATGGCCGGCGGGATCATGCTCTCCGTAGTCTTCGTCCTCGCCGCCACCCTCACCCTGCTGCCGCTGGTACTGGCGAAGCTGGACCTGAGCATCAACAGGCTCTCACTGCCCTGGTCCCGCTCCGGCGAGCACCGCTCCCCGACGTTCGCCGCCTGGGGCGAACGCCTCTGGAATCGGCCCATCGCGTTCGGCCTCGCCGCCCTCGTGGTGCTGCTCGCCCTGGCCGCACCCGTCCTCGGCCTCAAGACCGCGATGCCCTCGATCAAGGTCCTGCCCGAGACCGCCTCGGCCCGCGTCGGCTACGACCTCGTTCAGAAGGCCTTCGGCGAAGGAGCACCCGGCACTCTCACCATCGTGGTTGACAACACCGACGCGAAGACCGCGACCGCCGTCCTGTCCCACGACAGCGGTATCGCCGGTGCGATGCCCGCCCTTCCGGCCAGCGACAGGTCGTCGTACGCCCTCATCCAGGCGGTGCCGACCGTCGGCCCCTCCGACCCGGCTCTCGGCGACACCGTCGACCGGCTTCGCGCCGATCTGCCTGCCACGGCTTACGTAGGCGGCGCCGCCGTCGAGAACCTCGACCTCAAGACCCAGCTCGACGCCTCCACCCCCTTGGTCATCGGCGTGATCCTCGCGCTCGGGTTCCTGCTGCTGCTCGTCGCCCTGCAGGCTCCGCTCATCGCCCTGCTCGGGACGCTGGCGAGCCTGCTCTCGACCGCTGCCGCCTTCGGCGTCGCACGACTGGTGTTCCAGGAGGGTTGGGGTGCCGGCTTCATGGGCTTCGAGTCCCAGGGCTTCCTCGACGCGTGGGCGCCGGTGTTCTTCTTCGCCATGATCTTCGCGATCGCGATGGACTACACGGTCTTCCTGCTGGCCTCGGCCAAGGAGCACTACGAGCACTCCGGTGACCCGAAGGAGGCCATGATCGGCTCGCTGGCCCACTCCGGCCGGGTCATCTTCGCCGCAGGCGCCGTGATGGTTGCCGTGTTCTTCACCTTCGCTCTTTCTGGGCCGCTGCCGCCCAAGGAGATGGGCATCGTGCTCGGCGTCGCCGTGCTCCTCGACGCCTTCCTGGTTCGCCTCGTCCTGCTCCCGGTGCTCCTACGCCTCACCGGCAAGGCCGCCTGGTACACGCCGCGCTGGCTGACCCGAGTCCTTCCCGACATCCGCTTCTCCCACAGCTGAACCACCAGGACACTTCTCACCCACACCGAATGGAGGCACCCATGTGCCGAGCAGCCCGATGCAAGACCTGCAACAAGACCACCTGGGCCGGCTGCGGCCAGCACATCGCAGGCGTCAAGGCCGGTGTGCCGGCTGGACAGTGGTGCGCCGGCGGGCACAGCAAGGCCGAGAAGGCCGCCTCCAGCGGATCGAGCAGGAGCGGGGGCTTGTTCAGGAAGCTCTTCAGCCGTTCCTGAACGATCCGACGACGGGGCTGGCTGGTTCCCGTTCGAACCCGGCGTAGTCGTAGGACGCCTAGGATCGTCGACCCGGTACCGTGCCGCATGATCGAGATCCTGACCCCCGACCGACTTGCGCGGGCCCGCGCGTCCGGTGCCCTGGTTGCCCACATCCTCCAGACGCTGCGCTCCCGCGCGACCGTGGGCACGAACCTCCTCGAGATCGACGACTGGGCGAAGTCCTTGATCGTCGAGGCGGGCGGGGAGTCCTGCTACGTCGACTACGCGCCGTCGTTCGGGCGCGGGCCGTTCGGCCACCACATCTGTACGTCGGTCAACGACGCCGTGCTCCACGGGCTGCCGCACGACTACGCACTGGCGGACGGGGACCTGCTCTCGCTCGACCTCGCGGTGTCGCTCGGCGGGGTCGCCGCGGACTCTGCGCTCAGCTTCGTGGTCGGTGAGAAGGCCAGTGCCGAGAGTGACACCCTGATCGACACCACGGAGCGCGCCCTGGCGGCCGGGATCGCCGCCGCTGGTCCGGACGTACGCCTCGGGGACGTCTCGCACGCGATCGGCACGGTGCTGACCGACGCGGGCTACCGGGTCAACACCCAGTTCGGCGGGCACGGGATCGGGTCGACGATGCACCAGGACCCGCACGTGGCCAACTCCGGCCGGCCGGGACGGGGCTACCGGTTGCGCCCGGGGCTGCTGCTCGCGCTGGAGCCGTGGGTGATGACCGACACCGACGAGCTCGTCACCGACGCGGACGGCTGGACCCTGCGCAGCGCCACGGGGTGCCGTACGGCGCACAGCGAGCACACCATCGCGATCACCGACGACGGCGCCGAGGTGCTCACCCTGCGGACCTCTTAGGGTGGGGCGGTCATGACTGCTCCCCCGCGCCGGCTGCTGCTCGCCGTGGACGCACCGTCCTTGCTGCACCGCAACCACCACGCGCGCGCCGAGTCGGACCTGCGGGACCGGCAGGGCAACCCGGCCTGGGCGCTGCACGGGATGCTCCGCCAGATCCTCGAGGCGATCGACCAGTTCGCGCCGGACGCGCTGATCTTCGGCCTCGACGACCGGACCACCTCGGTCCGCGAGCAGGCCTACCCGGACTACAAGGCGGGCCGGGCCGAGAAGGACGCATCGCTGGTCGACCAGCTCGACCGGGCGGGTGCGCTGCTCGACGCGCTGGGGCTGCTGACGCTCACCCCGCCGGGGCTGGAGGCCGACGACGTCAACGCCTCCGCCGCGACCTGGGCGGAGGCGTCGGGGTGGGACTGCGTGCTGGTCACCTCCGATCGGGACTCCTTCGCGCACATCAGCGCGCACACCCGGGTGCTGCGCCTGATCAACGGCGGGATCTCCGCGTCGCCACTGCTGAACCCGGCCCGGCTCCACGCGATGTACGGCATCGCGGCCGAGCACTACCTGGAGTTCGCGGCGCTGCGCGGTGACGCCAGCGACAACCTGCCGGGCGTGCCCGGCATCGGCGAGAAGACAGCACCTGTGCTGCTCTCGGAGATGGGCTCGATGCAGGCTGTCTGGGCCGACATCGACCACTGCGACGGCGCGAACCTCGTGGCCACGCTCGACTCCTGGGCCGCCGAGACCGGTGGCCGCCGGATCGGCGCCAGCCTGCTGAAGCGGCTCACTGCCCCCGGCGCCCGGGAGCGCTTCGACTTCAACCTGTCGATCATGTCGGGGCGCACCGACCTCGACCTCGGGCTGACCCCGGACGTCCCGGGCTCGCCGGGGCTGCTGCCGCTGGACCCCGAGCGGGTCGCCCGTGTGGTGGGCTTCCTCGGCGTGGGACCGACGACCGACCTGGCGCTTCGGGTCCTGACCGAGCCGCCCGCCTCGGCCTGGTCTCAGCGCGCCGGCGCCTGACCTGCTGCCCGCGCCGCCATGTCCGCGCCGAGCCGTCGCTCCCACGCCCGGGCGCGGTCGAGCTCGCCGGGCACCAGCGCTCGTCCACCCTGCGTCGCCGGCGCTGGCGCTGACAGGGCCGCAAGCACCGGCCGGGTGGGGCGTTCGGCCCTGACGCGAGCTCGGCGGGTCGGGCGACTCTCGGAGCAGGCAACGCGAGGAGGACACGATGATGTGGGACGACGACGGGGGCCGTTGGCAGATGATGGACCGCGGACCAGGCTGGGCCGCGCTCGTGCTCCTCGTCCTCGTGACCGTCGTCGTCACCGCCCCGCTGGTCGCGTTCGTCACCGCGCACGTGCTGGGACACCGCGCCGGAAACGGGTCCTCATCCCCGGCCGACCCCGCCGACCAGGTGGACCCGGCAGGCCAGCTGGTGCGGGAACGCTTCGCCCGCGGCGAGATCGACGAGGACGACTACCAGAGCCGCCTCGCCACCCTTCGCAAGCGCTGACCCGAAAACGCCTGGCAGGCAAGGGCGTTCGTACGACAGGATCGGGCAATGCACTCCCCCACCCGCGTCGCCCTCGTCACCGGCGTGGGCCGCCGCCGCTCGATCGGAGCGGGCCTCGCGCTCGGTCTCGCCCGCGACGGCTGGGACCTTGCGCTCGGCTACTGGACGCCGTACGACGACCGGCTGGACTTCGAGCGCGGGCCCGACGACCCGGAGGCGATCGCCGACGAGTGCCGGGCCCTCGGCAGCAAGGTCGCACTCCTGCCCGGTGACCTTGCCGACCCGGACGTGCCGGAGGCCCTGGTCGCGGCGACCGTCGAGCAGCTCGGCGGGATCGACGCCCTGGTGATGTCGCACTGCGAGTCGGTGAACAGCTCGATCCTCGACACGTCGCTGGAGAGCTGGCAGCGGCACTACGACGTCAACGCCCGGAGCACCTGGCTGCTGGTGAAGGCGGTCGCGGAGCGGCTCCCGGAGACCGTCGAGCCCGGCGCGGTGACCGCCCGGGTCGTGGCGCTGACCAGCGACCACACGGCGCACAACCTGCCCTACGGCTCGAGCAAGGGCGCGCTGGACCGGATCGTGGTCGCGGCGGCTCTCGAGCTGGGCGCGCGCGGCGTCCGCGCCAACGTCATCAACCCGGGGCCGGTCGACACCGGCTGGATGAACGACGAGATCCGCGAGATGGGCACCAACGCCACACCGGCGGGCCGCCTGGGCACCCCGCAGGACACCGCCGACCTGGTGCGCTTCCTGCTCTCGGAGCAGGGGGCGTGGATCACCGGGCAGGTGCTCTACAGCAACGGCGGCTTCAAGACCCTGTGACGCGGGTCAGGAAACTCCGGCGTCGGTGATGTGCCACCGGCCGTCGGCGCCGCGCTGGAGCTCGTAGCCCCACGGCCCGTCCTCGACGGTGCCGTCGCCGCCGGAGAAGTCGGCGGTGAACAGCACCCGCGCTGACGTCGCGTCGCCGGTGGTCCGCCCCATGCGGACCAGGTGGGTCTGCATCGGCAGGCTGTAGCGGCCCAGGTGCGAGCCCGGCCGGGCGTCGATGGCGTTGGCGGTGTCGAAGTCGCGGGCGTTCACCGCGTCGATGTAGGCGACCACCACCCGCCGCGGGGTGGCGTCCGGGCCGGGAAGCGGCACGTGGTGGCGCGGGGCGGCCCAGGTGGCCACCGCCAGCCCGGCCGCGCAGAGAAGGCCGAGGACGAGCGGCAGGCCACGCATCCCCGTCCGAGGGGCCGGCGGCCGGGTCACGGTCGTGCTCAGTTGAGCACCCGCATGGTCCGGGGCACACCCTCGCCGCGCTCGTTGACGCCCTCGACCAGCTCGGCGAGAGCGGTCAGCGCGACGTTCTGCGACAGCGGGCCGAACGAGACCCGGGCCACTCCGAGCTCCTCGAGCCGCGCCAGCGACGGGTTGCCGGGGATCGCGATCACGGAGAGCCGCTGCGGGCCGAACGCCTCGACGAGCGTCTGCACCTGCTCCTCACCCAGCCGCGCCGGCACGAAGACGACCGGGGCGCCGGCGTCGAGGTAGGCGCGGCCGCGCTCGAGGGCGACGGCGAGGTTGTCGGCCGGGTCGCGGTCACGGCCGAGGTGGAAGGCGTCGGTGCGCGCGTTGAGCACGAAGTCCGGGACGCCCTCGGACTCGGCGGCCTTCATGATCTGCTCGACCTGGCGCGCAGCCTCGGGGAGCGGCTTGAGCTGGTCCTCGATGTTGGCGCCGACGACGCCGACGCCGATCGCGCGACGCACGGTCTCCGCAGCGTCGCCGTAGCCGCCCTCGAGGTCCGCGGTGACCGGCAGCGAGGTCGCCGCCACGACGCGGCCCACGGCCTCGACCATCAGGTCCCGCGGGATGTGCTCACCGTCGGGGTAGCCGTAGGACGCGGCGATGGAGTGGCTGGCCGTGGCCAGCGCGGTCGTGCCGGGGACGTCGGTGACGACCTTGGCGCTGATCGCGTCCCAGACGTTGACCAGCGTGAGCAGCTTCTCGGCGCGGTGCAGGGCGAGCAGGTCGCGGGCGCGCGCAGCGGTGTCGGCAGTGGAGGCCATGCCGGCGACACTACCGCCGCGCCCGCGACCGGTGACTCAGCCCGCCAGCGACGGGTAGTCGGTGTAGCCCTCGGCGCCGCCGCCGTAGATGGTCGCCTGGTCGGCCTCGGAGAGCTCCGCGCCGGTGCGCCAGCGCTCGGCGAGGTCCGGGTTGGAGATGTAGGGACGACCCACCGCGACCAGGTCGGCGAGGTCCTGCTCGAGGATCTTCTCGACGCTCTCGATGGTGGTGACGTCGGAGAAGCCGGTGTTGATCACGACGGGCCCGCCGAAGCGCGCACGCAGGTCGACCACGAGGTCGCTCGACGGGTCGGCGAGGATGCTCAGGTAGGCAAGACCCAGGTCCGCGACGCCGTCCGCAACGGCCTCGTAGGTCGCACGGACGTCGGCCTCGTCGGTCTCCTCGATGCCGTTGAACGCGTGTCCGGGCGAGATCCGCAGACCGACGCGGTCGGCACCGATCTCGGCGGCCACCGCACGGGTCACCTCGACGGTGAAACGGGCGCGGGCCTCGGGGCTGCCGCCGTACGCGTCGGTGCGCAGGTTGGTGTTCGGTGCGAGGAACTGGTGCAGCAGGTAGCCGTTGGCCGAGTGCACCTCGACGCCGTCGATCTTGGCGTCCACCGCGTTGCGGGCCGCCTGCACGAACTCCTCGATGACCGCGGGGATCTCGTCGGTCTCCAGCGCGCGCGGCGTCGGGTGCGCCTGCATGCCCGTGGCCGTGATCATCTCGCCCGGCGCGGCGACCGCGCTCGGCGCGACGGCCTCGAGGCCGTCCTTGTTGTCGGGGTGGCTGACCCGGCCGGCGTGCATCAGCTGCACGACGATCCGGCCGTCGCGCGCGTGCACGGCGTCGGCGACCGCACGCCAGCCCGCGACCTGGTCGGCGCTGTGGATCCCCGGGGTGTTCGGGTAGCCCTGGCCGACCGCGCTGGGCTGGGTGCCCTCGGCGATCAGCAGGCCGGCGCCGGCGCGCTGCGCGTAGTACTCCGCGGTCAGCTCGGTGGGAGCCATGCCCTCACCGGCGCGGTTGCGGGTCATCGGGGCCATCACGAAGCGCTGGGGCAGCTTCCAGGGGCCGATCCGGACGGGTTCGAAAGCTCGGGACACGTTGTCCCCTTCCTGTGCTGGCAAATTTGAAGGTTCAACAAGAAGCATTCCTCACCAGGGCACCGGACAAAACGTCCCAGGGCGTGCGATCGGTCACGTCGTACGGCGACCACGACCGTCCGAACGCCCCATGACGGCACGCGTGTGACGGGAGTTGAATGGGGGCACCTCACGACGAGGAGGCGGCGATGCGCGAGCGTCTGGTGCTGGTCGCGAGCGCCCTGGCCGCACTGGCCGCCCTGGTCCCGGCCGCGGGCACCACGGCGACGACCGCCCCGCCTGCGTCGCCGGGCGGTATCCCGCGCCGGGTGCACCTCCCCGAGCCGTGGCTGCCCGGGACGGACGCGACCGGACCGCCCGGCCCGGTCGCGGTGCTCCAGGAGCTCGCGCACGTGCGGGCGCGCTGGCTCTCACTGGAGAAGGGGCCGGCGCTGCTGGCCGTGTCCGCGGACGGCGACTACGCCTACCTCGACCTGCCGCACTGGCAGCCTGGGTCGCACGCGACGCTGTCGCCCGACGGCCGCTACGTGGCCTGGTTCGAGCTGGACGAACCGGGCCCGGGCGTCCCGTCCCGGACGCTCGGCCTCTACGACACGAGCTCCGGCATGGTGCGGCACCGGCGGCTGCCCGACGGCGCGGCCAGCGGGCTGCTGCCCGACGCGATGCTGTGGGGTCCCGGTTCGTCCGTGCTGGTGGTGCCGAGCTGCGTGACCCGGCTGCCCGGGAACGCCGGGTGCGAGTCCCACCCGCCGACGCTGGTCAGCGTGCGTGACGGCCGTGCCACCGACGGCCGGCGGCTCGCCCTGACCGACGGGGCCACCGACGGCGCTCCCGAGGGGGCCCTCGACGGGGCCTTCGTCAGCGGCGGCGACCTCGGCTGGGGCCCGGACGTGCTCCTGCTCGTCACCGGGCCCGGACACACGCTCCAGCCCGTGGACCCCGCCACCGCCGGGCCGGGCCGGCACCCGCTCCTGCTCGGGGACCGGCCGATGAGCGAGCCGGTGCTCAGCCCGCACGGCAGCATGGTCGCGTTCCTCGACCCCACCAGCCGTCCCGGGCGACTGTGGCTGGCCACGGTGCCGGCACGTCCGGCCGCCGGTGGTGCTCCCCCGGCTCGGCCGGTGACGTCCGGCTGGTCGGTCTATGCCGTCGTCGGCTGGCGGGACGAGGGCAGCGTGGTGGTGCTCGGCAGCCGCGGACGCCGGGTGGCCGTGCTCGCGGTCGACACCCGGACCGGTGCGGTGACGCCGTACCTCACGCTCGACCGGCCGCTGGACCACGCCCCCGGCGTCGGCGACTCCCCCGCACGCGACCAGCTCCAGCTCGCGCGCGACCTGCTGACCCGACCGCAGCCGGCGGGCTCCCGGCCCGCGCACCGCTCGGACCCGCGGCTGGTCCTCGCCGACGTGGTGCTCGCCCTCGGGCTGCTCGCCGCGCTCACCCGTGACGTCGTACGGCGCAGGGCGCGTCGCCGGACGGGTGCTTGAAAAAAATCCGGCGGACGGTGTCGGATCGGGGCGGACGTGTTCGTTGCAGGGGTGAGCGGCGGCCCACACGAGGGCCCCGAGAGCACAGGAGATGATCCGCATGCAGTACCTGGTTTCCGTGATCGACGACGGCACCGGCCCGGCCACCTCGACCGAGGAGGTCGCCATCGACGCGTTCAACGACCAGCTCAAGGCCGACGGCTACTGGGTGTTCGCCGGGGGTCTCGGCTCGCCCGACCCGGCCACCGTGATCGACAACCGGCACGGCGGTGAGGCCGTCCTCACCGACGGACCGTTCGTGGAGTCCAAGGAGTACCTCGCCGGCTTCTGGATTCTCGAGGCCCCGGACCTCGACGTGGTGCTGAAGCTCGCGGCCGAGGGGTCGCGCGCCTGCAACCGGAAGATCGAGGTGCGTCCGTTCCTGTGACCGGCACCGACGCGACCGCGGCCGTCACCCGGGCCCACCACGAGGAGTGGGCGCGGGTGGTCGCGTCCCTCACCCGACGGTTCGGCGACCTCGACGTGGCCGAGGAGGCGGCCGCCGAGGCCTTCGCGACCGCGGTCGTGCGCTGGCCCGTCGACGGCGTCCCGCCCAACCCCGGCGCGTGGCTGACCACCACCGCCAACCGCAAGGCCATCGACCGGATCCGGCGCGAGCACAAGCGCGACGACAAGCACAAGGAGGCGCAGATGCTGTACGACGACCCGCCGGAGCATCTGGGCGCCATCGACGACGAGCGTCTCCGCCTGGTCTTCACCTGCTGCCACCCGGCGCTGGCCATGGAGGCCCGGGTCGCGCTGACGCTGCGGATGGTCGGCGGCCTGACCGTGCCGGAGATCGCCCGGGCGTTCCTGGTGCAGGAGTCCGCGATGGGCCAGCGGATCACCCGCGCCAAGGCGAAGATCAAGGCGGCCCGGATCCCCTACCGGGTGCCGTCGGCCGACGACCTCCCGTCGCGCCTGTCCGGGGTGCTGGCCGTGCTGTTCCTGGTCTTCAACGAGGGCTACCTGGCGACGGGGCCCGACACCGACCCGGTGCGTCAGGACCTGACCGCCGAGGCGATCCGGCTCACCCGCCTGGTCCGCGCGCTCGTCCCGGCCGACGGGGAGGTGGCCGGGCTGCTGGCGCTGATGCTGCTCATCGAGGCACGCCGTACGGCAAGGGTCTCGGCCGGCGGTGTCCTGGTCAGCCTCGACCAGCAGGACCGTGGCGCCTGGGACGCGGCGCTCGTCGCCGAGGGGCACGAGCTGGTGCGGGCGCGGCTGGCGTCCGGGGAGGCGCCGGGGCGCTACCAGGTGCTGGCCGCGATCAACGCCGTGCACACCTCGGCCCGCGACGTGCGCGACACCGACTGGTCGCAGGTCGCCGCGCTCTACGACCAGCTGGTGCGGCTCGACCCCTCACCGGTGGTGGCCCTCAACCGGGCGGTCGCGGTCGCCGAGCTCGACGGTCCGGAGGTGGCCCTGGCGGTCGTCGACCGGCTCGAGGGCGCGCTCGCCGGCTACCACGCGTTCCACGCCACCCGTGCCGACCTGCTGCGCCGGCTCGGCCGCAGCGCGCAGGCACGGGCGGCCTACGACCGCGCCATCGACCTGGCCGGCAACTCCGCCGAGACGGCCTACCTGACCGGCCGCCGCGACCAGCTGGTGTAACGCGGCGGCCGACCGGTCAGAAACGGAACTCGCCCACCAGCTGCTGCATCTTCGCCGCCATCCGGGCCAGCTCCTCGGCGGCCAGGTTGGTGCTGGTCGCCGCGGCCGTGGTGTCCGAGGCCGAGCGGGCCACGCCGCCGATGTTCTGGGCGATGTCGGTCGAGCCGGTCGCGGCCTCGGCCACGTTGCGGCTCATCTCGTTGGTGGTGGCGGTCTGCTCCTCCACCGCGGACGCGATCGTCGACTGGGTGTCGCTGATCTCGGCGATGATCGAGGAGATCTGCCGGATCGCCTCAACGGCCGCCTCGGTGTCGACCTGGATCGCCTCGATCCGGCGGCTGATGTCCTCGGTCGCCTTCGACGTCTCCTGGGCCAGCTCCTTGACCTCGTTGGCCACCACGGCGAAGCCCTTGCCCGCCTCGCCGGCCCGGGCCGCCTCGATCGTGGCGTTGAGGGCCAGCAGGTTGGTCTGCTCCGCGATCGAGTTGATCACCTTGATGACGTTGCCGACCTCGGCCGAGGACTCGCCGAGCTTCGCGACGGTCAGGTTGGTGGAGTCCGCGACGCCGACGGCCTGGGCGGCGACACCCGCGGCGTTGGTGACGTTGAGCGCGATCTCGCGGATCGAGGCCGACATCTCGTCGGTGCCGGTGGCGACGGTCTGCACGTTGCGGGAGACCTCGGACGCCGCCGAGGAGACCAGCTCGGCCTGGGTGGCCGACTCCGACGCGGACGCCGACATCTCCCCCGACGTCGCCGACAGCTCCTCCGCGGACGCGGCCAGCGCCGAGGCGTTGCCGCCGATCTCGCCGAGCGCACCACGCAGCCGCTCGCTGACCAGGTCCAGGGCGTGCGCCATGGCACCGACCTCGTCGCGCGAGGTGACCTCCGCCCGGCTCGTCAGGTCGCCGGCGGCCATCGCGTCCAGCACCTGACCCACCCGGCGCAGCGGGCGCAGCAGGGAGCGGACCAGGGCGAACCCGAGCAGCGTGGAGATCGCGGCGCCGAGGACGCCGACGACGGCGAGCATCTCGATGGCGGTGGAACGCTGGTCGGCGATGTCCTTCTGGACCCGGGTCGCGTAGGCCGCGATCGCCTCGCCCACGCTGGGCAGGCTCTTCTCCAGCGTGTGGAAGGCAACCAGGAACTGCGGGTAGGCCTTCTTGGCCGCGGCCAGGTCGGTGCCTGCGAGTTTCACCTCGTCGGCGGCCGCCTTCACGTAGGCGTCCACGTCGGGCATCACCTTCGCGACGGCGTCGTCGACGCCGGCGCCGAGACCGGCGCCGGCCACGTGGGCCAGCTCCGCGCGCAGGGTCTTCCCGTGGTCGACCACGTCGGAGGTGGCCGCCTCGTAGAGCTGCCCGGTGCCGAGTGCCGCCTCCGCCTGCAGCACGTCAGCGCGCAGCGCGTCGTGCATCATGTCGGCGTAGAGCGCCGAGTTGGTGGCGTCGTTCGTGATCGAGAGCACCTTGTCCGCCTGGGGCAGCATGAAGACCGCCACGAGCCCGAGCACCAGGACGACGGCGACGTTGACCACGACCAGGGTGAGCACGCGGGACCGGACCGAGCGGTCGGCGAGCCAGCGCGTGACCGGGTTCCCGGAGCTGGCGTTTCCTGCGGCAGTGGCGTGGACGGTGGACACGATGGACATGAACGCTCCCGGAATTGAGGTGGCCATCCCCCGAGCCCCTGCATCGGCGGGCGGCCGCGTTCCCTGAGGAGATTGCGACTCCTGCGTCGGGCGGGACGTCAGCGGCAGGACGGGAGGGCGGCCAGGGAGCGCTCGAGGCCGTCGCGGAGCCAGACCTGGTGCCCGCACACGGTGCCGACCCGACGGTAGTGCGCGCGCAGCTCCCCGCGAGTCGATCCGTGCCCGTCGATCCCCCAGCTGTTGAGGCGGCCGTAGACAACCACCCAGGTCGGCCCCAGCGGCCCGGCCAGCAGCTGCTGCAGCCCGTGCAGTTGCGGGTCCAGGATCCGCGTGGGCAGGCTCCACAGCTGCGGGTACGGCGACCAGAGGCCGGCCGCCTCCTGGACCTCAGCGTGCCCGAACAGCACCGTCGCGGTGTCGCCGGGCCGCGCGGCGGCGTGCACCCAGCGGCCGGCCAGCCAGCCGTCGTGCGCACGGTCCGTGCCCACCAGGTCGGCGCCGACGGTGATCGTGGCGGCGGAGGTCAGCACGAAGACCGCGGCGCGACGGAACAGCTCGCGCCGCGGGGCCAGCATCGCCAGGCCCAGCGCGACCATCGGGTCGAGCTGCACCAGGTAGTGCTGCCAGTAGCTGCCGCCCGCGACGATCGAGGCGCACTCGACCGCAGCGGTCAGTGCGACCGCCCAGCCCAGCGGCGAGCGGCGGGTGCTCGGGCGCACGGCGTGCACCGCGAGCAGGCCGAGCACCGGCAGCGCGCCGCTGAGCACCGACATCACGACCAGGGTGACCGCGCGCGACTGGACCGCGTGCAGCGTGTGCGTGCCGATCACGGTCAGCGCCGTACCGCGGAAGCCGAGCACCGTCCAGACCGCGGCCCGGACGCCGGCGCCCGAGAGGGCGGCGTAGCCGAGCATCGGCAGCATCACGAGGGCCGCCCCCAGTGCGCCTCCGGCCGCGGCCAGCCCGCCCTCACGCGGGGTGAGCCGCCGCATCAGCACCGACGCGGTCACCAGCACCGCCGCGAAGACCGCGCCGTCGACGAAGCTCTGCTTCACCATCACCGCGGCGGCCCCGCTGGCTCCGGCGGCGAGACCGGCCAGCACCCGGGTCCGCGGCAGCGCCACCGGCCGGGCCGCGACCAGCGCCGCCCACACCGCGAGCATCACCAGCGGCACTGCGAAGATCTCGCCGTTGGCCTCGTCGGCCCCCGCGGCCGGCGTCAGCGCGAGCCCGGCGGCGACCAGGGTGGCCCAACGCGCCGCGCGGCTCCCGCCGACCTCCCGGCCGGCAGCGGCGGCGGCGCCCACCAGCAGCAGGCAGGCTCCGGCGGCCAGCAGCCGGATCGCCTGCTCGTAGGGCACCAGCGAGGCCAACCGGAAGACCAGCAGCAGCAACGGCGGCCGGTCCACGAAGTAGTGGCCGTAGAGGAACGGTCCGTGCAGCGACCAGCTGCGCGCCACCAGCAGGTAACCCGCCTCGTCGGAGCGCAACGGCCCGGCGACGTAGAAGGCCCGGCCGACCGCGACCGCGACGAGCACCAGCGCGACGAAACCGCGCAGCCGGGACGGACCGACGGACCCGACCCGCGGCCGCGACGGTGGTGCCGGAGGTGCGAGAACGGTCACCTGATGATTCAACGCAGGGCACCTGACCGCAGCATGAACGCAGGTCTCACGGGGCGCCGTGAGACCCGCTCAGCGGCGACGATCGGACCAGACCACGGCCTTCGGTTTGCTAAATCGTCCCGATTTCGCTTGATTCGGAGCGCCGCGGCCCGATCACCAGTGACATGTGGGGTGCGATCAGGACGCGGAAGGCGCTGGTGGCTACCGGTGTCGCGGTGGCCAGCTACCCGCTGCTACCTGCCGGCGGGGTCCGGGACACGGGGTACGACGTCCTCGCGGCGTTCTGCCTGGCTCTCGCGTTCACGGGTCTCTACCGGAACCGGGCCGGTCGTGACCGGGGCTGGCTGCTCGTGGTCCTCGGCTACGCCGGCTGGGTCGTCGGTGACGTGCAGAACAGTCTCGAGCTGCACGCCTTCGCGATGCACAGCTATCCGCTGCCCTCCGACGTCGTCTACCTGAGCTCCTACGGCGTGCTCGCCGCCGGACTCGCCGTGATCGTCCGCGACCGGCGCCGGGAGCGCGACCCCGGTGCGCTGCTCGACGCGCTCATCATCACGATCAGCGTGGGCGTGGTCGCCGCTGTCTTCGTCGTCGGTCCCATCGCGCACGACAGCTCGCTCGGCCTGGCGGCCAGGACGGTCAGCTCGGCGTACCCGCTGGCGGACGTGCTGCTGCTCGGCATCCTGGTCCGACTCTGGGCAGGTCGCGGACGCCGTACCGTCTCGTTCCGGCTGCTCCTGTGCTCCCTGCTGGCGACGTTGGTCGGCGACGCGTGCTGGAACGTGCAGCTGCTCGTCACCAGCAGCTCCGACAGCGCCGCCTGGAACGACCTGCTCTGGCTGGCCAGCTATGTCCTGGTCGCCGCTGCCGTCAGCGAGCCGTCGATGCGCGCGGTGGGCGAAACCCCCCGCGGGTCCCGGGACCAGGTGGACCCGAGGCGCCGCCTCGTCGTGCTCGGCGCCGGCCTCGCGCTGCCCGGACTCACCCTGGTCGGCGACGGGGTGCTGCACGGCAGCGTCAGCTGGCCGGTGGTCGGGGTCGGGTCGGTGCTGCTGTCCTCCCTGATCGTGGTGCGGCTGGCGATGCTGGTCGGCGTCGTGCAGGTGCAGGCGGTGCAGCTCGCCGCGCTGGCCGGCTCGGACGCCCTCACCGGCGCGCCCAACCGGCGCACCTGGGACCACGAGCTGTCGTTGGCGTGCAAGACCGCACGCGACGAGGGCACCCCGCTGGTGGTGGCGATGCTCGACCTCGACCACTTCAAGTACTTCAACGACCGGCACGGCCACCAGGCCGGCGACCTGCTGCTGCGGGAGGCCGTCGCGGCCTGGAACGACCGGCTGGCGCCGGGTGAGCTGATCGCGCGCTACGGCGGCGAGGAGTTCGCCCTGCTGCTGCCCGGCGTCTCGGTGACCGAGGCCTGTGCCCGGCTGACCGCGCTGCGGGAGGTCACGCCGAGCCGGCAGACCTTCTCGGCCGGCGTCGCAGTGTGGGACCCGGCCACCGAGCCGGCGACCGCGGTGGGCGCGGCCGACCGCGCGCTCTACGACGCCAAGCACGACGGCCGCGACCGGGTGCGGGTCGCCGACGCCGGACCGGTGCGCACCGCGCTGCCGTCGCTGTCGGTGGTGCTGCAGCCCATCGTCGAGCTGTACGACGGCCGCGTCGTCGCGGTCGAGGCGTTGAGCCGCTTCCCCGACCAGAACCCGGAGGCGGCGTTCGCCGAGGCCTACCGGACCGGGGTCGGCCCCGAGCTCGAGGCGGCCGCGATCCGGGCCGCCCTGGCCTGCCGCCCGGCGACCGGTCTGGTCTCGATCAACGTCGGTGCCGACGCGATCGCCACCCGTGCCGTGCAGGACACGTTCCCCGCCGACCTGTCCGGCGTGATGGTCGAGATCACCGAGACCAGCGACGTGGAGCGCTGGGAGGAGCTGAGCCGGGTGGTGGAGACGTTGCGTCGGCGCGGCGCCATCATCGCGATCGACGACTGGGGCCAGGGCTACTCCAACCTGGACCGGCTGCTGCGGCTGCGGCCCGAGGTCGTCAAGCTCGACATGTCCCTGACCCGGTCGCTCGACTCCGAGATGCACGTGGCCCTGGTCCGCTCGATCACCGCCTGGGCACAGTCGCTCGGCATCAGCATCTGCGCCGAGGGCATCGAGACGGCCCAGCAGTGGGCCACCCTGCAGCAGCTCGGCGTGCACCTGGGCCAGGGCTACCTGTTCGGCCGTCCGCTGCCGCCCGAGGAGGCCGTGGTCCCCGAGGGGTCCATCTCCGCGGTGGGCTGATCAGCCCCAGAACACCTTGTCGACGACCTGCCGTGCCCGCCGGGTCACCCGCAGGTAGTCGTTGACGAGCTCGTCGGACTCACCCGGCCGGTAGCCGCGGATGTGCGCGAGCGCGGCCCGGTCCCGGGTGTCGCGCGGCAGCGAGTCCGCGGACCGACCGCGCACCTGCACGATCGCGTTGCGCAGCCCGCTGGCCATCCGCCACGCCGCCTCGAGCGCTGCCGCGTCGTCGGCCTCGAGCACCTCGGCCTCCACCGCGACCCGCAGCGCGTCCAGGGTCCGGGTGGTGCGCAGCCCCGGCACGGTGCCCGCGAAGCGCATCTGCAGCAGCTGCACGGTCCACTCCACGTCCGCGAGGCCGCCACGTCCGAGCTTGAGGTGGGTGGCCGGATCGGCGCCGCGCGGCAGCCGCTCCGCGTCGACGCGGGCCTTGACCCGGCGCACCTCGAACACGTCCTCGTCGGTGATCCCCGCCGGCGGGAAGCGCAGCGGGTCGATCATCGCGGTGAAGCCGGCGCACACGTCCCGGTCGCCGATGCACGCGTCGGCACGGAGCAGAGCCTGGGCCTCCCACACCGCCGACCACTTGGCGTAGTAGGCGCGGTAGGAGTCCAACGACCTCACCAGGGGCCCCTGCTTGCCCTCGGGACGCAGCCCGGTGTCGACCTCCAGCGCCGGGTCGGACATGGGCAGCGCCAGCAGCCGGCGCAGCTCGTTGGCCACGTCGTGCGCGGCCTTCGTGGCCTCCGAGCCGTCGGCCCCCTCGACCGGCTGGTGCACGAACATCACGTCGGCGTCGCTGCCGAACCCGAGCTCGTGACCGCCGAACCGGCCCATCGCGACGATCGCCATCCGGGTCGGGAGGGAGGTACGGCGCTCGGCGGCGATCGCCTGTGCCGCGACCGCGAGCCCCGACTCGAGGGTCGCGGCGGTGACGTCGGACAGCGCCTGCCCGACCGCGGCCTCGTCGACCTCGCCGAGCAGGTCCGCGACCGCGATCCGGAACAGCTCCCGGCGCCGTACGGCCCGGACGGCGGTGATGCCGTGCACCGGGTCCTGGTGACGCAGCCCGGCGCTGAGCATCTCCCGCTCGAGGGCCTCGCGGCTCAGCGGCGCCAGCCCGCGCTCGTCGCCGAGGATGCGCACCCCCTCCGGCTCGCGCTGCAGCAAGTCGGTGGCATAGCGGCTGGACGCGAGGACGGTGGCGAGCCGCTGGGCGACCTGGCCCTCGTCGCGCAGCGTCTGGAGGTACCAGTGGGTGTTGCCCAGGGCCTCGGAGATCCGCCGGAAGCCGAGCAGCCCCGCGTCCGGGCTGGGCGCCTCGGCGAACCACTGCAGCATTGCGGGGAGCAGCGTGCGCTGGATGTTGGCGGAGCGGCGCACCCCGCTGGTCAGCGCCTCCAGGTGCCGCAGGGCGTCGCGCGGGTCGGCGTAGCCGAGCGCGGACAGGCGTGCCTCGGCGGCCATCGGGGAGAGCCGGGCCTCGTCGCCCTGGAGCCGCGCGACCGCGGCGAGCAGCGGCCGGTAGAAGAGCTTCTCGTGGAGCCGGCGCACCTCGGTGCTGTGCCGGCGCCACTCCTTCTGCAGGCCGGCGACGGGCTCGCGCATGATCCCCATCGAGCGGCCGAGGCGGCGCAACGCGTCCTCGTCCTCCGGCACCACGTGGGTACGGCGCAGCGCGAACAGCTGCATCCGGTGCTCGAGGGTGCGCAGGAACCGGTAGGCCTGGTCGAGGGCGAAGCCGTCCTCGCGGCCGACGTAGCCGGCCCGGGTCAGGTGTGCCAGCGCGCTGAGCGTGGCGCCGTCGCGGATCGACTCGTCGGCACGGCCGTGCACCAGCTGGAGCAGCTGGACCGCGAACTCCACGTCGCGCAGGCCACCGGAGCCGAGCTTGATCTGCCGGGCCGCCTCGCCGGCGGGAATGTGCTCGACGACCCGGCGGCGCATCGCCTGCACGTCGGTGACGAAGCCGTCCCGCTCGGCGGCCGACCACACCAGCGGCCGGATCACGTCCAGGTAGTCGCGGCCCAGCGCCACGTCCCCGGCGACCGGGCGGGCCTTGAGCAGCGCCTGGAACTCCCAGGTCTTGGCCCACTTGAGGTAGTAGCCCTCGTGGCTGGCCAGGGTGCGCACCAGCGGACCGGACTTGCCCTCGGGGCGCAGGTTCGCGTCCACCGGCCAGATGGTGCCCTCCGCGGTGTGGTCCGAGCAGATCCGCATCAGGTTCGAGGCGAGCTGGGTGCCGGCCCGGATCGCCGCCTGCTCGTCGTGCCCCTCCGCCGGCTCGACCACGAAGATCACGTCGACGTCGCTCACGTAGTTGAGCTCGTGGCCGCCGCACTTGCCCATCGCCACCACGGCCAGCCGGGCGGCGCTCGCGCTCTCCCCGACCCGGGCACGCGCCACGGCCAGCGCCGCCTCGAGGGTGCCGGCCGCAAGGTCGGACAGCTCGGCCGCGACGTCGTCGACACCGACCCCGTGCGACAGGTCGCGGGCGGCCAGGCGCACCAGCAGCCGTCGGTAGGTGACCCGCAGCGCGTCGACGGCCTCGGCGTCGGGCAGCGTCGCCACCGGGGACGCGTCTCTCGGGTCGGCACCCACCGCCGCGAGCAGGTCGGCGCGGACCGCGAACGCGGCCGGCCGGGTGGTGCCGAGCGCCGGGTCGGTCAGGTCGTGCCAGTGCTCGGGGTGCCGCAGCAGGTGGTCGCCGAGGGCGCTGCTCGCGCCGAGCACGGAGAGCAGCCGCATCGCGGTGCCCTCGTCGTCGGCGAGCGCGTCGAGCATCTGCTCGGGCTCCGCGACCTTCTCGGCCAGGTCGGCGAGCACGCCGAGGGCCAGGTCGGGGTCACCCGTGCTGGCGACCAGGTGGAGCAGCTCCTCGCCCAGCGGGCCGAGGCGGGTCAGTGCCGCGCCGGCACGCTCGGGGTCCTGGAAGCCCAGCCGGACCAGGCGTCCCGAGGTGGTGCTGACCCGGCCGTGGCTCACGAGGACACCCGGTCCCGGAGCAGGGCCGCGAACCCCGTGGCCAGCGGTCGCCAGGTGCGGCGCTGCTCGGCCCGCGCCTCGTCGACCTGCCGGACGTAGGCGTCCACGTCGATGCCACGCTGCGAGGCCCGGTCGCGGTCCTCCTCGGCCCACGGCCCGATCACCTCGACACCGGCCTCCGGGTGCCACTGGACGCCCCAGACGGTGGGCGCGAACCGGGCGGCCTGCAGCTCGCCGCCGGTGGCCACGGCCAGCACGACCGTGCCCTCCGGGGCGGTCAGGACCACGTCGTCGTTCCAGTGCACACCGCGCGCGGGAGTGGTGCTCAGCGGGCCCAGCAGCGGGTCGGTCGCGGCGTCGTCGGTCCAGCCGACGGGCAGTACGCCGATCTGCTGGCCGGCCGGGTTGCGGCCCACGCGCCCGCCGAGTGCGACGGCGGCGAGCTGGTGCCCGAGGCAGACACCGAGCGCCGGCGTGCCGGTCGCGGCGGCCTCGCGCAGCAAGGCCTTCGTCGTGGTCAGCCACGGGTGCAGCGCATCGTCGTCCGCGCCCATCGCCCCACCGAGTACGACGATCCCGCTGTGCTCGCCCAGGCTGTCCGGGAGCACGTCGCCGGCCGAGGGACGCCGTACGTCCAGCGGCTGGGCGTCCTCGGTCCACCACTCCCCCAGCCAGCCCGGCGGGCAGGAGGGCTCGTGCTCGATCACCAGCAGCGCAGACGTCACACCGGCAACCTACCGGGCAGTCTCGCCGTCCCGGACGAGCACCGAGAACACCAGCGCCAGGCCCAGCGCCATCACCGGCACCTGCACATAGCCGGGCAGCGTCCCGTAGAGCATCAGACCGGTCAGCGTGACCACGACACCGACGACGACCGCGATCGTCCGGGCCGCCCGCGGGTGCCGGTCGCCGAGCCGCAGCCCGACGTAGCCGGCGACCGCGAGCAGCACGGCCGGGACGCCGACGACCACGCCCAGGAAGACGCCGAAGCCGTCCATCTCGTCGGTGTGCTGGGCCAGGTCCTGGGCGGCGACCACGCTCGCGCCGATCGCCAGCAGGACCGCCAGCACGACGTGCGCGCGCAGCAGCCAGCGGGTCGAGCTCCTCACAGGACGGGCAGCATCATGTCGCGCTCGTAGGCGGAGACCTGGACGCGGTACTCCTCCCACTCGGCACGCTTGTTGCGCAGGAAGAAGTCGTAGACGTGCTCGCCGAGCGTCTCCGCGAGCAGCTCGGAGGACTCCGCGACCACGATCGCCTCGTGCAGGTTGCGCGGCAGCGGGTCGATGCCGAGGCTCTTGCGCTCGCGCTCGTTGAGCGACCAGACGTCGTCCTCGGCCTCGCGGGGCAGGTCGTAGCCCTCGTCGATGCCCTTGAGGCCGGCCGCCAGGATCGTCGCGAACGCCAGGTAGGGGTTGGCCGCCGAGTCGACGGTGCGCAGCTCGATGCGGGTCGACTGGCCCTTGTTGGGCTTGTACATCGGCACCCGGATCATCGCCGAGCGGTTGTTGTGCCCCCAGCAGATGTACGACGGCGCCTCGCCGCCTCCCATCAGCCGCTTGTAGGAGTTCACCCACTGGTTGGTGACGACCGAGATCTCGCTCGCGTGCCGCAGCACGCCGGCGATGAACTGGCGGCCGGTCTTGGACAGCTGGTACTCCGAGCCGGCCTCGAAGAACGCGTTGCGGTCGCCCTCGAACAGCGACACGTGCGTGTGCATGCCGGAGCCGGGGTGCGTCGTGAACGGCTTGGGCATGAAGGTCGCCCAGATGCCCTGGCTCAGCGCGACCTCACGGACCACAGTGCGGAACGTCATGATGTTGTCGGCGGTCGAGAGCGCGTCGGCGTAGCGCAGGTCGATCTCCTGCTGGCCCGGGCCGCCCTCGTGGTGGCTGAACTCCACCGAGATGCCCATCGCCTCGAGCATCGTGATCGCCTCGCGGCGGAAGTCCGCGCCCGAGCTCTGCGCGGTGTGGTCGAAGTAGCCGGAGCGGTCCACCGGCACCGGCTCGTCGCCGGGACGCGGGGTGTCCTTGAAGAGGTAGAACTCGATCTCGGGGTGCGTGTAGAAGGTGAAGCCCTTCTCCGCAGCGCGCGACAGCGTCCGCTTGAGGACGTAGCGCGGGTCCGCGTAGGACGGCGAGCCGTCGGGCATCACGATGTCGCAGAACATCCGCGCGGTGCTCGGACCCTCGCCCCGCCACGGCAGGATCTGGAAGGTCGACGGGTCCGGCTTGGCGAGCATGTCCGCCTCGTAGACCCGGGCGAAGCCCTCGATCGCCGAACCGTCGAAGCCGATCCCCTCCGCGAAGGCCCCCTCGAGCTCGGCCGGTGCGATCGCCACCGACTTGAGGTAGCCGAGCACGTCGGTGAACCACAGCCGCACGAAGCGGACGTCTCGCTCCTCGAGTGCTCGCAGCACGAAGTCTTCCTGCTTGCCCATCGGGCACCCTCTCCTCGGTCCTGCCGGCGCGGCCCGGCTTGGCGGGCGTCAGTCTGACTCTCGCATGTTTCGCACGGGTTTCGGCACGCCACCCGCCGCTCCAGTGGCGGAGGAAGGCTCTCAGCGCCGCCCGACCGCTGGTCGGGGAGGGCGCGCAGGGCCCGTCTCAGACCACCTCCAGTCCGCGTGCTCCTGGCCCGACGCCGCCGGAGACCTCGCCGACGAGGCGTGACGGCGCTAGCGTGACCGCGAGGACCGGTCGACGTGGGGAGCAACCGTGGGTGAGTTCGTGGTCAAGGCACTGACGTCGGACACCTGGGACGCGTTCGCCGGTCTCGCCGAGCGCCACAACGGCGTGTTCGGCGGCTGCTGGTGCACGTGGTTCCAGACCATGCCTGAGGACAAGGAACGCACCTACGAGGCCAACAAGAGCCTCAAGCACCGCCTCGTCGACGAGGGACGCGCGCACGCGGCGCTGGTCTTCGACGGGGACGAGGCGGTGGCGTGGAGCGAGTACGGCAGCCCCGACGAGCTGCCGAACATCTACCACCGCAAGCAGTACGACGAGGAGACCGACGTGCTCCCCGACTTCCGGATCACGTGCATCTTCGTGGACAAGCGCTACCGCAGGAAGGGACTGTCGGCGATCGCGCTCCAGGGCACGCTCGGCCTGATCGCCGCGGCGGGCGGAGGCACCGTCGAGGGCTACCCGCACGACAACGCGGGGAAGAAGAAGTCCGTGCTCTACAACGGCACCCGGGTGCTGTTCGAGCGCGCCGGGTTCGACTACGTCCGCCCCAAGGGGCAGGGCAACTGCGTGATGCGCCGCACCGTTGCCTGACCGCCTGCTCGCTACGTTGGACGGCATGACGAGCACCACTCGGCACCTCAGCATCGGCATCGCCCGGCCCGCGAGCGACGTCTACGACCTCGCGGCCGACCCGCTGAACCTCCCGCGCTGGGCGGCCGGGCTCGCCGGCGCGACCGTGGAGTACGACGACGGGCGGTGGTTCACCGACTCCCCGATGGGCCGGGTGACGTTCACGTTCGTGCCGCGCAACGAGCTCGGCGTGCTGGACCACGACGTCACGCTCCCCTCGGGTGAGACCGTCACCAACCCGATGCGCGTCCTCGCCGACGGCGACGGCTGCGAGGTCGTCTTCACCCTGCGCCAGCGCGCAGGGATGAGCGACGAGGACGTCGAGCGCGACGCCGCTGCCGTGGCGGCCGACCTCGCGACACTCAAGGCCCTCGCCGAGTCCCACCCCCGCTGAGAAGCGGGGCGCGCGGTCAGGCCTCGGGGACGTTGCGGTGCAGCTCGTCGAGCCAGACCCGCGCGTTGCCGTCGGAGGGCGCCCGCCAGTCGCCGCGCGGGCTCAGTGACCCGCCGGCCACGACTTTGGGGCCGTTGGGCAGCGCCGAGCGCTTGAACTGGCTGAACGCGAAGAAGCGCTGCACGAACACCTCGAGCCAGCGCCGGATCGTCGCCAGGTCGTACGACGTCCGCCCATCGGCACAGAAACCAGGCGGCCACGCGCCGGCGTCCGCGTCGTGCCACGCGTGCCAGGCCAGGAAGGCGATCCGGCTCGGCGGGAAGCCGTAGCGCAGCACGTGGAAGAGCGTGAAGTCCTGCAGGGCGTAGGGGCCGATCGCGTCCTCGGTGCTCTGCGGCTTCTCGCCCTCGGCGACCGGGACGAGCTCGGGGCTGATCTCCTGGTCGAGGATCTCGCGGAGCACCTCGTTGGTCTGCTCGTCGAACTGGCCGGTCGAGGACACCCAGCGGATCAGGTGCTGGATCAGGGTCTTGGGCACCCCGGTGTTGACCGCGTAGTGCGACATCTGGTCGCCGACGCCGTAGGTGCACCAGCCCAGCGCCAGCTCCGAGAGGTCACCGGTGCCGAGCACGATGCCGCCGCGGTGGTTGGCGATCCGGAAGAGGTAGTCGGTGCGCAGCCCGGCCTGGACGTTCTCGAACGTGACGTCGTAGGTCGGCTCGCCGTCGGCGTAGGGGTGCCCGAGGTCGTCGAGCATCTGCCGGGCCGCCGGCCGGATGTCGAGCTCGGCGAAGGTGACGCCGAGGGACTTGCCGAGCCGGTGCGCGTTGGCCTTCGTCGACTCGCTGGTCGCGAAGCCCGGCATCGTGAACGCGTGGATGTCGCTGCGCGGGCGGCCGAGCCGGTCCATGGCGTTGGCGGCGACGATCAGCGCGTGCGTGGAGTCGAGACCGCCGCTCACCCCGATCACGACCTTCGGGTTGCCGATCGCGGACAGCCGCTGCTCGAGCCCGGAGACCTGGATGTTGTAGGCCTCGAAGCAGTCCAGGGCCAGCCGGTCGGGGTCGTCGGGCACGAACGGGAACCGGTCCACGTGCCGGCGCAGGCCGATGTCGCCGCGCGGCGGGTCGAGCGTGAACGCGACCGTCCTGGTCTCGACGGGCTCGACCAGCGAACGGCGGTTGTCGTCGAAGCTGCCCTGCCGCAGCCGCTCCTGCCGGATCCGCACCAGGTCCACGTCGGCGACCGCGTGCCGTGCCCCGTCGGGGAACCGCTCGGTCTCGGCGAGCAGGTCGCCCATCTCGTAGACCATCGTCTGGCCGTCCCACGACAGGTCGGTGCTCGACTCCCCCGTCCCGGCGGCGGCGTAGAGGTAGGCCGCGTTGCAGCGCATCGACGCCGACCGCACCAGCAGCCGCCGGTCCTCGGCGCGCGCCACCGTGATCGGGCTGCCGGACAGGTTCGCGAGCACGGTCGCCCCGGCGAGCGCGGCGTGCGCGCTCGGCGGCACCGGCACGAACATGTCCTCGCAGATCTCGGCGTGCAGCACCAGGCCCGGCACGTCCTCGGCCGTGAACAGCAGGTCGTGGCCGAACGGCACGTCCGTCCCGGCAATGCGGATCACGCCGCCGGCCTGGTCGCTCCCCGAGGCGTAGTGCCGCTTCTCGTAGAACTCGCGGTAGTTCGGCAGGTGCACCTTGGGGGCCACCCCGAGCACCCGCCCGCGGTGGATCACCACGGCGCAGTTGTAGAGCCGGTGCAGGTGCCGCAGCGGCGCCCCGACCACGAGCACCGGGAGCAGGTCACGACTCGCCTCGACCAGCGACCCGAGCGCCTCCTGCACCGCGTCGAGCAGCGTCTCCTGGAGCACCAGGTCGTCGATGGCGTAGCCACTCAGGCACAGCTCGGGGAAGACCGCGACCGCGACGCCCTCGTCGTGGCAGGCGCGCGCCTGCTCGAGCACCGCGGCGGCGTTGGTGTGCGGGTCCGCGACGGACACCGGCACCGTGCACGCGGCGACGCGCGCGAAGCCCTGGTCGTAGGCCGATCTGAAGTCCACGACCCGAGTCTGCCAGCCCCAGCGGGGTGACGACCGCCACAGGCGCTCGCGGCGGGTGACGGGACTAGCCTGGGACGTGGTCCGGGGACTCCACCAGGGAGCCTCGAGAACACGTCCGGAGGACCCCTCATGAGCGAGACCGCGGCGCCGTACGGCTCCGGTCCGGCAGCGGCAAGCAGTGCCGCGCCGGTGAAGAAGGTGCGCACCCACCACCTGCGCGAGATGAAGGAGCGCGGCGAGAAGTGGGCGATGCTCACCGCCTACGACATGTACGCCGCGCAGACCTTCGACGAGGCCGGCATCCCGGTGCTGCTCGTCGGCGACTCCGCGTCCAACAACGTCTATGGCAACGAGACCTCGCTTCCGGTGACCGTGGACGAGCTGGTCCCGCTGGTGCGCGCGGTCACCCGGTCGGTACGGCGCGCGCTGGTTGTCGCCGACCTGCCCTTCGGCTCCTACCAGGCCAGCCCCGAGCAGGCGTTCCACACCGCGGTGCGGTTCATGAAGGAGGCCAACGCGCACGCCGTGAAGCTCGAGGGCGGCGCGGAGATGGCCCCGCAGGTGGAGCTGCTGACCCGCTCCGGCATCCCGGTGATGGCGCACATCGGTTTCACCCCGCAGTCCGAGCACAACCTCGGCGGCTACCGGGTGCAGGGTCGTGGCGAGACCGGCCGCCGCCTCATCGCCGACGCGAAGGCGATGGAGGAGGCCGGCGCGTTCGCGGTGGTCATGGAGATGGTCCCCGGCGACGTCGCCGCGGAGATCACCAAGACGATCGCGGTGCCCACCATCGGCATCGGCGCCGGCGTCGACTGCGACGCGCAGGTGCTCGTGTGGCAGGACATGGCCGGCCTGCGGACCGGACGGATGCCGCGTTTCGTCAAGCAGTACGCCGATGTGCACGGCGTGCTCCTCAAGGCCGCCCAGGATTTCGCGGCCGAGGTGGCCGGCGGTTCGTTCCCCGGCCCCGAGCACACCTTCTAACCCCACCCCGATTCGTCTGCGACTTAGGCGGAGATCTCCGCGGAAGGGTCGCAGACGAATCGGCGGTCAGGGCAGAAGCATCAGCGCGAACCACGCCACGAACGCGAGGACGGCGAGCGCGGGCACCCAGCTCGGACGCCGCGTGAACCAGCGCGTCCCGACCACGAACAGCACCAGCCAGAGCAGCGGCATCACCAGGCTGTGCAGCCACGACGGCACCGCGAACGCGCTGTAGCCGTAGAGGAAGACGGCGACCGCGAGTCCCCCGATCCCGATGAACGGCGCCGGTCGTGCGATGTCGCGCTGTGTCATGTCGACCTTTCGTGAGTCCTCGACGACGTCGCGCCGCCGACGAGAATCGTCAACCAGGCAAGGCGATGCGCGGGACTCGGGGGTGCTCCACTATCGCAGCGGGCGAGCAACGGCAACCGCGACACGCGGGACGACTTTGTCGAATTGCCTTGCCCTGCGCCTCGATGTTGCCAAGATCATAGGCGGAGGCGACCGCCGTGGCCGTCCTCTGACAGGGAGGGACCGACAACCCGTCGGTCATCGTGACGAGGAGGCACAGGTGCCTGCAGCTACGAAAACCGCGGCCAAGAAGTCGCCGGCCAAGAAGGCCGCTGCGAAGAAGACCGTGACCAAGAAGACGACCGCGGCCAAGTCCACCGCCACCAAGAAGGCGACGACGCGTGGGCTGACCAGCAAGCCGGCGGCCAAGAAGGCCCCCGCCACCAAGACCACCGCCAAGAAGGCTCCGGCGACCAAGACCACCGCGAAGAAGGCACCCGCCACGAAGGTGGCGGCCAAGAAGGCTCCGGCGAAGAAGGTCACCACCAAGAAGGCGCCCGCCAAGAAGACCACCACCAAGACCGTCGCGAAGAAGTCGCCGGCCAAGAAGGCCGCTACGACGGCCAAGAAGACCGTCACCAAGACGGCCGCGGCCGCCAAGAAGACCGTCAAGAAGGCGACCACCAAGGCCACCACCAAGAACGCCCCCGCCAAGAAGGCACCGGCCAAGAAGGCACCGGCGAAGAAGGCTCCCGCCGCCAAGAAGACCACCGCGAAGAAGGCTCCGGCCAAGCGGACCGCGAAGAAGGCCTGACCCAGCACGACGAGAGGGGCCCCGCCGGTGCAGACCGGTGGGGCCCCTCTCGTGACGCCGGGCTTCGGCCGTCAGCACAGGAGGTTCAGTCCTCCAGGTCGTTGTCGTTCCAGGTGGGGTCGTTGTCCCAGCTCTCGTTGCGCTCCTCGACCTTGTCGAGCGCACGCGAGGCCTCCGCCGAAGTGGCGTAGGGACCGAGACGGTCCTGGTTGCGACAGCCGTCCTCGCCCTCGACCGTGTGGTGCGTGAGGCAGAACCAGTAGGTGCCCTCGCTCATCGACTCCCCTTCCGCTCGGGTCCCGTGCCCGGGACGTCGTACACGGGTGACCGTGCCCTCTGCAGTGGAAACTACACTCGAACCCGTGACTGTCATCGCTCCTGCCACCATCTCCCCGCGCCGCGCCGTGCCCGCGCACATCGCCCGTCCGGAGTACGTCGACCGGCCGGCGCCCACGCCGTACGACGGCCCGGAGGTCAAGGACGCGGAGACGATCGAGCGGATGCGGGTCGCCGGACGTCTCGGCGCCCAGGCGCTGCAGCTGGTCGGCAAGCACGTCGCCCCCGGCATCACCACCGACGAGCTCGACCGGATCGGTCACGAGTTCCTCTGCGACAACGACGCCTACCCGTCGACGCTGGGCTACCGCGGCTTCCCGAAGTCGCTGTGCACGAGCGTCAACGAGGTGATCTGCCACGGCATCCCCGACAGCCGGGTGATCGAGGACGGCGACATCGTCAACATCGACATCACCGCGTTCATCGGCGGCGTGCACGGCGACACCAACGCCACCTTCCTGGCCGGCGACGTCGACGAGGAGAGCCGGCTGCTGGTCGAGCGCACCGAGGAGTCGCTGCGCCGCGCGATCAAGGCGGTGCGGCCGGGCCGTCAGATGAACGTGATCGGTCGCGTCATCGAGTCCTACGCGAAGCGCTTCGACTACGGCGTGGTCCGCGACTTCACCGGCCACGGCATCGGCACCGCGTTCCACTCCGGCCTGATCGTCCCGCACTACGACTCCCCCTACTACGACACCACGATCGAGGCAGGGATGACGTTCACGATCGAGCCGATGCTCACGCTGGGCACCTACGAGTGGGACATGTGGCCCGACGACTGGACCGTGGTCACGAAGGACAAGAAGCGCACCGCGCAGTTCGAGCACACCTTGCTCGTGACCGACGACGGCGCCGAGATCCTCACCCTGCCCTGACGTGCGCTACCGCACCGCGACCGCCGCGGACCGCGACGCCCTGGTCGACCTGTGGCAGGCCGCCGGGCTGCTGTTCCACGTCGAGGACGTCACCCACGAGCTCACCTCGGTACTGGCCCGCGACCCCGAGCTGGTGATCCTCGCCGAGGACGGAAGCGGCCTGGTCGGCTCCGTCTTCGGGGCGTACGACGGCCGGCGGGCGTGGCTCAACCGGCTCGCCACCCGGCCCGACCGACGTGGGGAGGGCGTGGGGCGCGAGCTGGTGTCCCGGCTCGAGGATGCGTTGCGAGCCAAGGGCTGCCTCAAGCTCAACCTGCTGGTGCGCAACGACAACGCCGAGGCGATGGCGTTCTACCGCGGCCTCGGCTACGCGTCCAACGACGTGACGTTCCTCGGCAAGCGGCTGCGCTGAACGGTCAGCGCAGGTCGTCGTAGGACCCGGAGCCCGACTCGGCCAGCCGCCGCTCGACGCGCAGCACACCGGCCTCGTGCTCGGCGTCGCCGGACATCACCGCGGCCAGCCGCAGGTGCGGAAGCGCGTCGGCGTACTTCGACTGACGCTCCAGCACCCGTCCCAGCGCGAAGCGGGCCCAGACGTCGGTCGGGCACTCCTCCACGAGCACGGTGAGCTCGGCCTCGGCACGGTGCAGCTGGGCGGTCTGGAAGTAGGCCCAGGCACGCAGCGTGCGCAGGCTCACCGACTCGGGCTCCGCCTCGATGGCGGGGTCGAGCAGCCGCAGCGCCTCCTGCGGGGACCGCTCCTCGAGCAGCCGCCAGGCCCGGTGGTAGGCGTCCGCAGGGTGGTGGGCCCGGACAGGCGGCATGACCTCGTGCGTCGACATTCGTACTCCTCCCGTCCCCTCCAACGGTGCCACACGAATGCGCATTCCTCGGCGCATCTGCGACAGAACGCGGCCCTCTCCGCCCGGCCCTTCGGCCCTTGCGGGGCCAGCGACACCACGCTCGCCCAGCGGTCCGTCCGGGCCGTCGGCGCCAGCAGTACGGCGTCCTGAGGCGGGTCACGCGCCGGAAAGGTCCGGACGGGCTACTCCCCGACCGGCGCCCCACGCCGTACCGTCGCAGGGCAGGAGGGGCGATGAGCAGACCCACCATCGTGACCGTCGACGACGACCCGCAGGTGTCGGCTGCCATCACGCGCGACCTGCGGCACCGCTACGGCGCGGAGTTCCGCGTCGTCCGCGCCACCTCCGGGGCGGAGGCGCTCGAGGCGCTGGTCGGGCTCGCCCTGCGCGACCAGCCGGTGGCCATGGTCGCGACCGACCAGCGGATGCCGCAGATGACCGGCATCGAGATGCTGGCCGCGGCGCGGGCGCACACGCCGGGCGCGAAGTACCTCCTGCTGACCGCCTACGCCGACACCGACGTCGCGATCCGCGCGATCAACGACATCGGCCTCGACCACTACCTGCTCAAGCCCTGGGACCCGCCCGAGGAGCGGCTCTACCCCGTCGTCGACGACCTGCTCGACGACTGGCGCCGCGAGCACCCCGACCACACCTCCGACGTCCGCGTCGTCGGCCACCGCTGGTCCGAGCGCAGCCACGAGGTGAAGCGGTTCCTGGCCCGCAACCACGTGCCCTACACCTGGCTCGACGTGGAGCAGGACGCGGAGGGACGGCGGCTGCTCGACCTGGCCGGCGGCGACGGCGCGGACCTCCCGCTGGTGCTGGTGCCGGACGGTGAACCGCTGCGCTCCCCCGCCACGGTGGACCTGGCGCACGCCCTCGGCCTGCGCACGCGCGCCGAACAACGGCTCTACGACCTGTGCATCGTCGGCGGCGGCCCGGCCGGCCTGGCCGCCGCCGTCTACGCCGCGTCCGAGGGCCTGAGCACAGTGGTCGTGGAGCGCGAGGCGCCGGGCGGCCAGGCCGGGCAGAGCGCCTCGATCGAGAACTACCTCGGCTTCCCCAAGGGGCTCACCGGCTCCGAGCTCACCCAGCGTGCGCTCGCCCAGGTGACCCGGTTCGGCGCGGAGATGGTGCTCGCCCACGACGTGGTCGGCTTCGAGCCCCGCGGCCCGGTGCGGGCGGTGCTGCTCGACGGCGGGGCGGCGATCGAGGCCCGCGCCGTCCTGGTCGCGACCGGGGTCTCCTACCGCCGCCTCGACGCCGTCGGCCTCGACGACCTGACCGGTCGCGGCGTCTACTACGGCACCGACGCCAGCGAGGCGGCGCTGTGCCGGGACGACGAGGTCTACGTCGTGGGCGCGGCCAACTCCGCGGGGCAGGCCGCGCTCAACCTGGCCCGGTTCGCCAAGCGCGTGGTGCTGGTGGTCCGCGGCGACCGGCTCGCCGACAGCATGTCGAGCTATCTGGTCGAACGGATCGAGGAGAGCCCCACCATCGAGGTGCGGCCGCGCAGCGAGGTGGTGGCGGTCCGCGGCGACGGGCACCTCGAGGCGGTCACGCTGCGCGACCGCGACGACGGCGGCACCGAGGAGGTCGCGTCGAGCTGGCTGTTCGTGTTCATCGGCGCCTCGCCGCGCACCGAGTGGCTGGGGCCGTCGGTGGCCCGCGACGTCCGCGGCTTCGTGGTCACCGGGCCGGACCTGGCGGCGCACGACCATGCGCCCCCGTGGGGACTTGCCCGGACGCCGTACGCCCTGGAGACGAGCGTGCCCGGGGTGTTCGCCGCCGGTGACGTGCGGCTGGACTCGATGAAGCGGGTCGCCTCGGCCGTCGGCGAGGGCGCGATGGCGGTGCACCTGGTGCACCGCTACCTGAGGACCGTCTGATGCGGGTCGAGGACCTGCGGCCGCTGCCGCTGTTCGACGGCCTGACCGACGAGCAGCTGGCCGCGCTGCTCGCCGACGGCGCCGAGGTCGCGGTCGAGCCCGGGCGCGAGCTGTTCCACGAGGGCGACCCGGCCGACCACTGGTGGGTGCTGGTCGACGGCACGCTCGACCTGCTGCGCCACGTCGGCCGCGAGGACACGGTGGTGGGCCGGATGGACGTGCCCGGCCGCTGGGCCGGCGGTTTCCGGGCCTGGGACGAGCACGGGGTCTACCTGGCCACCGGCCGCGGTGCCGAGCCCGGACGGGTCCTCAGCGTTCCCGCGACCGCGCTCCGCTCATGGACCAACGCGTGGTTCCCGCTCGGGGTGCACCTGCTCGTCGGCGTGTTCGGGACCGCGCGCAGCATCGAGTCCACGGTGCGGCAGCGGGCGTCGCTGGTCACCCTCGGGCGTCTGGCCGCGGGGCTCGCGCACGAGATCAACAACCCGGCCGCCGCCACCACCCGGGCCGTCGAGGCGCTCGACACCGCGTCCCGGGAGCTGCTCGGATCGCTCAGCCGGCTGGCCCACGACGAGATCACCCCGCAGCAGTTCCTGGCCCTCGACGCGCTGCGCCTCGAGCTCGGACCGGGCGGCCCCGAGGACCCGCTCGCCCGCGCCGACGCCGAGGAGGCGCTCGGCACCTGGCTCGACCGGCACGGCGTGGCTGACCCGTGGGACGTGGCCGCCTCCCTCGCCGCGGCGGGGGCCGACCCCGGCTGGTGCGCCCGTGTCGACGAGGCGCTCGGCGGCGCGGGACTCGGCCCGGCACTCACCTGGGTCGCCAGCACGATGGCCGTCGGCGCCCTGGTCGCCGAGGCCCGCGAGTCGACCCGCCGGGTGTCCGAGCTGGTCGCCTCGGTCCGCTCCTACTCGCAGATGGACCGCGCCTCCCGCCAGGCCGTCGACGTCACCGAGGGCATCGAGAGCACCCTGGTGATGCTCGGTCACAAGCTGCGCGGCGGCGTCACCGTGCGCCGGGAGTACGACGCCACGCTCCCCCGTCTCGAGGCCTACCCCGGCGAGCTCAACCAGGTGTGGACCAACCTGGTCGACAACGCCGTCGACGCCATGGACGGCCGGGGCACGCTCACCCTGCGCACCCGCCTCGACGGCGACACCGTGGTCGTCGAGGTCGCCGACACCGGCGAAGGCATGACGCCCGCGGTGGCAGCCCGCGCGTTCGACGCGTTCTTCACCACCAAGGACGTCGGCAAGGGCACCGGGCTCGGCCTGGACATCGCCCGCCGGATCGTCGAGGAGCGGCACGGCGGGGAGATCAGCATCGAGAGCAGCTCCGGTGCGACCACGCTGCGGGTCCGGCTGCCGCTGCTCCCTGCGCGAGGTGGATGAGCTGGCCTGTAGGCCGGGTTCTGTCTCCGCGCGCCTTGCGGCACTCGCGGTCGGCGACCATCCATCTAGGGCTGCCGTTGCCGACAGCCTCGTGCGGTCTACCCGCGAACTCGGGCGGGCCGCCCTCGATCGTCCGCGCACGCAGCTCGCGCTGCGCTTCTTGACCTTGCTCCGGGTGGGGTTTACCGAGCCGCTCCGGTCACCCGGAGCGCTGGTGGTCTCTTACACCACCGTTTCACCCTTACCGCTCCTTGCGGAGAGGCGGTCTGTTCTCTGTGGCACTGTCCCGCGGGTCACCCCGGGTCGGTGTTGCCGACCACCCTGCCCTGTGGAGCCCGGACCTTCCTCGGGGAGGTTTCCCTCCACGCGGTCGCCCGGCCAGCTCATCCGTGAGCAGTGTAGGCGATTCGTCTGCGATCGGCCCGCGTGGAGATCCGCCTAACTCGCAGACGAATCGGGGTGGAAGGCGAAGCGGACGGTACGGCGGGAGGGGTCCGCCTCCACCAGCGTCGCCTGCACGTCGGCACCCAGCGGCAGCGGGACCGACGAGGTCACCCGGGCCTCGACCGCGGGCTGCTGGAGCACCAGGTCGCCCTGCACCGGTGTCTGCTCGTCGACCGCGACGACCACGCCTGCGAACGTCTCCCCCACGTGCGGGCGCAGCACCGCGGCCTCGACGAGGCCGACCACGGCGTTCTCGTACTGGTGCGCCCTCCGACCCGACTCCTCGAGCGTCTTGGGGATGGTGTGCAGCCGCTCCAGCACCCACGACGGGACCGGGGTGCCGGCGCACAGGGCCAGGCAGATCTCGCCGGCGTAGCGGTCCCCGAGCCGGCGCAGCGGCGCGGTGACGTGGGCGTACTCCGAGGCCAGCGCTGCGTGCTCGGGCTGGTCGGGGACCTCCCCGTCGAACGCCACGTAGCCGGAGCCGCGCAGCAGCCGCGTGCAGGCGGTCACCATCGCCGCGTGCGTGGGCTTGCGCGGGTCGAGGGAGCGGATGAAGTCGGGGTAGAGCATCTCGGCCGGCCAGTCGATGCCGAGCGCGTGCGCGGTCCGGTGCAAGCGCTGCACGTCGCGACCGTCCGGCGGCGGCAGCGTGCGCAGCAGCCCGACGCGGGCGTAGACCATCAGCGTCGCCGCACCGAAGCCGGTGAGCAGCGAGATCTGCGCGTTCCACTCCTCCACCGGCAGCATCCGCCGGAACTCCAGCGTCCACTCGTCGCCGTCGACGACGATCTCCTGCTCGGGCAGAGGCAGCGAGACGCCGCCGCGCGCGGCCTCGCGGGCCAGCCGCTTCTGGCCGACCTCGCGGAGCAGCCCGATGACCGGGTCGGCGGTGCCGGCGTCCACCTGGGCCTGCACGCCCTGGTAGTCGAGCCGCGCCCGGCTGCGCACCCGGGCGCGCTCGACGTGCACGTCGGTGCCCTCGCCGGCCTCGTCGACGTGGATCGTCCACAGCAGGGCCGGCCGCTCCTGGTCGGGCAGCAGCGACGCCGCACCTTCGGAGAGCACCTTGGGGTGCAGCGGAACCGTGCTGTCGGCGCCGTACAACGTCTCGCCGCGGCGGTGCGCCTCCTCGTCGACGGCGTCACCCGGCGCCACGAACGCGGCCACGTCGGCGATCGCGTAGTGCACGACGTAGCCGTCGCCCTCGCGCTCGATGTGCAGCGCCTGGTCGAGGTCCATCGAGCCCGGCGGGTCGATCGTCACGAACGGGATGTCGGTGCGGTCCAGGTCGGGCAGCCGTGGCTCGTCGGCAGCGGCCGCGGCCGTGCTCTCGACCTCCGGCGGGAACTCGGGGCTGACGCCCATCTCCTGCTGGATCGTGGTCACGCCGGCCCGCAGCGTCTCGCCGTCGGCCTTGCGGACCCGCACCACTCGTCTCGGTCTCGGCACCGCGTCTCACCCCTCACGCCTCGCGTTCGTGGCCAGCATAGGAGGTTGCACGGTGAGGGGCTGTCGAGTCGGTCGTCGTCCGGGTGCGTGCATGAGTGCCGCCGACGAGGGAGGCGGGCCGGAGGCCCGACGACCGAGGAGAAGGTGCTCAGGTGCGTGCCGGGGCGTCGACCGGCCGACTTCGCCCTCTCCGTGCAACCTCTAGGGTTAAGGACGTGCTGATCCTGCTGCCTCCGTCCGAGGGCAAGTCCGCCCCCCGCCGCGGGAAGCCGCTCGACCTGCCGTCGCTGTCGTTCCCGTCGCTGACGTCCGCGCGCGAGGAGGTGCTCGACGCACTCGTCTCCTTGTGCGAGGGCGACCGTGAGAAAGCCGTTGCCACGTTGGGGATCGGGCACACGCTCGCAGCCGAGGTGGACCGCAACGCTGCCCTTCGTACGGCGTCCACGACCCGCGCTGACCGGGTCTACACCGGCGTCCTCTACGAGGCACTGGACCTGCCGGGCCTCGAGGGTGCCGCGAAGCGGCGTGCGACGTCGTGGCTGGCCGTGGCGAGCGGCTTGTTCGGACTGCTGCGGCCCAGCGACCGGGTGCCGGCCTACCGGCTCTCCGGCGACGTCAGCCTGCCGGGCCTGGGGACGGTGTCGACCTACTGGGCACGCCACCTCGACGCCGCCGTACGCGAGGCCGCAGGGCGCGGCCTGGTGATCGACCTGCGCTCCTCGACCTACACACCGTTCTGGCGTCCCACCCCGGACGTCGCGAAGAAGGTGGCGACGATGCGGGTGCTGCACGAGGTGGACGGCACCCGCAAGGTGGTGAGCCACTTCAACAAGGCCACCAAGGGCAGGATCGTGCGTGCCCTGCTCGAGGACGGGACCGCGCCGAGCAGCCCGGCCCGGCTCGCCGATCACCTGCGCGTGCTCGGCTGGACCGTCGAGGTGGGCGCGGCCGGCAAGGCCGGGACCCAGCTCGACGTCGTCGTCAGCGACCTGTGAGTGCGAGCTCCACGGGGCGCGCGTTGAACATCCGCAGCACGGCGTTGCCGTCGGGGAAGAAGGTCAGCACCGTCACCGACGCGGGCGCCAGCTCCATCCGGTAGACCGCCTCCAGCGGTGCCCCGAGCGCGTGCGCCACGAGCACCTTGATCGGCGTGACGTGGCTGACCGCGAGCACCGTGCTCCCCGCATGCCCCTCGAGCAGTCGGCCGAGGCCGGCGAGCACCCGCTGCCGCACCTGGGTGAACGACTCGCCTCCCCCGGCCGGGTGCTCCATCGAGCCCAGCCACTTCTCCAGCTCGTCGGGGTGCTCCTCGCGCACCTCGGCGAACGTCTTGCCCTCCCAGGCGCCGAACTCCATCTCGGCGAGCCCCGGCTCCTCGGCGACCTGCTTGCCGAGCCGCTCGGCCAGGATCTGCGCGGTCTCGAGGGTGCGCCGTACGGGCGAGGACACCAGCACGTCGACGTCCTCGGCCAGCGGCGCCAGCCAGTCGGCGGTGGCCCGGGCCTGCGCCCGGCCCTCGTCGTTGAGCCCCGGGTTGCTGCCCGCGAGACCGCCGGAGAAGCGCTTGTCGACCGTGTGCGCAGTGACCCCGTGCCGGACCAGCACCAGCGTGGTCGGCTGCGCGTCGCCCGCCCAGCCGCGCAGGTAGGGCGCGGCCTTCTGCTCGAGCCCGCGTTGATCGAGCGAGTCCCGCTGATCGAGCGAGTCCCGCTGATCGAGCGAGTCGCGCTGATCGAGCTTGTCGAGATCACTGGTCTCGACGGGCTCGACCGACGAGAGACGCCTGCCGTCCAGCACCTCGTTGAGGATCCGGTCGGCGTAGGTGTTCTGCTCCCGCGGGATCCAGCCGTAGTCCGTGCCCGCCGGTGCCAGCGACCGCGCCTGCTCGACGAGCGGCCGCATCGACGGGTGCTTGACCTTCCAGCGCCCCGACATCTGCTCGACGACGAGCTTGGAGTCCATCCGCACCTGGAGCGCTGCACCGTCGGCGTGCTGACGGTAGAGCTCGAGACCGGCGATCAGGCCGCGGTACTCCGCCACGTTGTTGGTGGCGACGCCGATGGCCTCGGCCCGGTCGGCGATCACCTCGCCGCTGTCGGCGTCGAGCAGCACCGCGCCGTACGCCGCCGGTCCCGGGTTGCCCCGGGACCCGCCGTCGGCCTCGATCCGGACGGTACGGCGGCCCTGCATCAGATGCCGGACTCCGAGGTGCGCACCAGGATCCGGTTGCACTCCTCGCAGCGCAGCACCTCGTCGGAGGGCGCCTTGGCGATCACGCCCATGTCGGCCGCGGTGAGCTCCAGGGAGCAGCCCTCGCAGCGACGGGCCCGCAGCGGCGCCGCGCCGACGCCGCCCTTCTGGTCGCGGATCTTCGTGTAGAGCGCGATCAGGTCGGCAGCGAGACCTGCCGCGATCGGCTCGCGCTGGCGCTCCACGTCGGCGAGCTGGGCCTCGATCTCGGCGGCCCGGGTGCCGCGGCTGGCGGCGAGCGAGGCGGCCTTTGTGTCGAGCTCCTCGGCCCGTGCGGCAAGCTGGTCGAGCTCGGCCTGCGCGGCCTCGAGCTGCTCCATCACCTCCAGCTCGAGGTCCTCGAGCTCGGCGATCCGGCGGTCCAGGGAGACCAGCTCCTGCTGCATGCGGGTCAGGTCCTTGGGGTTGGTGACCTGGCCGGCATCCATCCGCTGCTGGTCGCGGGTCTTGCGGGTGCGGACCTGCTCGACGTCGCGGTCGGAGCGCTTCTGCTCCTTGGTCAGGTCGTCGACCTTGATCCGGGCGTCGCGGACCTGGTCGCCGAGCGCGGTGCGCTCGGCGGTCAGCTCGGCGAGCTGCGCGGTCTCCGGCAGCGTGCGGAGCTGGTGACGGAGCAGGTCGAGCCGGGAGTCGAGCTCCTGGAGGTCGAGCAGGCGGAGCTGGGAGAAGGCGTCGGCTTTCAGCGTTCGCTCCTAAACGTGAGGTGTCCGGTGGGGAGGTCAGCGGTCGACCCGGAACGTCCAGGGGTCGGTGTTCACGGTGCTGACGCGGGTCTCCACCGTATCTCCTCCAGCGGCCACCTCTCCGAGCGCGGCCTGCAGCTTGGCCTCCAGCACCGGAAGCCACGTCCACTCGGCGGCCCAGTGGGCGATGTCGACCAGCGCCGCCCCCCGGTGCTCGAGGAACTCCCCCGCCCGGTGGTGCCGCAGGTCGGAGGTGACGTAGACGTCCGCGTCCAGGCGCAGCACGTCGTCGAGGAAGGAGTCCCCGGCACCGCAGACCACGGCCACCTTCCGGACCGGGCGGTCGGGGTCGCCGGCGACGCGGACCCCGCCGGCGGTCGCGGGGATCGCGGCGGCCACCTGCTCGGCGAAACCTCGGAGCGTGGTCGGGGATGCCAGGTCGCCGACCCGGCCGTGCCCGCGCGCCGGCTGCCCGGACGCCTCGTTGGCCAGCTCCACGACGTCGTAGGCCGGCTCCTCGTAGGGGTGTACGGCGCGCAGGGCCGCCACCACCGCGGTGCGACGCGACCGGGGCAGCACCGCCTCGACGCGGTGCTCGTCGACGACCTCGACCTCGCCGACCCGGCCGATCGCCGGGGTCGCACCGGTGAGCGGGCGGAACCGGCCCTCGCCGTGCCCGGTGAACGTGCACGAGTCGTAGTCGCCGATCGCGCCGGCGCCGGCCTCGGTCAGCGCGCGCCGTACCTGCTCGGCGTGGCTGTGCGGCACGAACGTGACGATCTTGTCCAGGCGGCCGGTGCCGGTGTCCACCGGGTCGATGACCGCGCTGTCCGCCAGCCCGATGGCCTTCGCCAGCGACTCGTTGACCCCGTCGGGGGCACAGTCGGCATTGGTGTGCGCGGTGAACAGGGCGATGCCGTGACGGCCGCCGGCGAGCAGGCGGTGCACGACGGCGCCCTTGGGGGTGGTCGGTGCGACGCTGCTGACCGGCGTGAGCAGGAGGGGGTGGTGCACCACCAGCAGGTCGGCGCCGACGTCGCGCGCCTCCTCGACCACGGCGAGGGTCGGGTCCACGGCGAGCAGCACCCGCCGCACCTCCGCGTCCGGGTCGCCGCACACCAGGCCGACCCGGTCCCAGGGCTCCGCCGTGGCGGGGTCGTACCACCCCTCGAGGAGGTCGATGACGTCGCTCAGCCGCACTGCCATGCGGCGAAGCCTAGAGCGTTCAGCCCCGGGCGGGGGCCGCAGCCACCGAGGGCTGCGACACGGGGGTGCGCAGCGCGGCCGCCACGAGGAGCGCCGAGCCGAGCATGGAGGCGAAGCCCAGCGCGAGCATCGCCGGCACCGTCGTCAGCGACAGCGCCATCACCAGGACCACGGGGGCCAGGGCGGGGTGGGGGAAGAGGGCGGACATCGAGAGCCAATCGGTCGCGGAGCAGGCACCTGGTCAGTGCCCCCACGGGAGCGGCTCGAAACGCGACGCCGGGACCGGCGCGCCCGTCAGCGGCCGGACTGCTCCGCAACCACCTGGGACCGGGCCTGCCCGACGATCTGGCCGGCGAGCAGCACCGAGGCGACCGAGAGGGCGAGCAGCATGGGGTCGAACGTCGTGAGTGCGGCCGCCATCAGGGCGGAGGCGACGACCAGGAGGAGGTGGGAAGCGCGGAGCGTGATCATGCAGAGCCAATCGATCGACGGTGGGGGCCCGACGGAGGGTGCGCCCGCCAGCGGTTCTCCCGGAAAGGTGACCGGGGAGCCGCAGGGTGAAACCTGACACCTCCAGCATGCGGCCGCGGTCGGCTGTTGCCAACGGTCAGATACGCCGCGAGAGCGGACAGGCCGGACGAGTCGGGGTGTGACCTGCACGACATGACCGGCTGGGTACCGGGAGAAATGGGTGGGCGCAGTAGGGATCGAACCTACGACCGCTGGTTTGTAAGACCAGTGCTCTACCGCTGAGCTATACGCCCCGGGCTCCGAGAACGGGGCGGGACCCCGGGAGCGCCGGTCAGCCTACGCGAGCCGGTGCGACCTCACCAACGCCGGACCGATGCCGGCGGGAGACATGCGTACGGCCGCTGGCGTCTCGGGTCACCAGCGGCCGTAGCAAGAACTATTGAACATCCACCGGGGCGGACCGTTCGAGGTTTCCCACAAAACTGTGGAATCTTTTACTTTCCGCGCGACCGCTCAGGCGACGATGCCCTCGAGGACGCTCAGCTGCTCGGCCAGGTCGCGGGCCTCGGGCAGCTTGTTGTGCACGCTCCAGCGCAGCACGCCGTCGAGGTCGACGATGAACGTCGACCGGGTCGAGCAGCCCCGCTCGGCGTCGAAGACGCCGTACGCCTCGGAGACGGCGCCGTGCGGCCAGAAGTCCGAGAGCAGCGGGAACTCGAGCTTCTCCTTCTCGGCGAACGCGCGCAGCGAGAACATCATGTCGCAGGAGACCGCGAGCAGGACGACGTCCTCGGAGTCGAAGCGCGGCAGGTTGTCACGCACCTCGCACAGCTCGCCCGTGCAGACGCCGCTGAAGGCGAACGGGTAGAACATCACGACGACGGCCTTCTCGCCGCGGAACGACGAGAGCCGCACGGGCTGTCCGAACTGGTCCTTGAGCTCGAAGTCGGGGGCCGGCTGGCCGATCTCGAGGGGCATGCGCACGTCCTTCACGGGTGGGTTGACGAATCCACCCGATCCTCTCACTCGTGGTCGACGAGCTCCCGCTTCAGGATCTTGCCGGTGGCGTTGCGGGGCAGCTCGTCGAGGAAGACGATCTCGCGCGGGACCTTGTAGCGGGCCAGGTTGTCCTTCACGTAGGCCTTGAGGTCGTCCTCGCTGACGGCGTCGCTCCCGGTGAGCACCACGAACGCGCGCAGCCGCTTGCCGAAGTCGTCGTCGTCGACGCCGATCGCCGCCGCCTCGACCACCTTGTCGTGGCGGACCAGGCAGTCCTCGACCTCCTTGGGGAAGACGTTCTCGCCGCCGGAGACGATCATCTCGTCGTCGCGGCCCTCCACGAACAGCCGGCCGTCCGCGTCGAAGCGGCCGACGTCGCCGGAGCTCATCAGCCCGTCGAGCATGTCCTTGTGGCCGCCGCCGGTGTAGCCCTCGAAGAGGATCCCGTTGCCGACGAAGATCCGCCCGGCCTCGCCCTGCGGCAGCTCGGTGCCGTCGGCGTCGAAGATCTTCACGACCGTGGCGTACGGCGCCTTGCCGGCGGTCCCGGGGGCCTCGCGCAGGTCGACCGGGGTGGCGATGGTGGCGTAGGCGACCTCGGTGGAGCCGTAGATGTTGAACAGGGTGTCGCCGAACTGGTCCATCCACGTGGTGCCGAGGTCGCCCGGCAGCGCGCTGCCGGACGCGGCGACGACCTTCACGGTGTGGAAGTCGTGCGCGTCGAGGGTCTCCTGCGGCAGCTGGAGGATCCGCTGCAGCATCACCGGGATCACCACCAGCGAGTCGCAGCGCTCGTCGGTGACCGCCTTCAGGCAGTCCTCGGGGTCGAACTTGCGGCGCAGCACCACCGTGCTGCCCAGCAGCATCGACAGCGCCCAGTGCGCCCAGCCCCAGGTGTGGAACAGCGGCGCGGCCACGTGCGTGCGCCAGCCGCTGCGCAGCGGCAGCCGCGAGAGCAGCGCCACGGCGGCGTCGATGCCGGCCTCGCTGCGGGGTGCACCCTTGGGCGTGCCGGTGGTCCCGGACGTGAGGATGATGATCCGGCTGGACTTCTCCGGCGCCCGGTGGTCGGCGTCGTCACCGGCGGCCAGCAGGCCCTCGAGGGTGTCGAGCCCCTGCTTCGCGGCCGCCTCCGGGTCGTCGCACCAGGCGAGCACCCGGTCGGCGTCGGCGGCCTTCTCGAGCAGCCCGGTGAACTCCTCGTCGTGCACGACGACGGCGGGCTTCTCGCGCTCGAGCACGTCCACGAGCTGCGGCCCGGCGAACGCGGTGTTGAGGTAGAGGATGTCGGCGCCGAGCTTGGCCGCGGCCAGGCTGGCGTCGACGAAGCCGCGGTGGTTGCGGCACATGATCGCGATCCCGTCACCGGGACCGACGCCGCGCTCGCGCAGCGCCGAGGCGAGCGCGTTGCTGCGCAGGTGCAGCTCGCCGAACGTCAGGTCGCCGAGCTCGTCGACGAGGCCGACCCGGTCACGGTTGAGCACCGCCTGGGCCTGGAACCCACCAGCCGGCCCGGTCCCCCACTCCAGCAGCACCTTCGCCAGGCGCAGCAGCTTCGAGGGCGGGTAGGGCTTGACGATGCCGGCGCCGGTGAGCACCCGGAGCATGGTCACGGGCTTTCCGGCGAGCGTGACGGCCTGCGAGACGATGGCCAACGGGGACGACCTCCAAGGCGTGGGTCTGGTGTCGTCAGGCTAACGACGTCGCTGACCTGCGGCTACGGCGGAGGTACGGCGACCGGTCGCCTGCACGGCGTCGATCGCTGCGACGGTCCTGGTTGTCGTACGGAGGAAGGCGCGTCAGCGCGGCGTCTTGGGGGCGACCAGGCGGGTCGCGGACCACTCCTTGCTCACCGGCGCGGTCGTGGTGGTCGCCAGGCCTGCGATCGGCGCGGCCTCGGCCACGTCCGCCGGGTCCACGGCACCAGGGCGGCCGACCTTCGGCGTCAGCAGCCAGATCACGCCGCCGGCCACGAGGTCGGTGAGCGAGTCCACGAGAGCGTCGACCAGGTCGCCGTCCTCGTCACGCCACCACAGCAGCACGGAGTCGACCACGTTGCCGTAGTCGCCGTCGACCAGGTCGGCGTCGATCGTGTCCTCGATCTCCATCCGGAGGCTGTCGTCGACGTCCTCGTCCCAGCCGAGTTCCTGGACCACCATCCCGCTCTTGAGTCCCAGCCGGTCTGCCCCGGTCTGGGTGGCAGTGCTGTCCGGGCCACCCGAGGTCGCGCTCACCTGACTCCTCCAAACTTATCCGGCCCGACGGACTGTCCCTCGGCCCTCCCTGTGCCTTGCGCGTAGTCCACCCGATCGGGACTGGCCGCGCAAGGCGTCCCCACGGAGTCAGGCTAGCGGCAGCCCGCACCGTGGTGCGGCGCAACCGGTGCAGTTGGTCATCGCGGGGTGTGCTGTGACCGCCGTCGCGCCCTACTGGGCAGTAAATTCCGTCGGCCCGTCCTGCGTGACACGATGCACGGTGGAACGAGGTCCGAGACGGGCCCTTCCACGTCCTATTTGGAACGTGACAAACCGAGCGCGTGACACCGTCGTCACGCAGGAGCTGAGAGCAGAGGAATCGTGGCAACAGGTTCTGAGCAGTCCGGGCAGCACGTCGGCCGTCCCTCCGTGATCCACGAGGGCCTGCCGACCCAGCTTCCCGACATCGACCCGGACGAGACGCTGGAGTGGCTCGACTCGTTCGACGCGATGGTCGACGACCGGGGACGCGACCGCGCCCGTTACGTCATGCTGCGACTGCTGGAGCGAGCGCGGGAGAAGCAGGTCGGCGTGCCTGCCCTGCGCAGCACCGACTACATCAACACCATCCCGCCGGAGCGTGAGCCCTGGTTCCCCGGCGACGAGGACATCGAGCGCCGGATCCGCGCGTTCATCCGCTGGAACGCCGCCGTGATGGTCTCCTCGGCCAACCGCAAGGGCCTCGAGGTCGGCGGCCACATCGCCACCTACCAGTCGGCCGCCTCGCTCTACGAGGTCGGCTTCAACCACTTCTTCCGCGGCAAGGACCACCCCGGCGGCGGCGACCAGATCTACATCCAGGGACACGGCTCGCCGGGCATCTACGCCCGCGCCTTCCTCGAGGGTCGCCTCACCGAGACCCAGCTCTCCCGCTTCCGCCAGGAGGTGCAGCACGGCGTGGGCAAGGGCCTGCCGTCCTACCCGCACCCCCGGCTGATGCCGGAGTTCTGGGAGTTCCCGACGGTGTCGATGGGCCTGACCGCGCTCAACGCGATCTACCAGGCCCGGTTCAACCGCTACATGCACAACCGCGGTCTCAAGGACACCAGCCAGCAGCACGTGTGGGCGTTCCTCGGTGACGGCGAGATGGGCGAGCCCGAGTCGCTCGGCGCGATCGGCCTGGCCGCCCGTGAGGAGCTCGACAACCTCACCTTCGTCGTGAACTGCAACCTGCAGCAGCTCGACGGCCCGGTGCGCGGCAACGGCAAGATCATCCAGGAGCTCGAGTCGCAGTTCCGCGGCGCCGGCTGGAACGTCATCAAGGTCGTCTGGGGCCGTGAGTGGGACGACCTGCTCGCGCGCGACGTGGACGGCGTGCTGGTCAACCGGATGAACTCCACCCCGGACGGCCAGTTCCAGACCTACTCCACCGAGCAGGGCGGCTACATCCGCGACCACTTCTTCGGGGTCGACCCGCGGCTGCGCACGATGGTCGAGCACATGAGCGACGAGCAGATCGTGAAGCTGCCGCGCGGTGGCCACGACTACCGCAAGGTGTTCGCGGCGTTCGACGCGGCGACCAAGCACACCGGTCAGCCGACGGTGATCCTGGCCAAGACCATCAAGGGCTGGACGATCGACGCCCTCGAGGGCAAGAACGCCACGCACCAGATGAAGAAGCTGACCAAGGACGACCTGAAGAAGTTCCGCGACCGGCTCTACCTGCCGATCCCCGACGCCGCCATCGACGACGCCGAGGTCGCCCCGTTCTTCCACCCGGGCGAGCACGCCCCGGAGATCGAGTACATGCGCGAGCGCCGTCGTGCGCTCGGCGGCTCGCTGCCGCAGCGCGTGAACCGGTCGAAGATGCTCACGCTCCCGGGCGACGAGGTCTACGCCGAGCTCAAGCAGGGCTCGGGCAAGCAGGCGATCGCCACCACGATGGCGCTCGTGCGGCTGCTGCGCGACCTGATGCGCGACAAGGAGATCGGCCAGCGGATCGTGCCGATCGCGCCCGACGAGTTCCGCACCTTCGGCATGGACTCGATGTTCCCGACGGCGAAGATCTACCAGCCGGCCGGGCAGACCTACGAGGCCGTGGACCGCAAGCTTCTCCTTGCCTACAAGGAGTCTGCGCAGGGCCAGCTGCTCCACGAGGGCATCTCCGAGGCGGGCGCGATGGCCTCCGCCACGGCAGCCGGGTCGTCGTACACCACGCACGGCGAGCACATGATCCCGTTCTACATCTTCTACTCGATGTTCGGGTTCCAGCGGACCGGCGACTCGATCTGGGCGATGGCCGACCAGCTCGCCCGCGGCTTCCTGATCGGCGCCACCGCCGGCCGGACCACGCTGACCGGTGAGGGCCTCCAGCACGCCGACGGCCACTCGCCGCTGCTCGCGGCGACCAACCCCGCGGTCGTGCACTACGACCCGGCGATGGCCTACGAGGTCAGCCACATCGTGCAGGACGGCCTCCGCCGGATGTACGGCGCCACCGAGGACCACCCGACCGGCGAGGACGTCATCTTCTACCTGACGGTCTACAACGAGCCGACCGTGCAGCCGAAGGAGCCGGAGAACCTCGACGTCGAGGGCCTGCTCAAGGGCATCTACCACGTCGCCACCCCGCCGGAGGTCGCCGGCAACGGCGGCGCCACCCCGCGCGTGCAGCTGCTCGCCTCGGGCGTCGGCTTCCCGTGGATCACCGAGGCGCAGCGGATGCTCGCCGAGGACTGGGGCGTCGCGGCCGACACCTGGTCGGTCACCTCGTGGAACGAGCTCGCGCGCGACGGCGTCGAGACCGAGCGCTGGAACCTCAACCACCCCTCCGAGCAGCCCCGGGTGCCCTACGTGACCCACAAGCTCAAGGAGGCCGAGGGCCCGGTCGTTGCCGTCAGCGACTACATGCGCGCGGTCCAGAACCAGATCGCCAAGTGGGTCCCCGGCGACTTCCACGCCCTGGGCACCGACGGGTTCGGCTTCGCCGACACCCGCGCGGCCGCCCGCCGCTTCTTCCAGGTCGACGCCCCGTCGGTCGTGGTCGCGGCCCTGCAGGCCCTCGCCGACCGAGGCGAGGTCAAGCAGGAGGTCGTCCAGGAGGCCTTCGACAAGTACCGCATCGACGACCCGACAGCCGTCGCCGGGGTGAAGCAGGAGGGTGGCGACGCCTGAGCGCAGCGGAGGCGTCAGGCGTTGAGAGGTCCGAGAGTGCGAGCGCAGCGAGCACTGTCCGACCTCTCGACGCACCCCCAGCACGACGAGAGCCGCGCACCCCACAGGTGCGCGGCTCTTCGCGCGTCCCCAGCCGCTTCGTTGAGTCGGCGCTCCCGTCACGTTGAGTCGGCACCCCGTCGCGTCGAGTCGGCGCTCCGTCCCGTTGAAGCGGCGCTCCGTCCCGTTGAACCGGCGCTCCGTCGCGTTCAACCGGCGCTCCGTCGCGTTCAACCGGCGCTCCGTCCCCACGTTCGGCACCTTCCAGGCCCCGAGCTGACGTCGAGCGCGAGGAGCTTCTTGATCGCCGTACGGCGAAGGGCGACCCGCGCACCCAAGCGCCGACTCAACACGACCAGGTGCCTACTCGACACGACCAAGCGCCGACTCAACGCGACCAGGTGCCGACTCAACGCGACCACGAGCCGACTCAACGCGACCGGGTGCCGACTCAACGCGACCAGCTGCCGGTTCAACGGGAGTGGGGCGGGTCGCTCGCCCGGACGGGCATGAAGACCTCGAGCACGCCGAGGGCGAGCGTCAGTACCAGGATCCCGACGAACACCTGGTGCACGCCGGCGCTCAGCGAGGCCGGGGTGGGGCGCTCCCCCGTGGCGGCGTTGACCATCGCGCCGAAGACCGCGACCCCGACGGCCGAGCCCATCGAGCGGGCGAACATGTTGGTGCCGGTCGCGACGCCGCGCTGGTCCCACGCGACGCTCGACTGCGCCACCACCAGGGCGGGCGCGGCGACCCAGCCCATCCCGAAGCCGACCATCAGGCAGCCCACGGCGACCCAGACGAGCGACGTGGTGCCGACCAGCACCAGGACCAGCGCCCCGGCCACCGCGCTGGCCACGCCGAGCAGGCCGGTGCGCCGGAACCCGATCGTCAGGTAGAGCCGGCCGGACAGCGCTGCGGAGACCGGCCACCCGAGGGTCAGCGCGGCCAGCGCGAAGCCGCTCACCACCGCCGAGGCGCCGAGGGCGACCTGGCCCAGAGCCGGCACGTAGGACGACAGCCCGAGGATCAGGCCACCGACCAGCAGCGAGATCGCGCTGGTGGTGCGCAGCACCCCGCTGCGGAACACCCACAGCGGCAGCACGGGCTCGGCGACCACCCGCTCGACGAGAACGAACGCCACCAGCAGGACCACCGCGCCCGCGAAGACGGCCGGCGTCTGCCACCCGCTCCACGGCCACGCGTGCCCGCTCTCGAGCAGGCCGAGGACGAGGAGCGTGGTCGCGGCGGTGAGCAGGGCGGCGCCCGCGACGTCCACCCGCGACGTACGGCGGGTGACGGACTCGGTGAAGTGCCGCAGCATCCACGCGGCCAGCAGGCAGAGCGGGATGTTGACCCAGAAGATGAACCGCCACGACAGCGCCTGGCTGAACACACCGCCGAGGGTCGGGCCGACCACCGAGGAGAGGCCCCAGACGCTGGCGACGTAGCCCTGCACCTTCGCACGCTCGCGCAGGGAGTAGACGTCGCCGATCAGGGTCATCCCGATCGGCTGGACCGCGCCGGCGCCGAGGCCCTGCAGCACCCGCCCGGCGATGAGCACGGGCATGCTCCAGGCGAGCCCGCACACCACGGAGCCGAGGAGGAACAAGGCGATGCCGTAGTACATCAACGGCTTGCGCCCGAACATGTCGGCGAGCTTGCCGTTGACGGGCACCGTCGCCGCCTGCGCGAGCAGGTAGACCGAGAACAGCCACGGCACCTCGACGAACCCGCCGAGGTCGCGTACGACCGACGGCACCGCGGTGGCCACGATCGTGGCGTCGAGCGCGACGAGCGCCGTCGACAGCATCACCGCGAGCAGGATCGGGCCACGCTCGGAGCGCAGGCCGATGTCGCTGCGTCGTACCTCGTCGGGCGGGGTCGCGGGGTCGGTCTGCTCGAGTCCGGCCATACCGGGATCAAGGCTCAGCGCCCGCGCGTCATTCCCTTATCCCGCAGGTTCGCCCCGCGCGGGGCGAGTGGGTCAGGCGATGTCGCCGATGCTGCGGACGTTGTCGGGGACGGCGACGGGGGTGCTGCGGCCGGCCTTGAGCAGGGCGCGCCAGCGGCCGCGGTGGTAGACGGCGGGCTCGGTGGAGCGGATGAAGTCGTGGACGATCTTCACGAAGCGCTGCGGGTGGTCCTTGTGCGGGAAGTGGCCGGCGTTGGGGATCACCTCGACGGTCGCGGACGGCGCCATGTCGGCGGCGTTGCGGGCGTGCTTGGCCGGGATGACCTGGTCCTCGGCGCCCCAGACCACGCACATCGGCATCGCCTGGGTGAGGTAGGCGCGGTCGGCCATGGTGACGATCTGGCCGCGCCAGTCGACGACGGCGCGGACGACGTGCCGGATCGCCTGGCGGGACGCGCGGTCCTTGAAGCTCTCGATGATGTCGGCGACCTCGTCGAGGTCGCGCGCGGCCGAGATGCCGGAGCCGGCCAGCGCGTGCAGGCCGACCTTGGTGGCCTGGCGCACGACCGGGCGGGTCACCAGCGCCATCAGCGGGTCGAAGCCGGGCAGCGTGATCGCCCGGATCGCCGGGGTCACCTCGGGGCCGAGGCCGCCGGGAGCGACCAGGATCATCCGCTCGGTGCGCTCGGGGAACTGGTAGGCGAACTGCATCGCGACGCCGCCGCCGAAGGAGTGGCCGACCACGGTGACCCGGTCGATGCCGAGCACGGTGAGCAGGTCGCGCATCCCGTTGGCGTAGCCGCCGACGCTGTAGTCCGCGCGGGGCTTGGCGGAGCGGCCGTGCCCGAGCAGGTCGGGGGCGATCACGGTGTAGCGACGCGCAAGGGCGCTGATCACCGGCGCCCAGGTGGTGTGGTCGCAGCCGAGGCCGTGGAGCAGCAGCAGCGCAGGACCGGACCCCACCTTGACGTAGGCACGCTCGTGCCCGTGGAGGGTGAGGTACTGGACCTCGGGGACCTGGGGCATCGTGCTGTGCTCCTCACGGGTGCGTGCTGCAGAACCTTAGCGAGAACAATCGTCTACATCGGCGCGAAACCCCTGTGAACACAGGGAAATCGGCCGCACTCCCCCCGATTGGTGAGAACTCGTTACCCGAACGGGCGAGAACAAACCAGCTGTCCACATGCCGGGCGCCCGCGCGGGTCCCTAGCCTGGGGGCATGAGCACCCCGGACAGCGACGCCGACGCGGCCGAGACAGCCCGTCGCGAGGCCATCGCCCGGCGCCTGCAGAAGGCCTCGGGCAGCCTCACCACGTCCACGCTGACCCGGATGGAGCGGCTGATGCCGTGGTTCCGGGAGATGTCGGCCGAGGACCGGTCCTGGATCGGGCTCATCGTGCAGGCCGGCATCAACGCGTTCGTGACCTGGTACCGCGAGCCCGAGGGCACCTCCCCCGTCACCGCCGAGGTCTTCGGCGCAGCTCCCCGGGCGCTCACCGGAGTTGTGAGCCTCCACCAAACGGTGGAAATGGTGCGGCTGACCATCGAGGTGGTCGAGGAGAACGTCGTCGACGCGGTCGGCGAGGAGCACGCCCACGAGGTGCGGGACGCGATCATCCGCTACGCCCGCGAGGTCGCGTTCGCCACGGCCGAGGTCTACGCCCGGGCCGCGGAGATGCGCGGGGCCTGGGACGCGCGGCTCGAGGCGCTCGTCGTGGACTCGGTGCTGCGTGCCGAGGCCGACGAGACGGTGCGCTCGCGCGCCAGCGCGCTCGGCTGGGAGTCCCGCGGCGACGTCGTGGTGGTGCTCGGCCGGGTCCCCGAGACCACGGCGGGCGGGCGCGAGTCCATCATCGACGAGGTACGGCGTTCCGCGCGCCACGCAGGGCTGGACGCCCTGTGCGCCGTCCAGGGCGACCGGCTGGCCGTCGTGCTCGGCGGCGTCGACAACCCCGACAAGGCAGGCGTCAGCGTGGTGTCGCACTTCGGGGAGGGCCCGGTCGTGGTCGGACCCGTCGTCCCGGACCTGGTCAGCGCCAGCATCTCCGCCCGGGCCGCGGTCGCCGCGCTGCGCGCCGCACCGGGCTGGCCGGGGGCGCCGCGCCCGGTGACCGCCGACGACCTGCTCCCCGAGCGCGCGCTCTCCGGCGACGGGCACGCACGCCGCCAGCTGGTCCAGGACGTCTACCGCCCGCTCGAGGAGGCGGGCTCCTCGACCCTGGACACGCTCGCGGCGTTCCTCGACCACGGCGGCTCGATCGAGGGCACCGCGCGCTCGATGTTCGTGCACCCCAACACGGTCCGCTACCGGCTGCGGCGGGCCGGCGAGCTGACCGGCCTCTCCCCCAACGACCCGCGGCACGCCTACACCTACCGGGTCGCGCTCACCCTCGGCCGGCTCGCGCCGCGCAGCCCCGCCGTACCCCACGATTTGTAAGAACCCTACAAAGTTCGAGGGTAAAACTTCGTGCCCCTGCGAGGCGCGTGCGGACCACCCGTCCCGGCAGAGTGGTGCTCGTGCTCGTCATCGTTGCTCCCGGACAAGGCGCTCAGACGCCCGGATTCCTCGCGCCCTGGCTCGAGAACCCCACCTTCGCCGACCGCCTGACCTGGCTCTCCGCCGTCAGCGGCCTGGACCTGGTGCACTACGGCACGGAGGCGGACGCGGACACGATCCGTGACACCGCCGTGGCGCAGCCGCTCCTGGTCGCCGCCGGCCTGCTGGCGGCGCTCGAGCTGTTCCCGCACCCGGCCGACGCGTTCGGCCGCATCGGGGCCGTCGCCGGCCACAGCGTCGGTGAGCTCACCGCCGCCGCCGGCGCCCGTGCGATCACCGCGGAGCAGGCCATGGTGCTGGTCGCCGAGCGCGGCAAGGCGATGGCCGCCGCCGCTGCGGCGACCCCGACCAGCATGACCGCGGTCCTCGGCGGCGACCGCGAGGAGGTGCTCGCCAAGCTGGCCGAGCACGGCCTCACGCCCGCCAACGACAACGGCCCCGGCCAGATCGTGGCCGCCGGCACCGTCGAGGAGCTGGCGGCGTTCGCCGACGACGCCCCCGCCAAGGCCCGGCTGGTACCGCTCTCGGTGGCCGGCGCGTTCCACACCCGCCACATGGCACCCGCCGTGGACCGGCTGGCGACGCTGGCCCGCTCGGTGTCCACGCACGACTCGCGCACCCCGATCATCAGCAACCGCGACGGCCAGATCGTCCACGACGGCCGCGACGTGCTCAAGCGGATCGTCACCCAGGTCAGCAACCCGGTGCGCTGGGACCTGTGCATGGAGACCATGCTCGACCTCGGCGTCACCGGCATCCTCGAGATGCCGCCGGCCGGCACCCTCACCGGGATCGCCAAGCGGGCGCTCAAGGGCGTCGAGACGTTCGCGCTCAAGACCCCCGACCAGCTCGACGAGGCCCGGCAGTTCATCGACAAGCACGGCTCCCAGTCGGCGCTGGACACCGCGCCGACCTGGCGGATGCTCGTCGCGCCCGCCAAGGGCACCTTCCACCAGGTCGCCGACCTGCACGAGGGCGACCTGCTCGCCCCGGAGACCGCGATCGGCGCGGTGCAGTCCCGCGGTGACAACACCCAGGTCAACGCCCCGCACGGCGGCACGATCGTCGAGTGGCTCGTCGAGGACGGCGACCTCGTCTCGCCCGGCCAGCCGCTGATCCGGCTGCACCCCGAGGGCGTGTCCTGATGCCGACCCTCAACCCGTCCACCGGCGCGCAGCACGCGCGCATCCTCGGCATCGGCAGCTACCGCCCCAGCCGGGTCATCCCCAACGCCGACCTGGTCGAGGCGATCGACTCCAGCGACGAGTGGATCCAGCAGCGCAGCGGGATCAAGCAGCGCCGCTGGGCCGCCGAGCACGAGTCGGTGCAGTCGATGTCGGTGGCCGCGTCCCGGATCGCCATCGAGCGCTCGGGCATCGACCCGGCCCAGGTCGACGGCGTCGTGGTGGCCACCGTGTCGCACATGTTCCAGACCCCGGCCATCGCCACCGCGATCGCCCACGAGCTCGGGCTCGACCGGCCCGCGGCGTTCGACATCTCGGCTGCGTGCGCCGGCTTCTGCCACGGCGTCGCGCTGGCCTCGGACATGGTCCGAGGCGGCAGCGCGAAGTACGTCCTGGTGATCGGCGTCGAGCGGCTCTCCGACCTCACCGACGTCCTCGACCGCGGTACGGCGTTCATCTTCGCCGACGGCGCGGGGGCGGCGGTCGTGGGTCCCGCCGAGGAGGCCGGCATCGGCCCGGTGGTGTGGGGCTCCGACGGCGAGCAGTACGACCTGATCCGGCAGAAGGAGGACTGGCGCGAGGTGCTCAAGAAGGAGCACCCGGTCATGCCGCACCTCGTGATGCAGGGCAACCCGGTGTTCCGCTGGGCGTCCTTCGAGATGGCCAAGGTCGCCCAGGCCACCCTCGACCGCACCGGCATCTCCGTCGACGACCTCGACGTCTTCGTCCCGCACCAGGCCAACATGCGCATCATCGACGCGATGGCGCGGGCGATGAAGCTGCCCGAGCACGTCAAGATCGCGCGCGACATCGCCGACCAGGGCAACACCTCGGCCGCCTCGATCCCGCTCGCCCTCGACCGGATGATCGCCGAGGGCGAGGCGAAGAGCGGCGACACCGCACTGCTGATCGCCTTCGGCGCCGGCCTCGCCTACGCCGCGCAGGTCGTCACGGTGCCCTGAGCCCCGGCACCACCCCCCTGACGTCCGGGTACGCCGTACCCGGTCCACCAACCGCACAGAAACGCACACCAGAAGGAGAGCCAGCTGATGGCCACCACCGAGGAAATCCGCGCCGACCTTGCCGAGATCGTCAACGAGGTCGCCGGCATCTCCGCCGATGACGTCCAGCTCGACAAGTCCTTCGTCGACGACCTCGACGTCGACTCGCTGTCGATGGTCGAGGTCGTGGTCGCGGCCGAGGAGAAGTTCGACGTCAAGATCCCCGACGACGAGGTCAAGAACCTCAAGACCGTCGGCGACGCCGTCGCCTTCATCGAGCGCGCCCAGAACGGCTGACCACCGCCGTACGACGCCGCCCTCCCCGACATCGGTAGGGATCTCGAGCAGCCCGCTGCTCCTTTCTCCCCCGATGTCGGGGAGGAGGCACCCCGCAGCAGCACGCGCAGCAACGCACAACCCCTCGACCGGCCCGGACACCCCGGGCGGTGAGACCAGGAGGAGAACCGACCCATGAGCGCCACCCGCGTCGTCGTCACCGGACTCGGCACGACCTCCCCGCTCGGCGGTGACGTGCCCACGACCTGGGCCGCCATGCTTGCGGGACAGTCCGGCGTCAAGACCCTGCCCTACGACTGGGCGGACACGATCCCGGTGAAGATCGCGGCGATCGCAGCGGTCGAGCCCACCGAGGTCCTCGACCGGGTCAAGGCCCGCCGCCTGGACCGCTCCACCCAGTTCGCCATGGTCGCGGCCATGGAGGCCTGGAAGGACGCCGGCCTCGACGTCTCTCCCCCCGACCCGGAGCGCACCGGTGTCGCGCTGCCCTCGGGCATCGGCGGCGTCCAGACGCTGCTGAGCAACTACGACGTGCTCAAGGAGAAGGGCTTCCGCCGGGTCTCCCCGCTGGCCGTCCCGATGCTGATGCCGAACGCCCCGGCCGCCAACGTCGGCCTCTACGTCAACGCCAAGGGTCCGGTGCAGAGCCCGGTCTCGGCGTGCGCCTCCGGCAACGAGGGTGTCGCGCTCGGCGTCGACCAGATCCGTCTCGGCCGCGCGGACGTGGTCGTGGTCGGCGGCACCGAGGCCGCGATCCACCCGCTGCCGATGGCCGCGTTCGGCCAGATGATGGCGCTGTCGAAGAAGGAGGGCGACCCGACTGCGGTGTCCCGTCCCTGGGACGTCGACCGGGACGGCTTCGTGCTCGGCGAGGGCGCGGCGGTGCTCATCCTCGAGTCCGAGGAGCACGCCCGGGCCCGCGGCGCGAAGATCTACGCCGAGGTCAAGGGCGCCGGGCTCACCGACGACTCCCACGACATCGCCCAGCCGGACCCCGAGGGCCGCGGCGGCGCCCGCGCCATCGCCCGCGCGCTCATCGAGGGCGACTTCTCCGCCTCCGACATCCGGCACATCAACGCGCACGCCACCTCGACCCCGCAGGGCGACATCGCCGAGGGCCTGATGATCCACGCGACGCTCGGCAAGGCCGCCGACGACGTCGTGGTCACCAGCACCAAGTCGATGACCGGTCACCTGCTCGGCGGTGCCGGCGCCCTGGAGTCGCTCGCCACGGTGCTCGCGATCCACCACCGCACCGTGCCGCCGACGATCAACCTCGACAACCAGGACCCGGCCGTCGACCTCGACATCGCCACCAAGCCGCGTGACCTGCCGGCCGGCGACTTCGTCGCCCTGAACAACTCGTTCGGCTTCGGCGGCTCCAACGTCGCCGTCGCCTTCGCCACCGTCTGAGAGGGACCGGATGACCAGCCAGGCAACCGCACCCGCCGCACCCGCGAAGCCCGCCAAGCTTCCCCGCGAGGAGGACCCCCGCAACCCGAACTTCCGACTCGCGGCGCTCTTCGACGAGGGCACGCTCGAGCTGATCACCGAGGACGACGGCAGCGGCATGCTCGCCGGCGTCGGCCGGGTGAACGGCACGCACGCGGTCGCGTTCTGCTCCGACGCCACCGTGATGGGCGGCGCGATGGGTGAGGTCGGCTGCAAGGTCGTCGTGCACGCCTACGAGCGCGCGCTCGCCGACAACGCGCCGGTCATCGGCCTGTGGCACTCGGGCGGTGCCCGGCTCGCCGAGGGCGTGCTGTCGCTGCACGCGGTCGGCGAGATCTTCCACGCGATGACCCAGGCCTCGGGCAAGGTGCCGCAGATCTCGGTGGTGCTCGGCCCGGCCGCCGGCGGCGCGGCCTACGGCCCGGCGTTGACCGACATCGTGATCCTCGGCCCCGAGGGGCGGATCTTCGTGACCGGCCCGGACGTGGTCCGCTCGGTCACCGGCGAGGACGTCGACATGCTCCGCCTCGGTGGCCCGGAGCCGCACGGCCGTCGCTCCGGCGTGGTGCACATCCTCACCGACTCCGAGCAGGAGGCTCTCGACCGCGCCCGCGGCGTGGCCTCGCTGCTCGGCGCCCAGGGCACCCTGGACCTGAAGTCGGTCCACGACGTCGACCTCGCGCAGATGCTGCCGGAGTCGAAGAAGCGTGCCTACGACGTGCACCCGCTGGTCGAGGGCATCCTCGACGAGGGCAGCGTCCAGGAGCTGCACGCCCGCTGGGCCCCCAACATCGTCACCGCGCTGGGCCGTTTCGGCGGCCGCACGGTCGGCGTGATCGCCAACAACCCGCTGCGCCTGGGTGGCTGCCTGGACTCGCTGTCGGCCGAGAAGGCGTCCCGCTTCGTGCGGATGTGTGACGCGTTCGGCGTCCCGCTGGTCGTGGTCGTCGACGTGCCCGGCTACCTGCCGGGCGTGGGCCAGGAGTGGGACGGGGTCGTACGGCGTGGGGCGAAGCTCCTGCACGCCTTCGGCGAGGCCGTGGTGCCCCGGGTGACGCTGGTGACCCGCAAGACCTACGGCGGCGCCTACATCGCGATGAACTCCCGCTCGCTCGGCGCCACCAAGGTGTTCGCCTGGCCGGGCGCCGAGGTCGCGGTCATGGGCGCGGTCGCCGCGGTCCGGATCCTGCACCGCCGCAAGCTGCTCGAGGTCGCCCCCGAGATCCGTGCGCAGGTGGAGAACGAGCTGGCCGCCGAGCACGAGCGGATCGCCGGCGGCGTCGACAAGGCCGTCGAGATCGGCGTGGTCGACGAGGTCGTCGAGCCCGCCGTGACCCGGTCCGCGCTGGCGAAGGCGATCGCCGACGCCGGCCTGGTCACCCGCGGCAACCACGGCAACATCCCGCTCTGAGGCCACCCCCCGAGCTGGCGACGGCCGCGACTCCTGGGAGGGGTCGCGGCCGCCGTCGTGTCAGGCGCGGCGACGCCGTACGGCCTGGGTCAGGAGCACGCTCAGGGCCAGCGCGACCACGATCGCGCCGTAGCCGAGAGCGGTGGTGCGCAGCCCCAGCGAGGAGACCAGCAGCCCGGCCACGACGGCGGGCACGCTGAACGCGAGGTAGTTGACCAGGTAGACGGTGGCCAGCAGCTCGGCCCGCTGCTCGGGCTCGGCCAGCACCGCCAGGGAGCGGAACGCGCCGAGGAAGCCGCCGCCGAAGCCGGTGCCCGCGACCACGGTGCCCACCAGGTAGGCCGGCACCGAGGCGGTGGCCGTGCCCACGACGATCAGCGCGGTGCCCACGGCCAGCGCGGCCGCGCCGACCAGCATCACCCGCCGGGGTGCCGCGTCGCGGCCCGCGACGGCTCCGACGGCGCCGGCCCCGGTGAAGACCGCGACCACGACCGCCTCCACGAGGTGGCTGTGCAGGCCGAGCAGCTGCCCCGCGATCGACGGGCCCAGCGAGAGGTAGAGCGCGCCCATCGACCAGGTCGCGACCAGCAGCGGCAGCACCGCGAGGAACGTGCCGCGGGCCGCCCGCGGGACCGCCAGCCGGGGTCGCAGCGAGGCCCACGCACCGGGGCGTGGCGCGACGGTGTCCGGGAGCCGCAGCGCCGCGACCGCGAGCAGCACCATCACCGCGAGCAGGACCGCGAAGACCACCCACGGCGAGCCCGGGAGCAGCTGGACGAGCACCCCGGAGCCCAGCGCGCCGGCCGCGAGGCCGCCGGTGGACCCGGCGCTGTTGAGCAGCGGCCCCAGCTGGGGCCGGGACGCCGGCGCGAGGTCGACCAGCGCAGCGCTCGCGACCCCGGTCGCGGTGCCGGTCGCGAGTCCCTGGACCACCCTGGCGGCGATCAGGACGGGGACGTCGCCGGCCACCAGGAACAGCACCATCGCCACCGCCTCGAGGGCCAGCGCCGCCACCAGCACCGGTCGTCTGCCGACGAAGTCGGACACGCCCCCGACCGTGACCAGCGCCAGCAGCAGAGCGACCGCATAGCTCGCGAACACCACCGTCAGCGTGGCCGCCGAGAACCCCCACTGCGCCTGGTAGACCACGTAGAGCGGGGACGGCGCCGCAGCGGCGGCCAGGAAGGCGACCAGCACCAGACCGACCAGCGCGAAGCCCGCCGTGGGGCTCCACCGTCGCTGTCGTACGGCGGCCACGGGCGTCGCGGACAGGGTCATCGGGGCTCCTCGATGTCAGTTCCATGATTATCGAACGTTTGTCGAGGTTACGTGACCGGCCACGACTGTTCAACTACAGTGGAACGGTGAGCACGCGCGATCTCTTCCACCCCGACGCCGACGACCTGGTGCTGACCGACGTGCTGTTCGCCTTGTCCGACCCGTCGCGGCTCGCGATCGTGCACGACCTCGCCTCCGGGCCGCTCGACGAGGTGGCGTGTGCCGCGGTCGGCGGCGACCTGCCGAAGTCGACGCGCAGCCACCACCTCAAGACGCTGCGCGAGGCAGGCGTGCTCCGCAACGTGCCGCACGGGCGTCAGCGGCTGCTCACGCTTCGCAGCGACGACCTCGAGCGCCGGTTCCCCGGACTGCTCGCGGCGGTGCTGGGACGCCGTACGGCCTGATTCGTCTGCGACCGCCCCGCCTGGAAGTCCGCCCAACTCGCAGACGAATCGGTCAGAGGTGGCAGGTGTTGACCAGGTCGCCGGAGGCCGGGCGCGGGTAGGTCGCGTCCTTCGGGGGCCGGACCCCGCGCTCGACCCACGCGGTCAGGTCCGTGAACGCCGTCCGCGCACAGGGCAGCAGCGGCCGGAGCCGGTCGGGGTAGGTGTCGTAGAGCCCGTCGACGTGGTTGCCGTCGGCGATGCGGTAGTAGCGGTGCCGGGCGCCGGCGCCGGCGCGGTCCACGAGCCGGTCGTAGATGTCGGAGTCGGTCGCGATCGGCAGCAGCGTGTCGAGCGTGCCGTGCAGGGTGAGCAGCGGCTGGCCGAGGTGGCCGGTCAGCTGCACGGAGCGGACCGCGTCCTTCACCGCCTGTGGCCGGGACGCGTAGCGGTAGTCCGCGTCGCAGCCGGGCACCCCGGTGCCGGCCGGGCAGAACGGCGTGCCCGCCTTGGTGGCGCCGTCGTAGGTCGGGTCGAGCTCCTCGCGGTAGACCCGCTGGGTGAGGTCCCAGTAGTAGGCGTGGTGGTAGGGCCAGAGGAACTCCGAGCCCTTCGCGAACCCGGCGTCGAGCATCGCCTGGTGCGCGGCCGGGTCGCCGGTCGCGGCGTAGGCCGGGTAGGAGCGCAGCGCGGTCGGCAGGTAGGTCAGCAGGTTGGGGCCGGGGGCACGGAACAGCGTGCCCTCCCAGTCCAGGCCGCCGCTGTAGAGCTCGGGGTGGTTCTCCAGCTGCCAGCGGGTCAGGTAGCCGCCGTTGGAGATCCCGAACATGTAGGTGCGCCGCGGCGCGCGGCCGTAGCGCTGCCGCACCACGGTCTTCGCGGCCCGGGTCAGCTGGGTCACCCGACGGTTCCACTCGCGGATCGAGCCGCCCGGCGTGGACCCGTCGTCGTAGAAGCTCGCACCGTTGTTGCCCTTGTCGGTCGAGGCGAACGCGTAGCCGCGGCCGAGCACCCAGTCGCTGATCAGCACGTCGTTGGCGTACTGCCGCCGGGTGCCCGGCGCGCCCGTGACGACGAGCTTGCCGTTCCAGTGCGCGGGCAGCCGCAGCACGAACTGGGAGTCGTGGTTCCAGCCGTTGTTGGTGTTGCTGGTCGAGGTGTCCGGGAAGTAGCCGTCCACCTGGATGCCCGGCACGCCGCTCGGGTTCTTCGTGCCGGTCGCGTTGAGGCCGGCCCAGTCGTCGGGGTTGGTGTGCCCGCTGGCCACGGTGCCGGCGGTGGTGACGTCGGTCAAGCAGGCGGTCACCTGCTTCGCAGCCTGGGGTACGGCGATCCGTTGCTGCCCCGCGCAGGAGGCGCCGGCCGCCGTAGCAGGAAGGGCCCCGGCGCCGGCGACGGTTCCCGCGACCAGCACCGCGACCCCGAGGGCCCTGACGGACGACGACTTCCCGAGCAGCAGCATGTCCCGATCCTGGCGACGCGGCGTGACGGCTGTCGATGTGGCGTCCCCACACAAGGAACCCGCTCAGGGTGTGACGGCGCTCACGGGTGCAGCGTGGCGTCTAGGAACGCGACCGTGCGCCGCATGGACAGCCGCCACGGCTCCGGGTCGAAGCGGTGCTGCGCGCCGTCGTACTCGTAGAGCTGGACAGCACGGCCACCGAGGCCAGGTGCGGGCGTGCCGCGAGCGGGTGCCGGCCGGGCCGGGACGTCGAGCACCCCGGTGATCGTGAGTCGGCCGCTGCGGTAGGTCACGCTGTAGCGGGTGGAGGCGAGCGTTGTGGGCGCCGCAGACGCTGGCGTCGGGGGATCCGAGACGGCACCGGTCACGGGTGCGGCACGGCCTCACCGGCCCGCAGCAGAACCCCGTCCTTCCTCGCGACGGGGCCTGCCGCAGGTGGCTCAGACGACCTGGTGCAGCCAGCGCACCGGGGCACCGTCGCCCGCGTGCCGGAACGTCTCGAGCTCGTCGTCCCAGGGCTTGCCGAGCAGCTTGTCGATCTCCACGTCGAGGGTGGTGTCGCCGAGGGCGGACTTGACCACGGCGGCCTTGAGCCGGTCCTCGGGGATCAAGATGTCGCCGTGGATCCCGGTGACGGCGTGGAAGATACCGAGGTCAGGGGTGTAGGAGTAGCGGCTGCCCTCGGTGCCGATGGACGGCTCCTCGGTCACCTCGAAGCGCAGGTGGTTCCAGCCGCGCAGCGCGGAGGCCACCGAGGCCGCGGTGCCGCCGGCACCGGACCAGGAGAACTCCGCGCGGTAGGTCCCGGCCTGGGCGCCCTGCGGCGTCCACTCCAGGTTCACGGCACCACCGAGCACGCCGCCGACGGCCCACTCGATGTGCGGGCACAGCGCTGACGGCGCTGAGTGGACGTAGAGAACGCCTCTGGTTGCAATGCGTGTGCTCACCCTGTCCTCCTGACAAGATCCGGCGTCGAGGTACGCCTTCCCCAGCGGTCTCGATCAGTGGATCTCCGGGAGTCCCGGGTGTGGTGCGTGATGAAGTTGTGGCCCCAGGTTACCGTTTCCGGGCTTTTCACACACCACTATGGCAACTTTTTCCCCACGCGTCTCAGCGGTCAAGAAATCCGGACAGACTCGGGCATACCGCCGCTGTCGTACGGCGGTCAGGACGCGTCGTGGCTGCGCCCCCGCGGCTTGAGGACGGTGGTGGGCATCGGCGGCGCGAGCAGCCGGTCGCCGGCGAAGCCGCGGACTGCACCGAAGCGCTCGGGGACGTCGTGCACGCCGGCGCCGTTCCAGGCCGCCCGCTGCTCGACGATCTCCTCGTGGCTGCGGCCGATGAAGTTCCACCACATCACGATCTGCTCCTCGAAGGGCGCCCCGCCGAGCAGCATCACGACCGCGTCCTCGGGTGCGTCGTCGAGCGCCTCCAGGGTGAGCTCGCGGCGCCCGTCGCCGAGGTAGCTCATCTCGGTGCGGTCCTGCCGGACGCCGTCGACGGCGACGGCACCGGCGACCACCAGCACGCCGTGCTCGAAGCCCGGCTCGAGCGGCAGGGTGACCCGGGTGCCGCGGTCGAGCGCCACCTCCGCGCCCACCAGCGGCGTGAACGTCGGCGCGGGCGAGGTCTCCCCCGCCAGCGTGCCGGCGAGCACCCGCATCCGCACACCCGGCTCCTCCCAGGTCGGCAGCTCCGGAAGGTGGTGGAACGCCGGCGGCGTGGTCTCCCGGACCTGCTCGGGCAGGCAGACCCACAGCTGGACGCCGTGCAGCAGCGGCGGGGCGTCGGGCGGCGAGACCTCGGCGTGGCAGATGCCGTGGCCGGCGGTCATCACGTTGAGCTGGCCAGGACGCACGAGCTGGTCGGAGCCGAGCGAGTCGGTGTGCCGGCCGAGCCCCTCGAACAGCCAGGTCACGGTCTGCAGCCCGGTGTGCGGGTGCGGCGGCACCCACATCCCCCCGGTCGCCTTGATGTCGTCGGGGCCGTAGTGGTCCAGGAAGCACCAGGCGCCGATCATCCGCCGGTCCTTGTTGGGCACCAGACGTCGTACGTGGGTGGTCCGTCCCAGGAGGACGTCCCGGGCCGGGAGCGGCTCGTGCACGCTGGTGGCGGGGCTCATGCCGCCCATCCTGCCCCTCCCCGCCGACGTGCGCGAAGGTTCGCGTCCCCGAAACGCCACGGTGGCACGAGTGAAACCTGGGACCGCGATGCTGGGGGCGCACCAGGGAGGGAGCACAGCATGACCACCTGCCTCGTCCGCACCCGGCACGCCACGCCCCACGACCTCACGTCCGTCACCGCCTTGCACGAGCGCTGCTCGGCCGAGACGCTGCACCGCCGCTTCCACGCCCCGCTCGGGACGCTGACGCCCCGGCTCGCGCTGGCGCTGATCTCCCCCACCGACGGCTGGAGCCTGCTCGCCGAGCGCGGCCCGGACGTGGTGGCGATGGCCTGCGCCGGGCCGCTGTCCCGCGACGACCTCGAGATCGGGCTCCTCGTCGAGGACGCGTCCCAAGGGCTCGGGATCGGCGCCCGGCTGGTGCGCGAGCTGGCCGCCGAGGCCACCGTGCGCGGCTACCGCCGGGTGCACTGCCTGACCCTGCCGGACAACGACGCCGTGCTCGGCACCGTGGCCAAGGCCGGGCTGCCGTTCGAGGCGGCGCACGTCGACGGGCTGCTCCAGGTGCTGATGCCGCTCGAGCCGCAGACCGCCGGGCTGCCGCGGCCGGCCTGAGCGACTGCGTTCAGTCGGCGGCCCGCACCCGCACGCAGCACACGCCGTCCTCCGGCTCGAGGCACGCGCGGAGGCCGGAGCAGCCAGCGCCGGCGATCACGCCGCCGACGAACGCCTCGTTGAGGCCGCAGACCAGCGCCGTGTGCTCGCGCGCCAGCGCGTCGAACGGGCAGTTCGCGAGCACCAGCGCGTCGTCGCGCTGCCGCGGCTCGAACCCGACGGCCGCCAGCACGGCGGTCACCGCGGCCACGTCGTCCCCGGCTTCCGCACCGGCGCCGGGTGCCGAGGACCCCACGGCGACCCCGCGCTCCCGCGCCTCGGCACGTACGGCGTCCGCCACGTCCTCACCGGCCAGCGCGCGGTCCACCCCGGCGGCCAGGATCGTGCCGACCAGGTCGTAGCGACGCTCGGGCAGCGAGACCGTGACCTCGCTGGCGGAACGGCGGTAGAGCTTGGCCGGCCGGCCGGCTCCGGGGCCACGACGCCCGGAGAGCCGTCGGTACTCCACGTCGAGCAGCCCCTGCTCGACCAGCCGGTCGAGGTGGAACTTCGCCGTGTGCACGGCGACCCCGACCCCGTCGGCCGCCTGCTCGCGGCTGACCGGCTCGTCGGCGGCGGCCACGAACGCGTAGAGCGCGCGGCGGGCCGGCTCGGCCAGCGCGCCGATGCCCGAGACCCGGGTCGCGAAGTCGTCGGCCACGGCGGCTCCTTCTAACGGAAGTGAATATTGACGAAATGAGCGGACGCTCCTAAAGTCAACCGTACTCTCTTTTAGAACCGGAGACCCCCATGACCGTCCAGTCCCTGCCGCACCGGCGCCGGATCCACGCCCCCGACCAGCAGCCCGACCTCGCGGCCGCCGAACAGGCGGCCACCGACCTGCTGGAGGCGCTCGGCCTGGACCTCGGCGGCGACCTCGAGGAGACGCCGCGCCGGATGGCGCACGCGCTGGCCGAGATGGTCACGGTCCCCGCGTTCGAGATGACGACGTTCGCCAACACCGAGGGCTACGACGAGCTGGTGGTCGTCCACGACATCCCGGTGCGCTCGCTGTGCGAGCACCACGTGCTGCCGTTCACCGGTGTCGCGCACGTCGGCTACCTGCCCGGCGAACGGATCCTCGGCCTGTCCAAACTGGCCCGGGTCGTCGACTTCTACGCGCACCGGGCGCAGACTCAGGAGCGGCTGACCATGCAGGTGGCGCGGCGGCTCGAGCAGGAGCTCGGTGCCCGCGGCGTCGGCGTCGTGGTCAGCGCCGAGCACACCTGCATGACCCTGCGGGGCGCCAAGGCCCCCGGGACGCACACGACGACGTCGGCGCTGCTGGGCCGGCTGCGCACCGACCCGTCCACCCGGGCCGAGTTCCTCGCCCTGACCCAGCGCGCCTAGGAGGATCCCATGACCGAGACGATCGTGGTGGTGGGCGGCGGCCTCGCCGCCGCCCACGCCGTGGAGACCGCACGCGAGTCCGGCTTCGCCGGGCGGCTGGTGCTGCTCGGCGACGAGCACCACCTCCCCTACGAGCGCCCTCCGCTGTCCAAGGGCTTCCTCACCGGCGACGACGAGCTCGACAGTGTCTTCGTGCACGACCCGCAGTGGTACGACGACCAGGACGTCGACCTGCGGCTCGGCACCTCTGTCACCGGGGTCGACCCGGCCGCGCACACCGTCACCGCGGGTGGCGAGACGACCCGCTACGACCGGCTGCTGCTCGCCACCGGCGCCGAGCCGCGACGGCTGCCGATGGCCGACGCGAGCGGCGTCCCGGTCAGCTACCTGCGCACCATCGAGGACAGCCGGCTGCTCAAGGACCGGTTCGCCGCGGGTGGCCGTGTGGTGGTCGTCGGGGCCGGCTGGATCGGGCTCGAGGCCGCCTCCGCGGCACGCCGCGCCGGCGCCGAGGTGACCGTGGTCGAGTCGCTCGACCTGCCGCTGCTGCGGGTGCTCGGTCCCGAGGTCGCCGAGGTGTTCGCGTCGTTGCACCGCGAGCACGGCGTGGACCTGCGGCTGGGTGCCTCGATCACCGGGATCTCCCCCGAGGGGTCCGGGGCCGCCGTACACCTGGGGAACGGGGACACCGTGACCGCCGACCTGCTCGTGGTGGGCATCGGGGCCGCACCGCGGACCGGGCTCGCCGAGGCGGCCGGGCTCGCGGTCGACAACGGCGTGCTCGTCGACGAGCGGCTGGTCAGCTCCGACCCGGACGTGCTGGTGGCGGGCGACCTCGCCAACGCGGTGCACCCGCTGCTGGGGCGCCGGCTGCGCGTCGAGCACTGGGACAACGCGATCGAGCAGGGCAAGGTCGCCGGCCGCAACCTGGTCGGGGCCGGGGAGGTCTACGACCGGATGCCCTACTTCTTCTCCGACCAGTACGACCTCGGCATGGAGTACGTCGGCCACGTGACCCCCGACGACGGCGCCGAGGTGGTGCTCCGGGGCGACCTCGGGACGCGCGCGTTCACGGCACTGTGGGTGGCCGGCGACCGGGTGCTGGCCGGCATGCACGCGAACGACTGGGACGCCGCGGACCGCCTGCGCGCCCTGGTCGGCCGGCAGGGCGACCCGGGCCTGCTGCGCGACCGTGACGTCCCCCTGGGGGACCTCGTGGCCAAGGTGACCTGAATCTCAGAGCAACCTGAGCGTTCCTCCACGCGTCACACCTTCCAGACGCCACCATGAGGCGGCGTGTCTGCGGTCAAGGGGACCCGACGCCTTCCTAGGAGCGAAATGCACAAGGTCACGCTGCCCTTCTCGGGCACCTCCGGGCGCGGGCGGCGCCTCCTCGCGGGAGCGGCTGCGGCCGCGCTCGCGCTCGGCATCTCCGCCACCGGCGCAGCGCCGGCCCAGTCCGACACCGACCCGTCCTGCCCGGCGGCCTACCCGGTCACCGCGGACACCGACAACGCCGCCCTCAGGGGGATGGCCGTGCACGGGCTCACCGTGACCTCGGGCGAGTCCCCGGAGACCTTCACGGGCAGGGTCCTCGACACCTACGAGAGCGGCATCGGGCCGGGCGTGCCGATGATCATCATGAAGGTCACCTCGAGCAACATCACCGACCACGGCATCTGGGAGGGCATGAGCGGCTCCCCCGTCTACACCGCAGACGGCCGCCTGCTCGGTGCCGTCGCCTACGGCTTCTCCGCGTCGCCGTCCCCGATCGCCGGCGTGACGCCCGCGAGCTACATGCAGAAGCTGCTCGCCAGCACCCCGGGTACGGCGTCCGCGGCCTCCGCGCCCGCGTCGGTGACCCTCCCCCGCGCGACCATGAACCGCATCGTCGCCTCCGGCGCGATGACCAGCGCCCAGGCGGCCAGCGACAACGACATCAGCGCGCTGCGCACGCCGTTCGGCATCTCCGGCCTCGACTTCGGCAAGCGCCGTCAGCAGCTGGCCGCCCGTCTCGGCCTGTCCAACGTCCGCACCCTCGACGCCGGCGGCACCGCCCCGTCGACCCAGCAGATCCCGGTCGTGGCCGGTGGCAACCTGGCCGCCTCCATCTCCTACGGCGACATCACCGCCGCGGGCGTGGGCACCGCCACCGCCGTCTGCGGCTCCGAGGTGCTCGCCTTCGGCCACCCGATGACGTTCATGGGTGCCTCGACGCTGAGCATGCACGGCGCCGACGCGATCACCATCCAGGACGACCTGGTCAGCCCCAGCTTCAAGATCGCCAACCTGGGCGCCCCGGTCGGCACCATCGACCAGGACCGGCGCGCCGGCCTGCACGGCCTCCTCGGCCCCCGCCCGACCGCCGTCCCGATCACGTCCACCGTCACCGCCAACGGCAGCAGCCGCACCGGGTCCACCTACGTGACGGTCCCGAACGCCGTACCCGACCTGACGTTGGCGCACGTCGCCGGTGACCAGGACATGCAGATCGACCGGATCGGCGCCGGCAGCGGCCGGTTCACCTACACGGTCAACGTGACCCGCGGCAACGGCACGCACCAGACGATCACCCGCAGCGACGTCTACGCCGACCCGTCGGACATCTCCTACGGCGACCTGTGGGACCTCGCGAATCTCGTCTACACGCTGGCCTCGTCCGAGGACGAGAAGGTCACCATCGACTCGGTGACCACGAGCTCGACGCTCGCCGACACCTACCAGCACTACAAGATCGCCAAGGTCCAGATGTGGCGCAAGGGCACCTGGCACACCCTGAGCCAGGACCGGGTGCTGCGGGCGTGGCCGGGCGCGACCATGTACGTCAAGGTCTTCCTCAGCTCCCCGCAGCTCGGCGCCAAGGTCGTCCACGAGCACGTCGTCGTCCCGCGCCGCATCGCCGGCAAGTTCGGCATGCTGAACATCTTCGGCGGCAACACCGGCGCCGGTGACCCGGAGCAGGACGGCAGCGGCATCTTCGTCGACGCCTCCGGCACGGTAATGGGCAGCAGCGGCAGCAGCAGCGAGCCGACGCTCGACGAGCAGCTCAAGGCGCTGGCCACGGCCCCGCACCACGACGAGGTCCGCGTGGACACCACGTGGTTCGACATGAACACCGAGAAGCAGACCAACCACCGCTGGGCGACCAAGTCGATGGGCAAGGTCGTCGACGGCAGCGTCAGCATCGCGATGGTGCCGTTCGGGATGTCCGGCCTCGGCGACGGCGGCTCGATCGCGGGCAAGGCCAGCTACACGATGCCGTGACCGCACGGTCCTGACAGAGGGCACGGTCCCGGCGGCGACGCCGGGGGCGTGCCCTCGTCGCTTTTCCGGCGTCCTCTACCGTCGGGGGCGTGACGCGCGCCGACCCCTTCGACCGGCCGGGGGCAGCAGCCACCAGTGCCACCAGGGCCACCTACGTCGCGTTCGTGGGCTCCGGCTTCGCGTTCGCCAGCTGGGCCTCCCGGATCCCACAGGTCCGCGACCGGCTGCACCTGTCCCCCAGCCAGCTCGGCCTGCTGCTGCTCGCGGTCGCGGTCGGCTCGCTGCTGGCCCTGCCGCTCTCGGGCCCCCTGGTCGCCCGCTACGGGTCGCGGCGGGTGGTCGCGTCGATGGCCGCGCTGCTCGGGCTGGCGCTGGCGGTGGTGTCGCTCGGCTACCTGGCGGGGCTGGTCCCCGTGGTCGTCGGGCTGTTCCTGCTCGGCTTCGCCAACGGCGCCTGGGACGTCGCGATGAACGTGCAGGGCGCGGTGGTGGAGCAGCGGCTGGGCCGCTCGGTGATGCCGCGCTTCCACGCCGGTTTCAGCCTCGGCACGGTCGCCGGCGCCCTGGTCGGCGCCGCGATGGTGGCGCTCGCCGTCCCGGTCACCGTCCACCTGCTCCTGGTCGGCCTGCTGGTCTCGGCCGCCGTCGTGCGCGGCGTGCGCGCCTTCGTCCCCGACACCCACGGTGAGGACGACGAGGACCGGCCGGGGGCTCTGGCCGCGTGGCGCGAGCCGCGGACCCTGCTGGTCGGGGTCTTCGTGCTCGCCTTCGCGTTCGCCGAGGGCACCGGCAACGACTGGGTGGCGGTCGCGATGATCGACGGGTACGGCGCCACCGCGACCCTCGGCACACTGGCGTTCGCGGCGTTCCTGGTGGCGATGACCGCGGGCCGCTGGTTCGGTCCCGGGCTGCTGGACCGGCACGGGCGGGTCACGGTGGTCCGCACCCTGGCCGGCGTCGCCGTGGCCGGCCTGCTCCTGTTCGTGCTCGGCGGCTCCACCCCCCTCGCCATCGTCGGCGCACTGCTGTGGGGTGCGGGCACGTCGCTGGGCTTCCCGGTCGGGATGAGCGCGGCCGCCGACGACCCGCGCCGCGCGGCAGCACGGGTCAGCGTTGTGTCGAGCATCGGCTACTGCGCCTTCCTCGGCGGCCCCCCGATGATCGGATTCGTCGGCGACCGGGTCGGCGTGCTGCACGCGATGACGGCGGTGGCCGCGCTGCTCGCGGTCGCCGCGATGGTGGCCACCGCGACCCGTCGACCGGTGCCCGTCACCTGAGCCCCACGCGTCACCGCGTGAAGGCCGAACAGTTCCGTGTGGCTGCCTGTGAGGCCGAACCGCAGCCACACGGAACTGTTCGACACCCGCCGTGGGACGAGTGGGGCGCGTGGGTCTTGCCGCGGCCTCGGGACGCGTCGTCCGACCTGGTTGAGTTCGAACGGCCGGGTTCCGGGTCCGAGAACCTGCCGTTGGAACTGAAGCACGTCGTCCCGGTCACCTGAGCCCCACGCGTCATCGTCGCCGGCTTTCCACCTGCGCAAAATCGCTCCCGCTGCTCTGGTCAGCGGCCCGGGACCGCCGTACGTTCGGAGGTGGGGCAACCCACCGGGGGCTAGGGGACGGCGATGGACGACGACCGACGATCGGCCGAGGAGCGGCGGACGGCGCGGCGCTGGCTGGCCGCGCACGACGCGCTCGAGGACGCCCGCGCCGCCGACGTCCCGCTCGAGGAGCTGTTCCGGCTGGTGGAGGCCGAGGTCGAGGCCCGCGCCGTGCACCTGGCCCTGGTCCGCGGCGACGTCTGGGCCTGAGCCCGCACCCGCCTGATTGAGACCGGCGTCGACGGGCCACTCTCACACGGGTGGGCTTGCACGCCAACCGGTCTGGGCCAGCGTTGCGCGAACCGGTACGGATTGGTGCAATGCGGGCTTGCCCATCTCGGGGGCCGACGAGTCGGGAGGGACTCATGGCTGAGCATGACCGGGGCGGCCTGGCCGCCTGCACCCACACGCCCGCACGGCCGCGGCAGCACCGGAGGGGTGCGCGCCGATGAGCCAGGACCAGGACGAGCACGTCTTCCTCTACTACCGCTCCCCCGCCCGGATCCGGCAGGAGAGCTTCAGCCACCGGGTCCGCGGCCTCGACGAGTCCGAGGTCCGTGAGTTCCTGGACCTGCTCGCCGACCAGGTCCAGGCCGCCGAGTGGGAGCGCGCACAGCTGCTGGCCGAGCTCGAGGAGCTGCGGCGCAAGCTCGCCCAGCTCGAGGGCGAGGCCGAGCACCAGCAGCCCCGACCTGTCGAGCCCGCCCCGAGTCCGGTCGACGACACGTCACCGCACGTCGCCGCGGTGCTCAACCAGGCGCAGGCGGTCGCCGACCAGCTCGTCGCCGAGGCCGAGCGCCGGGCGGAGCGGATGCTCGCCGCCGCGCGCAACGAGGGCCGCGACGTCGTGCGACGGGCCCGGGAGACCGCCTACGACCAGCTGCGCACGTTGTTCGAGAGTCTCGACGGGGAGTTCGACCGGCTCGGGCGCGCGGTTGCGCCCGACGCTCTCACCGGCCCGCGCTGACGATCAGCCCTCGCCGCCTTCGTCCGGGTCGTCGTACTCGTCGTGGCGCTCCTCGAGGAGCGCCGCGGCGGCCGCGGCCAGCTCGTGGGCCCGCGCCGTCACCACGGCCTCCTCGGAGTGGTCGGGCAGGTCACTCCGCGCCTGACCGACCGCCCAGTCCGGCGGCATCTGGGTCACCGGGTCACGACGCTGCCGGCGTGCCCGTGGCGGTCAGCAGCGGAACGGGCGCGACAGCCCGACCGCCGGTGTCCACGGCGGCGTTCTTCTCACGCTCGAGGAACGCACCGAGCTCGGCGATGGTCGTCATCAGCGGGGCGGGGAAGACCACCGTCGAGTTCTTGTCGACACCGAGCTCGACCAGCGTCTGCAGGTTGCGCAGCTGGAGCGCCAGCGGGTGCTTCATCATGGTGTCGGAGGCATCACCCAGCGCGGCGGCCGCGAGCGACTCACCCTCGGCGTTGATGATCTTGGCGCGCTTCTCCCGCTCCGCCTCGGCCTGCCGGGCCATCGCCCGTTTCCTGCTCTCCGGAAGCTGGATGTCCTTCAGCTCCACGAGCGTGACCTCCACTCCCCACTCGACGGTCGAGACGTCGAGGATCTGGCGGATGTCGCGACCACCGACTTCACCGCGTCGACGATCCGGTAGTAGGCCACGGCCGAGACGTCGACGCTGACGTTGTCGCGGGTGATGATGCCCTGCGACTGGATGGGCATGGTCACGATCCGCAGCGAGATCCGCGGCAGCACGTCCACGAACGGAACGATGAACCGCAGGCCGGGCTGCCTGATCCCCAGCACCCTTCCCAGACGGAACAGCACCCCGATCTCGTACTGCTTGACGATCCGGACACCGGCCAGCGCGGCGACCGCCACGACGACCAGCAGGACGAGGACGACGGCCGACAGTGCGTTCATGACGACACTCCCTTGAGGGCCGGCGTGTCCGGGCGCCTGCCCGACGAAGCCGGTTCAGAAGGATCCGGATGGAGGCTTCGCGATCGGGTTGCTCCCAGCGTACTCCGGGCGAACCGGGTGACTAGTCGCGCTCGGGGCGGACCTCAGCGCGGCATAGGCTCGGGCCGAGAGTGCCTCCCAGTGGACGTGTGCGGGCAGTACGCGCGCACCGTACGCCGCTGAGAGGCCTCTCGACGCCGGCCCTACGCACCTGCGCCGGCGGACCGGGAAAGTGCCCGGTCGAGCATCCCCAGACCGGTCCGGGCGTCGTCCGCGGACGTGGTCAGGGGTGGGACCACGTGGACCCGGTTGAAGTTCGCGAACGGCAGCAGGCCCTCCGCACGGCAGGCCGCCAGCAGCGCCGCCATCTGCGGGCTGCTGCCGCCGTACGGCGCCAACGGCTCGCGCGTGGAGCGGTCGGCGACCAGCTCGAGTGCCCAGAAGACGCCGGTGCCCCGGACCTCGCCGACCCACGGGTGCCGGTCGGCGAGCTCGCGCAGGCCCGGACCGAGCACGTCCTCGCCGAGCGCGGCGGCGTGCTCCACGACCCGGTCCTCCTCCATCACCTCGATGGTGGCGACGGCCGCAGCACAGGCCAGCGGGTGGCCGGAGTAGGTGAGCCCGCCGGGGTAGGGCCGGGTCGCGAACGTGTCGTAGACGGGCTCGCTGATCGCGACGCCGCCGAGCGGCACGTAGCCGGAGTTGACGCCCTTCGCGAAGGTCAGCAGGTCCGGCACCACGTCGTCGTGCTCGACGGCGAACCAGCGGCCCGAGCGGCCGAACCCGGACATCACCTCGTCGGCGATCAGCACGATGCCGTGCCGGTCGCAGATCTCCCGCACCCCGCGCAGGTACCCGGGCGGCGGCACCATGATGCCGGCGGTGCCGGGGATCGGCTCGAGGATGACCGCCGCGACCGTCGTGGGTCCCTCGAGGGCGACGACCTGCTCGAGGTGGGCGAGCGCCCGCTCGCACTCCTCGGCCTCGGTGGTCGCGGAGAAGGCCGAGCGGTAGAGGAACGGTCCGAAGAAGTGCACGACCCCGGCGGCCCCGTGGTCGTTGGGCCAGCGTCGCGGGTCGCCGGTCACGTTGACCGCGAGCTGCGTGCCGCCGTGATAGCTGCGGTAGGTCGAGAGCACCTTGAGCCGGCCGGTGTGCAGGCGGGCCATCCGGATCGCGTGCTCGTTGGCGTCCGCGCCGCCGTTGGTGAAGAAGATCCGGTCCAGCCCGTCGGGGGTGTGCGACGCGATCAGCCGGGCGGCCTCGGAGCGGGCCGCGTTGACCGTCGTGGGCGAGATCGTGCAGAGCGTCGCGGCCTGGTCCTGGATCGCGCGGACCACCCGGGGGTGCTGGTGGCCGAGGTTGGTGAAGACCAGCTGCGAGGTGAAGTCGAGCAGACGGTTGCCGTCGCCGTCCCAGACCCAGGAGCCCTCGGCCCGCGTGACCACCATCGGGTCGAGCGTGGCCTGGGCGGACCAGGAGTGGAAGACGTGCCGGCGGTCGAGCGTGTAGGCGCGGGCCGCGTCGTCGTGGGGAACCGGGCTCATGGTGTGGCCTCCTGCGCACATTGTCCACTCCACGACACCACCGCGGACGCCCGGCCGGAGCCGGGACGCCGCGGTGGCGCCGTACGGGTGGAGCGGTTGCCTTACGGCAGGTAGTACGTCGGGTTCGGCACCTTGACCGCGCGCTCCGAGGAGCCACCGATCAGGTCGCTGAACTGGTCACCGAAGTTGGCGACGATCTTCACCTTGAAGTGCTTCTGGACATAGCTGCGCGTCCCGGACTTGTACTCGACCACCGAGCACTTGGTCGGGTCGCTGTCCTGCGCGCAGTCCAGGTAGGCCGGCGGCTGGGCGCTGGTGAACTTGGTGAAGTAGTACTGCGAGCGGAACAGCGGCTGGTCGGTCTTGGCGTCGTAGTAGTACTTCGCCAGGTTGTCAAGCGTCGCGATGCGCTGGGTGTTGTTGCGACCGGTCAGGCCGATGACCTTGCAGCCGTACTTGGCGGCCGAGCGGACCACGCTGGCCATGTAGGGCACCTGGGGGAAGCGCTCGTCCTGGACCCAGGTGCTCTGGAGGGTCGGGTCGAAGTTGAACTGCATGTCCCCGTCCTCCATGTCGTAGGTCCACAGCGTGGTGTCGTCGGCGTCGAAGACGACGGCGGGACGGTTGCCGGCCGCGGACTCACGCGAGCAGACGTTCTTCAGGCGCGGCGCCCAGGTGTTGGAGAACGCGTGCATCTCGGTGATGTACGGCGACGCGGTCTTGCTCGCGATGTACTTCTTGTCGGCGTTCGGAACCGCACCGTAGTAGGTGCGGATCGTGGACTTCACCGAGTCGATGTTCGGGATGCCCGCACCGCCCTCGGTGGTGCCGCTCGAGCCGTTCGGCGCCATCGTGAACTCCGTGCGCGGGGTCAGGCTGGAGTCGCTGGACGGGGCACCGGTGATGTCGGGGCTGGGCAGGTAGTAGGTCGGGTTCGGCAGCTTCACCGAGTTCATCGAGTAGCCACCCTGCAGGTCGGAGAACTGGTCACCGATGTTGAGCACGATGGTCTGGTGCAGGTCGTCCTGGATGTGCTTGCGGGTGCCCGCCTTGTACTCGACCGTCGTGCACTTGGCCGGGTCGTCGGCCGGGTCGACGCTCGTGTGGCAGTCGAGGTAGGACGGCTTCGTGTCCGGCGTCTCGAACTTCGTGAAGAAGTTGTCGGCGTTGAACAGCGGCGTGCCGTCGTCCAGCTTGTAGCCGACGCTCGTCAGGTTGGCGAGGGTGTCGCTCTCCTGGCTCGCGCCGCGGCCGGTGATGCCGTAGAGGTTGTAGCCCTTGGCCTGCACGGCCTTGGCGAAGGCGACCATGCCCGGGGTGGCGGGGAAGAGCTGGTCGTGCACCCACTGGCCCTGGAGGGCCAGGTTGAAGTTGAACTTCATCGCCCCGTCCTCCATGTCGTAGGTCCACAGCGTGGTGTCGTCCGCGTCGAACACCACGGCCAGGTTGGCCGTCGGCGCCGCCGGCATGTGCGCCAGGATGTTGGCCTCGATGGCGTTCATCTCGGTGATGTACGGCGAGTCCGTCTTGTTCGCGATGCCCGGGTGGGCCGCGTCCGTGGCGCCGTAGTAGGCGCGGATCGTCGACTTCACCGAGTCGATGTTGGGGATGTTCGCGCCGTGGGCGGCAGCTCCCGACGAGCCGTCCGGCTGCATCGTGAAGTGGGAGTGCGGGACCAGCGTGGCGTCGTCGACGACGGCGGTGGCGCTGGCTGCTGCGCTGAACAGGAGAGCGGCCGACGCGGTGGCGACCAGGGCTGCACGGGTACGAGTGACTCGCATGCGGGCTCCGATTTTCTTTTCGAAGGGTTCGGCAAACGGGCACAATCTAGGCCCACGAACCGGGAATCGTAAGGAAAATCACTCGTCCGGCCTCGGGAAACATGTGGAGACCCTGGACACGGCCCGGCCCCCACCTCCCGTCGGGGGATCGGGAGGTGGGGGCCGATGGGCTGGTGCCCGGACCGCTGCACTCGATCCGTGATCAGACTAGGCCGCGCACCGGTGGGCGGGGAACGACCTGTGTCGAACCGTGGGGAAGCCGTTGCCGACCTGTTCCCCCACGCCCGCGCACGCGGGTCACGGGCTGGTCAGGATGACGAGCTGCTGGGTGGCGCGCGTCATCGCGACGTAGCGGTCGACGGCCCCTTCGATGCCGGTGCCGAACGTCTCCGGGTCGACGAGCACGACCAGGTCGAACTCCAGACCCTTGACCAGCTCGGGGGTCAGCGACCGGACCCGCGACGTCGGCGCGAACGTCGGGTCTCCGACGACGCAGGCGACCCCCTCGTCGTGCGCTGCGAGCCAGGACGCGAGGATCGCGTCCCGCTCCGACACCGACCCGTGCACGACCGGGATGCCGCTCTCCCGCACGGACGTCGGCACGTTGGCGTCCGGCAGCGCCGCCCGGATGACCGGCTCCGCCTCGACCATGACCTCCGCGGGCGTGCGGTAGTTGATGGTCAGCGACGCGAGGTCGACCCGGTCGAGCCCGATCCGCGCGAGACGCTCCTGCCAGGACTCGGTGAACCCGTGCCGGGTCTGGGCCCGGTCCCCGACGACCGTGAAGCTGCGCGAGGGGCAGCGCAGCAGCAGCATCTGCCACTCCGCGTCGGTGAGCTCCTGGGCCTCGTCGACGACGACGTGCGCGAACGGACCGGCGAGCAGGTCGGGGTCGGCGGTCTGAAGCGCGGACTCGTCGACGAGGCGGTCCTGCATGTCCTCCACGCGCAGCATCGACATCACGAGCATCTCGGAGTCGTCGGTCGCGATGAGGTGGTCGACCACCTGCGCCATCTGCTCCCGCTCCGCCGCCATCGCCGCCTCAGCCCGGCGCCGGCGGCGTGAGGCGTCCGGGTCGCCGAGGCGCTGCCGCGCGGCGTCGAGCAGCGGCAGGTCGGAGACGGTCCAGGCCCGCGCGTCGGCGCGCTGCAGGCGCCGTACGTCGTCGGGCGCGAGCCAGGGCGCGCACAGGCGCAGGTAGGCCGGCACCTCCCACAGGTCCCCGACCAGGTCGGCCGGCTCGAGCAGCGGCCAGGCCCGGCCGAGCGCGTCGACCAGGTCGGCGTTGCGGCGCAGGGCGTTGCCCAGCTGCTCCGGCGTGGCGTCCTCGTCGTCGTGCTTGTCGACCAGGATCGCGACCAGCGCGTCCCAGACCTGGTCGCGGGCCTCGTTGTGCGGCGTGCCGGGCTCGGGCGCCTCGAACGCCTCCGCCCAGTCGGTGGCGCTGAGCCAGACGTCGCCCCACGGGGTCTCCACGTCCATGCCCTCCGTGGGCGGCTCCTCGTAGAACCGCACGGCCGGCTCGATCGCGGCCACCATCTGCGCGGACGACTTCAGCCGCGCAACGTCCGGGTCCCTCTCGTACGGCGCCTGCGCGCCCTCCGGGACCAGGTCGCGCAGCGTGCAGGTCTGCACCCCTTCCTCGCCGAGACTGGGCAGCACGTCGGCGACGTAGGCCAGGTAGGGCTGGTGCGGCCCCACGAACAGCACGCCGCCGCGCCGGTGCCCCAGGCGCGGGTCGGAGTAGAGCAGGTAGGCCGTCCGGTGCAGCGCCACCACGGTCTTGCCGGTGCCCGGTCCCCCGTCGACGACGAGCGCCCCGCGGGACCCCGCGCGGATGATCGCGTCCTGGTCGGCGGCGATGGTGCCGAGCACGTCGCGCATCCGCGCGGACCTGTGGCCGCCGAGGCTGGCGATGAAGGCGGACTGGTCGTCGAGGGCCGCAGCGTGGCCGCCGAACCCGTCGGCGGTGAACACCTCGTCCCAGTAGTCGCTGATCCGGCCACCGGTCCAGCGGTAGCGGCGCCGGCTCTCCAGCCCCATCGGGTTGGCGTGCGTGGCACCGAAGAACGGCTCGGCGGCCGGCGAGCGCCAGTCGACCAGCAGCCGTTGGCCGGATGCGTCCGTGAGCCCGAGCCGGCCGACGTACACCCGCTCGCCGTCCTCCGCGCCCACCATGTGCCCCAGGCACAGGTCGAGGCCGAACCGGCGCAGGGTGCGCAGCCGGGCGGTCAGCCGGTGCACCTCCTGGTCCCGGTCCAGCGCCTCCTGGCCCGACCCGCCGGGTGACTTGCGGGCGACGTCGAGGCGCTCGGTGAGGTCGGCGACCGAGCGCTCGATGCTCTCCGCGACCGCCGCGAAGTGCTGCTCGTCGTCGGCGACGAGCCTCGGGTCGGCCTTGGCGGCGAGGCGGTCAGGAAGGGCGAACGCGGACATGGACGACAGGGTCAAGGCATCGGCTCCGATCGGGCAGCGGCGGGTGCAGCCCGGTGATTCTGGGGCAGACCCGGGGCCTTGCCGCAAGACCCCCTGTGCGCTATACCTTGGACATGGCGAGGGGTTCTCCCCTCGCCATCGTCATGTCTGTAGGGCGGGTGGGGCTCGAACCCACGACCCAAGGATTATGAGTCCTCTGCTCTAACCGGCTGAGCTACCGCCCCCGGGCGCGCCAGTGAGTCAAGCGCGCTCGGGTGCGGAGCCTACCGGGAGGCCACCGGCCGCGACGGGCGGCACGGGTGAGGTGGAGGGCGACTCTCGTGATCTCTAGGGCCGACGGGTGAACCGGACGCGTCGGGTCGGGGTGATGGTCATCTCGTAGCGAGGGTCGTGGGCCTTCCCGTGGTGCCACGGGCAGAGCGCGATCCCGTCCTTGACAGTGGTCGTGCCGCCGTGGACCCAGGCCTTCGTGGCGTGGTGGGCGTGGCACCAGGTCGCGGGCCGGTCGCAGCCCTCGGTGCGGCAGCGCTTGTCCCGGGTCCGGACCGCCAGTCGCTGCGGCGGGGTGTGCAGCCGGACCTTGCGTCCCTGGTCGAGCACCTCCGAGTCGGAGCCCAGGACCTGCGGCACCACCCCCGCCTGGCAGGCGAGTCGTCGGGCCTCGCCCGCCGAGATCAGCAGCTCGCCGTCCGGACCGACGGCACCGGACGCGGCGCTCACCGGGAGGGTGCCGCCCAGGACCCGGGCGGTGCCACCGCCGCCGAGCAGCTGCTCCAGCGTCATGGTCACGACCACGGTCGCCGACATGCCGCCGGCGTGGGGCAGCCGGCCGACCGGGTAGCGGGCGATGTACTCGCACAGCCCCGTGCCGAGCAGCTCGTCGCGACGCAGCCGGGAACCGTCCTCCGCGATGCGGCCGTCCGGCCCTACCCGGCGAGGTGCGGTGTAGGCCTCCAGCGCCGTGGTCAGCTGCAACGCGGACAGGGCCGGGATCGTGAACCGGCCCGACACGGTGCCGTCGCCGTTGTCCCGCATGCGCAGCCAGGTCTTCTTCCGCGCCTGCTCCTCCTCGGCGGCCAGCAGCTCCCCCAGCCTGCGGTCCGCCTCGTCGGGGTCGAGCACGTGGCGGAGGTACTTGCCGAAACCGGCCAGCTCGTCGGCGTCGTGCGAGGCGGCCATCTCGACCAGCGTGACCTCTGCCCTGACTCGGGTCTCCTCGTCGACGCCGTCGGGCAGCTTGTCGAGCACCTTCACGATCACCCGCGCCTGCTCCGGGTTGACCACCGCGTCCCGCAGGGCGTCACGCACCCGCGGCCACCGCTCGTCGAGCGCCTTGGCCAGCCGCACCTCACCGAACGCGACCTTGCGGGTCGCCTTGGTGGCGTTCGCCAGCCACGCGCCCGTCGAGGGCGACGCGTCGTCCCTGCCCACGTCGTCGGCGTCCCCTGCGGCGAGCAGGTCGGTCGACAGCGCCGCCATCCGGCACCGCACCTGCTCCGCGAGCAGGATCGCCTCGCGCTTCTCGTCAACGCTGAGCCCGTGGGCGGGGGTCTGGGACAACGACCGGAGGTCCGCATCGACGGACGCGAGCAGGCCGAGGACCGGGTGCACCGGTCCTCGCGTCACGTCCGTCGGGCTGCTCATGACACCACGCTAGGGGCGCTCACCCCCGGCCCGGGAGAACGATCTTCGGGGGTGTGGACAGGTCGGGGAATTCCCTGCCTGTGGACGGAACCTGGCTACTCGGACAGCAGCGTGCCGAGCGGACCCAGGTCGATGTTGAGGTCGGCCGTGGTCAGCCCGTAGCGGTCCTTCAGCTCGTCCATGGCCTTCTCGAGGTGCATCAGCCCGAGGCCGAGGCCCTCGACCTGCTCGTCGGTCAGGTCGCCCTCGTCGACGCGGCGCAGTGCCTGCTTCTCCATCAGCTGACGGACCAGCTCGACGACCGTGAGCACGAGCTTGAACAGGTCGCGCTCCACCGACTCGGGGTCGGTCTCCAGGCGTTGCGGCAGCAGCCGCGGCTGCTCAGTCACGCCGCCCGACCCTCCCGTCGACAGCCATGTCCGCGCGTACCGATGCGATGAGCGCGTGCAGCCGGACCTGCACCAGGTCGACCCCGGCCAGCGAGATGACGACGTCCCCGGCGAGTACGACGCCGGTCCCGAGCAGCCGGTCGAGGAGGTCGGCCAACGACGCCGGCGCCGAGGAGGTGCCGGACGGCGAGACGACGGACTCCAGCGACCGGGCGGTCACGACGTCTCCAGCGTCGCGAAGGAGTACGGCGGCCACGGGCCACCCACCTGGAGTCGCAGGTCCGGTTGCTCGGCGGTGAGCCGTTCGATCTCGGTGGTGAACGCGTCGGCGTCGGACTCGGGGACGAGGTAGGCGCCGTTGAGCACCATCGTGCCCTCGTGCCCGGTCAGGCGTGGGTCCTGCGGCTGCAACCGGCGGCTGGCCACCGACCGCGCGGACAACGCCGCGTGCACGTGCTCGCCGGCCGCGAGCGACTGCTCGTGTGCGCTGTGCCGTTGCACGGTCTCGCTCCGCTTGCGTCGCAGGTAGGCCGCGCCGGCCCCCGACTCCCCCGTCGCCGGCGTGTCCGCCGGCGCCGCCGTCTTCTGCTCCACCGGCGCGAACGCCTTCACGCTCCACTCGTGACGTCCCTCGACCCGGTCGAGCGCGGCCTGCAGCCCGTCGTACCACTCGTCGAGGCGGGCCCGGACGCCGTCGTCGTCGAGGCAGATCGTCGCGAGCCGCAGCGGTGCCGTCGGGCCGAGCGCGGCGACCTGCTGGACCACGGCGTCGTGGCCGCGGGCGACCCGCTCGAGCCAGCCGAGGTCCTCGAGGTTGCGACGAAGACCCTCCTCGCCGTAGGACTCCAGGTCGACCTCGCTCACGACCGCCAGCAGTCCGCGGTGCTCGACGGCCGCCAGGGCGCCGCCGTCGAGGCCGGGACCGGCCAGGTCGGACGCCTCGACGCCGCGGGTGATCGCGTAGAGGTAGCGGCCGGTCTCACCCATCGCCGTCGGACCTCCCCGCCTCCAGCGCCTCGAGGCGTTCGCGCAGCTGGCGGTTCTCCTCGGCCAGCCCCTGCTCGCTGGTGGTGAGCATCGGGTCGTTGCGCCACCAGTCGATGCCCATCTCCTGCGCCTTGTCGACCGACACCACCAGCAGCCGGATCTTGATGGTCAGCAGCTCGATGTCGAGCAGGTTCACCCGGATGTCGCCGGCGATGATGATGCCCTTGTCGAGCACCCGCTCGAGGATGTCGGCGAGGTTCGCCGGGGCGGGGCCACCCGCGGTCCTCGTCGGCGCCGAGTAGGGCCGGCTCGCGGGTGCCGACGAGGCTGACTCCGACATCAGGAGTCGCCGCCCGTCCCGCGGGAGTACCTGCGCAAGCGGCGGTAGCCCTCGACGTTGCCCTCCTCGTCGGCCTCGATCTCGTAGATCGCGAGGACGTCGGTGGTGTCCGGGATCCGGCGCACCTCGACGACCTCGACCTCGACCTTCCAGCCGTCCTCGGTCCGCTCCAGACCCGTCACACCCTCGGCCTCGCGGCCGGTGAGCTCCAGGAGCTGCTGGGCCGCCTCCCGGGCGACCGCCATGCCGGACATCTTCTTGCGGGCCGAGGCCCGGGGCGCGGACGTGCGTGCGCCGCTCCCGTTGGACCCGCTGCCGCTGGTGGACGTCTTCTTCGTCGTGCTCGACGACGACGTCTTCTTGGTGGTGGCCATCTGCTACCCCTCCCGGTTCACGGGTCGGCTGCGACCGACCATCAGGCGTTCGACGAGCTCGTCCTCGCGCGCGGTCGCCTCCTCCTCGGAGAGCTCACCGCTCTCCCGGAGGCGGTCGACCTGCTCGAGCTGGCGCCGGATCTTGGCCGGGTCGTAGAACTCCTCCTCGGCCTGCTCCAGCACCTGCTCGGCGACCCACACCGTGCCGCGCACGGGCGCGAGCGGCAGGGTGAGCAACCCGGTGATCAGTCCCACGTGTCATCCCTCCACGAAGTCGTACGGCGCCAGCGGGCCGAACAGCTGGAGACGTGCACGTTCGTGCATGGCCTCGGCCATCGACTCCAGCGCGTCCTCGAACCCCTCGCGACGATCCTCGTCCACCAGGAACGCCACGTCGAGCAGGTGGTCGACACCCGCGCCGTTGCGCACCACGTGGTCGGTCACGTGCGGCAGCACCGCGTCGAGCAGGATCCCGCCGTCGACCTCACGCTTCTGCTCGAGGGCAGCGGCGACCAGCTCGCCGAGACGCACCCGGTCGCCGTACGCCACCTCCTCGGGCAGGTCGCGCGTCTGCTCGCGCAGCCGGGCGATCTCAGTGTCCTCGGCGACGACCTCGGCGAGCACCGCCGCCTCGTTGTAGGACGCCCGCAGGTTGAACTGGGACCGCCCGGTGAGCTGCTCGAGGAGACCGGCGAAGCGGTCGTGGTCGGGCGCGAGGACGTCCTCGACCACCGACGCAGGGTCGGCCAGCACCGACCCGAACTGGACCGGCACCACCGGCCCGGCGCCGGCGAGGGCGTCGAGCACCGCGCTGTGGGCGAGCAGGTCCTTGCGGCGGCCCGGGGGCCGCTCGACCTCGATCACCGTGACCGCAGCCGCCACGTCGCCGTAGCGGACCAGCTCGACCCGGCCCTCGTCGAGGCCGGCCAGGCCGCCGGGAACCTCGAGGTCCCCGGCGACCACGCCGTAGACGTAGCAGCCCTGGTGCGCCGGCAGCGCCCCGTGCTCCGTCGTGGAGTCCTGCGTCATACCTGCGGTCACGACTCCTGCCTGCGTCGCCGGGTCGACGAGGACGACGACGACTTCCTCGCCGACCTGTCGTCGTCGTCACCGCCGGTCAGGGCGCGCTTGGCACCCTTGAGGGCACCGCTGGTCTTCTTCGCGGCACCGCCCTCGGCGAGGTCGCCGACGACCTCGGTGATGTCCTTGCCGCCCTTCTCGTAGAGGTCGAGCCGGTTGGTCGCCTCCGCGAAACGCAGGTAGGTGTCCACCGACGCGATCACGATCCGGGCGTCGATGGTGAGCAGCTCGATGCCGACGAGCGAGACCCGGACGTAGGCGTCGATCACGATGCCCTTGTCGAGGATCACCTCGATGACGTCCTTGAGCCCGCTCGGCTCGGGACGGTCGAGGTAGCCGCCCCCTCGTCTCTGGCTTGCGACAGTCATGTGCGGTCCTTCCGTTGGGTGTGGGGGTCAGCCGGTACGACGACGGCGACGCGGAGCCGGTTCTGGCTCGTCCTCGGGTTCCTCGTCCTCGTACTCGTCCTCGGGTTCTTCGTCCTCCGGCTCCTCGTCCTCGTACTCGTCCTCCGGCTCGTCCTCCGGCTCGTCCTCGTACTCGTCCTCCGGCTCGTCCTCGTACTCGTCCTCCGGCTCGTCCTCGTACTCGTCCTCCGGCTCGTCCTCGTACTCGTCCTCCGGCTCGTCGTCGTACTCGTCCGCCTCGTCGCGACGACGCTGCTCCTCCTCGACCACCTCCTCGTGGCTGCGCTCGAGCTCGCCGTCGTGGATCTCCCCGCGCCAGCCCTCGACCGCGTCGGGGTCGAGGATGACCTGGGTCATCACGTGCCGGCGGAAGTGCTTGAGCTCGAGCCGGGCGCGGCGGCCCTGGGCGCGCCAGAGGTTGCCGGTGCGCTCGAAGAGGCCCTGCGGGTAGTACTCCAGGACCACGAGCACACGCGTCAGGGTCGGGGTGATCTCGTGGAAGGTGATCGCACCGTCGACGTGGCCCTTGTCGCCCGTGGAGCGCCACACGATCTTCTCGTCGGGCACCTGCTCGAGGATGTGTGCGTCCCACCGACGGTGGGACCAGAAGACCTGCGCCTTGAAGCTGGCCTTGGTCTCGTCCTCCTGCTCGATGCCGTCGACCTTCTTCATGAAGCCCGACCAGTCCTGGAACTGGGTCCACTGGTTGTAGACCACGCTCACCGGGAGACCGATGTCGATCTCCTCGACGATGTTGGTCGAGCGGGTGCCCTTCTCGCCCTTGGAGCTGCCCCCGCTGACCGCGTCCTTGACCTTGTCCTTGGCGCCCTTCAGGCCGCCCTTGAGCGCTCCCTTCACCGGGGAGTCGCCCTGCATCGCCGCCTTGGCGCCCTCCTTGGCCGCCCGGCCCTTGATGCCACCGCCGTCAGCGGCCTCGGAGAGCTTGTCGGTCAAGCCGTTGAGCCGGTCCGTCGCGCTCCCGACCGCCTTCTCGCTGAGCGAGGAGAAACCGCTGCGCAGCTCGTCCTTCAGCCGGTCGACCGGGAGCTCGTCGAGGAGCGCCCGGAACGGGCTGGTGCTGGTGTCGTCCGGCATGCCCGGTCACCGCTTCCTGGTCGAGGCGCTGCGCGACGAGGCGCGCTTGGCGGTGCCGGAGGCCGACTTCTTCGCCGTACCCGACCGGCTCGCCGGTGCCCGCTTGGCCGGGCTGGATTTCCGGGTTGCCGACTTCTTCGCGGCGCCGGTCGTCTTCTTCGCGGTGCTCGTCGTCTTCTTCGCTGTGCCGGTCGACTTCCGCGCGGTGCCGGTCTTCCTCGCGGTGCTGGCGGTCTTCTTCGCGGTGCTCGTCGACTTCCGCGCGGTGCCGGTGGACTTCCGGGCGGCGCCTGACGTCTTCTTCGCGGCGGCCTTCTTCGTGGTGCTACGCGAGGACGTCGTACGGCGCCGGGGCCGCTCCTCCGGCTCCTCGTCCGCCGGCTCCTCGTCCGCGTCGTCGTACTCGTCCTCGGGCTCCTCCTGACCGTCGTCCTCGTCGGCCTCGGCCTCGTCGTCGTACTCGTCCTCGAGGTAGTCGTCGTCGTCGGCCTCGCCCGGCACCAGGGCCAGCCGCTCGGACCGGTCGCGGATCATGTCGCTCAGGCCGTCCATCCGGCTCGACGCCGTGGCGACCGCGGCCGAACGCGCAGCCTCGAACAGCTGTCCGCGCACCTGGTCCGACAGCTTGGCCAGCTCCGGGTTGGTCTCCGCCAGCGCGTTGAGCTGCTTGAGCAGCGCGCGCGGGTTCGTCGCGATCTTCTGGCCGGCGAGCATGCTCCCGACCGTGATCGCGAGCCTCAGCTTCTTGCGGCGGCCCAGCAGGTAACCGCTGGCAACGCCAGCGGCGATCTTCATTGCAGCACTCATCAGGGACTCCCTCCCCAGGGTGTAGGTCTCCCTCTCTCCCGGGCCGTACCCCACCCCGTCGCTGCAAAACGAACGCCGTCGATCCGCGGCTTTCCTCTCCCTCCGCTGCCCCCCTGGTCAAGACCGGGTTGTTCGAGACTGAGGGGTCCTGTAACGCCGCTGTCCAGAAACCGGGTCCACCCCTCCCGAAAGTGCACCAAACTCCTTTACTCTGGGCCGATGGACCGGGCCTCACGGGGGACCGGTCGCCGGGGGCGCGCGAGCGTCGTGGCGGCCGCGCTGCTCCTCTCCACGGGATGTGCCGGCGGCGAACCTGCCGCGAGCGGCACCACCTCGCCGAGCACCCAGGTCGCCCCGACCGTGCGGCCCAGCCCGTCGGCCTCGGCCACGACCGGCGCCCCGGAGCCGGGCGACCTGCGCACCCCGGCCACCAGCTCCGGCGCCCTGACCCAGCACTCGTTCCCGCGACCGCGGCGGCTCGGTGCCGGGTGGGCCTACGCGGTCGACCCCGGGAACTCCGAGGAGGGCTACCTCGGCAACGGCACCCCGGCACTCGCGCGCAACCCGCAGGAGATGGTGCAGGCCGCGCTGCCGTTCGGCTGCGCCCGCCGGGTGCACCTGCCGACGCCGGCGCACGCGCTCGAGGTCGACTACCGCTACCGCGGCACCACGGTGATCGCGGTCCGGATGAGCTTCCGCGACAAGCCGCAGGCGACCGGCTTCTACGCCGGCCGGTCGGCGGACCTGATGGACTGCCACGGCCGCAGCGGCGGTTCCGGGATCGGCGTGCTCGTGCGCGACGTGACCAGCATCGGGCGGCACGCCGTGCTGTCGGACCGCACCCCCGACTCCGACCCCTGGACCGAGCTCGCCGTCCTCGACGGCACCGACGTGGTGCTGGTCGCCGCGCAGTCGCGGCCCGGCACTCCCCCACTGACCCTCAGCACGGCCGGCACCCTGGCCGCCGCATTCCAACGCTGACCCGGAAGGACCTTCTCGTGACCCCTCCTCGTCCCCGCCTCCTCGCCGCCGTGCTCGCCGGCCTCGTGCTCATCGGCCTGGGGCTCACCGGGCAGGCCGCGCTGGCCGACGGCAACAGCCCCGTCACCCAGCCCCAGGCCGACGGCACGTCGGCTGCCCCGAGTCCCACCGCGGACCCGAGCAGCAGCGCGAGCCCCGGCAACCAGGCGCCGGTCGCCGGCGCGGACCAGGCGACCGTGCAGGCCGGGAAGTCCGTCCCGGTCAACGCGCTGGCCAACGACAACGACCCCGACCACGGACCCCAGGCGCTGTCGATCACCGGCACCGACGACCCGCGACTGACGATCATCACCGACGACGGGGGCGGCCAGAGCCTCACGTTCAAGGCGGCCGCCGGCGACTCCGGCAACCAGGTCGTCCACTACACGCTCACCGACGGGGCGTCCCCGGTGCAGGGCACGGTGACGGTCTCGGTGACCGCGCTCGCCCGCGCGGTGACGCTGTCGGTGCCGAAGACGATCGTGGCGCTGCGGCACTACACGGTCAGCGGGCGCACGTCGCCGACCGCCCTGGGCCGTCCGACCGTGACGCTGCAACGCAGGTCCGGCGACACCTGGGTCACGGTCGCGGCCACCACGTCGAGCTCAGCTGGCGCGTGGAAGGTGCCGTTCTCGACCAACCGGATCGCGACCTACGTGTTCCGGGCCCGCGCGGTCTGGCCGGACAAGAAGGCCGTCGCCTCGGGGACCAGCAAGCGGGTGGTGCAGGTGCTCGCCGACGCGGTGGTGTCCGGGCCGCTGACCCGCTCGCAGGTGCCGTGGTCCTACCGGTCCGGCTGCCCGGTCGGCCCGAGCGGGCTGCGCAAGGTCACCATCAACCGCGTCGACTACGACCACCACGTCGCGCGCGGCACGCTCGTGCTCCGCGCGTCCGCGACCGGCGCCATGGTGGCGGTCTTCAAGGCCGCCATCCACGACCGGTTCCCGATCAAGTCGATGCACCCGACGGACTACTACTACGACCAGGGACGCCGTACCCCCACCCAGTCCGACGAGGCGGCGATGCGCGCCGGCAACACCGCGGCGTTCAACTGCCGCCCGGTGACCGGCAACCCCTACCGGGTCTCGCAGCACTCCTACGGCAACGCCATCGACATCAACACGATCCAGAACCCCTACGTGACCGGCAGCCGGGTCTACCCCGACACCGGGCGCCCGTACCTCGACCGCTCGCCCTACCGCACGGGGATGATCCTGCGCGGCGGCGTCATCGCCTCGAAGATGGCCTCGCTCGGCTGGCCGTGGGGAGCGCGCTGGTCACACCCGGACTACCAGCACTTCTCCTCCAACGGCGGCTGAGAGGTCAGCAGTAGGCGACGGTGCCGCCGCCGGCGTACTGGCACACGTCGACGACGCTGCCCGCCTTGTTGCGCAGGATCGCCTTGTCGCCGGCGTTGTCCCAGCGCGGCGTGGTGGAGCCCCAGTAGCGCTTGCCCGCCACGTTGGTGCCCTTGCCGGTGTAGAGGGTCACGGTCTGGCCGTGCCGCACGAGCGTGCTCGGGAAGACGTAGTACTGGTTGTCGGTGCTCGGCGCGGAGACCATCTTCCAGCCGGAGATGAAGCGGTCCTTGCTGGTGGTGTTCTTGACGACGATGTACTCGGTGTCGAGGTTGGTGCCGCTCTGGCCGTAGTGGATCTTCACGATCCGGATCGGCGGCGTGGTCGCGTCGGCCGCTCCCCCGGCGACGACGGGTGAGGCCAGGCCGGCGACGGCGAGGGCGATGACGGCGGTACGACGGTTCATGACAGCTCCTGGACGGGGACGGGGTGGAACTGCTCGCGGAGCACCCGGTGCCACGGGTTGCCCGCGAGCCCGGGTCGCAGGACCGCGACACCGAGGCAGTACTTGCTGACCGAGACGGGGCGCACGCCCAGCTCGCGCAGCGCGAGGTCGAGAGTGCCGGCGCCCGCGCCGGACTTGGTCTCCACGAGGATCCGCTCCGCGTCCAGCCGTACGGCGTCCTGACCGTCGCGGCAGGTGACCCCGAGGTCGAACGTCATCCGCGCGTCCTCACCGGTGGACGCGAACGTGACCCGGTGGTTGGTCGTGGTCAGGACCGGCTCGAGGTGGCGGGGCACGGGCAGCCCGTAGGCGTCGGCGACGCACCCGGCCACGAACGTGTGCCCGTCGCGGGTGAGCGTGCCGCGCTGGTGCTCGGGGTGCGGACGCCGGTGCTTCACGGTCTCGCCGCGGGCACCCTTGAGCTTCACCTCGAGCGCGGTCAGCCCGGAGTCGGTGTAGGTGCGCACCCGGACCTTGAACCGGCGGCGCCTGCCCTGCAGGTGCGCCCGGTAGGTGACCAGGTCCGCGGAGTCGAAGTAGGTGGACGCGTAACCGAAGACGCGCAGGCCGTCGATGTCGAGGACCCGCAGGCCGTCGCCGACCCGGCCCAGGAACGGCGCGACCAGGGCTGCGGGCAGGAAGTACTTGCGGTCGGTGCGCTGCTGGAGCGCGAAGCCCGCGTCGAGCTCGGTCAGGCCGATCGGCGTGGTTGCCGCCAGCCAGGGCAGCAGCGTCTCGGCCGCCGCGCCCTCGGGGCCGGCGTGCGCGGGGGCGATCCGCTGCGCGGTCACCCCTGCTCCGCGTCCGCGAGACCCAGGCGGTCGGCAGCACGGCTCTCGAACGGGGTGCCGTAGGGCCGCCCGATGGTGGCGGGCGGCGGGCTGACCACCTGGCCGCGCAGCGAGGGGCGTGCGTAGCGGACGTCGACGACCGTGACGTCACGGACGTAGTCGACCTGGCGCACGATCAGCTTGGTGACCTTGCCGCCGAGCCGGCGCTCGAGGTCGGCCACCAGCGACGCCTCGTTGGCGTGCACCACGTCGAGAGTCACGATCTGGCGCACCGACTTGGGCAGCACCCACGCGTTGTCGAGCAGCGCCATCACAACGACGATCCCGACGTCGAGGGTGAGGATCAGCCACTGGTCGCGGTACTGCACGCCGTTGACCAGGCCGAGCACGAGCGCCACGAAGTAGTAGGCGCTCTCCTCCGGGGCGATCGGGTCCGAGCGCAGCCGGATGATCGAGAGGATCGCGAACAGGCCGAAGCCGAAGGCGACGCCGATCTGCATCTGCTGCACGATCAGCACACCGGTCGCGAAGATCCCCACGTTGACCGCGACGTAGGCCAGCAGCAGGTCCGCGCGCCGGTGCCGCCGGTAGAAGATCGCGTAGGCCACGACCAGGACGGTGGCGAGGTCGACGGCGAGCGCCTCGACCAGGTTCAGGTAACGCAACGGCATGGGCTCTCCGACGGGTGCGACGACAGGGCACGACCCGACGGGTCCTGCCGCTCCGGTAATCGCTTCACATCATCTATCGGTTACGCGCTGTCCACCTTGAGTTCAACTGAGGCGGTCCAGGCCGATTTCCCATCCGGGTTAGGAAAGCCTAACCTCGGTTCACAGGAGTTCTGTCGTCGTACCCGATCGGAGCGGACACCGTGAGCCTGCCCATGACCCTGCTGCTCGGCCTCATCGCCGGCGTCACCATCGTGCTCGGCCTGCCGGTCGGCCGGCTGCGCAAGCCGGCGCCGTCGCTGAAGCTGCTGCTCAACGCGGTCGCCATCGGCGTGCTCCTGTTCCTGGTCTGGGACGTGCTGTCCGCGGCCTGGGAGCCCATCGACGGCGCCCTGGGCTCCGTGCACGAGGGCAAGGGCGGCCTCGGCGAGGCGATCGGCTACGGCGCGCTCGCGACCCTCGGCCTCGCGGTCGGCCTGCTCTCGCTGGTCTGGTACGAGTCCTGGATGGCACGGCAGGTCGCCCGCGCCTCGCGGCCGCAGGGCCCCGGCGCGATGACCGTCGGCGAGACCGCCTCCGCCCGCGGCCTGGCCTCCTGGTCCGCCGCCCGCCGGCTGTCGCTGCTGATCGCGGTCGGCATCGGCCTGCACAACTTCGCCGAGGGCCTCGCGATCGGCCAGTCCGCCGCGTCCGGCGAGATCGGTCTCGCGCTGATGCTGGTGATCGGCTTCGGCCTGCACAACGCCACCGAGGGCTTCGGCGTGGTCGCCCCGCTGGCCGGCGACCTCGACGAGGACGGCAACGAGGTCCGTCCCAGCTGGGGCTTCCTGCTCGGGCTCGGCCTGATCGCCGGCGGCCCGACGTTCCTGGGCACCCTGGTCGGCCACGGCTTCACCAGCGAGCCGGTCAGTGTGGTGTTCCTGACCCTGGCCGCCGGCTCGATCATCTACGTGGTCTGCCAGCTGGTCTCGATCGCGGGCAAGGCCCGCCGCGCCGACCTGCTCGCCTACGGCCTGCTGATCGGCCTGTTCGCCGGCTTCTTCACCGACGCGATCGTCACTGCCGCCGGCGTCTGACGCTCCTCGTCGCCGCCCCGGTTCCCTGTCCAGGGGGCCGGGGCGGTGCCATGCTCGGGACATGACCGACTCACCGTCTCGTTTCACCCCACTGGCCGAGGACTGGCAGCGCGCGCTGTGCGTCGTCGCGCACCCCGACGACATGGAGTTCGGCGCCGCCGCCGCCGTGGCCCGCTGGACCGGCCAGGGCAAGCAGGTCGTCTACTGCATGCTCACCTCCGGCGAGGCCGGCATCGACGGCATGCACCCCGACGAGTGCGGCCCGGTGCGCGAGGCCGAGCAGGTCGAGTCCGCGCGCATCGTCGGGGTCTCCGAGGTGGAGTTCCTGCGGCTGTCCGACGGCGTCCTGGAGTACGGCGTCCCGCTGCGTCGCGCGATCACCGCGGTCGTGCGCAAGCACCGCCCCGAGATCGTGATCACGAACAACTTCCGCGACACCTGGGGCGGCCGCAACCTCAACCAGGCCGACCACATCGCCGCCGGCAAGGCGACCCTGGACGCCGTACGCGATGCCGGGAACCGATGGGTCTTCCGCGAGCAGCTCGAGGCCGACGGGCTCGAGCCGTGGGGCGGGGTGCGCGAGGTGTGGGCGGCCGGGTCCCCGGAGTCCAACGGCGGCGTGGAGATCACCGACACCTTCGACGCAGGAGTCGCGTCGCTGCGCGCGCACCGGGCCTACATCGACGGGCTCGGCTGGAAGGACTTCGACGAGGCCGAGTTCCTCGAGGGGATGTCCCGCTCGGTCGGCCAGCAGATGGGCGTCGCGCACGCGACCGCGTTCGAGGTGCTGCCCATGGGCTGGGGCACCTGAGCGCGCGGGTGACAGGAAGGCAACAAGACCTCCACATTCCACGGGCCCGCCTCAGGTCGGCCGCACCCCTGACGATGCCAGGTCCGGACACACGTGCGTCCGGACGGAGGAAATGACAGATGAGCGATGTTGCCGCGGCGCGCCCGGACGTGCTGGCCAGAAGGGTGCCGGGAATCCCGGACTCCCGCGGAGCGCATCCGCGCACGATCGGATGGTTCGGCACCGCGGCGCTCGCCATGGGTGGCTCCAACCAGAGCCTGTTCCTGATCAGCGGGCTGATGCTCACCCAGGGCACCGGGGCGGTGCCGCTGCTCGTGCTCGGGCTCCTGCTCAGCCTGGCCGCCGCGCCCGGCTGGATCGAGCTCAGCCTGATGTGGCCCAACCGCGTCGGTGGCATCGCCGCCACCTGCGCCGAGGCCTTCCGCCCCTACAGCGCCGTGCTCGCCAACCTGACCGGCGTCTGCTACTGGTGGGGCTGGGTGCCGACATGCGGGCTGACGGCCATCCTGTCCGCGTCCGCCCTGCACCAGTGGTACCTGCCTGGTATCCCCGTCGAGGTGATGGCGGTGGCGATCGTGGTGCTGTTCACCGCGGTCAACCTGGCCGGCATCAAGTGGGTGACCAGGTTGGTGATGCCGATCGCGGTCGGATCGGCGGCCCTCGCGTTCGCCTCCTCGCTGGCGCCGGTGCTCGGCGGCGCCGTCGACTGGCACCAGTCCTTCGACTTCCACCTCACCACCCCGTTCACCGGGGCCTTCGGCCAGCTGACCAGCGCGATGGCGGGGCTCTACCTCATCGGCTTCGCCGCGCCGGCGTTCGAGGCCGCCACCTGCCACGTCGGGGAGACGCTCGACCCGGTCCGCAACGTGCGACGGGCCGTGTGGGTGAGCGCCGCGATGGCCTGCGTCTACTTCGCCGTCGTCCCGGTCGTGTGGCTGGGCGTGATCGGCAAGGACGGCATCGCGGGCGACCTCGCCCTGACCCTCGGCCCGACGCTGGCACCGCTGCTCGGCGGGGCAGCGAAGGCCGGGGCGATCTGGTTCATGGTCCTCAACATGTTCCACGGCACGCTGCAACCGCTCGCCGGCGCCTCGCGCACCCTGTCACAGCTCAGCGAGGACGGCCTGCTGCCACGCTTGTTCGCGCGCCGCTCGCGCACCGACGTCCCGTTCGTCGCGACGGTGCTGACCGCCGGGATGGCGATCCTGTTCCTGCTGGCCGGCGACCCGGTCTGGATGATCGCGGCGGCCAACTTCACCTACCTGATCGGCATCGGACTGCCGAGCGTGGCCGTCTGGCTGCTGCGCCGCAACTCGCCCGCACAGCACCGCCCGTGGCGAGCGCCGCGTGGGACCATCGGCCTCGGCCTGTTCGCCGCGGGCGTCTGGGGCGGCTCCACGGTCCTGGGCTTCCAGCAGTTCGGTCTGCCCACGGTGCTCTTCGCGCTCGCACTGGCCTACTCCGGATCGGTGCTCTACGCGTGGCGCACGATCAGCGACCGTCGGCGCGCGGGACTGAAGGTGCCGCTGCGCTCGATGCACCTCAAGCTGACCGGAGCCATGCTCCTGGTGATGGTCCTCGACGGGGCCGGTTACCTGCTCGCCGTGTCGCAGGTCGAGCGCAGTCCCGACCGGCTCGCGCTGGTCAGTGCGCTCGAGGACATCTTCGTGGCGGTCGCCGTCCTGACCGTCAGCGTCGGGCTGGTGCTGCCGGGCACGATTGCGCACGCGGCGGGCCAGCTCGCCGGAGCGGCCGACCGGCTCGCCACCGGAACTCTCGCCGACCTCACCCGGGCCATGCGCGCCCTCGCCGACGGCCGGCTCGAGGAGGCCCACGCCCGGGTCGACGACACCCCGGTCGTGGTGCACACCCGCGACGAGATCGGGGAGATGGCCGCCAACTTCACCATCATGCAAGGGCAGATCGTGAGTGCCGCCCTCGCACTCGACGAGGCGCGCGAGTGCCTGCGGGAGCACCGGGACCACCTCGAGGAGCTCGTCGACCGGCGCACCAGCGCCCTCGCCGAGGCCAAGGAGGAGATCGAGACGAAGATGACCGAGCTCGAGGCGCGCGACGCCCGGCTGCGTGACGCGATGGCCGAGCTCGCCGCCGTCGAGGAACAGCGCCGCCGGCTGCTGGCGCAGACGATCCGCAGCCGCGAGGACGAGCGCACCTGGCTGGCCGCCGAGCTGCACGACGGCCCCATCCAACGACTCACCGCGGTCGGCTACGGCTTCGAGGAGGCCTGCCTGGTCCTGGACCTGCACGGTCCGGAGAGCAGCAAGCCGCTGCTGACCAGCGTTCGCCAGCAGCTCAAGGAGGAGGTGAGCGGGCTGCGTGGGCTGATGACCCAGCTGCGCCCACCTGCCCTCGACGAGCAGGGGCTCCGGCTGGCGCTGCGCGACCTGACCGACGGCTTCGCCCGCAGATCTTCGATCCCGGTCACCCTGGACATGGGGCTGGACGTGCGCATCGACCGGGACGCCGAGACCGTGCTCTACCGCGTGGTCCAGGAGGCGCTGACCAACGTCTCCAAGCACGCGCAGGCGAGTCGGGTCGAGGTCCTGATCGACATCGTCGACGGCGAGGTCTCACTGTCCGTCCGCGACGACGGGGTCGGCTTCGACCTCGGACAGACGCCGCAGTTCGTCGCCCGTGGCCACTTCGGGCTCGCCGGCATGCGCGAGCGCATCGAGCTCGCGGGGGGTCGCTGCACCATCGAGTCCACCACGGGGCGCGGCACGTCGGTGTCCGCCTGCCTGCCGGTCGAGGAGGTGGCCGCATGACGAGCATGGACCTCACACCCGGGCACGCCACCGTCGACGAGCGCGCTCCCGTCCGCACCCTCGTGGTCGACGACGTCGAGGACGTCCGCGAGGGCCTGGCACGCCTGTTGCGGCACATGCCCGGGATCGAGGTGGTCGGCACGGCCGTCGACGGCGAGGACGCGATCGCCCAGGTCGCCAGGCTGGCACCGACCGTGGTGCTCATGGACATGCGGATGCCCCGCCTCGACGGGCTCGCCGCCACCCGACAGATCACCGCCTCGCACCCGGAGGTGGCGGTCATCGTGCTCTCGGCCTACGGGGACGAGTCCCTCGTCGTGGAGGCACTGCTGTGCGGCGCCCGTGGCTACTTGCTCAAGGGCACCGAGATCGTCGAGCTCGCCGAGGCCGTGACGGCCGCCGCAGCCGGTCAGAGTCGGCTGTCCGGCGCCGTGACCAAGCCGCTACTCGAGCGGCTCGTCGACACGCTCGGCACCGAGCGTGCGCTTCGCCAGCAGGCCCAGGACGCGCAACGGGAGCTCGTCGCGAGCGAGACCGAGGCGCGCGCCCTCGCCTCACGCCTGTCCAGTCTCATCGCCGCGGCCCCGGTGGCCGTGGTGGAGACGGACCTCGACGGGCGGGTCCTGCACTGGAATCCGACGGCGGAACGCATGTACGGATGGACCGAGGCCGAGATGCTCGGTCGCCACGACCCTCATGCGGAGCTCGACCAGGCAGTCCCCGAGTCCGCACCGACCGGGTCCCGGCATCAGTGCAGCAACGGCGAGCTGATCGATGTCGAGGTGGTGGTGGCATCCGTGCCCGGCAGCGACGTGCACGCCCCGAGCCGGATCAGGATCGCGCTGGACGTGACCGAGCGACGCCACCTCGAGACCGCGCTGCACCACCAGGCGTTCCACGACACCCTGACCGGCCTGCCCAACCGGGCGCTCTTCACCGAGCGTCTGCGCCATGCCCTCTCCCGGGCCCGGCACGGGGTGTCGCACGTGGCCGTGCTGCTACTCGACCTCGACGGGTTCAAGACCGTCAACGACAGCCTGGGACACGAGGCCGGGGACCAGGTACTGGTCTCGGTGGCCGAGACCCTGAAGACGCAGCTGCGACCCCAGGACACCGTCGCCCGTCTCGGAGGCGACGAGTTCGCCGTTCTCATCGAGGTTGGCCCCGACCAGGTCGAGGGGGAGGACATCTCCGAACGGATGCTGACCGCCCTGCGGACCCCGCGCCCCATCGACGGCCGTCTGCTCAACATCAGGGCGAGCGTGGGCATCGCCGAGGCCGGGGAAGGGTACGACGGCGACGACACCACGCTGCTGCGCGATGCCGACATCGCGATGTACGTCGCCAAGAGCCAGGGCAAGTCCCGGACGGCTCGCTTCGAGCCGGCGATGCGCGACGCCCTGCTCGAGCGCCTGCGCCTCGAGGAGGAGCTGCGGGCTGCCCTGGACGACGAGATCCTCGAGCTCCACTACCAGCCCATCATCGACTTGACCACCGAACGGCTCCAGTCCGTGGAGGCGCTGGTCCGGTGGCCGCACCCGACGCGAGGCTACATCCCGCCGCTGGCGTTCATCGAGGTCGCCGAGGAGATCGGCCTGATGCCGGCGCTGGGCGAGTGGGTGCTACGCAACGCCTGCGCCCAGCTGGTCGCCTGGACCGAGGACGGCACGGCTCCGGCGCTGAGCGTCAGCGTGAACGTCTCCCCCCTGCAGTTCGTCGGCGGCGGCTTCCCGGAGCTGGTGGCGACAGTCCTGGCCGAGACGGGGCTGCCTCCCGAGCGCCTCGTCCTGGAGATCACCGAGGGGGTGCTCGTCACCACCACCGACGCGCTCGACGCGCTCAAGCAGCTGAAGGCCCTCGGTGTGCGCGTCGCGATCGACGACTTCGGCACCGGGTACAGCTCGCTGAGCTACCTGCGCACGCTCGACGTCGACGTGCTCAAGATCGACAAGACGTTCATCGACCACATCTCGCGCGAACCCGATGCGGCGGCGCTGGTCGAAAGCATCATCGGCATGGCAGCCAGTCTGCGCCTGCACACGGTCGCCGAGGGGGTCACAGACGACGCCCAGCTGGCCGTGCTGCGACGGTCCGGGTGCGAGTCAGGCCAGGGCTACCTCTTCGCACGACCGCTCACCGCGCAGACGGTGACGGCCATGCTGCACGACGACAGCGAGCCCCACGAGGGTGACGGCGTGGAGGACGAGAGGGCGTCCTGAACCGGAGCTGACGGTGAACGGGCCCTGACGTCAGGACCCGTTCACCTGTTCCGCTCCCCCGGTTGGACTCGAACCAACAACCCTCCGGTTAACAGCCGAATGCTCTGCCAATTGAGCTACAGGGGATCGCGCGGGTGAAACCTTAGCAAGGATCGCGCCGAGTGCTAAATCCAACCCCCGCGTTTCTAGGCGAGTCCCAGCTCCTCGGCCGCGGTCTGAAGGCCGGCCTCCGCGAGCCGTCTGACCTGCGGGTCCTCGGGGTCCACGCCGGCGTCGAACTCATAGGCCCAGGTGAGCCCTCCGGTGCCGTCCGGCGAGCGTCGCGCGATCACCGTGAAGCCGCGCCGGCCGCTGACCACGACCCGGCGCTGGAGCACCACCGAGGCGGTCACCCGCTCGCGGACGAACGCCAGCAGGGTGCCCGGGTCGCTCACCGCGAGCTCGTGGACCGGACGCCGGACGCCGTACTCCCCCACCTCGCAGACGCGCAGCCGCTCGGCGTCGCGGTCCCACTCGGCGCGCTCGACCTGCTGCCAGGCGATGGTCTCGACGGTGTCGACGAGCGTGGAGACCAGGTGCAGCGCGGTGCGGCTGCCGAGCAGCCAGGTGCCGTCGGTGCTGCGGGCGTGCGCCAGTACCCGCTCGCCGTGCGGGAGGCGTGCGAGCACGTCGGCGGGCACCGGGGTGCCGCGGCGCAGCAGCCTCACTCGGCGCCGCCGATCGCCTTCTCGCGGAGGGTACGGCGGTGCTGCTCGAGCGCGACCAGCTCGCCGAACATGCGGTTGTAGTCCGTGGCCTGCTCGACCGGGTTGGTGCGCTGCAGCTTGGACTTCAGGTCGGCGATCCGCCGCATCGCGGTGACCTCCTGGAGCCGGAACACGTGCGCGCCGACGTAGGCGTGGTCGGGCTCCTTGGCGGCCCGGATCGGCTCGACCGCGAGCGCCGACAGGGCGGCGACGGCCTGCGGGTCGGTGAGCGCGTCGCGCAGCTTGGACACCCAGACCTCCCCGGCGGGCGCCCCGGCGGGGCCGCCGCACGCGGTGACCGCCTCCCAGATCGCCCGGTAGGTCGGGTGGGTGAAGTCGTCGCCGTCGACGTCGCGGGCGGTGCGGCCGACCGCGACCGGGTGCTGGACGACGAGCTTGAGGGTCTCGCGCTCGAGGGAGAACCGCGGGTCGCGCAGGTCGGGGCGCGGTGGCTCGACGGGCTGCTGGGGCTGCTGCTCCGGCTGCTGGTCGCGCTGCGCCGGGCCGCTGCTCTTCTGCGGCTGGGCGGCGGCGCGCTCGTCGGCGCGACGGGCCCGGCCGGCGGCGCGGCGCACCTCGGCGCGGGCCTCGTCGACCTCGACGCCGACCATCCCCGCGAGCTCGCGGGCGAACTGGTCGACCTTGGACTTGTCGCGGATCGAGCTGACCAGCTTGGCGGCCTCGCGCAGCGCGTCGATCCGGCCGTCGGCGCGGTCCAGGTCGTAGCGGTGCACCACGTTGGTGAGCACGAAGCGGTAGAGCGGGATCCGGCGGGCCACCAGCTCGCGGACCGCGGCGTCGCCCTTCTGGAGCCGCAGGTCGCACGGGTCGAGGCCGTCCGGCTCGATCGCGACGTAGGTCTGGGAGACGAACTGCTGGTCGCCGGCGAACGCGCGCAGCGCCGCCTTCTGCCCGGCGGCGTCGCCGTCGAAGGTGAAGATCACCTCGCCGCGGAACTCCTCGTGGTCGTTGAGCAGCCGGCGCAGCACCCGGGAGTGGTCCTCGCCGAACGCCGTGCCGCAGGTGGCCACCGCGGTGGGGACGCCGGCCAGGTGCGCCGCCATCACGTCGGTGTAGCCCTCGACCACGACCGCCTGCGAGCTGCGCGCGATGTCGCGGCGGGCCAGGTCGATGCCGTAGAGCACGTGGCTCTTCTTGTAGAGCGGCGTCTCGGGGGTGTTGAGGTATTTCGCGTCGATCCGGTCGTCGTCGAACAGCCGGCGCGCGCCGAAGCCGATCACGTCGCCGTTGGTCTCCCGGATCGGCCAGAGCAACCGCCCGCGGAACCGGTCGTAGTGGCCGGACCGGCCCTGCGCGACCAGGCCGCCGGTGACCAGCTCCTCGTCGTTGAAGCCCTTCTGGCGCAGGTGCTTGTAGAGCGCGTCGCCGTCGCGCGGAGCGAACCCGACACCGAACGTCTCCGCGGCGTCCTTGTCGAAGCCCCGCTCGGACAGAAACTGCCGCCCCGCCGCCGCGTCCGGCGTCGCGAGCCGCTCGACGTAGTAGGCCGCCGCCGCCTTGTGGGCCTCGATCATCCGTGGCCGCAGATGGTTCTCCCGGCGCTGCGGACGCGGCCCGTCGCTCTCGGTGTAGCGCAGCTGGACGCCGTACTTGTCGGCGAGGCGCTCCACCGTCTCGGAGAACGTCGTGCCCTCGATCTTCTGCAGGAACGAGATGACGTCGCCGCCCTCGTCGCACCCGAAACAGTTGCCGGTCAGGATGTTGTCGGCGAGGGCGAACGCGTGCCCGTCCTCCACCTCCGCGCAGAAGACTTCCTCGACGCGGTCCGTCTGAGCCACCTGCTCGACCGTCCACCCAGGCGCCACGGGCTCGCCGGGCGCAGACATGGACGCGAGCCGGTCACCCCGGGTGAGGTCCTTGCTGAGCACCTCGTGGGTGCCGTCGACGTCCCGCACGAACCATCGGTGCTCGTCGGTGGCGAACAGCTCCTTGGTCTGGCGGTTGCGCGTGAGCGTGATCTGGAGCAGCGGCTGGACGCCGTACGACGTGAAAGGTGCCTCGACCCAGTCGGCGTGGATGCCCAGCACCTTGTGCGTCCCACCGGCGAGCTCGCGGATCGGGCGCACGCCGTCGAAGGTGAGCACCTCGGTCTCACCCGCCAGGCAGTGGAAATAGCCTCGGGACGGGGTGACGTGGAAGGACGGGGACTTCTCGTCGTGGAAGGGGCACAGGCCCTTCTGGGAGCCGCCGCCGGCGTTGCGGAGGGTGACGTAGGAGGCGACGACCTCGTCGATCCGCGCGCGCTCGCGCACGAGCGCGATGTCTTCCTCCCGGATCAGGCCAGCCACGGCGCCGAGTCTACGGCCCGGCGGGCACGTCCGAGCGCCCCCTCCACAGTGCTACCGGAGCCTCGCGTGCCAGGCGAGCGCGGAGGCGTCGGTGAGGGAGGCGACCTGGTCGACCACGACCCGCAGCCGCTCGGCGTCGGTGGTGGCCGCGGCGTGGTCGGCGCGGAACACCGGCTCGAGCTCGTTGGGGCCGCGCAGCCGCAGCTGGGCGACGAGCTCGGCGAGGATCGCGCGCTGCTTCTCCAGCAGCGCGACGCGGTCGTCGGCGCGGATCACGTAGTGGGCCGCGAAGCCCTTGAGCGCGCCGATCGCGACCTCGGTCTCGCGGGGTACGACGACCTGACCGTCGTAGCGGGTCAGCGGGCCCGGGCCGTGGTCGGCGTGCGTGGCCCGCTCGACGTCCTTGCAGAACGCGCCGATCACGTCGCTGGTCAGGTCCTTCAAGGCCGCGAGCGCACCGCGGCTGCCGTCGTAGGGCAGCGTCGGCCAGGATGCCTGCCGCTGCAGCCGGGCGAGCGCCTCGTCGAGCTCCTCGTCGGAGGTGTCCGGGAGGTACCACTCACGCGTTGTCGTCCAGACCTCGTGGCGGCGGGACACGTCGTTGACGACGGCCAGGTCGATCTTGCCCGCGACGACCCCGTCCTCGAGGTCGTGCACGGAGTAGGCGATGTCGTCGGCGAGGTCCATGATCTGCGCCTCGAGGCACTTGGCGGTGCCGGTGACCCCGTCGCGGATCCAGGTGAACACGGGCACGTCGTCGTCGTAGACCCCGAACTTGCAGCCCGCCGGCTGGCCGTCGGCGTGCACGCCCTGCGCGGGCGGCGCCTCGGCGCGGGTCCAGGGGTACTTCGTGGCCGCGTCGAGCACGGCCCGGGTCAGGTTCAGGCCGACCGAGCGGCCGCGCGCGTCGGCACGCTTGGCCTCGAGGCGGGTCAGGATCCGCAGCGTCTGCGCGTTGCCCTCGAAGCCGCCGCAGGCCTGGGACACCTCATCCAGACCGCGCTCGCCGTTGTGCCCGAACGGCGGGTGGCCGAGGTCGTGGGCGAGCGCCGCCGTCTCCACGATGTCGGGGTCGCAGCCGAGCGTCCGGCCGAGGTCGCGGGCCACCTGGGCCACCTCGAGGGAGTGCGTGAGGCGGTTGCGCACGAAGTCGTCGCTCTGCGGGCCCACGACCTGCGTCTTCGCGGCCAGCCGCCGCAGCGCGGCGCTGTGCACCACCCGGGCCCGGTCCCGCTCGAAGGAGCTCCGGTTGGCGCGCTTGGGCGGCTCCGGCACCCAGCGCGCCCGGTCGTGCTCGTCGTACAGCCCGGTGTCCTGCTCCGTCGACCCCACGGGGGCGACCCTAGCGGTCTCCTCCTGTTCATGGTCTTGTCGGTGGGGTGTGCCTATGCTCGCGCTTGTGACGGTCACGACCCAGGACAGCGCTGCCCGGCTGCGTGACGGTGCCGCGGTGCACCGCTACGTGACCCGGGTCTGCTTCAAGACCGGTCCACCCCTGCTGGTGGGCACCGAGCTCGAGCTCCTGGTCGCGTTCGGCGACCGGCCCGGCGAGGTGGTCCCTCTCGACCTGCTGCGCGCCCTCCTCGGCGCCGCCGGCCCCACGCCGTGCGGCTCCTTCCTGACTTTCGAACCCGGCGGCCAGCTCGAGCTGAGCTCCCCCGCCCTGCCCGGCGCCTCCGCGACCCACCGGGCCCTGGCGACCGACCTCGCCCACGTGCGTACGGCGCTCCGTGGCTCCGGCCTCGTGCTGCTGCCCACCGCCGTGGACCCGTTCCGGCTCCCCTACCGGCAGCTGCACCACCCGCGCTACGACGCGATGGAGGCCTACTTCGCCGCGACCGGCGCCTCCCAGGGGCCGGTGATGATGACCTCGACCGCCGCCACCCAGGTCAACCTCGACGTCGGCGCCACCCCCGCCGAGGCGGCCACCCGCTGGCGGCTGCTGCACGACCTCGGGCCCGTCATGGTCGCGGCGTTCGCCAACTCCCCGCAGCACGCCGGCCGGCGCACCGGGTGGAAGTCGACCCGACAGCGGGTCTGGCAGTCCCTCGACGCCGCCGCGGTGCACCCGCCGCTCGGCGAGGACCCGGCCGCGGCGTTCACCGACTACGCCCTCGACGCGCCGCTGATGATGCGCCCGCGCGAGGGTGCCGACTGGGCGGTGCCGCCCGGCCCGACGTTCCGCGACTGGGTCGAGGGCCGCCTCCAGGCTCAGCTGGGTGACGCCCCGACCGAGGCGGACCTCGCCTACCACCTCACGACGCTGTTCCCGCCGGTGCGCCCGCGCGGCTGGTTCGAGGTGCGCTACCTCGACAGCCTCCCGGACCCGTGGTGGGCGGCACCGGCCGCCGTACTCTCCGCGCTGCTGGACGACCCGGTCGCCTCGGACGCGGCCACCGAGGCCGCGGCCCCGGTCGCCGGCCGCTGGGAGGACGCCGCCCGGCACGGCCTCGACGACACCGCGCTCGCCACCGCGGCGCTGGCCTGCTTCACCGCCGCCGTCGACGCGCTGCCGCGGCTCGACGCCGACCCCGGCCTGACCGCGCTGGTCGCGGAGTTCACCGACCGCTACGTCGCGCAGGGACGATCCCCCGCCGACGACCCGTTCACGCTGGAGGCACCGTGACCGTCACGTCCGGGACCGCGCCCGAGTCCCTGGGGCACGACGCCCTCAAGAGCTACGCCGCCGACGAGCTCGAGCGGGTGCGCCAGCGCTCGTTCGGCCTGACCACCGGGGTCCTCGACGAGGACGAGCTGCTCGCCCAGCACTCGCGGCTGATGTCGCCGCTGGTGTGGGACCTCGCCCACGTCGGCAACTACGAGGAGCTGTGGCTGCTGCGCGCGGCCAACGGCATCGAGGCGATGCGTCCCGAGATCGACACGATCTACGACGCGTTCGAGCACCCCCGGTCCGAGCGGCCGACGCTGCCGCTGCTGCGCGCCGACGAGGCCGGCGACTACATCGGGCTGGTGCGCCGCAAGGTGCTCGACGCCCTCGACGGGATGCGCCTCGACACCGGGGACCCGCTGCTCGCCGACGGCTTCGTGTTCGGGCTGGTGCTCCAGCACGAGCACCAGCACGACGAGACGATGCTGGCCACCCACCAGCTGCGCCGCGGCACCCCGGTGCTGCCGTCGGGCGACGGCCTGCCCGCGCCGGCCGCGCTGATCACCGCCAGCGAGGTGCTGGTGCCCGGCGGCCCGTTCACGATGGGCACGTCCACCGACCCGTGGGCCTACGACAACGAGAAGCCCGCCCACACCGTCGACCTGCCGCCCTACGTCATCGACACCACCCCGGTCTCCAACGCCGCCTACCGCGCCTTCGTCGAGGCCGGCGGCTACGACGACGAGCGGCTGTGGAGCGAGACCGGCTGGCGCTGGCGCTGCGAGTCCGGCAAGCGGGCGCCCGCGTTCTGGCTGCGCGAGAGCGGATCGTGGCTGCGTCGCCGGTTCGGGCGGGTCGAGCCGCTGCCCGACGACGAGGCGGTGCAGCACGTCTGCTTCCACGAGGCCGAGGCCTACGCCCGCTGGGCCGGCCGCCGGCTGCCGACGGAGGCGGAGTGGGAGAAGGCCGCCTCCTGGGACCCGGCCACCGGCAGCAAGCGCCGGTTCCCGTGGGGCGACGACGCGCCGACCGAGGCGCACGCCAACCTCGGCCAGCAGCGGTTCCGGCCCACAGCCGCGGGCTCGTACCCGGCGGGCGCGTCGGCCTACGGCGCGCTCCAGATGGTCGGCGACGTGTGGGAGTGGACCTCGACGGTCTTCACCGGCTACCCGGGGTTCACCCCGTTCCCCTACAAGGAGTACTCCGAGGTCTTCTTCGACGACGGCTACCGGGTGCTGCGCGGCGGCTGCTGGGCCACCGACCCGCTCGCGGTGCGCAGCACGTTCCGCAACTGGGACCACCCGATCCGCCGGCAGATCTTCTCCGGTTTCCGGACGGCGCGCGATGTGTAGGCACACCGCCTACGTCGGTCCGCCGCGCACGCTGCACGACGTCGTGGTCGCGCCGCCGCACGCGCTCTACGAACAGTCCTGGGCGCCGGCCCGCCAGGCGCACGGCACCGTCAACGTCGACGGCTTCGGGGTCGGCTGGTTCGTCCCCGGCCGGACCGCGCCGGTGCGCTACCGCCGCGCGCAGCCGATCTGGACGGACGCCTCGTTCGCGTCCCTGGCGCCCACGATCAGCTCGTCGGTGGTGCTCGCCGCGGTCCGTTCCGCGACCCCGGGCACCGGCCCCGACGAGTCCGCGGCCGCGCCGTTCACCCACGACCGCTGGCTGCTCTCCCACAACGGCCGGCTCGACGACTGGCCGACCGCGCGCAAGGCGCTCGGGTCCCGGGTGGCCGACGTCCCGGACGCGCTCGCGCCCGTCGACTCCGCGCTGCTCTTCGGGCTCGCGGTCGCGGCCTGGCAGGGCGGCGCGACGCTCGTGGCCGGACTCGCGGACGCCGTACACCAGGTCGAGGCGTACGGCGGCGGGCGGCTGACCCTGCTGGCCACGGACGGCGTCAGTGTCGCCGGGACCGTCGTGGGCGAGCCGATGTGGACGCTGACCGCGCCGACCCCGGACGGCCCCGCGACCTGGGTGGCCTCGGAGCCCCACGACGACGACCCCGCCTGGACCCTCGTGCCCGACCGCTCCCTGGTCGTGGCCTTCCCCGACGGCGTGCAGGTCACGCCGTTGGACACCACCACGTCGAGCACTTCGAGCAGGAGCTGACCCATGACCACGATCGAGCGGCACCTCACCGACGACGACCTGGCCGCCTCCCTGCGCGAGGACGTCCGGGCCGGCCTGACCGCGACCCCGAAGGTGCTGCCCCCGAAGTACTTCTACGACGACCGCGGCAGCGAGCTGTTCGAGGACATCACCCGGCTCGAGGAGTACTACCCGACCCGGGCCGAGCGGGAGATCCTCACCGCCCGGGCCGGCGAGATCGCCGAGATCACCAAGGCGGCGTCGCTGGTCGAGCTCGGCTCGGGCTCCTCGGAGAAGACCCACCTGCTCCTCGAGGCGCTGCGCGAGGTCGGCTCGCTCGACACCTACGTCCCGGTCGACGTCAGCGACGGCGCGCTCAAGGCCGCGATCCCCGGCCTGGTGGCCCGCTACCCCGGGGTCGAGGTGCACGGCATCGTCGCCGACTTCGAGAAGCACCTGGGCCGGCTGCCCACCCACGGCCCGCGGCTGATCGCCTTCCTGGGCGGGACGATCGGCAACTTCGCACCCGAGCACCGGGCCGCGTTCCTGGCCGCGGTGGGCGAGCAGATGCTGCCCGGTGACGCGCTGCTGCTCGGCACCGACCTGGTCAAGGACGCCGGCCGGCTGGTGCGCGCCTACGACGACGCGGCCGGGGTGACCGCGGAGTTCGACAAGAACGTGCTGCGCGTGATCAACGCGCGCCTGGACGCGGACTTCGACGTCGACGCGTTCGAGCACGTCGCGGTCTGGGACGCCGACAACGAGTGGATCGAGATGCGGCTGCGCTCGGTGTCCGACCAGCGGGTCGCCGTACGCGCTCTCGGGCTGGAGGTCGACTTCGCGGCCGGCGAGGAGATGCGCACCGAGATCTCCGCGAAGTTCCGCGAGGAGCGGGTCGCCGACGAGCTGGAGGCCGCCGGGCTGCGCCTGGTGGGCTGGTGGACCGACGAGGCGGGCGACTTCGCCCTGTCCCTCGCGACGCTGTGACCTGCGGCGAGGGCTAGCCGCGCGGCTCGCGCTGGTTGCACAGCATCCGGGTGAGCCGCAGCTCGTCGCGGACCTGGCGGGGCACCGGGAAGCCGAGGCCCTCCAGGGCCGCGACGTAGTTCTGCAGCGCGGTCAGGCTCTCCAGCCGGGTCTCGGCGAGCTGCGTCCACGGCACGCCGCCCTGGCGCTCCTGCGCGTGCACCGCGCGGGTCCGCTGCACCTCGGCGAGCAGGCGCCCCAGCATGTCCGGGTGGATGCTCACCGGACTGACGGGAGGCGCAAGCAGAGGGACGTGCGGGTCATGGGAAAGCCTGTCGACCGCGGTCTCCGGACGGCCTGCGGGCACGTCCTGGACGGTGCACCAACCCTACACCGGCGCTCAGAGCCAGCCGTTCGCCTCGGCGACCCGGACGGCCTCCGCGCGGTTGGCCGCACCGGTCTTGCCGATCGCCGCCGAGAGGTGGTTGCGCACGGTGCCCTCGGAGAGGAACAGCGTGCCGCCGATGCGTGCCGCCGACGCCCCGTCGCGGGCCGCGCGCAGCACCTCGGTCTCGCGTGCGGTCAGCGGCGACTCCCCCGCGACCAGCGAGTCCGCAGCCAGCACCGGGTCGACGACGCGCAGGCCCGCGTGCACCCGGCGTACGGCGTCCGCGAGCTGTCGCGCCGGGGTGTCCTTGACGACGAACCCGTCGGCGCCGGCCTGCAGCGCACGCCGCAGGAAGCCGGGGCGGCCGAACGTGGTCACGATCAACACCCGGACCCCGGGGCGGGCGGCCTTGAGCGCGGCGGTCGCCTCGATGCCGTCCATGCCGGGCATCTCCACGTCGAGCAGGGCCACGTCGGGGTCGTGCTCGGAGGCCGCGGCCACCACCGCGTCGCCGGAGCCGACCTCGACGACCACCCGCAGGTCCGGCTCGAGGTCGAGCAGGGCGGCGAGCGCGCCCCGCACGAGGGCCTGGTCGTCGGCGAGCAGCAGCTTGATCTGGTTCACCGGGCGCTCACCTCCAGCGCGAAGCCGCGCGGCTCGAGGGTGCGGGTCACCACGACGGCGTCCGCGACGGCGGCCCGCTCGCGCAGACCGGCCAGGCCGCTCCCGTGACCGGGTTCCCCCGACGGCTCGGGACAACCGGTTCCGTCGTCACGCACTTCCGCCGAGCGGGCGTCGAGGCGCACCCGGCAGGAGCGGGCCCCGCTGTGCCGGATCACGTTGGTGACACCCTCGCGCACCGTCCACGCGAACAGGTCGCGCAGCTCCCCGGCCACCTCGTCGGCGGCGTTGGGCAGGTCCGGCTCGATGCCCGCCGCCAGCAGCGCCTCCCGGGCCCGGGCCAGCTCCCCGGGGAGGGTGATCTCCCGGTAGCCCTGCACGGCACGCCGTACGTCCACCAGCGCGTCACGGCTGAGCCGCTCCAGGTCGGCGAGCTCGGTGCGGGCCCGATCGGGGTCCACGTCGAGCAACCGGTTGGCCAGCTCGGCCTTCACCGTGATCACGGTCAACGAGTGGCCGAGGATGTCGTGCAGGTCGCGGGCGAAACGGTTGCGCTCCTCGTCGACGGCCAGCGCGGCGTTCTCCTCGCGGGCGCGCAGCAGCTCCATGTTGCGCAGCATCAGCTGGGACACGCCCCACATCGCGAACGCCGCCGTGCACACCGCGAACGTCAGGCTCGGCTGCTCGCTCCAACCGGGCACCGTGCGGGCCGTCGCCTCGACGACGAGCACCAGCCCGAGGGTGAACGCGAACGCGACCCGCGGGCGCAGCGACATCACGCCGACGACGGCGACGAAGACGACCGCGGACATGCCGCTCTGCCCGACGGAGGCGGCCATCACCGTGGTCAGCAGGCCGAGGGCCAGCAGCGCCGCCCATGCCTCCCGGGCCGGGACGTGGCCCTGCAGCCTGCGGCGCTGGTCGCGCACCCAGGCGAACACGCCGAGGTAGGCGACGGCGAACGCCAGCGTCGCCGCGATCCCGATCCAGCCGGCCGTCTGGTGCCGGTTGCCCCACGCGATCGCCCAGGCCTGCTGGAACGTGTCGGCGAGGAAGACCAGCCACACGCCGGCGAACAGCACACCGGCACGGCCTCCCCTCCCGTCACGGAAGGTGAGGCCGGCCGACTCGCTCATGGTGCTCACGCTAGTGCCCGGGTCAGACGCGGGCGGTGTCCTTGCTCATCCGCCACGCGGCACCGGCCACGAAGACGGCGAGCCAGGCGACGGCGTTGACGACGGCGCACCAGGGCAGGTCGCCGGTGAGCGGCGCGCGGCTCACCTCGGCGACGCCGAACATCGGGGTGAACAGCGCGACGTGCCACATCGTGGAGCCCTCGGTGATCGGGATGAACACGTTGCCCAGGAAGGAGAACAGCGCGAGCCCGGGGCCGAGCACCTGCATGGCGTTCTCGCCCGGCACCAGGTAGCCGACGAACACACCGAGCGCGGCGAAGACCATGGTGCAGGCCAGGGTGAGTACGCCGCCGGTGAGCCAGACCCAGGTGGGCATCGACGGCTTGCCCTGGACGAGGCCGACCACGTTGACGACCGCGATCGCGAACGCGCCGAGCACCAAGGCGAGCACGGCCTTCATCAGGATGTAGGCGGTGGGGCTGAGCGGGGTCAGCCGGAGCTGTCGCGACCAGCCGAGCGATCGTTCCATCGCCACCATCGCGCCCCCGGACGCGGCGGTCAGGGCGGCGCCGTACAACGCCATCGACGCCATCACGTAGGCCGCGACGTTGCCGTGGCCGACGGTCTCGTTCCAGTGGCTGTCCAAGCCGAACGACAGGAACAGCGCGCCCGGGAAGACGAGGGTGAAGATGATCGTGCGGCGGTTGCGCAGCATCCGGCGCAGCTCGATCCGCAGCACGGTCGCGTTGAGGCCGCCGAGCGGCGGCACCCGGCGCTCGAGCGGGTCGATCCGGGTGGCGGTGGTGCTCATCGGGTGGCTCCTTCGGGGGTGTCGCCGGTCAGCGTCAGGAACGCCTCCTCGATGCCGCGCGCGACGATCTCCAGGTCCTGCGCGGGCGTCTCGCTCAGCAGGAAGCGGGCCACGGCGTCGGTGTCGCGGGCGTGCACGAGCAGCGCGTCGCCGCGCAGCTCCACCCCGTCGACCCCGACGATGCCCTCGATCCGGGTCAGGTGCCGCTCGGCGTCGGGCAGCGTGGCGCGCACGGTCCGGCCGGTGGCCAGCGCCTTGATCTGGCTGCCTGTGCCGTCGGCGACGATCCGGCCCTGCCGCATCAGCACGATCCGGTCGGCGTACTGGTCGGCCTCCTCGAGGTAGTGGGTCGCGAACAGCACGGTGCGGCCCCGCTCGGCGTCGGCGCGGATCGCCGACCAGAAGGTACGGCGTCCTTCCACGTCCATGCCGGTGGTCGGCTCGTCGAGCAGGAGCAGCGCCGGGTCGGGCAGCAGCGCCATCGCGAACCGGAGCCGCTGCTGCTCGCCGCCGGAGCACTTGACGATCTTGCGGTCGGCGATCGCGGTGATGCCAGCCTCGGCGAGCACCTCGTCGACCGGACGGGTGTCGGCGAACAGGCTCGCGGTGTAGGCGACCGTCTCGCGGACCGTGAGGTCCTTCAGCAGGCCGCCGGTCTGCATCACCGCCGAGACCAGGCCCCGGGCGATCGCCTCGCGGGGCTGGTGGCCGAGCACCTCGACGTGGCCGCTGGTGGGCCGCGACAGCCCGAGGAGCATGTCGATGGTGGTGGTCTTGCCGGCGCCGTTGGGGCCGAGGAAGGCGACGATCTCGCCCTGGCCGATCTCGAGGTCGATGCCGCGGACGGCGTGCACCGACCCGAAGGACTTGGTGACGCCGTCGAGCCGGATCGCCGCGACGGCTCCCGGGGCCCCCGCGGCGCGGCCGCGGTCCGGGGCGTGCTGGGTGCTGGTCATGGCACCACTGTGGCGGTCAGCGGGCCGCCACGTCCCCGACGAGCGTCACGGGTCGCCCGTGACACTCGTCATGGGGTCAGTAGTTGACCGCCACGTGCACGTGGTCCATGTGGTTCGCCGTCGGGCTGCCGCGGTCCGGCATCAGCCGCCAGCCCTCGCTGGAGCGCTCCGGGGTCCAGATGTGCTGCTGCCAGATCACGTCGTACAGGTTGAGCTCGGAGGCGTGCGCGCGCAGCCAGTCCGCGATGGCCTGGCCGGTCCCCGAGTCGCCGTAGACCATGATGTCGACGGCCTGGCCGTGCGAGTGCTCGCCGTCGGGGCGGTAGCCGCCGTACTCCTGGACCTGCGGGAAGTTCGCGCAGACCGCGCGGTAGACCTTGTCGGCGTCGGGCAGCAGCCCGGACTCGATGCTGGAGCTGACCGGGCACGGCGCGTCGGTGATGCCACCGGTCGGCGCCGCGGCCGCGGTGGGCTTCGGCTTGGGCTGCGGCTTGTGGTCCTGGAGGTAGGACGCGTTGACCCAGCGCACCTGCCGGTCGAGCACGATCTGCGCGAAGCCGTGGCGCTGCACGCCGGTGACGTCGACCGTCGAGGCGGTCTTGAGCACGTCGAGCGGCTTGCCCTTCTCGTGCGGGGTCGCCCAGACGTTGAGCGGGGCCGCGAGGTACTGCTTGCCCGTCACCTTCGGAAGCGCCTTCATCGTCGTGCGCTGCGTCGAGCGGGAGAACTGGTCGACCCGGTCGGCGAGGTAGACGTTGTCGGCGGCGCTGATCGAGGCGGGCGCCTGGTGGGCGGCCTGCTGCACCTGGTCGGAGGACCAGGGCTGCGCGACGGCGAGACCGACGGCCGAGCCGGTGAGGACGGTCGCCGCGGCTGCGGGGACCACCAAACGGCGGACGCGGGCACGCGTCGCGCGCTCGACTACCTGCCTGTGGCGTGCTGCGGACAAGGGGGGATCACCCACCAGAGGGCTCGGGGTCAGGTCACGGGCAAGTCATCGAGTCAAACACAGCCTTTTCGGGCGCGGCCAATCGATGACTAGACAGCTGCCGGTGAACGAGGCGTCGCGGTGCCGTTTCTCGTGGGCGACGTCACGCTCAGCCCCCGGAGTGCATGTCCTCCGCGACCGCGCACCCGGTGCCGTCGGTGTCGTCGAGCCACCCGTCGGGAAGCACCACCCGGCGCGGGGAGCCCTGACGGCCCCGCGGGGTGCCCAGCTCGGCGACCGGGAACGTCTCCTCGGGGTCGAGGTCGGCGAGCAGCCGGTCGAGGTCGGCGAGGCTGGAGACCAGGGCCAGGTTGCGCCGCATCTCGCCGCCGGCGGCGAAGCCCTTGAGGTACCACGACACGTGCTTGCGGAACTCCTTGCAGCCCCGCTCCTCCCCCATCTGCCGGCTCAGCAGCTCGGCGTGCCTGCGCATCATCGCGGCCACCTCGCCGAGCCTCGGGAGCGTGGCGACCTGCTCGCCGGCGAACGCCGCGGCGAGGTCGCGGAACAGCCAGGGCCGGCCCAGGCAGCCGCGGCCGACCACGACACCGGCGACGCCGGTCTGCTCGACCATCCGCAGCGCGTCGCCGGCCTCCCAGATGTCGCCGTTGCCGAGCACCGGGATGTCGACGTGCGCCGCGAGCTCGCCGATGGCGTCCCAGTCGGCCTGGCCCGAGTAAGCCTGGCTCACGGTGCGGCCGTGCAGCGCGATCGCCGCCACCCCGGACTCCTGCGCGATCCGGCCGGCGTCGAGGTAGGTCAGGTGGTCCTCGTCGATGCCCTTGCGGGTCTTCATCGTCACCGGGACGCCGTACGGCGCGGCGGCACGGACCGCGGACTCGAGGATCTCGCCGAGCAGCCGGCGCTTCCACGGCAGCGCCCCGCCGCCGCCCTTGCGGGTCACCTTGGGGACCGGGCAGCCGAAGTTGAGGTCGACGTGGGCGACGCCGTACTCCGCGCAGAGGATCTCCGCAGCCTTGCCGACGTAGACCGGGTCGGTGCCGTAGAGCTGCACCGAGCGGATGGTCTCGAGCTCGTCGAAGGCCAGCATGGACAGGGAGATGGCGTCCCGCTCGACGATGCCGCGCGAGGTGATCATCTCGCAGACGAAGAGGCCGCGCGCGCCCTGCGCGGCCATCTGCTCCAGGCAGAGCCGCCGGTAGGCCGCGTTGGTGATGCCCGCCATCGGGGCCAGGACCACCGGGGTGTCGACGTGCAGCGACCCGAGGCTGAGCCCCGGGTGCGGCAGGGTCGGTGCGGTGGTCATGGCCCCTATTCTGCGGGCGGCCCGGCGAACCACTCAAATCGACGCCCGACGTTGATCGAGCCCGTCGAGATCACTCCCGCCGCTGCTTGATCCGGATCATGTTGCCGCTGGGGTCGCGGAACGCGCAGTCGCGTCCCCAGAACTGGTCCATCGGCTCCTGGAGGACCTCGGCCCCGGACGCCTGCACCTTCTCGAAGAACGGGTCGAGCTCGTCGACCTCGAAGATCAGGCCGGGCAGGGACCCCTTGGCCAGCAGCGCGGCCAGGGCGTCACCGTCGTCCTGCGACTTCCCCGCGTGCGGCTGCACGAGCACGATCTCGGTCCCCGTCCGGCCGGGCGCGGTCACCGTGACCCAGCGGTAGTCGTCGGCCGCGACGTCGTTGGTCAGCTCGAGACCCAGGGTGTCGCGGTAGAACGCGATCGCGAGGTCGGGGTCGTGGACGGTCAGGAAGCAGATGTTCAGCGAGATGGTCATGCCCCGAACCTAGGATGTCGGGCCGGCGTCCGCTTCTCGATTCCTGCTCGGTCGGGTGACCGTCTTGGCGTAGCAGCCCGGGATCGTGGCGAACGCCGCGTGGTCGCGGGCCCGGTAGTCGCTCGGCGTCTCCCCGACCAGCTCGGTGAAGCGGGAGCTGAACGAGCCGAGGGAGGTACACCCCACCGCCATGCACACCTCGGTGACACTCAGGTCGCCACGCCGCAGCAGCGCCTTGGCCCGTTCGATGCGCCGGGTCATCAGGTAGGAGTAGGGAGTCTCGCCGAACGCCGTACGGAACTGGCGGGAGAAGTGCGCCGGCGACATCAGCGCGGCACGCGCCATCTGCGGCACGTCGAGCGGACGGTCGTAGTCGCGGTCCATCAGGTCGCGCGCCCGCCTCAGGTGGACGAGGTTGACCAGCTCCTGCGGGGTCACGCCACCAGCGTAGGCGCTCAGCCCTTCTTCTTGGCCGGCTTCTTCGTCGGGGTCGGCACCGGCGTCGGGGAGGCCACGGAGCCCTTCCAGGTGATCGGGTTGAACTCCTGGCTGGGCCGGTAGCTCACCGACTCGAGCGTGCCGCGGTCCGGGGAGAGGTAGACCAGGCAGGTGTCCAGGCTGTCGCCGGCGCCGAACGAGCTCGGCAGCGCCTTGGAGGGGCACTTGGGGAACGTGGTCGTGAAGTTCACCGCGGGCAGCAGGGTGTTGTCGCCGTTGACGCCCCACAGCGGGACCGGCACGCCACCGACGTCACCCGTGCCGACGTTCTCGACCTTCACCTTGACGTAGTAGTAGCTGGCCTTCTGCTTGTAGCTGTCGTCGAGGATGAAGCCCTTGAAGTCGGCGAGCCGACCCTGCTGGGCGGACTCCACGGTCAGCTTCAGCACGGTGCCGGTGTTCTTGGTCGGCTCGAACACCACGGTCGCGGAGTCGCCGAAGCCGAGCGTGCTGCCCTGGTCGGTCAGCGACTGGCCGGCGGGGATGCTCACCGTGGTGCTCGGCGAGGGGGACGACGACGGGCTCGGCGTGCCGCCGGCGTCACCGCCCTTGCTGCAGCCGGCGAGGCCCAGCACCGCCACCGTGGCGACGGCGGCGGTGCGGGCGAGGGTCAGGCGCTTCTGAGCAGGCACCCGTTCATTGTGCATGCGGTGCCTCAGCAGCCGAGCAGGCGCTCCGCGAAGTAGGACTTGACCTGGCCGAGGCCGATCCGCTCCTGCTTCATCGTGTCGCGCTCGCGGATGGTGACCGCGTCGTCCTCGAGGGTGTCGAAGTCGACGGTCACGCAGTACGGCGTGCCGATCTCGTCCTGGCGGCGGTAGCGGCGGCCGATCGCGCCGGCGTCGTCGAAGTCGATGTTCCAGCCGGCGCTGCGCAGGTCGGCGGCCAGGCCCTTCGCCTTCGGGGACAGGTCGGCGTTGCGCGAGAGCGGCAGCACCGCGACCTTGACCGGTGCGAGCCGGTGGTCGAGGCGCAGCAGCGTGCGCTTGTCGACGCCGCCCTTGGTGTTGGGGGCCTCGTCCTCGGTGTAGGCGTCGATGAGGAACGCCATGAACGAGCGGGTCAGGCCGGCTGCCGGCTCGATGACGTAGGGCGTGTAGCGCTCGTTGGTGGCCTGGTCGAAGAACGACAGGTCCTGGCCGGAGTGCTTGCTGTGCTGGGTGAGGTCGTAGTCCGTGCGGTTCGCGATGCCCTCGAGCTCCTCGAAGTCACGGCCGGAGAAGCCGAACTTGTACTCGATGTCGACGGTGCGCTTCGCGTAGTGCGAGAGCTTCTCCGCCGGGTGCTCGAAGTGCCGCAGGTTGTCGGGGTTGATGCCGAGGTCGACGTACCACTGCGTGCGCAGGTCGATCCACTGCTGGTGCCAGTCCTCGTCCTCGCCCGGCTTGACGAAGAACTCCATCTCCATCTGCTCGAACTCGCGGGTCCGGAAGATGAAGTTGCCCGGCGTGATCTCGTTGCGGAAGCTCTTGCCGGTCTGCGCGATGCCGAACGGCGGCTTCTTGCGCGAGGCGTTCATGACGTTGACGAAGTTGAGGAAGATGCCCTGTGCGGTCTCCGGCCGCAGGTAGTGCAGGCCGGACTCGTCCTCGATCACGCCGAGGTAGGTCTTGAGCATCATGTTGAACTGCTTGGGCTCGGTCCACGCGCCGCGGGTGCCGCAGTTGGGGCAGGCGATCAGCTCGTTGATGTCGACAGAATCTGGATCGACCGGGTCGCCCTTGACACTCTTCTTCGCCGCGTAGTCCTCCTGCAGGTGGTCCTCACGGAACCGCTTGTGGCAGGACTGGCACTCGGTCAGCGGGTCGTTGAACGTCGCGAGGTGGCCACTGGCCTCCCACGTGCGGGTCGGCAGGATCACCGAGGAGTCCAGGCCGACGACGTCCTCGCGCTGGGTGACCATGTAGCGCCACCACTGACGCTTGATGTTCTCCTTCAGCTCCACGCCGAGCGGGCCGTAGTCCCACGCCGACCGGGTGCCGCCGTAGATCTCGCCGCACGGGAACACGAAGCCCCGGCGCTTGCACAGAGAGACGACGTGGTCGAGGGTCGTGGCGGGCTTAGCGGCCATGGGGACGGGCTCCATCTGCTCGGGTGTCACCGCCTGGCTGACGGCGAAGCACCAAGGCTATCCCCCACGACACAAGGGTTTTCACCCGAGTTGGCGGGGCACCGCCTCGTTGAGCGTGCCCGGACCGTCGGGATCGTCGACCTCGTAGGCGGACGGCTCGTCGATCGCCCGTGACAGCACGGGTACGACGGTCACCTTGACGTCGTACGACGACAGCGCGCGCCGGTAGGAGCCGGGGTCCGCCCAGGTGGTGGTCAGTACCCACAGCCCCGGGTCGTCCACGTTGCGACCGACCGTCCCGGACAGGTAGCCCGGCCGCCCCGCCAGCGCCGCGTGCGCCGCGTGCAGGTCCCCCCGGAACGCGGCCTGGCCCGCCTCACCCGCGTCGCCCACCCGGAACCTGTTCACCACGATCACGCTCGGACCCTATCCGTTTCGGGTTTGACAACGGTTGTCATGTCGAATGAGAATGATTCTCATGAGGATCTGGGGTCGCCGTACCGTCGCCGCGCTGGCGGGTGCGCTGGCGGTCCCCCTGCTCGCCGGCTGCGGCGGTCTCGGGACCGCGCACGAGCGGCCGACGGTGGTCACGTCGTTCTACCCGCTGGCGTTCGTCGCACAGCAGGTCGCGGGCGACCACGAGGCGGTCCTCAACCTCACCCACCCGGGCATGGAGCCGCACGACCTCGAGCTCACGGTCGCCCAGACCGCGGACATCGTCGACGCCGACGTGCTGCTCTACGAGCACGGTTTGCAGCCGGCCGTCGACACCGCGGTCGCCCAGAACGGGCCGGCCCACGTCGTCGACGCCGCCCAGCACGTCCGGCTGCGCCCCGGCGACCCGCACTTCTGGCTGGACCCGGTGCGGCTGTCGACGGTGACCCACGCGTTCGCCGTCGAGATGGCGCACGCCGACCCCGCGCACGCGGCCGACTACCGCGCCAACGCCGTTGCCCTGCAGGGAAAGCTCTCCGCGCTCGACCGCGACTACCGGCGCGGGCTGGCGCACTGCGAGCAGCGCACGATCGTCGTCGGGCACGACGCGTTCGGCTACCTCGGGCGCCGCTACGGGCTCCACGTGGTCGGCATCAACGGCCTCTCCCCCGACGCCGAGCCGTCGCCGGCCCACATGCGCACGTTGCACGACCTGGTCCGCCGCGACGGCATCAGCACCGTCTTCACCGAGGCGCTGGCCAGCCCCGTGCTCGCCGACACCCTCGCCCACGACCTCGGCATCCGTACCGCGGTCCTCGACCCGATCGAGGGCCTCGGCCCCGCCACCGCGCACCAGACCTACCTGTCCCTGATGCGCCGCAACCTCGCCACGCTCCAGGAGGCGAACCACTGTGTCTGACCCGCTCATCGAGATCCGCGACGGCGCCGTCGAGCTCGGCGGCCGGCCGGTGCTCCGCGGCATCGACCTCACCGTCGGTCCGGGCGAGGTGCTCGCCGTCCTCGGCGCCAACGGCTCCGGCAAGTCCACGCTGGTCCGGGCGGCGCTCGGCCTGGTGCCGACCTGCCGCGGCTCCGCCCAGCTGTACGGCGTCCCGCTGGCGAGCTTCCGCGACTGGCACCGGGTCGGCTTCGTACCCCAACGTGGCAGCAGCGGCGGCGGCGTGCCGGCGAGCGTGCGCGAGGTGGTCGCCTCCGGGCGGCTGTCGCGCCGTGGCCTCCTGCGCCCGGCGTCGAAGGCGGACCGGGCCGCGGTCGACGACGCGATCGCCGCGGTCGGTCTGAGCGACCGGGCGCACGACGCGGTCAGCACCCTCTCCGGCGGCCAGCAGCAGCGGGTCCTGGTGGCGCGGGCGCTGGCGTCCGGGCCCGAGCTGATCGTGCTCGACGAGCCGATGGCCGGTGTCGACGCGCCCTCGCAGGAGCAGCTCGCGGCCACCCTGCGCACGCTGGTCGACCGGGGCGCCACCCTGGTGCTGGTGCTGCACGAGCTCGGCCCGCTCGCGGACCTGATCGGCCGGACCGTGGTGATGCGTGACGGCCGGGTCGCCTACGACGGGCCACCGCTGGCGGCCTTCGCCGACGCCGACGGGCACGGCCACGAGCACCACCCCGACCAGGACCACCGACCCGCGCACGTGCCCGGCATGGCCTCGCCGCTCGAGCGCGCCACCCGACGGGAGAACCGCGCATGAGCCTGCTGCACTACGACTTCGTGGTCCGCGCCCTGCTCGGCGCGCTGTTCACCGGGCTCGCCGCACCGGCCGTCGGCACCTACCTGGTGCAGCGCCGGCTCGCGCTGATGGGCGACGGCATCGGCCACATCTCGGTCACCGGCGTGGCCCTGGGCCTGCTCACCGGCACCTCCCCGACGTTCACCGCGGTGGTCGTGGCGGTCCTGGGCGCCGTACTCATCGAGGTGATCCGCAGCTCGGGCCGCACCAGCGGCGACGTCGCACTGGCGCTGCTGTTCTACGGCGGCATCGCCGGCGGCGTGCTGATCACCGGCCTCGCCAACCAGTCGGCGGCGACCCTCAACACCTATCTGTTCGGCTCGATCACCACCGTGTCCGCGCAGGACGTGACCGTCACCGCCGTGCTCGCGCTGGTGGTCGTGGCGATCGCGGTCGGCCTGGCGCCGCAACTGTTCTCCGTCGCCCAGGACCCTGACTTCGCCCGCGTCACCGGGCTCAACGTGCGCGTCTACAACGTGCTCGTCTCGGTGCTGGCCGCCGTCACCGTCACCGTCGCGATGCGCACCGTCGGCCTGCTGCTGGTGAGCGCACTGATGGTGGTGCCGGTGGCGACCAGCCAGCAGGTGGCCCGCGGCTTCCGCGCGACCCTGTGGGCGTCGATGGCGCTCGGCACGGTCGTCTCGGTCGGCGGGGTCACGGTCTCGGCCTACGTCGACGTCGCGCCCGGCGCGACCATCGTGCTGCTCGCGCTGGCGGTCTTCGCGCTGGCCTACCCGACCGGGACCCTGCTGCGGGAGCGCCGCCGACGCGAGGCACCGTTCGACGCCGGCCCGGGCGACGACTTCGCCCTCGAGCCCGCCCACACCGAGGTCCCCGAGGACCACACCCACCAGCACGGCGACGACTGCGGCCACCCGGCGGTGCCGCACGGCGACCACGTCGACTACGTCCACGACGGCCACCGCCACGCCGTACACGGAGGTCACTATGACGAGCACTGAGCCCGGACCCGCGCTGCCCGAGGGCACCCGGCCGACCCGCCAGCGGCGCGCGGTCGCCGCCGCCATGCAGTCCTTCGAGGACTTCCGCAGCGCGCAGGACATCCACGACCTGCTGCGCCGCAACGGCGACAACGTGGGCCTCTCCACGGTCTACCGCACGCTGCAGGCGCTCGCCGACGGCGGCGAGGTCGACGTGCTGCGCACCGAGGAGGGCGAGGCGGTCTACCGGCGGTGCAGCGGCGCGCACCACCACCACCTGGTCTGCCGCTCCTGCGGCCGCACCGTCGAGGTCGAGGGCCCGGCGGTCGAGCGGTGGGCGGACGCGGTCGCCGGCGAGCACGGCTTCCGCGACGTCAGCCACACGCTGGAGATCTTCGGTACCTGCAGCGAGTGCTAGACATCAGCCATGGGGGCGACGACGCACGACGTGGCCATCGGGACCGACACGGTCACCAAGACCTACGTTCGATGGGACCGCGAGGAACCCGAGCGCGAGTGGGCCGCGCTGTCCCTGCTCGCCGAGCACGCGCCCGGCCTCGCCCCGACGCCGTTGTCGCGCGGCACCGAGCCACCATCGCTGACGATGACCCGGCTTCCCGGCGCCGAGCCGTCCGGTCCGCTGACCCCAGCCCAGACCTGGGCCTTCGGCGCCGCCCTGCGGCGGATGTACGACGTGCCGCTGCCTGACGACCTGCCGGAGCGCCGGTTCGGCACCTCGCTGTGGGCCGACAACGTCCGCGCGTGGGCCGAGGAGTCCATCGCCCCACCCGGGGTCGTCGACGATGCCCTGACCGCGGCGCGCGACTGGCTCGACGCGACCACCGCCCCGGAGCCAGGCCGCAGGGTGCTCGGCCTCGCCGACGGCAACCTCGCCAACGTGCTCCTCGACCACGACCGCTGCCGGCTCGTCGACTTCGAGGCCGCAGGTGTCTCCGACGTCGCGTTCGAGGTCGCCGACGTGCTCGAGCACCTCTCCGGCCGGCTGCCCGGCTGGCTCGACGAGCCGGCGTTTCTCGACGCCGTCGGCCTCGACGCCACCGAGCGCGCTCGGGTGAGCGCCTACCGCCCGTCGTACGCCGCGTTCTGGCTGCTGATGCTGCTGCCCGGCAACCCCGCCCACCACCGCAACCCGCCCGGAACCCTGGAGAACCAGGCCCGGCACGTGCTCCACCTCCTCGCCTGACAGGAGTGCGCACGAAAGGCGGCAGACGGTCGCCACCGGAGGCGATACCTGCGCACTCCTGAGAAAGGTGGTCACGACCTCACGTGCGAGCCGGTGAGATGCCGACGGAGTGACCACCCTTCACAGCACGCTCAGGTCTCGTTCGGCAGCGCGCCGCCGTAGCGACGGTCGCGGCGGGCGTACTCCTCGACCGCGGCCCACAGGTGCCGGCGGTCCACGTCGGGCCAGAGGGTGTTGCTGAACACGAACTCCGAGTAGGCGGCCTGCCAGAGCATGAAGTTCGAGAGCCGGTTCTCACCGGACGTGCGCCACACCAGGTCGGCGTCGGCGAGCTCGGGGACGTAGAGGTGCTTGGCGAAGGTCTTCTCGTCGACCTTCTCCGGGTCGAGCTTCCCGGACGCGACGGCGCGGGCGATCGAGCGGGCCGCGTCGGCGACCTCGGCGCGACCGCCGTAGTTGACGCACATCGTCAGCGTCAGCACGTCGTTGTCCTTGGTGAGCTCCTCGGCGACCTGGAGCTCCTTGATCACCGAGCGCCACAGCCGCGGCGTGCGGCCGGCCCAGCGGACCCGGACCCCGAGCTCGTGCATGTCGTCGCGGCGGCGGCGGATCACGTCGCGGTTGAAGCCCATCAGGAACCGCACCTCGTCGGGCGAGCGGGACCAGTTCTCGGTCGAGAACGCGTAGGCCGAGATGGCCTTCACGCCGATCTCGATGGCGCCCTCGACGACGTCGAACAGCGAGTGCTCGCCCTGCTCGTGGCCGGCGGTGCGCGGCAGCCCGCGGTCCTTGGCCCAGCGGCCGTTGCCGTCCATCACGACCGCGACGTGGTGCGGCACCAGTGCGGCGGGTACGGCGGGGGGCGTGGCGCCCGAGGGGTGCGGCGTCGGAGGACGCACCTCGCGTCGTACCAGCTTCGTGCCACGTGCCACCTGGGGAATCCCTTCGCTCGTCGGTCGCCCTATGCTGTCATGCACCATCAGCCGAGGGAGTGACGGATGGATCCGGCCAACCAGCAGATCGAGCAGCAGATGACGGTACTGCTGCGCCGCGTGCAGCGGATCCACATGTCCACGACCTCGGGCGAGGTCAGCCTCGAGCGCTCGTCCTACGGGATCATGTGCAAGCTCGCCGACGAGGGCCCGCAGCGGCTCGGCGCCCTGGCGACCGCGTTCGGCCTCGACCCGTCCACGATCACCCGGCAGGTGCAGGCGCTCGAGGAGGCCGACCTGGCCGTCCGAGCGACCGACCCCAAGGACCGGCGCGCCTCGATCCTGGACCTCACCGACAACGGCCGGGAGATCCTGGACCGCACCCGCGACTACCGACGCCAGCGGCTGTTCGCGTCGATGGACGACTGGAGCGACGACGAGCGCGCCGAGTTCGGCCGGCTGCTCGGCAAGTTCAACCTCGCCCTCGACAAGCTGCGCGACGAGGACTAGCGCCTAGCGCTGCACGTGCGCGAGTGACTTGAGCCCGCGCTCGAGGTGCCAGGCCAGGTAGGCAGCAACCAGGCTGCTGGCCTCCTTGCGGTAGCGCGGCTCGCTGGCCGCGACCAGGTCCCACTCCCCGGCGAGCAGCGCGCCGAGCAGCGCGACGGTCTCCACGGCCGGGTTCGCCGAGCCGGGCACCCGGCAGGTCGAGCAGAGCATCCCGCCCGCGGCGGGGCTGAACGAGCGGTGCGGCCCCTCGAGCCCGCAGCGCGCGCAACCGTCGAACGACGGTGCCCAGCCGGCGACCGAGAGGGAGCGGAGCAGGTAGGAGTCGAGTACGGCGCCCGCCGGACGCCCCGTCTCGCACATGGCGCGCAGCGCACCGACGAGCAGCAGGAACTGCTGGAGCGCCGGCTCCTTGTCCTCGATGACGAGCCGCTCGGCGGTCTCGAGCATCACCGTGCCGGCCGTGTAGTGCTCGTAGTCCGCACCGATCCGGGAGTGGAACGGCGAGAGCGTCTCGGCCTGGGTGACCACGTCGAGCGTGCGGCCCTCCGCGAACTGCAGGTCCACGTGGCAGAACGGCTCGAGCCGGGCACCGAAGCGGGAGCTGGTCCGCCGTACGCCCTTCGCGACCGCACGCACGCGGCCGTGGTGCCGGGTCAGGAGCGTGATGATGCGGTCCGCCTCACCCAGCTTCTGGGTGCGCAGCACGATCGCCTCGTCACGGTAGAGCCCCACGGCACCATTGTCCCCCAGTCGTCACGCCTTGCGCGTACGACGCCCCCGCGCGCTCTTGGGAACTCCCCAGCAGCGGCCCACGAAGCCGACGGCCTCGGCGTCGAGGCGGGCCGGGTGGGCGCGCCACTCCAGCAGGGAGTGGGCGGCGACGAACGTCGCGTCGGGCATCTCGTCGGCCAGCATCGCCGCGTCGGCGGCAGGGTGGATCGGGTCGTGCGGGTGGCCGACGACCAGGGCCGGCGCGGTGATCCGGCGACGCTGTCGGCTCGACGGCGCGATCCGCCCGAAGAAGATCCCGTGCACGACCGCGGCCATCGGCGCGGGCCGCTGGTCGAGGGTGTCGAGCACGATCCCGGCCCAGAACGGCACCAGGCCGCGCGGGACCCGGCGGGACACGAAGCGCAGCGCGGACACGGCGACCGGGACCGCGCGGGCCACGAACAGCAGCGGGCCGAACGCGACCAGCCCGGCCTCGAGGGCGTTGTCGAGCACCGGCATCTCGAGCAGCAGCCCGCGCACCCGCTCGGGGGCGGCGTCGGCCACCTCCAGCGAGACGTTCGCGCCCAGGGAGGTGCCGCCGACGACGGCCTGCTCGGCGCCGAGGTGGTCCAGGAGCGCCACGACCTGCGCCCCGAACGCGGTCATGGAGTACTCCTTCGGGTCCGTCGGCCGGTCCGACCGTCCGTGCCCGAGCAGGTCGAGCGTGACCACGTGGAAGCCCTCGGCGGCGATCGCCCGCGCCAGCGGCTGGTGCATCCGGCGCGGCATCAGCTGGCCGTGCAGGAGCACCACCCAGCGGTCGCCGGCGCCGTACTCGGTGTACTCCAGCCGGTCGCCGTCGAGGAAGAACTGCCCGATCCGCTCCGAGACCAAGATCGCCACGACCACTCCCTTTTCCGACGTTGGCGGCAACCTAGCCCGAACCGGGTCAGCGCGGGCGGTGTCCGGTGAACTCGACCACCTGCTGGAACGTCGGTCGGTTCTGCCAGTCGATCGGCCGCACCGAGACGGCGCCCGCGGTGCTGCTGCGGATGTCGTCCTGGGTCTTGTCGTAGCGGATCGCCGACACCGTGGACACGCCCTGCGCCTTCTCGACCCGCTGCACCGCGGCGAGCAGCGAGGCCCGCAGCGTGGTCCGGCAGGCGCTCAGCGAGCCGGCCCCGCAGTAGGAGTAGCGGTAGGGCTGCGTGACGTGGCCGCCGAGCAGCGAGCGCAGGTCCTTGTTGATGTAGCCGTAGAACGCGATCCCGTTCCACGACGAGCCGCCCCCGAGGCGCGGGTGGTCGTCGAGCAGCGTGGGTACGGCGTGCGCCAACCGGTCCCCGAGGCGGCCGCGGAGCAGCGCGTAGGCCACCGAGGTGCGGCCGGACTGGTACCAGCTGTCGAAGATCGCGATCGCCTGCTCGTCGGCGTAGTGGCCGTCGCGGTCCCGGTCGACACGCAGCGCCCCGTCGGAGAGCCACTGCGACAGCGCCGCACGGGCACCCTTCGTCTTCGGGTCGTTGCCGATCGCCTTGAGCAGCCAGGGCAGCGTGTAGCGGGCCCGCGAGTCGACGACGGCAGCCCCGGCCATCACCCCGGTGACCTGCATCAGGTTCACCTTCTTGCCGCCGGCGATGTCGTGCTTGAGCCGGTCTTCGAGCGCCAGCGAGCGGTAGACCGTGCCGTAGCCCCAGACGTCGTCCGCCGCCGCGAAGCCGGGCGCGGTCTTGTTGTTCCAGCTGACCAGGTAGCCGCGCGGCGGGTTGGTCTGGTGCACGTGCCGGGTGAACGGCAGCCAGCCCTGCCAGTCGTACTTCGCGTCGCCCCAGCGCGGCAGGTCGTAGTCCACGCCGCGGGCCCGGACCGGCAGCCGGCCCGAGGAGAAGTAGCTGATGTCGCGGTTGTCGGTGTAGAACCAGTTGAACGTGTAGTCGATGCCGTTGGCGGCCTTCTGGAAGCTGGCCGCGTCGTGCACGTAGCTGGGGTTGTTGAACCGCGCGAAGCCGATCGCGGAGTCCACCTCGTGGCCGTAGGTGCTGCGCTGCAGGACGACCGCGACGGGCCTGCCGTGCACGGTGGTCCGCTGCTGCACGATGCCGTGGCGCGTCCGCAGCACCAGGAACTGGTAGGTCTTCGGCGGGTTCGTCGAGCCGGCCCCGGGGGTCGTGGTCTCGGTGTGCACGTCGCGCCGCATCGGCTTGCACGTCGAGCCGACCCGGTAGCCGAGCGAGCTCACCGTCGGCGCGGAGCCGTTGGTGTTGCACAGCCGCTCGACGACCGTGTCCACGAGGTCGTTGGAGGCACTCGTGGCCGACCACGCGTAGTCGACGCCGCGGCCGAGCTGGACGATCAGGTTGGTGCCGGCGAAGGAGACGCCGCGCGCCTTGATGCCCGGGCCGTTCAGCACCTCCTCGGTGAGCAGCTGCGGCGTGAAGTAGCCGGTCTGCGGGCCGAACACGGTCAACGGCTTGCCGGTGGTGGTGTGGCTGCGACCGACCAGCACCGCGTTGGACATCCCGTGGTGGCGCAGCGGCACGTCGATGCTGCCCATCGGCAGGTCGATCTTCTCGTCGGTCGGCAGCGCGCCGAGCGCGGGCGTGGCCGGGGCCGCGGCCGAGGAGGCGAGCACCGAGCCCGTGCCCGGCGCGGTCTTCCCTCCGAGGTCCGGGAGCGCGACACCGGGCCGGCCCGGGTGGACCGTGTCGCTGCCGCCGTACGGCGTCCGGACGGTGGCCGTGGTGGGTGCCTGCGGGTCGTTCTTCTCGCGCAGGTCGTTGTAGATGCCCTGGCCCTTGGTCGCGCCGAACTGCTTGGTCAGCTGCTGCAGCCACTTCGCGTTGGCGGCCTCCTGGCCACCGCCCTTGCCGAAGATGCCGCCGACCAGCGAGGCGACGTAGACGACGTCCGCGCGGGTCCACGGCTGCGGGGTCTTCTGGAGCAGCGCGTACTCCGCCGGGCAGGACGGCGCGGCCGGCGAGCCCCCGGGGCACATCGCGTCCTGGGCCGCGTTGATGCCCGCGATGAACGCGTCGACCGCGGACACGAGCTTCTTGCCCTCGGCGCCGTAGCGGCCGGCGACCTTGCCGATCTGGTTCTGTGCCTCGGTGCGCGTGTAGAAGGCCGAGCGCAGCTGCGCCTGGTCCATCTTCACGTTGGCCGGGGTGTCGCCGGCGAACGACGCGAGGGTGGCCGAGCCCGCGTGCCGCAGCACGTCCATCAGGAACATCCGGTCCTGGGTGCCGGCGTAGCCCGCGCCGAACTCGACGTCGTTGTAGGTGCTGCCGTCGATGTAAGGCACCCCGAACTGGTCGCGCCGGATCGTCACGCCGCTCTTCGGGGTCTCGGTCGACACGACCTGCTCGGGGGTGAAGTTCTCGTGCTTGTAGAGGTCGTCGAGGTTCGCCCGGGTGAGCTCGCCGGGGCGCTTGCGGGTCAGCGCGTCGTACATCTCGAGCTGGTCGGCGAAGTTCTTCGGCGTGGTCGCGCTGGCCTGCCGGCTCGGGCCGGTCGCCGCCACGTCGGCCGCGGTCACCGTGCCGGACTGGCCCGGCGGCAGGATGTTCCACAGGTGGCCGTAGGGGTCGGCGCTGGTGGCCGCGCCGGCCGGGGCCAGCGCCGGCCCCGCGGTCCGGGTGAGCAGCAGCGCGGCGGACAGCACGCTGGCGGCAAGGACGGTGGTACGGCGCATGCGGGGCTCCCCGGGCTCGACGACGACGCGTCGTGGCTAGAACGCGTTTCTGTCGAGGGCAACGACCCGCAGTGACCTGGGTTACGCACGGGTAACCTCTCCGGCATGCGCACCGCACCCGTCCACGTCGTCGTCATGGGCGTCTCCGCGACCGGCAAGACCACCATCGCCCAGCGGATGGCCGCCGACCTCGGCTACGAGTTCGTCGAGGGCGACTCGCTGCACCCGCAGGCCAACATCGAGAAGATGGAGGCCGGCACCCCGCTCACCGACGCGGACCGCGAGCCGTGGCTGTGCGCGATCGCCGCACTGGTGGCCGAGAAGGACGCGGCCGGCGTGTCCACGGTGGTGACCTGCTCGGCGCTGAAGCGGTCCTACCGCGACCTGCTCCGCTCGGCCAGCGAGGGCGGCAGCGACACCTTCTTCGTGCACCTGCACGCGCCCTACGAGGTGCTCGAGGAGCGGATGTCCCACCGCACCAAGCACTTCATGCCGACCTCGTTGCTGCGCTCGCAGTTCGACACCCTCGAGCCGCTCCAGCCCGACGAGAACGGCGTGGTCGTCGACGTCACGCCGCCCGTCGACGAGGTGGTCGCCGAGGCCGAGGCCGCAGTCCCCCATTGATCGAGCCCGTCGAGATCAGCACTGATCTCGACAAGCTCGATCAACGACAAGGCTCGGTCACCGGCGTCAGGGCATCACCACCACGCTCCCGCGCATCCCCATCCCGTCGTGCAGGGCGCAGACGTAGCGGTAGACACCGGCCTTGGTGAACGTGACGTCGAACCTCCCGCCTGGCCCGACGATGCCGGAGTTCAGGTCACCGCCCGCGAAGTGCGTCGGGTCCCCGGACGGCCCGAACAGCGCCGGTGGCGGCGGTTCGTTGCCGAAGGTGACCGTGTGCGGCGCCCCCATCCCGGTGTTGAGGAAGTGCACGGTCTGGCCGACGTGCACGAGCACCGTGTGACGGACGAACCGCATCACCATGACCTGGCCGTTGTCGGCGCCCAGGAACACGCGGTGGTTGGTGCTGTCGGCACGCAGCTGCCGCCAGAGGTGGTTGCCGATCGCCCGCAGACCCGCGCGCTCGATCGCGGCCTGGTCGCCGTACTGCGCCTGCGTGTAGGGGTAGGCGGTGCCCTGCGGCTGGACGTGCACGACGCCGACCATCATCATCTCGTGCACCCAGCAGTAGTAGGTGTAGGTGCCGGGCTGCGTGAACCGCAGCGTGTAGGCCTGCACGTGCGGGACCGGCGGCAGGGGCCCGGCGTCGCCCCCGGTCGGGACGTCGGTCATCAGACCGGAGCTGAGCAGCGTGTCCGAGCCGTCGATGACGTTCCCGCCGATCTGGACCAGGTCCCCGTTGGCGTTGCTCGGGTCGAAGTCCGGCAGCATCGTCTGCGGCTGACCGCCGTGGAAGAACGTCACGGTGTGGATCTCGGCGGAGCGAACCACCCAGCGGACGGAGTCACCCACGTCGACCGTCACGTCGCCCGGCAGGAAACGCATGCCCTGCAGGGCCATGTGCTCGGCCTGCGACCCGACCTGCACCGTGAACGTGTGGTGCGTCGTCGGCGTGGTGGCACCGGCGGCGGTCAGGGGCCCGGCACCGACTGCGGCGACAAGCAGCAGGGCAGCAACGGCGGCCAACCTGCGGAACGGACGTGACGACAGGAGCACCATGGCGCCTCCTCGGTAGGAACGGCAGGAGGCCCGGCCCGGGCCTCTCCTCCTGCCCTACTCCGGTCGGCGCCGGGCCTGCCATAGCCCGATCGGGGTGGACCCGGGCGACGCATCACGCCATTCCCGGACAAGCCCGGGACCCGGTCAGCGGAACGCGGGGATCCCCGTCACCGCGGCACCGACCGAGAGCAGGTGCATCTCCTCGGTGCCCTCGTAGGTGAGCACGGTCTCGAGGTTGTTCATGTGCCGCATCACGGTGTGGTCGAGCGTGATCCCGGCCCCGCCGAGGATGGTGCGGGCGCTGCGCGCCACGTCGATCGCGGCCCGGACGTTGGTGAGCTTGCCGTAGGACACCTGCACCGGCTCCAAGGTGTGCTCCTCCTTGAGCCGCCCGATCCTGTGCGCGACCAAGGAGGCGTTGCCGACCGCGACCGCCATCTCGGCGAGCTTCTTCTGGGTGAGCTGGAAGCCGGCCAGCGGCTGCCCGAACTGGGTGCGCTCCCCCGCGTAGGCCAGCGCCTCGGCGTAGCAGGAGCGGGCCGCGCCGGTGACGCCCCAGACGATCCCGAAGCGGGCCTCGTTGAGGCAGGACAGCGGGCCCTTCAGCCCGGTCACCTCGGGGAGTACGGCGTCCGCGGGCAGCCGCACCCCGGACAGCGAGAGCTCTGCGGTCACCGACGCGCGCAGCGACAGCTTGCGGCCGATCTTGGTGGCGGTGAAGCCGGGAGTGTCGGTGGGCACCACGAAGCCCCGGATCCCCTCGTCGGTCTGCGCCCACACCACCGCCACGTGGGCGAGCGTGCCGTTGGTGATCCACATCTTGGCGCCGTCGAGCACCCAGTCGGATCCGTCACGGCGGGCGCGGGTGCGCATCGAGCCGGGGTCGGAGCCGGCGTCGGGCTCGGTCAGCCCGAAGCAGCCGATCGCCTCACCGGTCGCCATCCGCGGCAGCCAGGTCTGCTTCTGCTCCTCGCTGCCCCAGTGGTGGATCGCGAACATCGCCAGCGACCCCTGCACCGACACGAAGCTACGCAGGCCGGAGTCGACGGCCTCGAGCTCACGGCAGGCCACGCCGTACGCCACCGCCCCCATCCCCGCGCAGCCGTAGCCGTCCAGGTGCATCCCGAGCAGCCCGAGCTTGCCCAGGCGCGGGGCGAGGTCGTCGGGCAGGATGCCCTCCTCGAACCAGCCCGCGACGTGCGGGGCCAGCTCGGCACGGGCGAAGTCGCGCACGGTGTCACGGACCGCCCGCTCGTCCTCGGTGAGCAGGTCGTCGACGGCCAGCAGGTCCAGAGGGTCAGCCATGCGGCGAGGATAGCCAGGCCTGCTGGTGCGCGCCGCTGCCCCGCTCCGGGGTGACGTCGGGCGCGGCAATTCGCCCCCTGCCGGGGTGTGATGTCCGATGATGGACTGCATGACCACGGCCCTCCAGCGCGTCCCACGCGCGCTCTGGCCGCCGCTGCTCCTGGTCGGCATCTACGGCTTCGGTACGACGTCGGTGCTGTTCGCCCCCCGCGCCTCCCACGTCGCGATCTGGTGGCCGGCCGCCGGGCTGGCCGTGATCTTGCTGGTCCTGGTGCCCCGCGACCAGCGCTGGTGGCTGTGGGCGCTGGGGATCGTGGTGAGCAGCGGGCTGGCGAACCTCACCGCCGGTCGTGACCCGTTGGGCTCCCTGGGCTTCGGGCTGTCCAACACGGCCGAGGCGGTGATCGTGGCCCGCTGGCTGTGTCGCGGCCGCCCCGGCGTGCCGCGGCTCGTCAGCCTGGAGGACCTGTGGCGGCTGCTCACCGGCGTGGTCCTCGGCATCCTCGCGATCGGCGTCGGCGCCGGGCTCACCGTCTCGGCGACCGTGGACGGCGGCAGCTTCCTGCAGGCGGCGGCCACCGTCTTCATGTCCCACTCGTCGGCGATCCTGGTGATCGTCCCGCTGGCGCTCGCGCGCGACGGCACACCCGCCCGGGCCGGGGGGCGCGAGATCGCCGCGCAGGCGCTCGTGCTGGTGGCAGTCGTCGGCGTCGTCTTCGGGCCCGAGCCGGTCTTCGGGTTCGGGTTCCTGACCATGCCGGTGCTGGTCTGGGGCACGCTCCGGCTCGGTATCCGGCTCGCCGTCTGGGAGCTGGTCTTCGTCGCGATCGCCTCCACCGCGCTGACCGCCTACGGCTGGGGCCCGTTCGTCTTCGGGCCCGGCAGCCGCGTCCCGAACTCGTTGGCGACCGGGCCGCTGGTGCAGGCCTACATCATCGCGTGCGCAGTGATCGTGCTGCCGCTCGCCGTCGCCGGTGAGCAGCGCGCTGCGGCGCTCGCGCAGCTCTCCGCCTCCGAGCAGCTGTTCCGGCGCAGCTTCACCGACTCGATCATCGGGATGCTGCTGGTCCGCCTCGACGGCGGCCGGCTCAAGGTGGTCGAGGCCAACCTGACGGCCGCGGCCCTGATGGGCAGCAGCCCGGGCACGCTCGAGGGCACGGACGTGGGGGCGATGATGACCCTGTCCACCGACCTCGAGCCCGTCCTCCGCGAGCTCGCCGCCGGGGCCCGCGACGGCTGGCGCGGCGAGGTCGGCCTGCACCGCGACCCCCACGTCCGGCTCGACGTGTCGATCTCGCCCCTGTCGCTGCGCGAGGAGCAGCCGCGGTTCACCGTCCAGGTCGTCGACGTGACCGTCGCCCACGAGGCGACGCTGCGGATGCGCAGCGAGATGGAGTTCACCGCCGCCATCCTCGACACCACCGGCTGCCTGATCGTGGTCGTCGACGTCAACGGCACCGTGGTCGGCATCAATCGGGCCGCCCAGATGGTCACCGGCTACACCGACGACCAGGTGGTCGACAGGCCGCTGTGGGAGACGCTGATCCCGCCGTCGGACCGCGTCGACGTGCGCACCATGTATGCCCGCGGCCGGGGTCGCGGCATCCCGCTCACCCACGAGGGCGACCTCGCGACCCGGGCCGGTCGCAAGCGCCGCGTGCTGTGGACCAGCGCGTTCCTCTCCGACGACGACGGACGCCGTACCCACGTGGTGATGACCGGCATCGACGTCACCAACGAGCGCACCACGTCCCTGATGCTCACGCACCTGATGGAGGCGGCCACCACGACCGCGTTCATCGGCTGCGACCTCGAGGGCCGGATCACGGTGTTCAACGCAGGAGCCCAGCAGATGCTGGGCTACCGCACCGAGGACGTGCTCGGTCGCAACCTCGTCGGCACCATCCTCGACCCCGTCGAGGTGGGCGACCTGGAGCTCGCCGGGTCGATGCGCCCGCACACCCAGGACTGGACGGTCGCCCGCAGCGACGGCAGCCGCTTCACGATGCAGCTCACCGTCACCCGGGTGTTCGACGGCGCCAACGAGCACATGGGCTACCTCGGCGTCGGCAAGGACGTCACCGAGGCCCGGCGCAGCGAGGCCGCCCTGGTCGCCGCGCTCGACAAGGAGCGGGTCGCGGTCGAGCAGATGCGCAACCTGGACCGCGCCAAGGACGACTTCGTCTCCACCGTCAGCCACGAGCTGCGCACCCCGATCACCTCGATCGTCGGCTACGTCGAGATGCTCCAGGACGGCGACGCCGGCGAGCTGACCGCCGAGCAGAACCGGCTCGTCGAGGTGGTCCGCCGCAACGGTCAGCGGCTGATCTCGCTCGCCGAGGACCTGCTGACGCTGTCCAGCTTCGACTCCGGTACGGCGGCCCTGGAGCGCGTGATGACCGACGTGCGCGCCGTGGTGCGCCGGGCCGAGGAGGCGCTCCAGCCCTCGGTGACCGCACGCGCCCTCGACGTCGACTTCGACGTCCCCGGCGAGCCGGTGACCGTGCTCGGCGACGCCGGCCACCTCGAGCGGGTGGTGTTCAACCTGGTCAGCAACGCGGTGAAGTTCACCGAGGACGGCGGCCGGGTCCGCTGCGTGCTGCGGGTCGAGGACACCCAGGCGGTGCTGCAGGTCAGCGACACCGGCATCGGCATCCCGCTCGCCGAGCAGGACGGCCTGTTCACGCGGTTCTTCCGGTCCAGCACCGCGCAGGAGCGCGCCATCCAGGGCACCGGGTTGGGCCTCTCGATCGTCGACTCGATCGTGCGCAGCCACGGCGGCACCGTGACGGTGGACTCCGAGCACCTCAAGGGCACCGCGTTCACGGTGCGGATCCCGCTCGCCGACGCCGGCGCCCACCGGCAGAGCCCGAGCCGGCTCGGTCTCTGACCCCGGCTTCGCGCCGCCCGATCCGCCGTGGCAGCCTGCCCTGCGGGGAGAACCGGTTGTCCAGACCGGTGGTTGGGGCGGCGTGATTGCGGGGATCACGCCTCCCGAGGGAGGCACATGCAGACACAAGGACAGTCCATGCCAGGGGGACTGGGCCGAGGCGCCAGCCTGCCCCGAACCGCTGGGAGGCGGACCGGTCGCAGGGTCGAACGGGACGCGGGCAGCACCACCGGCTCCGGCACGGGGCCACCGGGCCAGCGACCGGGCCCTCGACCGGGCCCTCGACGACGACGTGTCGCCGCGGTCCTGCGGTTCGTCGCAGCGACGGCCGCGGCCGCGCTCACCGTCGGCGGCGCGGCCCTGGTCGGCGGCCCGTCGGCAGCCGCGGTGATCGGCTTCGCCGTGGTCGCGCTCGGACTCGGGCTGCTGGTCGGCTACCGGCGCGGCGGCCGGACGGGCGGCGCAGTCAACGGCGCACTCCCCGGCGCCCCGGCCCGGCCCGACGCGGAGGAGCCGGAGGCACGTTGTCCCGTCGCGCACGGCTCCGACCCGTCGGCGCGCACGCCCGCGAGCGCACCGCCCGCCTCCACCGAGGTGGACCCGTCCGCAGCCGAGGACTTCGTGCGGCTCTTCCACGCCGAGCACCCGCAGGCGGGTCCGGTGCGGCACCGGCTGGAGGAGGTGCGCCGCGAGATCGCGACGACCGGGACCTACCGGCACACGTCCGAGGAGCTCGTGTTCGGGGCCAAGGTGGCCTGGCGCAACTCCGCTCGCTGCATCGGGCGCCTCTACTGGCGCAGCCTCCAGGTCCGCGACCTGCGCACCGTCACCGACGCCGCCGACGTCGCCCGGCACTGCGTGGACCACCTGCGCAGCGCCACCAACGGCGGCCGGATCCGGCCCGTGATCAGCATCTTCGCCCCCGACACCCCGGTGGCCCCCGCGCCCCGGATCTGGAACGAGCAGCTGGTCCGCTACGCCGGCTACCGGCGCACCGACGGCAGCGTGCTCGGCGACCCGCGCTACACGGCGTTCACCGAGGAGATGGTCAGGCGAGGGTGGCAGGCGCCGTACGACCGGAGCGGCTTCGACGTGCTGCCCCTGGTCGTGGAGACCGCCCACGAGGGGCCGCGCCTGTTCGACCTGCCCGCCGACGCGGTGCAGGAGGTCGAGCTGGCCCACCCCGAGCTGCCGTGGTTCGCCGAGCTCGGGCTGCGCTGGCACGCGGTCCCGGTGATCAGCAACAGCCGCCTGGTGATCGGTGGCGTCTCCTACCCGGCGGCCCCGTTCAACGGCTGGTACATGGGCACCGAGATCGGGGCCCGCAACCTCGGCGACACCGACCGCTACGACCTGGTGCCGGTGGTCGCCGAACGCCTCGGCCTCGACACCTCCGAGGACGCGACGCTGTGGCGTGACCGCGCGCTGGTCGAGCTCAACCGCGCGGTGCTGCACTCGTTCGCGCGCGACGAGGTCTCGATCACCGACCACCACACCGAGTCGCGCCGCTTCCTGACCCACCTGGAGCGCGAGGAGCAGGCCGGGCGTTCCTGCCCCGCCGACTGGACCTGGATCGTCCCGCCGATGTCGGGCTCGCAGACCCCGGTGTTCCACCGCTACTACGACACCGCCGACGCGATGCCGGGCTTCGTCCCCGACGACGACGCCGCCCACCGCGCCGTGCACGGCACCCCGCCCGCCTTCGTCGCCCGCGACACCGAGCACGCAGCCTGACCCGTCGAGTCGGCACCCAGTCGCGTTGAGTCGGCACCAAGTCGCGTCGAGTCGGCGCGGAGTCCGGTCGAGTCGGCGCCTGATCCGCCGTACGGCGGCCCGCGCGCCCGCTCAGCGCGACTCGGTGACGACTCGACGTGACCACGGGCCGAGTCAACGCGACGGAGTGACGACTCGACGCGACCAAGCGCCGACTCAACGAGAAGGGCGGGTGGGGAGTCAGGGGTACGGCGTCCGGGTACGGCGTCAGGGTCAGGCGCGGTTGACGGCGGAGATGACGGCCTTCAGCGACGCGGTGACGATGTTGGCGTCGAGGCCGACGCCCCACAGGATCTGGTCCCCGACGGCGCACTCGACGTAGGCCGCCGCGATGGCGTCGCCGCCCGAGGACAGCGCGTGCTCGTGGTAGTCGAGGACCCGGATGTCGTTGCGGTTCTCGAAGAGCACGCTGCCGCGCTGCACCTCGTCGTCGGCGAGCTCGCCGAGCGCGTCGACGAACGCGGCGATGGGGCCGTTGCCGGTGCCCTCGAGCGAGCGCAGCTCCCCGTCGACGTACACGTTGACCGCGAGGGCGTCCTTCTCCCCCGCCGCGCTGGAGGTGTGCACCGAGTTGAGCTTCAGTGGCGACTCGCGGTCGAGGTACTCGCCGCAGAAGTGCGTCCAGATCTCGGCGGCCGACATCTCGCCGCCGTCGTCGGTGTGCCGCTGGATGGCGCGGCTGAACTCGATCTGCAGCCGGCGCGGCAGCTCGAGCTTGTGCTCGGCCTTGAGCAGGTAGGCCACGCCGCCCTTGCCGGACTGGGAGTTCACCCGGATCACGGCCTCGTAGGAGCGGCCCACGTCCTTCGGGTCGATCGGGAGGTACGGCGCCTCCCAGGCGATCTCACCGACCGGCTTGCCCGCCTCGGCGGCCGCGACGTCGAGCGCCTCGAGCCCCTTCTTGATCGCGTCCTGGTGCGAGCCGGAGAACGCCGTGTAGACGAGGTCGCCGGCGTAGGGGTGCCGCGGGTGCACGGGCAGCTGGGTGCAGTACTCCACCGTGCGGCGGATCTCGTCGATGTCGCTGAAGTCGATCTGCGGGTCGATGCCCTGGCTGAACAGGTTCATGCCCAGCGTCACCAGGTCGACGTTGCCGGTGCGCTCGCCGTGCCCGAACAGGCAGCCCTCGACGCGGTCGGCACCGGCCATCAGCGCGAGCTCGGTCGCGGCGACCGCCGTACCCCGGTCGTTGTGCGGGTGCAGGGAGATCGCGCTGTGCTCGCGGCGGGTCAGGTTGCGGCTGAACCACTCGATCTGGTCGGCGTAGACGTTGGGCGTCGACATCTCGACGGTCGCCGGCAGGTTCAGGATGATCTCGCGGTCCGGTCCGGGCTGCCACACGTCGGAGACGGCCTCGCACACGTCGACGGCGAACTCGAGCTCGGTGCCGGTGAAGATCTCCGGGGAGTACTGGTAGCCGAAGTCGGTCTCCCCCAAGAGCTCCTCGGCGTACTTCATCACCATCTCGGTCCCGCGCACGGCGATCGAGCGGCACTCGTCCTTGCCGACGCCGAAGACCACGCGCCGGAACAGCGGCGCGGTCGCGTTGTACATGTGCACGTTGGCGCGGGCGGTGCCCACGAGCGACTGCACGGTCCGCTCGATCAGGTCCTCGCGGGCCTGCGTCAGCACCGAGATCGTCACGTCGTCGGGGATCTTGTCGCCCTCGACGAGCTGCCGAACGAAGTCGAAGTCGTACTGGCTGGCCGAGGGGAACCCGACCTCGATCTCCTTGTAGCCCATCCGCACCAGCAGGTCGAACATCGTCATCTTGCGGGCCGGGCTCATCGGGTCGATCAGCGCCTGGTTGCCGTCGCGCAGGTCGGTCGAGAGCCAGCGCGGGGTGGCCGCGACCGTGCCCGCGGGCCAGGTGCGGTCCGGCAGGTCGATCGGCGGGAAGGCTCGGTAGCGGTGGTGCGGCATCCCGCTGGGCTGCTGCTGGTTCTGCTTGGTCGTCATGGTCTCGCTGGTCCTCTGCTCAGTGGCCGGTGCCGGGCGACGTCGATCTCCCGCAGCGAGGGGGTCCGGCGTCAGTGGACCTCGCTGCGGCAGCGAAGGAGGAGGCTCGTGGCCAGCTGCGCGCTCATGGTTCGTCCACCATACCTACCCCTGCCCGCGCCCGGGACGCGGCTTCCAGAACGCGGACGTGGTCCCGACGGACTCGACCAGCGGGTTGGTAGACAGGCACCCGTGGGGGTACGACGACACGAGGCGAGCAGCGTGGTCGCCGTGGTGGTGCTCGGCGCGGCGGTCGAGCCGCGCGTCGTCGTACGTCTTCTTCGTCCCGGTCACCTCCCTGGTCGTCGGCGCGGTGCTGCTGCACGAGCGGGTCGGTCCCGCGCTGCTGGCCGGCGGGGCGCTCGTGGCGGCGGGCGTCTGGCTCGCGAACCGGCCACCGCGGGCTATGGACGCCGGCGCAGCTGCGGGCGCAGGGTAGGAGCAGGGAGGTGAGCGGCATGCAGGCACACGTGGGCGACCACTTGGTCGTCGAGGGCCGTACCAACGACACCCCGCGCCGCGAGGGCGAGGTGCTCGAGGTGCGCGGTGACAACGGCGGCCCGCCCTATGTGATCCGCTGGGACGACGGGCACGAGGGACTGGCGTTCCCCGGGCCTGATGCGCACGTGATCCCCCGGCAGCGCCAGGGCTGATTGGATGGCGGGGTGCGCATCGACCTCGTCTCCCCCGCCGACCTCGACCTCGACACCGCGGACGCGGTCTCCGACCTGAGCCGCGCCTCGATCCTGGCCGACGGTGTCGAGGTGACCGACCTGACCGGTCCGACCCGGCTGACGATGTACCAGCACTCCTCCGACGGCACCCCGTTCGCCGGGGTGTGGCTTGCCCGCGAGGACGACCGGCTGGTCGGCTACGCCAGCGCGTTGCACCCGCATCGCGAGAACACGACGCGCTCCACTTCAGCGGTGCAGTCGCGCCCGATGCCCGACGACGCGGCACGGGCAGAGCGCTGCTCGACGCGGTGCTCGCCCACGGCGCCGACCTCGGTCGGACCAAGGCCTACACCGGTGCCTACCTCGGCAGCGACGGCCAGCGCGCTCTCGAGGCCCTCGGCTTCGAGCACGTGCACACCTACGCGATCAACCGGCTCGACCTGTTCGCGGCCCCTCACGACCGCTGGCAGAAGCTGTACGACGACGCTGCAGGGTCCGCGCAGGACTACGAGCTCGTGCGGCTCGTGGGTGCCACCCCCGACGACCAGGTCGAGGCGATGGTGACGCTGTTCGACGCCATCAACGACGCCCCGATGACCGACCCGGACGCCGAGCCGGACCGCTGGACCGCCGAACGGGTCCGGGCCTACGACACCGCCATGGCGGCCCGCCGGCAGACGGTCTACCGGGTGATGGCCCGGCACCGCGGCACCGGCGAGTGGGCCGGCCACACGGTGCTGTGCATCGACGAGTTCGACCCGTCGGTCGGCCACCAGGAGGACACCACGGTGGTCCGGGCCCATCGCGGCCACCGCCTCGGCATGCTGCTCAAGGCCGACATGCTCCGCTGGGTCACCGAGCAGCGTCCCGAGATGGGCGCCACCGAGACGTGGAACTCCACCGAGAACCACCACATGCTGGCGGTCAACGAGCAGCTGGGCACGCGGACCGCGGCACGGCACGCCTCGATGCGGCGGCTGTGATGGCCCGTCTCCTCGTCGTCCAGCACACGCCCACGCCAACCGTGACGCGGCTGGCCGAGGCCGTGCTGGCCGGGACGCGTGACGAGGCCATCGAGGGGGTCGAGGTCGTCGTACGACCGGCGCTGGAGGCGACCGCCGACGACGTGCTCGAGGCCGACGGCTACCTGCTCGGCACGCCGGCCAACTTCGGCTACATGAGCGGGGCGCTCAAGCACTTCTTCGACACCGTGTTCCTGCAGGTCGGCGGCGCGCTGTCCGACGACGGCAGCGGCACCGGCGGGTCGGGCGGCACGGCAGGACGGCCGTTCGGGCTCTGGGTGCACGGGCGCTACGACACCACCGGTGCGGAGCGCGCGGTGCTCGCGATCACCGGCGCCCTGAAGTGGCGTCAGGCCGCGAACGTCCTTGCCGTGCTGGGGGATCCGAGCGACGAGCAGCTGGCGGAGGCCTACGAGCTCGGGGGTACCATCGCGGCGTTGCTCTCCCCCGGCTCGTGAGGTTCGAAGTCCGTGCGCCGCACCCCCCTGCTCGTCGCCGTACTCCTGTGCGCCCTCGCTGCCTGCTCGTCGGGCTCGACCGACCCGGGGTCAGCGGACTCGCTGAAGGCCCCGGTCGACGGGACCTGCCGCAACCTCACCCCTGCCGACCTGGTGAGCACCACCAACGCGACCTCGACCGTGGACTGCACCCGGGCGCACACCGCGGAGACCTTCACCCACGGCGCCTTTCCGGCCGGCGCCGCTCTCGATGACGAGAAGCTCGGCGGCTACGTCTACCCGCGCTGCAGTACGGCGTTCGAGAAGTACCTCGGCGGCGACGACAGCCTGGTGCTCCGCGCGACCGTGACGTGGGCGTGGTTCCGGCCCTCGAAGAAGGCCTGGAAGAAGGGCGCGCGCTGGTACCGCTGCGACGTCGTCGGCGGTGGCGAGCAGAGCCCGAGCCTGCTGCGGCTGCCGGCGAAGCCGAAGAACATCCTGCTGGGCAAGCCCGACGACAAGTGGATGGTCTGCGCCAACGGGCCGAGCGTGAACGAGTCCCCGAAGGTGCCCTGCACGCAGAAGCACACGTGGCGCGCCGTGACCACGATCGTGGTCGGCCGAGACGGTGACCCCTACCCCGGCGACGACGACGTCGAGGCCCGGACCCGGGACTACTGCTCGGACTCGGTGGGTGCCTGGCTGAACTACCCTGTGGACTACGACTACGGCTACACGTGGTTCCACGAGGCTGAGTGGAAGGCCGGCAACCGCCGCTCGATCTGCTGGGCCCAGACCGAGAAGTAGGACGCTGACGTGCCGCACCCCCGTGCCCGCGTGACGCTCGCGGCGCTGGTCGCTCCCGTCGCCCTGGTCACGGTGCTGGCCACGGCGCTGGCCGGCTGCTCCGGGTCGCCCGCACCGAAGGCCTCGTCGTCCGCGTCACCCGGCTCGGCCAGTGCCAGCTCGAGCCCGTCGGCATCCGCGCCGTCGCTCGCGGCCATCCCGGCCGCCCCGAAGCCCGAGGCCTGCTACGCGCTGACGCTCAAGCAGCTCGCGCAGCCCACCAACGACAGCCCGGCCGCCTCGTGCTCCAGCGACCACGACGTGCAGACGTTCTACGTCGGCACCCTGGACACCACGGTCGACGGGCACAACCTGGCGATCGACTCACCGCGGGTGCAGCGCCAGCTCGAGCAGACCTGCCCGCGCCAGCTCGGCCGCTACCTCGGCGGCAGCAGCCAGACTCTGGACCTGAGCCGGTTCCACACGGTGTGGTTCAGCCCGACGCTCGAGCAGTCCGAGCAGGGCGCCAGCTGGTTCCGCTGCGACCTCATCGCGTTCAGCCACGCGGACAAGCTCGCCGCCCTGCCGCCGCCGAAGAAGCTCAAGGGTGCCCTGGCGTCCTCGAGCGCGCTGGACCGCTTCGGCCTCTGCGGTACGGCGGCTCCGGGCGCCCGCGGCTTCTCGCGGGTGATCTGCGCGGAGAAGCACTCGTGGAAGGCGATCTCGACGATCGGCCTCGCCGGCGGCCGCCGCTACCCCGGCGTCGCACACGTGCGCGACGCCGGGGACAGCGCGTGCAAGCAGCAGGCGCAGGCCCGTTCGGGCAACTCCTTGAAGTACCAGTACGGCTGGGAGTGGCCCACCGGCCGCCAGTGGGCCGGCGGCCAGCACTACGGGTTCTGCTGGGTCCCGTCCTGACCGACGGGCCTCAGCCGACCCGGCCGTACCAGGCCCGGCTGCTGTAGACGCGCTCGAGGCGGACCCGGGCGCCGGTGTGCGGCGCGTTCCACATCATCCCGTGGCCGGCGTAGATGCCGACGTGGTAGATGCTGCGGATCCGCCGGCCCCGGTGGAAGAACACCAGGTCACCGACGCGGCGGCTGGTCCGCCGGACGTGCCGTGAGGCGCGGTACTGGTCACGGGACAGGCGCGGGATCCGCCTGCCTGCATGGGCGAACACCCAGTGGGTGAGCCCGGAGCAGTCGAACCTGCGGGGGCCCTCGGCACCCCACTTGTAGGGAGCGCCCTTGCGGGACGCGGCGATCTGGACAACGCGGTAGCCCTGGCTCATCGTCGCCGCACGGGCGGAGCCGGTGGAACCCGGCGAGACGATGACCACCAGACCCGCCACGAGGGCGGCGACCTGGAGGACGAGGGCATGGCGCAGCGAACGACGCAGAGTCGTTGACATAGGGGGATACCTCTTCGGCAACGCCTTCGAAGCGTGACCTGTCGGGTTCGGGAGTCGAAGTTCCCGGCCGCGTCGTGCTGCGGCTTAACCCCAAGGCGTCCGCTCAGGGACGCCGTACTGCCTGGGTGCTCCGTGCCCGCCATTACACGTGCTCATCGCTCGTGTCACCAGGACGCATGGCGGGCTTCGGCGTGCGTACTGGCCGCCCCGCCTCTGGGTTGGCGAGGGCTTGCCCCGGTACCTTCGGCCACCTGCCGCCGTCGCGGAGATTTATTGCAACAACTGAGGTGTGACGTACATCAATTGTCCCCCGTGCGGCCGGTCAGAAGCCGAGGCGACGCAGCTGCTTGGGGTCGCGCTGCCAGTCCTTGGCGATCTTGACGTGCAGGTCGAGGTAGACCGGCGTGCCGAGCATCGCCTCGATGCTGCGCCGGGCATCGCTGCCGACCTGCTTGAGGCGGCTGCCCTTGTGGCCGATCACGATGCCCTTCTGCGACGAGCGCTCCACGAACAGGTTCGCGTGGATGTCGAGCAGCGGCTTGTCCTCGGGACGGTCCTCGCGCAGGCCCATCTCCTCGACGACCACCGCGATCGAGTGCGGCAGCTCGTCGCGCACACCCTCCAGGGCGGCCTCGCGGATCAGCTCGGCGACGATCGCCTCCTCCGGCGCGTCGGTCAGGTCGCCGTCCGGGTAGAGCTGCGGGCCCTCGGGCAGCCGCGCCACCAGCAGGTCGGCGAGCAGCCCGATCTGGCTGCCGTCCTGCGCGGAGACCGGCACGATCTCGGCCCACTCGGTGCCGGTGTCCTCCCCCAGCTTCGCGATCGCGAGCAGGTGCTCGCCGATCTGCTCCGGGGTGGCCAGGTCGGTCTTCGTCGCGATCGCGATCTTGACGGTCTTGCGGACCTTCGCGAGCTCGTTGACGATGAACCGGTCACCCGGCCCGATCTTCTCGTTGGCCGGGAAGCAGACCGCCACCACGTCGACCTCGGCCCAGGTGGTCGTCACCAGGTCGTTGAGCCGCTCCCCGAGCAGCGTCCGCGGCTTGTGCAGCCCAGGGGTGTCGACGAGCACCAGCTGGGCGTCGGGCCGGTGCACGATGCCGCGCACCACCGTCCGGGTGGTCTGCGGGCGCGAGGAGGTGATCGCCACCTTGCTGCCCACGAGGGCGTTAGTCAGCGTCGACTTGCCGGCGTTCGGGCGGCCGACGAAGGAGGCGAAACCGCTGCGGTGAGGAGTGGTGGGCACCCGCGGATTCTCTCACCCCCGCGGCCCGGCCGTTTACCACGGTATGTCGAGAAACTGCCGCTCCCCCTGGTGAACTCCCCGTGGGGAGCGGCGGTTTTCCGTGGGGAGCAGGCGGTACGGCGTGCGGCACCCGGCACCAGCAGCCGCTGGACCGTCGCGGGGCGGTCGTGGGCCGGTCGTGGGCCGGCTCAGTCGTCCCCGCCGCCAGAACCGCCGCCGGACCCGTCGTCCGAGCCGCTGCCGTCGTGGCCGTCATCGGAGCCGCTGCCAGAGCCGCTCCCGGAGCCGTCGCCCGTGCTCCCGGACGTGTCGCCCACGTCGCTGCTGCGGTCGTCACCGCCGCTCCGGTCCCCGGTCTCCTGGCCGTCGCCCGAGCCGCTCGAACCGGTGCGCTCACCCGAGCCGCTGCCGTCGTCGCCGGACCGCCCGTCGGTGCCGGGCGACCCGCTCCGGTCGTCGTCGCCCAGCCGGGACGTGTCCGACCCGCTGCGGTCGTCCGAGCCGCTGTGGTCACGCGTCGAGGTCCCGGTGCCGTCCTGGGCGCCAACGGTCCCGGTCGTCCGGGCCGCCGCGTGGATGGTGGCGGGCAGCGCGGTCGCCTGGCCGGCCGGACGCGCGGCGGGGTGCGGTCGCGGACGTAGCGGCAGCCCCGGCGTGAGCGGCCCGTCCTCGCGCGGCATCGGGAACGAGAACGGCAGGAAGTGCGTGCTGAAGCTGGCCGCGATCCGCTGAGCGCGGGCCGGCAGCTCGTTGGCGGCCGCGGCGAACCCGGTGGTGGTGACGGCGACGACCGTGAGGGCGGCGGCGCCGGACACCAGCCTCCGCCGTACGGACGTCACGGGAAGCGCGGTCACCGACCCGGCCAGCAGCGCGGCCAACGCGTCGCTCGGCCGCGGAGCGGGCCCGTCGGCCATCGCCTCCAGCTCGCCGAGCAGCCCGGCGAGCCCGCCGTCACCCGGGAAACCGGCCTCGGCGAGCAGCTCCTCCACGACGGTGGTCACAGGGCCACCTCGCCGTTCTCGACCCGGGCCCGCAGCGCGAGCAGGCCACGGCGCTGCAGCTGCTTGACCGCACCCGGGCTCTTGCCGAGCACGCGGGCGGCCTGGTCGACCGACAGGTCGCCCAGCACCCGCAGAGTGATCACCATGGCCTGCTCCTCGTTGAGATAGCGCAACGCGTCGGCGACACGCTGCTGCCCGTCGCCCTCGAGTGCGAGGGCCTCCGCCGACCGGGCGCGGCGCGGGTCGAGGTCGGGGTCGTAGGGCGCTTCGGGCTGTCGTCGGGCGCGGCGTCGACGCTCGTCGACGAGACGGGCGTGGGCGACCGAGAAGACGAACGTGCGCAGTCCGGACGCGCTCCCGTCCACCCCCGCGAGCTTGCCGATCACCTGCACGAACACCTCGCTGGTCAGCCCTTCCGGGTCGTCGGCCCCCTGGGAGCGGAGGTAGCCCTGCACGCCCGGGGAGAGCAGGGTCCACACGGTGCCGAGCGCGTCGGTGTCGCCGGCCTGCGCGGCGGCCACCACCGCGTCGGTCAGCCCGGTTCCCCGCGCCCGCGCCGGGGCCGGCCCCACGGATGTCGCACCCGTGAGACCGGCCGTCCGCCGCTGCAGTCCCTCGCTCAGTCGGTCCCCCTGGTTGTCAGGCTGTCCCGGTCGGGTCAGTCGTCGCCGTGCCCGCCGTCGTCGCCACCGTCGTGGTGGTCGCCGCCGTCGTCACCGCTGTGGTCCCCGTCGCCCTGGTGGTCGCCCTGGTGGTCGCCCTCGTGGTCACCACTGTCGTCGCCCTGGTGGTCACCCTCGTCGCCGGCCTGGTCGCCGTCACCCTGGTGGTCCCCGTCGTGGTCACCGTCGCAGTGGTGGCCGTCACCGGAGTCGCCGCCCTGGTCGTCACCGGACTGGGTCGGCGGCGGGGTCGTCGTCCCGGTGTCGCCCGAGTCGTCGTCGCCGGAACTGGCGTCGTCACCGGAGTCATCAGCTGCGGCGAGCGCGTGCTTGGCGTGCGCCGCGGCCGCGTGCCAGCGCTGGCTGTGCGCCAGGCCGGTGAGGCTGCCCCCGGTGGGGACGGACCAGGCCGCGTCGCCACGGTCGGCGGCGCCCTCCTCGATGTCCTGGTCGGTGCCGGTCACGGCGTGGTCCCACGTGGTCACGCTGCTCTCCCCCGAGTCGGTGGCAGTGTGCGCCGACGCGGAGGCGGAGATGCCGGCGATCGCGGCGGCTGCCGCGAGCGCGCTTCCGGCGGCCGCCACCCGGAGGGTGCGGCCGTGGCGGGTCCGTGCGAAGTTCTGGGTCATCGGTTTCCTCCCGAGATGGAGTGTGCCTACACCCAGGTCATCGTCGTGCGGACCCGCCGGGTTACCGCCGTCTCGTGATGTGGACCACGCTGTCCCCCGCGAGGGTCAGCCCAGCCAGGTGGGACGGAGCGGGAAGTGCGCGTTGCCCTCGACGTCCGGGCGGACGGCCAGCACCTGGTGCAGCTGGATCTCGTTGCGCTCGAACGAGAGCCTGGAGCCGGCCATGTAGAGGCCCCAGACCTTCGCGGTGCCCTCGCCCACCTCGCGGACGCACTCGTCCCAGCTGGCCTCGAGGTTCTCGCACCAGCCCTTGAGGGTCAGCGCGTAGTGCTCGCGCAGGTTCTCCTCGTGGCGCACCTCGAGGCCGACGTTCTGCATCTCGGTGATGATGCGCCCGGACCCGGTCAGCTCCCCGTCGGGGAAGACGTAGCGGTCGATGAACGCGCCGGTGTCGGTGACCGTGTTGTCGGGCCGCGTGATGCTGTGGTTGAGGATCCGCCCGCCGGGGACCACCCGGTCGCGCATGAAGCGGAAGTACGACGGGTAGTTGCGGATCCCGATGTGCTCGGTGAGCCCGATCGAGGAGACCGCGTCGAAGCCGCGCTCGCGCACGTCGCGGTAGTCGCCGTGACGCACCTCCGCGACGTCCCCGAGCCCGTCGCGGGCGATCGCCTCGCTGGCCCAGGCGGCCTGCTCGCGGCTCAGCGTCACCCCGACGGCTCGGACGCCGTACTCCCGGGCCGCGTGGCGGACCATGCCGCCCCAGCCCGAGCCGATGTCGAGCAGGCGCATCCCGGGCCGGAGGCCGAGCTTGCGGCAGACCAGGTCGTACTTCGCGGCCTGCGCCTCCTCGAGCGTCGCGTCGGCGGTCGGGAAGCAGGCGCAGGTGTAGGTCATCGACGGCCCGAGGACCATCTCGTAGAACCGGTTGGACACGTCGTAGTGGTGGTGGATCGCGCCCGCGTCGCGGCTCTTGGAGTGCCGGTAGCCCTCGAGGAGGCGGCGCCACTTCGGCAGCGCCTCCTGCGGCGGCGGGGCCGGCGGGCGGAACGTGCCCCAGCCCAGTCCACGCGCGATCGCGAACGCCTCGGCGGGGCCGGGGATCTTGAAGCCGGAGTTGCGCTGCAGCAGCACCATCGCCTCGTAGGGGTTGCCCGGGTGCACCCCGTGCAGCTCGAGGTCGCCGGAGACGTAGGCGCGCGCCATGCCCAGGTCGCCCGGCGCGGTCAGCAGGTAGGACAGCCCCCGCTCGGTGGCCAGGTGCAGGTGCAGAGGCGCGTCCGGCGGACCGGCGCTGCTGCCGTCGTACGCCGTGAAGCGGAAGAGCATCCCGCCGGGCATCAGCCGGCTGATGGCCTCACCGATGGTGAGGGTGCGTTCACTTCCCAGGGTTGCCGTCATTGACGTTTCACCGCCTTCTCGTAGAGGCCCGTGAGCCTGTGGTCCGGGTCGGTCAGCTCGCGGACCCGGTCGAGGTTGGCCACGTCGTAGAGGGACGCGAACGTGGCCCGGTCGTAGTAGGAGTCGGAGTAGAGCGACTTGTGGCCGCCGAGCCGGGTCACCTCGGCCTCGACGGCGCGGTTGACGTCGCCGTCGCCGGCGCCGGGAGCGATGGGCACGGTGCCCCAGAACCCGACGTTGACGTAGGTGGTCCCCACGCTCAGCGGGTACGACGGCCAGGAGCGCGCGCTGCCGGGGCCTGCGGGCTCCCGCAGCCGCAGCGGGCAGAGCCAGACCGGCCGCATCCCGACGTGCTCCTCGAACCAGGACAGGAACTCCGGGAGCCGGTCCAGCGGCACCTCGACGTCCTGGATGACACGCTCGCGCTCGGGGCGGCCGCGGACCCGGTCGATCCGTGCCACCACACCGAAGCGGTGCTCGAGGCCGACCAGGCGGTGGTAGACGTCGCTGCGCCGCCAGCGCCGCGGCCAGAGCCGCCGCACCCGGGGGTTGTCGAGACCGAACGCGCCGCTGCACCAGAACCAGTCCGTGTCCCAGCGCCACAGGTAGTCGTAAGTGCGCAGCAGGTCGCGCTCGCGCTGCTGGAGCGAGCGGTAGTAGGGCGTCATCCCGGTGTAGTCGGACGGCTGCTCGTTGGTCGAGTGTGTCTCGTTGGTCGAGTGTGTCTCGTTGGTCGAGCTTGTCGAGACCGCCCACCGCGCCAGCGTCAGGTAGGCCTCCCCCGGCCCGAACACGACGCCATCGAGGCCGTCGACCCGTTCGCCGTCCCACTCCCGCTGCTCGACGACCACGGCGACCGCCTTGGTCAGCGCGTCGAGGTCCTCGAAGCGCACGTGCCGCAGGGCGACGTGGCCGGGCACCGGCTCGAGCAGGATCCGCAGCCGGGTCGCGTAGCCGAGTGAGCCGTAGGAGTTGGGGAACGCGTCGAAGAGCGCGTCGCCCGGCCGGACCGTGCGGACCTCGCCGTCACCGCAGAGCACGTCCATCTCGACGACCGACTCGTGCGGCAGGCCGTTGCGGAACGACGTGGACTCGATCCCGAGCCCGGTGACCGCCCCGCCGAGCGTGATCGTGCGCAGCTGCGGCACGACGTAGGGCACCAGCCCGTGCGGCAGCGTCGCGTCGACGAGGTCCTCGTAGGTGCACATGCCCTGCACGTCCGCGGTGCGTCCTGCGACGTCCACCGAGACCACCCCCGACAGCCCGCTCACGTCCAGACCGGGGGCCCGGTCACGGGTGCGGGCACGGAACAGGTTGGACGTGCGCTTGGCCAGCCGCACGGGTGCGTGGGGAGGGATCGCGGCGTAGGACGCCCGAAGACGCCGTACCGCTTCCTCGTGCGCGGGGGCTCCGACGAGGACCGACATGCGCACCACGGTAGTCCCGTTTATTGCTTGGTGGTTACACGTTTATTGCGATCTGTGTCACATGTCCAGACTTACAGGTTCCGTACGATCCGGGCGGGATTGCCCAGCGCGAGCACCCCGGGCGGCAGGTCCTTGGTGACCACCGAGCCGGCGCCCACGACGCTGTCCGCGCCGATCGTGACGCCCGGGCAGACGATCACGCCGCCGCCGAGCCAGACGTTGTCGCCGACGGTGACCGGGAGGGCGGACTCCCACTTCGCGCGGCGGCGCTCGGCGTCGAGGGGGTGCGTCGCGGTGAGCAGCTGGACGTTCGGGCCGATCTGGACGTCCTCGCCGACACGGATCTCCGCACAGTCCAACGCGACCAGCCCGAAGTTGGCGAACGTCCGCGCGCCCACGTGCAGGTGGGCGCCGTAGTCGACGTGCAGCGGCCGGCGCAGGTGCACGTCCGCACCGACGCTGCCCAGCAGCTCGGCGAGCACCTGCGCGCCCTCGGCGTAGGTCGCGGCCTCGTTGAAGGCGTCGTTGAGCCGCCGGCCCCGCCGGGCCATCTCGACCAGCTCAGGGTCGTCGGCCAGGTAGTCCCGGCCGGCCAGCATGTCCTCGCGCGCCGTCATGCCCGCCAACCTAGCGAGCCAAGCCGACCACCTGCCGCGCCGCGCGACCGTTCCCGTCCATTTGGCGCGCAACGGTCGCGTTCCGAGCCGATCCGCGACCGTTCCCGTCCATATGGACGGGAGCGGGCCCGCCGTCAGGACTCGACGCTGGCCACCAGGGAGCCATCGGGAGCGGCCAGGTGCACCGGCACCCCGGCGCCGGCGAGGTCGCGAACCACGGACAGGTCCGCCTCGTCGAGTGCGGCGCCGTCGCCGAGCACGACCACGGCCTCGAGGCCGCGGGCCCCGGAGGAGACCGCCATCGCCACCGCGACCTGTACCGCGCTCGCGGAGAACGACGGCAGGGACACGGTCGCGGCGGCGTAGGTGCGGCCGTCCTGGTCACGCATCGCCGCGCCCTCCGAGGCCCGGGTCCGGGCGCGGGTGGAGCGGGCCAGGGTGACCAGCTTCTTGTCGTCGGGGTCGGTCAGCTCAGCCGGCATGGGAGTCAGAGTAGGACTCGTCGTCATGCTCGGCGGTGGCGGGCTCGAGCAGTGTGATCAGCACCGTACCGATCCGGTTGCGACGGCCCGCGGGCGCCTCGGCCGAGAAGCGCAGCCCGTGCGCCTCGACCACGGAGCCGGCGATCGGCACCCGGCCGAGGTGCTTGGCCATCAGGCCGCCGACGGTGTCCACGTCGTCGTCCTCCACGGCGATCCCGCAGACGTCCTCGAGGTCGTCGACCGGGTAGCGCGAGGAGACCCGCACCGAGCCGTTGGCGAGGTGCTCGACGTCGACGCGGGCCACGTCGTACTCGTCGGTGATCTCGCCGACGATCTCCTCGAGCACGTCCTCGATGGTGACCAGGCCCGCCGTGCCGCCGTACTCGTCGACGACGACGGCGACGTGCTTGCGCTCGGCCTGCATCTCGCGCAGCAGCGCGTCGACGGGTTTGGAGTCGGGCACGTAGAGCACCGGGCGCATCATCGAGTCGACCCGCTCGGTGGTCTCGGCCTCGTGCCGGTCGAAGACGCGGCGGGTGATGTCCTTGAGGTAGGCGAAGCCCACGATGTCGTCGAGGTTCTCCCCGACCACCGGGATGCGGGAGTAGCCCGAGCGCAGCGCCAGCGACATCGCCTGGCGCAGGGTCTTGTGACGCTCGATGAAGACCACGTCGGTGCGCGGCACCATCACCTCACGCACGATCGTGTCGCCGAGCTCGAAGACCGAGTGGATCATCTCGCGCTCGCCGGACTCGATGACGCTGGAGGCCTCGGCGAGGTCGACGAGCTCACGCAGCTCGGCCTCGGAGGCGAACGGGCCCTCGCTGAAGCCGCGGCCGGGGGTGATCGCGTTGCCGACCAGGATCAGCAGCTGCGGCAGCGGGCCGAGCACCTTGGTGAACCCGAGCAGCGGGCCCGCCGAGAGCAGCGCGACCCGCTCGGAGTGCTGGCGGCCCAGGGTGCGCGGCGCGACCCCGATCACCACGAACGAGATCACCAGCATCACCGCGAGGGTGGCGAACATCGCCCACCAGCGGCCGGAGTCGGTCTCGGGGCCCGACTCGGCGCCGCCGCGCGGCACGATCAGGTCGAGCATGGTGACGGTCACCAGGATGATCGCCGCGATCTCGGTGAGCATCCGCAGCAGCAGTGCGGTGTTCAGGAACCGCGGCGGGTCTCCCAGGATGGTCAGCAGCTTGGGGGCGCCGCCCCGGCCCTCGGCCGCGAGCTGCTCGGCACGCGCCTTCGAGAACGACGAGAGCGCGGCGTCGGCGCTGCTGAACAGGCCGGCGACCACGACCAGGACGGCCGCGATGACCAGCAGCCAGATGTCGACGGTGCTCATCGCTCAGACCTCGTCGCCGGGCAGGACTGCGCCGCGGCGGGCGCCCTGCCACTCCGCGAGCAGCCGGGCCTGCAGCCCGAACATCTCACGGTGCTCCTCCGGCTCGGCGTGGTCGTAGCCGAGCAGGTGCAAGATGCCGTGCACGGTGAGCAGGTCGACCTCGTCCTCGGTGCGGTGACCGGCGGTGGCGGCCTGCTTCTCCGCGATCGAGTGGCACAGCACCAGGTCGCCGAGGACGCCCTCCTCGGGCTCCTCGTCGAGCATGCCGGGACGCAGCTCGTCCATGGGGAAGGCGAGGACGTCGGTCGGCCCCTCCTTCTCCATCCAGTGCTCGTTGAGCTCGGTGATGGTCGCCTCGTCGACGAGCTTGATGCACAGCTCGGCCTGCGGGTGCACCCGCATCCGGTCCATCACGAAACGTGACAGCTGGGCGAGCTCGGTGACGTCGACGTCGGCCTCGGACTCGTTGAGGACCTCGATGCTCATCGGGTGGAGCTCCTGCGTCGGGTGTCGGTGGGTGCGCCGTCGGCGTCGCGTCGGGCTTCGTAGTCGTCGTAGGCCTTGACGATGTGGCCGACCAGGCGGTGGCGTACGACGTCCTGGGCGGTCAGTCGGTTGAAGGAGATGTCGTCGACCTCGTCGAGGATCTCCTCGACCACGCGCAGGCCGCTCTTGATGCCGGACGGCAGGTCGACCTGGGTGACGTCGCCGGTGACCACGATCTTGGAGCCGAAGCCCAGCCGGGTCAGGAACATCTTCATCTGCTCCGGCGAGGTGTTCTGCGCCTCGTCGAGGATGATGAACGCGTCGTTGAGCGAGCGGCCGCGCATGTAGGCCAGCGGCGCGACCTCGATGGTCCCGGCCGCGAGCAGCTTGGGGATCGTCTCGGGGTCGAGCATGTCGTGCAGGGCGTCGTACAACGGCCGCAGGTAGGGGTCGATCTTCTCGCTCAGTGTGCCGGGCAGGAACCCCAGCCGCTCACCGGCCTCGACCGCCGGCCGGGTCAGGATGATCCGGTTGACGACCTTGTTCTGCAACGCCTGCACCGCCTTGGCCATCGCCAGGTAGGTCTTGCCGGTGCCGGCGGGACCGATGCCGAAGATGATCGTGTGCTTGTCGATCGCCTCGACGTACTTCTTCTGGTTCAGGGTCTTCGGGCGGATCGTCCGGCCGCGGTTGCTCAAGATGTTGAGGCTGAGCACGTCGGCGGGCCGCTCGTGGGTCTCGGTGCGCAGGATCCCGATCGCACGCTCGACGGTCTCGGGGGTGATCCCCTGACCGGTGCGGATGATCGTGACCAGCTCGTCGAGCAGCCGTTCGGCCAGCGCCACCTCCGCGGACTCGCCGCGCAGCGTGATCTGGTTGCCGCGCACGTGCACGTCAGCCTGGAACGCCTGCTCGATGAGCGTGAGGTGCTCGTCCCGGGGGCCGAGGAGGCTCACCATCGGGACGCTCGCCGGGACCACGATCGTGTGGACGGGAGTGTCGATCTCTGTCATTGGTGGCCTGGCGGCCGACCTCCGGTTCGATGCGGGGCGTGCTGACCCCTCCATGCTACGGGAGCCGCCCCCGGGCGGCGCCAGCCGTTTCCGCGCCGGGCCCGCGGGGCGCCCCTATGCTCGGTTCATGGAGGAGTACGACGAGCCCGAGCTGATCGAGCCCGACGACTTCCTCGCCGCGAACCCGTTCCCGGCGGACGCCCGGATGATGGGGTTCGACCGGTGGAGCGACGAGGGTGCGTTGATCGCGGTCGCGGCCAACCTCGACCCCGGCAAGTGGGTGCACAAGGCGATCGCCTGGGTGTGGCTGCTGGCCCTGATGACCCCGGTGCTGATGACGGTGTGGTTCGAGATCAGGAACGGGTGACCAGCAGGATCCCCAGGCACATCTCGTCGGTCGTGCCCTCGCCCCAGACCACGTAGCGCTCCCGCTGCCCCCGGAACGCCGGCAGCAGGTCGCGCAGGTGCTGGTCGTGGCGGCAGGTGACCCGCACGGTGTCGCCGCGCTCGAGGTGCACCGGCGTGACCGGCTTGGCGCCCTGGTTGTCGAAGTCCCACACCGGCTGGTCGAGCACGGTGCGCGGGTGCGGCCCGTCAGGGTTGACGGTGATCCGGATCGACCGGCCGATCAGGTGCATGTGCCCGGCGACCGCACGGATCGTCTCGGGCTGCTCGACGCGGTGGTCGCAGTGCTGCACCGGGCCGGCCGGCTCGTAGCCGCACAGCAGGTGCAGGGCGTTGGCGGTCTGGCCGACCATGTCGCCGACCCGTGACTCGAGGTAGCGCAGCGCCGCGCTCCGGTCGCAGAGCGGGTTGAGGGCGTGCTGCGGGCGGCACGGCAGCTCGACCGGCGCGGGCAGCAGGACGGTGCGCAGCGGGGTCAGGTGGGCGGTCCCGGGAGCGATCCGGAGCCGGACCGACGTGACGTCGGGCGAGGCGCCCTTGAGCAGGTTGTAGTGGACCTGCATGATCACCCGTTCGCCTGCCTGCACAGGGGTTCCGACGTCCCTGGCGGCCACCGACTCGTGGCCGCCGGGCGCCCACGCGCCGAGCCACGGGGCGTCGTCGAGGCTGCCCACGCCGTCGTCGAGGCCGGTCCCGCCGAAGCAGGTCCAGCCCTGGCCGGGCTCCTCGGCGTCCTTGGCCTTGGCCGCGTCGACCTCTCCGGGCGGCACCCGGAACAGGATCACGTGGTGCACGACGTCGGGGTTGCCCGGCAGCACGTCCGTGCCGGTCACGAACGCGTCATGGTGCAGGTGCGGGTCGAGCAGGAAGCAGCGGTAGTCGTCGGTGCCGTGCCCGGTCGGGGCGCTCGGGGTGTAGGCCGCCGGCATCGCCAGCCTCAGGTAGCGCTCGCCGGCCCGCAACGCCACGGCGCCCGGCTCGGGGGTCGCGCTGTTCGTGGCGGCGCTGCTGCTCGCTGCGGGCGTCGGTGCCTGTCTCGTCGCGGTCGGGGACGACCCGCCGCAGGCAGCGGCGAGCAGGAGCAGGGTCGCCGTACCTGCCGCGGCGAGGAGACGTCTCATCCCGGCGGCCAGGTCATGGCGCGGCCGCCGAGCACGTGCAGGTGCGCGTGGAAGACCGTCTGGTGCGCCGCCGCCCCGGTGTTGAAGACCATCCGGTAGCCCTCATCGAGACCCTCGGCCTTCGCGACCGCGGCGGCGGTGTGCACCAGGTCGAGGTAGGACTGCGGCTCCGCGACGGCGAGCTCGGCGGCGTTGGCGTGGTGGCTCTTCGGGATCACCAGCACGTGCGTGGGCGCCTGCGGCTCGATGTCGCGGAAGGCCAGCGTCGTCTCGGTCTCGTGCACCCGGTCCGCGGGGATCTCGCCGGCCACGATCTTGCAGAACAGACAGTCGGTCGCCATGCGGCACAGCGTATGTCGTGTCAACCGCCACGGGGCGCCGCGCGTGGAACTACCGTGATGAGCCAGATGCTCCGGGACCACCCAGGGGGTGGGATGACGACGCTGACCGGGTGGGACGCCGACGAGGCGGTCGGTGAGCTGTACGGCGCCCACTACCGTTCCCTGGTCCGGCTCTCGGTGCTGCTGGTCCGCGACGTCGGCACCGCCGAGGAGGTCGTGCAGGACGCCTTCGTGGCGATGCACGGCCGCTGGGGGCGGCTGCGCGACCCGGACAAGGCGCTGGCCTACCTGCGCCAGGCGGTCGTGAACCGCTCCCGGTCGGTGCTGCGGCACCGCGGCGTGGTCGAGCGGCACGAAGCCCGGGCCACGGTCGCGGGCGCCGTACCCACCGCGGAGGAGTCGGTGCTGCACCACGAGCGCCGGGCCCGCGTGCTCGACGCGCTGCGCGGCCTGCCGACCCGGCAGCGCGAGGTGCTGGCGCTGCGCTACTACCTCGACCTGTCGGAGGCCGACATCGCCGCGACCCTCGGGATCAGCCGCGGTGCCGTGAAGAGCCACGCCTCCCGCGGGGCGGCCGCCCTGCGCTCGCTGCTGGAGGAACCGTCATGACCGACCCGTTCCGGGACTCCCCCGACCCCGGCCTGCGGCGCCTCCTCGAGGACGCCGTCGCCGACGTGGAGCCGCGCGAGGGGCTGTCGGCGATCCGGGCCCGCACCGAGGGCACGAGCAACGTCCGGCCGCTGCGGCCCTGGCTGCTCGGCGCCTCCGCTGCGGTGGTCGCGACCGCGGCGACGCTCGCCGTGGTGAACCTCGCCGGCGGCCCGTCGCCGACGGCAGGACCGGCCCCCGGGCCGGCCGCGTCCTCGACGCCGTCGCCCTCGCCGTCCCCGGCACCGTCGCTCGCCTCGCTGTCGCCGTCGCCATCGCCGACGTCGGGGCCCGGCGGGGCGCTGCCCGTGTACTACGCGGGCGACACGTTCCAGGGCCCGCGGCTCTACCGCGAGTTCCACGCCGCCGTCGGCGGCGCCGGCGACCTGGCGGCGCGCACGGTCGAGGAGTCGGTTGCGGGCACTCCGCACGACCCGGACTACCTGACCCTGTGGCCGGCCGGCACGCACGTGAACCACGTCGAGCGCTCCGGCGGCACGATCGTCGTCGACCTCGGCCCCGCCTCGCTGCACGACCGGCCGGCCACGATGTCGGCGGCGCAGGCGAAGATCGCGCTGCAGCAGGTGATCTACTCCGCGCAGGCCGCCTACCAGCACCGCGACCCGGTGCGGCTCCTGCTCGACGGCAACGTCACCGACAGCGTGCTCGGCGAGCCCACCTCGGAGCCGCTGGCGCAGGGCGACGCGTCGGCCACCCTCGCGCAGGTGTGGGTGATCGACCCGGCCGACGGTGCGACCCTCGCCAGCGGGTCCACGGTCAGCGGCCTCGCCGCCGCGTTCGAGGCCAACGTGCAGTGGGAGCTGCGGCGGGGCACGACGGTCGTCGAGCACGGCCACACCACCGCCGCCCAGTGCTGCGTGATGGCGCCCTACTCCTTCACGCTCACCGCCCCGCCCGGCACCTACACCCTGGTCGTCCACGACGAGGACGTCTCCGGCGCCGGCCGACCCACCTGGCAGGACACCAAGACCGTCACCATCCGCTGACCCGGCGCGAAGGTGCACCCCAACGCCGCCGAGTCGGCGCCAAGGGACAGCGGGTGGCCTACGGTCGAGCCGTGCTGCTGACCTGCCGGATGCTCAACCGGACCCTGCTGCTGCGCCAGCACCTGCTGACCCGCACAGCCATGGACCCGCTGGCGATGGCCCAGCACCTGCTCGGCCTGCAGGCTCAGGACAGCCTGCCGCCCTACCTCTCCCTCGCCGCCCGGCTTGACACGTTCGACCCGGCCGCACTCTCGGCTGCGCTGGAGGGGCGTACGGCGGTCCGGGTCCTGCTCATGCGCGGCACCATCCACCTGGTCACGCCCGACGACGCGCACGGACTGCGCGGGTTCGTGCAGCCCTTCCTCGACAAGGTCTCGCGCAGCAACGCCCTGTCGCGGCCCGCGCACGTGGTCGACGCCGACGCGTTCCAGGACGCGGTGCTCGACCTGCTCGCGGGCGGCCCCGTGCCCGTGACGGTCCTCGGCGAGACCCTGGCCGCCCGCTTCCCCGAGGCACCCGCGGCGGCGTTGGCCAACCGCGCCCGGGAGACGCTCCCGCTGGTACAGGTGCCGCCACGCGGCCTGTGGCGGCAGAGCGGCGGCGTGGTCTACGAGCACCTGTCGTCGTGGGTCGGGCCAGGGACGCCGTACGACGGGAGCGGGGTGGCGCGCCGCTACCTCGCCGCCTACGGGCCAGCCCTGCCGGCGGACCTGACCACCTGGTCGGGCGTGACCGGGGCGCGCGCCCTGCTCGAGAGGGTGGGCCACGACCTGGAACGGCACACGGACGAGGACGGCAAGGTGCTCTACGACCTGGCTGGCCTGCCGCTCGCGACGGGTGAGGAGGACGCTCCCGTCCGGCTGCTCGGCAAGTACGACAACGTCTGGCTCTCGCACGCCGCCCGTGACCGCGTCACCCCCGACCCGTCGAAGCGAAGGCGCTGGATGGGCGTCAACGGCGGCGTCGGCAGCACCGTCTTCGTCGACGGCGAGCTCGAGGGCCTGTGGTGGGTCACCGACAACGGCAGGGTCGACGTTGACCTCTTCCGTGCGTTGACCCGGGCCGAGCGCTCCGACCTCGAGGGCGAGGTCGGGCGCGTCGAGACACTGCTGGCCCGGCCCTGACGCTGTCACTTCACGCCCGGCTCGGCAGGTTTGACGTGCACGTTCACGCCCGCTCGGCAGGTTTGACGTGCACGTTCACGCCCGCTCGGCGGGGTGGGGGGTCAGCGCCAGCGGGTGCGGGCGAGCAGGGCGGCGGTGGCGGCGACACCGGCGGTGGAGGTACGCAGCACCGACGAGCCGAGGCGGACCGGCTCGGCGCCCACGGCGGCGAAGGCCGCGAGCTCCTCGTCGCTGATGCCGCCTTCGGGGCCGACCACGACGACGATCTCGCCGCGGCCGGGCACGGGCAGGTCGGCGATCGGGCCGGAGGCGGCCTCGTGCAGCACGACCGGGACGGAGGCGTCGCGCAGCAGGGCGACCACCTGCTCGGTGGTGACCATCTCGGTGACCTCGGGGAACCACGCGCGGCGCGCCTGCTTGGCGGCCTCGCGGGCCGTCGTACGCCACTTGGCCAGCGACTTCGCGGCCCGCTCGCCCTTCCAGACCGCGACCGAGCGGGACGCGGCCCACGGCACGACGACGTCGACGCCGACCTCGGTGAGCATCTCGACGGCGAGCTCGCCGCGGTCGCCCTTCGGGATCGCTTGTACGACGACCACGCGCGGCATCTCGGGTGCACCGGTGGTGACCGTGTCGACGCTTCCCGTGAGCGTGCTCTTGGTGGTCGCGGTGACGGTCACGGTCGCGGTGGTGCCGGCGCCGTCGGTGAGCAGCACCTGCTCCCCGACGCGGATCCGCTTGACGACCACGGCGTGCCGCGCCTCGTCGCCGGTGAGCTCGACGGACGCACCCGCGGCGAGGCCGGCGAGCGCGTCGTGGACGAAGAGGGGCAGCGTCATCAGCGCGGGTGGAACGCGTCGCGGAGCCGGTCGAAGACCGACTTGGGGGCGGCGTGCGCCTGGCCGTCGGGCTTCTCCTCGTCGCGGATCGCCGCCAGCTCGTGCAGCAGCTCCTGCTGCCGCTCGTCGAGCCGGGTCGGGGTCTCCACCACGATGCGGACGACCAGGTCGCCCCGGCCGGTGCCGCGCAGCGAGGGCACGCCGCGGCCGCCGAGCACCACCTCGGTGCCGGACTGGGTGCCGGGACGGATCTCGAGCTCGACGCTGACCTCGACGCCGGACTCGGGCTTCTCCCCCGCGGCGACCAGGTCGGCCTCGAGGGTGGGCAGCTTGATCGTGGTGCCGAGCGCGGCGGCCGTCATCGGCACCGTGACCGTGCAGAGCAGGTCGGTGCCGTGCCGGGTGAACACAGCGTGGTCGGCGACGTGCATCTCGACGTACAGGTCGCCGGCGGGACCACCGCCGGGACCGACCTCGCCCTGGCCGGAGAGCTGGACCCGGGTGCCGGTGTCGACGCCGGCCGGGATCTTCACGGTCAGGCTGCGGCGCGAGCGGACCCGGCCGTCGCCGGCGCACTCGCGGCACGGCTCGGGGATGATCGTGCCGAACCCGCGGCAGGCGGCGCAGGGACGCATGGTGCGGATCTCGCCGAGGAACGACCGCTGGGTGTGCACGGTCTCGCCGCGGCCGGAGCACGTCTCGCAGGTCTTGGGCGAGGAGCCCGGGGCCGCTCCGCCGCCGTTGCAGGCCGTGCAGAGCACGGCGGTGTCGACCTTCAGCTCGCGGGTCACGCCGAACGCCGCCTCGGCCAGGTCGACCTCCAGGCGGATCAGCGCGTCCTGCCCGCGACGGGTGCGCGGCCGCGGACCGCGTCCGCTGCCGGCCGCGCCGCCGGTCTGGCCGCCGAAGAAGGCGTCCATGATGTCGGTGAACGAGAAGCCCTGGCCCGCGCCGCCGAAGCCGCCGGCGCCGCCCCCGCCGAACGGGTCGCCGCCGAGGTCGTACATCCGGCGCTTCTCCGGGTCGGAGAGCACCTCGTAGGCGTGGGAGACGACCTTGAACTGCTCCTGGGTCTCCGGGTCGGGGTTCACGTCGGGGTGGAGCTTGCGGGCGAGCTGACGGTAGGCCTTCTTGATGGCGTCGCCGTCTGCGTCCCGGGCAACCCCGAGGATCTCGTAGAGGTCCTGGCTCACTGCGCTGTCACTTGTCTTTCTGCTCATTGGCCTTCGTCGAGGATCCGGCCGACGTAGCGCGCGACCGCGCGCACCGCCGACATCGTCCCCGGGTAGTCCATGCGGGTCGGCCCGACGATGCCGAGGGTGGCGAGTGCCTCGTCACCGGGCCCGTAGCCGGTCGCGACCACCGAGGTCGCGGCCAGCTCCTGGTAGGGGCCCTCGTGCCCGATGCGCACCGTCACCGTCGACGGCGAGCTGGCCTCGCCCAGCAGCTTGAGCAGCACCACGTGCTCCTCGAGCGCCTCGAGCATCGGCCGGATGGCGCCGTCGAACCCCTCGCCGAAGCGGGCCAGGTTGGCCGTGCCGCCGACCGCGACGCGCTCGTCGGAGCGGTGGTCGGACATCGCCTCCACGAGGGTGGCCACGATCACGGCGACCGGGCCGCGACGCGCCGGGTCCACCTCGTCGGGGAGGGCGGCCAGCTCGGTGGCCGCCTCGGCGAGCCGCTCGCCGAGAGCGGCCCGGTTGAGGCGCGCGCGGATGTCGGCGACGGCGTCGTCGTCCAGCGCCTCCGGAAGCTCGACCACCCGCTGCTCGACCCGTCCGGTGGACAGGATCAGCACCAGCAGCACCTTGGTGGCCGTCAGCGCGACCACCTCGACGTGCCGGACCGTCGAGCGGGACAGGGTGGGGTACTGCACGATCGCGACCTGCCGGGTCAGCTGCGCGAGCAGCCGGACGCTGCGCTGGACCACGTCGTCGAGGTCGAGCGCGCCCTCGAGGAGGGTGGCGATCGCCCGCTTCTCGGCGGTGCTCAGCGGCTTGACCCCGCTGAGCCGGTCGACGAACAGCCGGTAGCCCTTGTCGGTCGGGATCCGGCCGGCGCTGGTGTGCGGCTGGGTGATGAACCCCTCCTCCTCCAGCGCGGCCATGTCGTTGCGGACGGTGGCCGGCGAGACACCGAGCCGGTGCCGCTCCACGAGCGCCTTGGAGCCCACCGGCTCCTGGGTGGAGACGTAGTCCTCCACGATCGCGCGCAGTACGGCGAGCCTGCGGTCCTCGACCATCGGATCCACCTCGCTTCCGCGGCGCTCGTTGTCCGGCACCTGCTCCTGGCACTCGTCGCTTCCGAGTGCCAAGCCTACTAGGTACGGCGACAGGTGCCGTCCGGCCGCGGGGTCCGGGGTCACCGGGGTGTCCGGGCTCACGGATAGCGTGGCGCCCATGAGTGAGACCGATCACGCGATGCCCGCGCGGCGCCCGCTGCCCCGCCCCGTCCCGGAGGAGGGCTTCGTCGAGGTGGGCGACCGCTGCTGGATGGCGCGCTTCGACTTCCTCGACGTCAACGTGGGCCTGGTCGGCGGCGAGCGCGGCCTGCTCGTCGTCGACACCCACGCCTCCGAGGTGGAGGCGCGCCGGGTCGTCGAGCAGGTCCGTCGCCTCGGCGTCGGCGAGGTGGTCGGCATCGTCAACACCCACGAGCACTTCGACCACACCTTCGGCAACGTCGTCTTCCTCGAGGAGTACGGCGCCCCGCCCGTCTACGCCCACGAGGAGGCCGCGGCAGCCCTGCCGGTCAGCGGGCCGGCCCTGCAGGAGCAGGCACGCGTCGACCACGACGACCCGCGCAACGCCGACGTCGCAGCAGCCAGGATCGCCCTGCCCACCGAGACGTTCTCGTCCGCCCGGGTCGTCGACCTCGGCGACCGGGTGGTGGAGCTGGTGCACCCGGGCAAGGGGCACACCGCCGGCGACCTGGTCGTCCGGGTCGGCGACGCGGACGTGCTGTTCGCCGGCGACCTGGTCGAGGAGTCCGCGCTGCGTCACGGCGTGCCGGGCTACGGCAGCGACTGCTGGCCGATGGAGTGGCCGGCCAGCCTGGACCTGGTGGTCGGGCTGCTCACCCCGGCGAGCCTGGTCGTGCCCGGCCACGGTCTGCCGGTCGGGCGGGACTTCGTCGAGGAGCAGCGGGCCGCGGTCGGCGTGGTCGCCGAGACGATCCGCGACCTGGCGACCCGCGGGGTGCCGGTGGCCGAGGCGCTGGCCGCGGCGCAGTGGCCCTACCCGGCGGAGGAGCTGGCGCAGGCGGTCGCCCGCGGCTATGCCCAGCTCCCCCGGGGCACCCGGCAGCTGCCGCTGATCTGAGTCACCGTCACCAGCCGTGCCGGTGCCCGCGCTGCTGCTGGCCGACCCACCCGGACCACTGCTCGGCGTGGCGCCGGCGACGCGCGGCACGGAACGAGTGGCCGCTCCACCAGAACAGCCCGAGCAGCACCCAGAACACCCAGACCTGGTGGGTCAGGAGGGCCACTCCGACGAAGATCGCGACCATCGGCACGAACGGCAGCCGGAACCCCCGCGGCCGGTCGAGGGGCAGACGGGCAGGTCCCGCCACCACGGGCTTCGCCGGGGCGACCGGTCGGCCGTGCGGGTTGGGCAGGTCGGCGAACAGCGGCGCCACCTGCGAGGACGTCCGAGCCGCCCAGGCGCGCTCCGACCGCTCGTCGTACTCCTCCTTGGTCAGCCGGCCCGTGGCGTAGTGCTCCCCGAGCGCGGCGACGGCGGCCTCGCGCTCGGCGTCGCCGATGCGCATCTCGGTCATGACACGTCCTCCTCGCCCTGCTCACCGTCGGCGCCGTCGGCGAGCAGGCCGTAGAGCCGACGCCGGGTGTCGGCGAGGATCTCGGCGGCCTCCGCCTGCTGCTGACGGGTGCCCGAGACCACGACCTGCCAGACCGCGCCCATCACCTGCCCGATCACCGGCTTGAGGTCGCTGCCCTGCTCCGCCTCGTCGGGCGCGTCGTCGAACGGGCGCCAGGTCGCGGCGAGCTCGTCCGGGTGCTCCTCCACGTAGCGGCGGCCGGCGTCGGTGAGCCGGAGCAGCCGGCGGCCGTCGACGTCGTGGCCCTCGACGAGCCCCTCGTCCTCGAGCTGCTGCACGGTCGGGTAGACCGAACCGGGGCTCGGCTTCCAGGCCCCTCCGCTGCGCTCGGCGATCTGCTGGATCACCTGGTAGCCGTTCATCGGCTCCACGGCCAGCACGTCCAGGATCGCGGCGCGCACGTCACCACGGCGCACCTTCGGGCCGCGCCCGAACGGCCCACGGCCGTGGCCGTGCCCGGACCAGGGGCCGCCCTGCTGGGCCAGCCCGATCAGTCCCTGCACCCACGGCGGCGGCCCGGAGCTCCACGGCGCCCCGCCTCCCGGTCGACCCGCGCGCGGGTTGTCCCACGGCGCGTCCCACGGTCCTCGTCCCATGACACCCTCCACGACGTTCTCGGTCGCGACTGTTCCGAATCCTGTCGCGATACGTTGACGATATATCGCGAACGCTCGGCCCTTCAAGGAAGTTCCGTGGCTACCACCACCGGTCCAGACGGCTCCCGGCGTGCCCCCGTAAGCGCGCCGGTGGCGCCGCCTACGGTTGCCCTCATGTCTTTCGACCGGTACGGCTCCGACGTCCTCAACACCGACTGGAAGGCCCCCAAGCGCGGCCGCGCCGTCGAGATCGAGGCCGACAAGGGCCTCGTGCTGGAGGAGGTCACCACCGACTGGTGCGGCGAGGTCGTCGCCGTCGAGCGTGACCTGCAGACCGTGACGCTCGAGGACCGGCGCGGCAAGCGCCGTACCTTCCCGCTCGGGCCGGGCTTCCTGCTCGAAGGGGTGCCGGTGATCCTGGTGCCGCCGGTGCGCAAGGGCCCCGCCGCCCCCACGCGTACGGCGTCCGGCAGCGTCGCCGTGCCGGGCACCAAGGCCCGGGTCGCGCGCGCCAGCCGGATCTTCGTCGAGGGGCGTCACGACGCCGAGCTCGTCGAGAAGGTCTGGGGCGACGACCTGCGCGTCGAGGGCGTGGTCGTGGAGTACCTCGAGGGCGTCGACGACCTGTCCGAGCACCTGCGCGACTTCCGGCCCGGCCCCGAACGCAAGGTCGGCGTGCTCGTGGACCACCTGGTCGCCGGCTCGAAGGAGTCCCGGATCGCGCAGGCGGTGGCGAAGTCGCCGGTCGGCAAGCACGTGCTGATCGTCGGCCACCCCTACATCGACGTGTGGCAGGCAGTGAAGCCGGAGCGGCTCGGCATCAAGGCGTGGCCGAGCATCCCGCGCAACGTGGAGTGGAAGAAGGGCATCTGCCAGACGATGGGCTGGCCGCACCGCGACCAGGCCGACATCGCCCGGGCCTGGAAGCACATCCTGTCCAAGGTGAGCAGCTTCAACGACCTCGAGCCCGCGCTCCTCGGCCGCGTCGAGGAGCTCATCGACTTCGTCACCCAGCCCTGACCCCGATTCGTCTGCGACTCAGGCGGAGATCTCCTCGGGGCAGTCGCAGACGAATCGCCGGATCAGGGCAGCAGGTCGCGCACCACGGCGTCGGCGAGCAGGCGACCGTCCCGGGTGAGCATTACGCGGCCGTCGGCCACGGCGTCGCCGACCACCAGGCCGCGGTCGGCCAGCCCGGGCAGGGCCCTGCGGCCACCGTCATCGAGGACACCGACCGGCAGCCCGTCGGCGAGCCGGGTCTCGAGCAGCACCCGCTCCACCCGCCGGGTCTCGTCGTCGAGCACCTCGCGGGCGTGCGCCGGGCTGAGGCCGGCGTCGATGCGCTGGGCGTAGGCGGCCGGGTGCTTGACGTTCCACCAGCGCACCCCGCCGACGTGGCTGTGCGCCCCGGGGCCGACGCCCCACCAGTCCGCACCCTGCCAGTAGAGGACGTTGTGCCGGCACCGGGCGGCGTCGTCGCGGGCCCAGTTGGAGACCTCGTACCACGCGAGCCCGGCCGCGGCCGCGGCGTCGTCGGCGAGCAGGTACTTGTCGGCCAGGTCGTCGTCGTCGGGCATCTCGACCTCGCCGCGGCGGATGCGCCGGGCCAGCGCCGTACCGTCCTCGACGATCAGGGCGTAGGCCGACAGGTGGTCGGGCGCGCAGGCCAGCGCCGCGTCCAACGAGGTGCGCCAGTCCTCGAGCGACTCCCCCGGCGTGCCGTAGATCAGGTCGAGGCTGACCTGATCGAAGCCGGCCGCGCGGGCCCAGTCGACGACCTGCGGCACGCGCAGCGGGTCGTGGGTGCGGTCCAGCACCGCGAGCACGTGCGGGACCGCCGACTGCATGCCGAACGAGACCCGGTTGATGCCGCCGTCCCGGAGCGCCTCCAGCGCGGCCTGGTCGACGCTGTCGGGGTTGGACTCGGTGGTCACCTCGGCGCCGGGCGCCAGCCCGAACTCGTCGCGGACCGCGGCAAGGATCCGGGTCAGGTCACCGGGCGGCAGCAGCGTCGGGGTGCCGCCGCCGAAGAAGACCGTGTCGACGGGCACGTCGACGTCGCCCAGCACCTGCCGTGCCCGCCGTACCTCCGCGACCGCGGTGTCGGCGTACGACGCCCGGGACACGCCCTCGCCGAGCTCGGTGGCCGTGTAGGTGTTGAAGTCGCAGTAGCCGCACCGCACCGTGCAGAACGGCACGTGCACGTAGAGCCCAAACGGACGGGTGCCCACCCCCGCGAGCGCGGAGGTGGGCAGCGAGCCGTCGGACGGCGCGGGGTCACCGTCGGGGAGAGCGGAGGGCATGCGCCCATTGTCTCCCGGATTCGTCTGCGACTGCCCCGCGGGGAGTTCCGCCGGAGTCGCAGACGAATCGGGGTGGGGTCAGCTGTAGAGCGCGTCGATCTTGTCGCGGTAGTTCTCCTCGACGACCTTGCGCTTGACCTTGAGCGACGGGGTGAGCTCACCGGACTCGACGGTCAGGTCGTGGTCGAGCAGGATCCACTTCTTGATGGTCTCCCAGCGGTTGAGGCGCTTGTTCATGGTCGCGACGTAGCCCTCGACCATGTCCTGGACCTGCTGGGAGCCGACGATCTCGGCGTACGACGCCCCGGACATGCCGTTCTCCTCGGCCCAGGTCGCCATCGCGTCGGGGTCCAGGGTGATCAGCGCGACGCAGAAGTTGCGCTCGGCGCCGAGCACCAGGAACTGGCTGGCGTAGGGGCAGACCGCCTTGAACTGCGACTCGATGGCCGAGGGGGCGATGTACTTGCCGCCGGAGGTCTTGAACAGGTCCTTCTTGCGGTCGGTGATCCGAAGGAAGCCCTGCGCGTCGACCTCGCCGATGTCGCCGGTCTTGAGCCAGCCGTCGTCGGTGAGCGCCTCGGCGGTCTGCTCGGGCAGGTTGTGGTAGCCCTCCATGACGCCGGGACCCTTGATCAGGATCTCGCCGTCCTCGGCGATCTTGATCTCCGAGCCCGGGAAGACCAGGCCGACGCTGCCGAAGCGGTAGTCGTCGGGGTGGTTCACCACGGAACCGGCGGAGGACTCGGTCATGCCGTAGCCCTCGAGGATCACGATGCCCGCGGCGTGGAACCACTCGGCGATCTCGCGGTTGAGCGCGGCCGCGCCGGAGATGAAGAAGCGGACCCGTCCACCGAAGCGGTCGCGGATCTTCGCGAACACGAGCTTGTCGAAGAGCTGGTGCTGCTTGGCGAGCAGGAACGGCACCGGCTTGCCCTCGCGCTTGAGGCGGTCCACCTCGAGGCCGACCTTGAAGGCCTGCTTGAAGAGCTTCTCCTTGGGTCCGCCCTCGGAGGCCTGCATGGTGACGATCCGGCCGTGCGCCTTCTCGAAGATGCGGGGCGCGGCGCCCATGAAGGTCGGCCGGACCACGGCCAGGTTGTCGATGATCTTGTCGACGCGGCCGTCCACGGCGGTGGCGAAGCCGCACGCGAGCTGGGTGGAGAGCAGCACCTTGCCGAAGGAGTGCGCCATCGGCAGCCACAGGAACTGCAGGTCGTCCTCGCCGAGGATGTTCTGGGCCTGGATGGCCGCGCCCTCGTAGGTCCAGGACTTGTGCTGGAGGCGGACGCCCTTGGGACGGCCGGTGGTGCCCGAGGTGTAGATCAGGGTGGCCAGGGAGTCGGGGCGCGTCGCGTCGACGCGCTCCTCGACCACCGTGGGGTGCTTGTCGAGCTCCTGCTGGCCGAGCTTCTCCAGCTCGTCGAGGGAGATCACCCAGTCGCCGTCGGTGGTGCCGTCGAAGGTGACGACCTTGGCCAGGTGCGGCAGCTCGGACTTGCGCTCGCGCAGCTTCGCGATCTGGGTGTCGTCCTCGGCGAAGACGATCCGGGTCTCGGAGTCGGCCAGGATGTAGGCGACGTCCTCGGCGTTCGTCGACGGGTAGACCGTGGTCGTGGCGGCACCGGCGCACATGATCGCCAGGTCCGAGGTCACCCACTCGAAGCGGGTGCCCGACGCGATGCCGACGCGCTGCTCGGGCTCGATGCCGAGCGCGACCAGGCCGGCGGCGAGCCGGGTGACGTGCTCGCCGGTCTCCTTCCAGGTCTGCGACTCCCAGCGCTCGCCCTTCGGGTAGCGGTAGGCCTCCCGGTTGGGGCTGGCCTCGACGCGGTCGAAGAACTGGCGGCCGACGCTCGGCGGACGGTTCTCGATCACGGACAGGTCATAGTTAACGGCGGCGCTCGTCGACATCGTTCTCCCTGGGCACAACCCGGCTAGGACTTCGTAAGCAAGGTAGAACACCCTGCTACTGCGCGGTAGGTTAGCGGTCGTTCACATCGGGGTGCGACCCGCGTCACTCTACGGACTCGGCCGATCGGCCGCGAGGGCGGCCCGGGCGGTGTAGTGCGCCTCCGGGTCGATGTCAGGCACCCCCAGCAGGCGTGGGAGCAGCTCCCGCTCGGTGGTCAGGGCGCGGAACATTGTGCTCACTGTCACACCGTGGTCGGGCCGGTCCTCGACGACCAGCGGGTCCCCTGGCTCGACGACGCCCTCCTCGAGCACCCGCAGGTAGGGACCGGGCCTGCCCTCGGCGGTGAACCGCTTCACCCAGGCCGTGGCGTCCAGGCCCTGGCTGCCGAGCCAGCCCTGGAAGGTGCTGCAGGGGATCCGCACGGAGACCACCTGCACGAGCGCCGTGCCGACCCGCCAGGTCTCCCCCACCAGCGCCTCGTTGACGTCGATGCCCGAGGTGGTCAGGTTCTCGCCGAACGCCCCTGGGGCCAGCTGCGTCCCGAGCCGCGTCGACCAGGTGGCCAGGTCCTCGACCGCGAACGCGTAGAGCGCCTTCCACTCGCCGCCGTGGTTGCGCGTGTCGGCCACCCGGTCCCCGTCAAGGCCGAGGGCGCGCACGAGCACCGGGCCGTCGACCGGGTGCTTGCGGATCGCCGTACGGCGGGTGCGACCGGGCATCGCCTCCTCGCGAGGCTGCCCGACGTTGACGGAGAGGACCTCGGGAGTGCGCACCCCGCCATCGTGCCGCAGTCAGTCCTGGACGGCCTTGGCGATGGTGATGCAGCGCGAGACCCAGTCCCGGTCCTCGGCGTCGAGCCCGCGGCCGGCGCGGGCGGCGTCCTGGACCGCCCAGTGCGCGTTGACCACCATCCGCACCACCACCCAGTCCCGGGCCCGGTCCTCGTCGAGCCCGGCGTCGTCGACCAGGGTGTGGAAGCGCGAGCGCAGCGCGGTGCGCAGGTCGTGGGCGGCGGCGTAGTCCTCCCAGCGGTTCCACAGCATCGGCGCCGGCTCGTAGTGCGGGTCCCCCGACATCGCCTTGGGGTCGATCGCCACCCAGGTCCCGTCGGTGTCCTCGAGGACGTTGGCGTAGTGCAGGTCGCCGTGCACGATGCGGCCCGTCGACCCCGGGTCGGCGACCAGGTCGCGGCCGAGCGAGAGCGCCTGCGCGACCATCCGCCGCGGCAGCGGCAGGTCCGGCCCGGCCGCAGCCAGGTCGTCGAGCCAGCGGCTCATGAAGTCGTTGACCGGGACCAGCTGCGGCGGCGCAGGCACGTGCAGCGCGCCGTAGAGCCGGGCGACCTCCGCGCACGCGTCGAGGACCGGGAGGTCGTGCAGGTCGCGCCGGGTCAGCCGCTCGAGGAGCAGCACCCGGCGCCGCGGGTCCGCGCGCAGCAGCCGGACGGCGCCGCGGCCGGCCCAGGTCTGCAGCGCCAGCGCCTCGTGGACGCTCTCCTCGTCGCCGTCGAACGACACCTTGAGTACGGCGGCCCCGCCCGTGATGGTGCGGACCGGCAGCACCGCCGAGCAGTAGCCGTGCCAGACCTCGTCACCGTCGCGCCGCAGCTCCCACTCCTCGAGCAGGTCGCGCAGCAGCCGGGGCAGCCGGTCCAGCCACGACGCCCAGTCGGGGCCGAGCGCGGCCTGCGCGCTCAGGTCGGCAGGCAGGACGGGCAGTCCCCCGTTGGTCGAGCCGCCCCCGCTGGTCGAGCCTTCCCCGCTGGTCGAGCCTGTCGAGACCACTACTTCTTGGACTTCTCCGCGCCGGCGCCGTCGGAGGAGAGCGCGGCGATGAAAGCCTCCTGGGGCACCTCGACCCGGCCGACCATCTTCATCCGCTTCTTGCCCTCCTTCTGCTTCTCCAGCAGCTTGCGCTTGCGGGTGATGTCACCGCCGTAGCACTTGGCGAGCACGTCCTTGCGGATCGCCCGGATCGTCTCCCGGGCGATCACCCGGGCGCCGATCGCGGCCTGGATCGGCACCTCGAACTGCTGGCGCGGGATCAGCTCGCGCAGCTTGCCGGCCAGCGCCACGCCGTACCCGTAGGCGGCGTCGCGGTGCACGATCGCGCTGAACGCGTCGACGGTCTCGCCCTGCAGCAGGATGTCGACCTTGACCAGGTCGGCCGCCTGCTCGCCGGTGGGCTCGTAGTCGAGCGAGGCGTAGCCCTTGGTCTTGGACTTCAGCTGGTCGAAGAAGTCGAACACGATCTCGCCCATGGGCAGCGTGTAGCGCATCTCGACGCGGTCCTCGGAGAGGTAGTCCATGCCCTGCAGCGCGCCGCGCTTGGACTGGCACAGCTCCATGATCACGCCGATGTAGTCCTTGGGCGAGAGGATCGTCGCCTTGACGACGGGCTCGCGGACCTCGGCGATCTTGCCGTTGCTGGGGTACTCGCTGGGGTTGGTGACGACCTGCTCGCTGCCGTCCTCCATGAGCACGCTGTAGACCACGTTGGGGGCCGTCGAGATCAGGTCGAGGTTGAACTCCCGCTCGAGCCGCTCCCGCACGATCTCCATGTGCAGCAGGCCGAGGAAGCCGCAGCGGAAGCCGAAGCCGAGGGCGCCCGAGGTCTCCGGCTCGTAGGCCAGGGCCGCGTCGTTGAGCTGCAGCCGCTCGAGCGCGTCGCGCAGCGTCGGGTAGTCGTCGCCGTCGATCGGGTAGAGCCCCGCGAACACCATCGGGTTGGGGTGCTTGTAGCCGCCGAGCGGCTTGCTCGCGCCGTGGTGCTGGCTGGTCACCGTGTCACCGACGCGGGACTGGCGGACGTCCTTCACCCCGGTGATCAGGTAGCCGACCTCGCCGACGCCGAGGTCGCCGGCCTTGACCGGCTCCGGGCTGATCACGCCGACCTCGAGCATCTCGTGCACGACGCCGGTCGACATCATCTTGATCCGGTCGCGGTGCGTGAGCTTGCCGTCGACGACGCGGACGTAGGTGACCACGCCGCGGTAGGTGTCGTAGACCGAGTCGAAGATCAGCGCGCGCGGCGGGGCGTCGGCGTCACCGACGGGCGCCGGGGTCTGCTTGACGATCTCGTTGAGCAGCCGCTCCACGCCGAAGCCGGTCTTGGCCGACACGTGCAGCACGTCGGCCGGGTCGCAGCCGATGATGCCGGCGAGCTCGGCGGCGTACTTCTCCGGCTGCGCGGAGGGCAGGTCGATCTTGTTGAGCACCGGGATGATGTGCAGGTCCGCGCCCAGGGCCAGGTAGAGGTTCGCCAGGGTCTGCGCCTCGATGCCCTGCGCGGCGTCGACGAGCAGGATCGCCGCCTCGCACGCCTCGAGCGAGCGGGACACCTCGTAGGTGAAGTCCACGTGGCCGGGCGTGTCGATCATGTTGAGCACGTAGGTGCCCGGCTCGGTGCCCTCGTCGTTGCCGTCCGGCACCGTCCAGGGCATCCGCACGGCCTGGCTCTTGATGGTGATGCCGCGCTCGCGCTCGATGTCCATCCGGTCGAGGTACTGCGCCCGCGCGGCCCGCTCGTCGACGACGCCGGTCAGCTGGAGCATCCGGTCGGCGAGCGTCGACTTGCCGTGGTCGATGTGCGCGATGATGCAGAAGTTGCGGATGATCGCGGGGTCGGTCTGGCCCGGCTGGGGCACGAACTGCTGGGGCACGGGAGAGCTTTCGTCGCTTTCGGACTGCGGTGGTCGGTCCTCCAGTCTCCCATGGAAAAAGGGGTCCCACGGCGCACGGGGTGCGCCGTACGCCGTGAGCCCGGGTCAGTCGCCGTGCGAGATCAGGAACTCCTTCGACTTCGCGATCGCGAAGCCCCAGCCCTGCGCCAGCGTGGGCCGCGGCGGCAGCGCGACCTCCTCGGGGTTGGTGAGCACGTCGACCAGGACCGGTCCCGGCGTGGCCATGGCCTCCCGGACCGCGGCGTCGACGTCGTGGGGGTCGGTGACCCGGATGCCGTGCATCCCGACCGCGCGGGCGACCGCGGCGAAGTCCGGGTTGCGCAGCTCGGTGCCGTACTCCGGCAGCCCGACCTGCTCCATCTCGAGCTTCACCATCCCAAGGCGGCCGTTGTCGAAGACCACCAGCTTCACGGGCAGGTCGTGGGTGACCGCGGTGATCAGGTCGCCCATCAGCATCGACAGCCCGCCGTCGCCGCAGAACGCAACCACCTGACGCTTCCGGTCGAGCGCCGACGCACCGAGCGCCTGCGGCATCGCGTTGGCCATCGAGCCGAGGTTGTAGGAGCCGACCAGCCGACGCCCGCCGGTCATCCGCACGAAGCGGGCCAGCCAGACCGTCGACATCCCGGTGTCGCTGGTGAAGACCGCGTCCGCGTCGGCGTGCCGGTCGACGGCCGCCGCGAGCAGCTCGGGGCGCACCCGCCCCTCGGGGTTGTCGACCTTCTTGCGCAGCAGGCCCTGCGGCTTGTGGTCGAACTCCGGGTCGGTCAGCTGCTGCTGGCGCGCCCGCCAGCCGTCGTACTCGTGGCGGACGTGGTCGAGGTGGCCCCGGTCGTCCTTGCGGCCGAGCAGCGGCAGCAGCCGGCGCAGGGTGAGCGCGGCGTCGCCGACGAGGGCGTGGTCGACGGGGGTACGGCGTCCGATGTGCGCCCCGCGCAGGTCGAGCTGCACCACCGTGGCGTCCTTCGGGTAGAAGGCGCGGTAGGGGAAGTCGGTGCCGAGCATCAGCAGCACGTCGCAGTCCTCGAAGGCCGACGCCGCGGCGGGGTTGCCGAGCAGCCCGGACTGGCCGACCTCGAACGCGTTGTCGTCGTCGAAGCCGTCCTTGGCCTTGAGCGTGAGCACCATCGGCGCGCCGAGCAGGTCCGCCAGCTCCATCACCTCGGCGCGGGCGGCGCGCGCCCCGGTGCCGACGAGCAGGGTCACCTTGCCGGCCGCGTCGAGGACCTCGGCGACCGTGCGCAGCTCGGCCTCGGCCGGCACCTGCTCGGGGACGGCGCGCACGAACCGCGGCGGCCGGGTGCCCTTGGGCAGGTCCAGCCCGCCGACGTCGCCGGGGATCGAGAGCACCGCCACGCCGCGCTCGGCGAGCGCCGCGTTGACCGCCTGCTCGAGCAGTGCCGGCATCTGGTCCGCCGAGGTCACGGTGCGGTTGAAGACCGCGACGTCGCGGAACACCGCGTCGTTGTCGACCTCCTGGAAGAAGTCGCTGCCCATCTCCTCGCGCGGCACCTGGCCACAGATCGCGAGCACCGGCGCGTGCGACTTCTTCGCGTCGTAGAGGCCGTTGAGCAGGTGCACGGCCCCGGGGCCGACGGTGCCCATGCAGACCGCGAGCTCGCCGGTGAGCTGGGCCTGGGCGCTGGCCGCGAACGCGCCGACCTCCTCGTGGCGGACCCCGAGCCACTCGACCCGGTCCTCGCGGCGGATCGCGTCGGTGACCGGGTTGAGGGCGTCGCCGACGACGCCCCAGACGGTGCGCACGCCGTGGTCGGCGAGGGCGTCGATGATCAGCTCGGCAACGGTGGTCAACGGGTGCTCCTTCGGTGTGAGGTCTCGACGAGCTCGACCTGCGGACGGGTCAGGGACGGAAGCGGTCGGGGTCGGCGAGGTCCCAGTCGCGCCGCCAGGAGTCGGGCGGGTCGCTGAGCAGCTGCCCGTCGCCGAGGTGGTCGAACAGCTCGGCATAGCTCTCCACGTGGAGCTGGTCGACGCGGCGGCGCAGCATGTGCGGGGCCAGCTCGTGCGGGCCGTGCAGCCCCATCGAGGCCATCACCTGCATCGACTCGGCGACCACGGACTTCTGGTAGTTGAAGACCCGCTCGGCCTTGCTGGGCACGTCGAGCGCGCGGGCGCGGCGCGGGTCCTGCGTGGCCACCCCGACGGGGCAGGTGTTGGTGTGGCAGGTCTGTGCCTGGATGCAGCCGACCGCCATCATCATCGCCCGGGCCGCGTTGGTGTAGTCGGCGCCCTGGATCATCCGCTTCACCAGGTCGACGCCGGTGGACACCTTGCCGCTGGCGCCCACCTTGACCCGGTCCCGCAGGCCCACCCCGACCAGCGCGTTGTGCACGGTCATCAGGCCCTCGGTCAGCGGCGTGCCGACGTGGTCCTCGTACTCCAGAGGCGCCGCCCCGGTGCCGCCCTCCGCGCCGTCGACGATGATGAAGTCCGGGGTCACGCCCTCGGCCACCATCGCCTTGCAGATGCCGAGCACGTCGGCCCGCGAGCCGACGCAGAGCTTGAACCCGGCGGGCTTGCCGCCCGACAGCTCCCGCATCCGGGCCAGGAAGAGCACCAGCTCGCGCGGCGTCGAGAAGACCTTGTGGTGCGACGGCGAAACCACCTTCGTGCCCGGCTCAACGCCGCGGGCCTCGGCGATCTCCTTGGTGCACTTGGCGGCCGGGAGCACGCCGCCGATGCCGGGCTTGGCGCCCTGGCTGAGCTTGAGGGAGACCACCTTGACCTGGTCGTCGGCCGCGGTGTCCGCGAACTTCTCCGGGTCGAAGTCACCGTCCTTGGTGCGGGCACCGAAGTAGCCGCTGCCGATCTCCCAGACCAGGTCTCCGCCGTTGCGGTGGAACGTGCTGATCCCGCCCTCGCCGGTGTCGTGGGCGAAGCCGCCCTTCGCGGCGCCGCGGTTGAGCGCCTCGATCGCGTTGCCGCTCAACGCGCCGTAGCTCATCGCGGACACGTTGAGCAGCGCCATGTCGTAGGGGCGCGTGCAGTCCGGCCCGCCGATGCGCACCCGCGGCGTCTCCTCGGCCACGTCGACCGGGACGGTCGAGTGCACCAGGAACTCGTAGCCGACCTCGTTGACGTCGCGCTCGGTGCCGAACGGCTGCTCGGTGTTGACGCCCTTGGCCCGCTCGTAGATCGAGGACCGGGTGTCACGGTCGTAGGGCCGGCCGTCGAAGTTGCGCTCGATGAAGTACTGCTGGATCTCGGGCCGGATCCCCTCGAGCAGGAAGCGCATGTGCCCGAGCACCGGGTAGTTGCGCAGGATCGAGTGGCGACGTTGCACGACGTCGTACACCCCGAGGGCGAGCAGGGCCACCAGGAGTCCGAGCAGCACCCACCAGCCGGGACCGCCGATCACGGCGGCCAGCGTCGTGAACGCGCCCGCCACGACCAGTCCCACCAGCACGAAGAACCTCACCGCACGCCACTCCCTCTCGCCACCGCCGTCGTTGACGCCGTACCCCGACACTCGACCCCCACCCTGAGAAATGGGCAAGAGTTCTCGGTGACCGACCGGCAGAATCGGGCGCATGACCCAGCCGATGGCGCCGGCCGCGCTCCCCGAGATCCCGCACGGCGCGACCGCACGCCGGCTCGACTGGGCGCTGCTCCCGCCGATGACCCGGCGGATGGTGGAGGGGCACCTCGGCTCGCCGGTCGTCTCGGCCGAGTCCGCGGGGGCCGGCTACACGCCCGGGATGGCCGCGGTGCTCACCGGACGCGACGGCCAGCGGATGTTCGTGAAGGCCGCCAGCACCAAGGCGCAGCGGGCGTTCGCCGACGCCTACCGCGAGGAGATCCGCAAGCTGCGCGCGATGCCCGCCGGGCTGCCGGTGCCGCGGCTGCTGTGGAGCCACGAGGACGACCTGTGGGTGGTGCTCGGCCTGGAGTACGTCGAGGGCGCGAACCCGGTCCGGCCCTGGCGCGACGACCAGCTCGACGCGAGCCTCGACATGCTCGAGGTGCTCGCCGACGCCCTCACGCCCGCACCGGCGGCGATGGGCCTGGCGCCGTTCGCCGACGTCGACCAGTTCGGCGGGATGGCCGCCAGCTGGGAGTTCGTCGCCCGGACCGTGCCCGACTGGCCGCACCGCGAGGAGGCCGCCGACCTCGCCCGACGGGTCGGCGAGCTGGTCGGGGACACCCTGGTGCACACCGACGTCCGCGACGACAACCTGCTGCTGCGGCCCGACGGGACCGTGGTGCTCTGCGACTGGAACTGGCCGGTGACCGGCCCGGCGTGGATCGACACCGTGCTGCTGCTGCTCGGCCCTGCCGGTGACGGCGTCGACGTCGAGCAGGTGCTCGCGTCCCGGCGGCTGACCCGCGACGCCGACCCCGAGCTGGTCGACGTGCTGCTCGCACTGGTGTGCGGCTACTTCCTGGAGGCGCGCACCCACCCGGTGCCGCACTCCTCGCCCTACGTCCGGATGCACCAGGACTGGTACTCCCACGCCGCCTGGTCGTGGCTGTCCGCACGGCGGGGCTGGTCGTGACCGCCGCGCCGCGCGCGGTGGGGGTGCGCACCCCGTGGAGCGGGGTGCCCGAGCGGGTCCGCTCCTGGGTCGAGCGCGAGCTCGGCTCCCCCGTCGTCGAGACGGCCGACCAGGTGGGCGGCATGTCGCCGGGCTGCGCGACCCGGCTGCGCTGCGCCGACGGGACCCGCGCGTTCGTCAAGGCGGTGGGCGCCGACCTCAACCCGCACACGCCGACGCTGTTCCGGCGCGAGGTCCGCACCCTCGGCCTCATCGGTGCGCACCGGCTCTGGGCGCGGCTGCTCGCCTCCCTCGACGAGGGCGAGTCCCGCGAGGACGGGTGGGTGGCGCTGCTCCTCGAGGACGTGCCCGGCCTGCACCCCGACCTGAGCACCGACGCCGCGCGCGACCGGCTCACGGCCGCCACCGACGAGCTCGGTGCGGTGCTGCGCGAACGGGTCCCGGCGCTGCCCGCACCGGACCCGGCGCGGGGTCTCGCCGAGATCGCCGGCGAGCGTGCGGTCGTCGAGGCGTGGAGCCACGGGCTCGACCACGCCGCCGAGGTCGCCGCCGAGGCGCCCGACCTGATGCCGCGCTGGGTCGGTGAGCGCGCGGACGAGCTGCGGGACGCCGTACGACGCCTGGCGCAGGCGTGCACCGAGGACCGGCTGGCGCACTGGGACATTCGCGACGACAACCTGCGCACCCGGGCCGACGGGTCGATCGTGTTCGTCGACTGGGGTGGCACGCTGCGCGGCTCGGCGTGGACCGACCCGCTGATCGCCCGCCTCGAAGGCGTGGAGCTCGACTGGTTCGACCGGTCCGTGGCCGGCTCGCCCGCGCTCCAGGACCTCGGCGAGGACCTGGTCACGGCGTTCCTGGTCATGATCGGGTCGTGGCTGGGCTACCGGGCGCACACCGCGGTCGACATGAACCTGCCTACCCTGAACGCGTTCCGGCGCACCGAGTCGGCGCGCTTCCTGCTCGGCGCGGGGCGGCGTCTCGGCGAGACCGCCCGCCGCTCGATTTGAGGCTCGACGGTCCCCGCTGATAATGTTGGCGGTCGCGTGTCTGGCCGTCCCGGCCGACTGCGAACCCCAGACCAACCGACACTGATCCGATCGAGGCCTGCCCCGTGGCGAACATCAAGTCCCAGATCAAGCGCAACCGACAGAACGAGGCTGCGCACGAGCGCAACAAGTCCGTGAAGTCGGCGCTGAAGTCGGCCATTCGCAAGTTCCGCGAGGCTGCCGAGGCTGGCGACGCCGACCAGGCTCGCTCCGCTGCGCGCGTGGCGACCCAGAAGCTCGACAAGGCTGCGTCCAAGGGCGTCATCCACAAGAACCAGGCTGCGAACAAGAAGTCGGCCATCAACAAGAAGGCCGCCTCGCTCTGACCTGAGCACTCGGCACGCCGTCTGACACCATCTGGGCGCCGCTCCCCTCTCGGGGAGGCGGCGCCCTGTGGTGTGCCCGGTTGGCTGCGGACCGGCGCGGCAGCACCACGGCTGGCCACCACGGCGGGCCTGTCGGGTCGCGCAGCGCGCGGTCAGCGGCCGCTGCGCGCCGTGGTGACGGTGAGCACCATCCGCTCGAGCGCGTAGGCGGCGTCACTGGCGGCGCCCTTCACGTCGGCGTCCGCCTGGGCGACCGCGCCGATCGCACGGGCCAGCCCGGCGTCGTCCCAGCCCCGGGCCTGGTCGCGGATGATCCGCAGCTTCCACGGCGGCGCCCCGACCTCGCGGGCCAGGTCGGCCTCGCGCAGCCCGCGGCCGGCGCCCTTGAACTTGGCGAGCCCGCGCAGCCCGCCCGCGAAGGCGCTGGTGACCAGCACAGGTGCGGTGCCGCTGTCGAGCGCCCAGCGGAGCTCCTCGAGCGCGACCGCGGTGCGACCGAACAGCGCCGCGTCGGCCACCGCGAACGACTTCACCTCGGCGCGCCCGCCGAAGTAGCGCTTCACGACCGCCTCGGTCACCGGCTCGGCCGGGAAGTCGCTGGCGAGCTGGTGCGCGGCCCCGGCCAGCGCCCGCAGGTCCTGGCCGATCGCCTGGACCAGCATCTCGGCGGCGTCGTCGGCGATCCGGCCGCCGTGGCTGCGCACCTCGCTGGCCACGAACCGGGGGAAGTCGCTCGCCTTCGGCGTCGCCGACTTCTCCTCGGTGACCAGGGGCAGCTTGCGGAGCTTCGTGAGCAGCCCGCTGCCCTTCTGGCCCCCCGAGTGCACCAGCACCAGCCCGATGTCCTCCGCCGGCTCGGCCGCGTAGTCGACGAGGCCGGCGTGCGCGTCCTCCGGCAGGTCCTCGAGCTGGCGGACCACGACGCAGCGCACCGAGGAGAACAGCGACGGTGCCGCCAGGTCGCCCAGCGCCGCCATCGTGAGCTGGTCGGCGGTGGTCTCGCTGACCTCCGACTCCGGCTCGGCGGCGCGGACCGCCCGCAGCGCGGCGCTGACCGTGCGCTGGTTGAGGAACTCCTCAGGGCCGGTCACCAGCGTGACGCGGCCCAGGACGTCGGATGCCTTCGGTGTCGCCATGGTGGGGCCAGGATTCCACAGCGCACGGACAGGACGCGGCGCCAGGGCCACGACGCGGCCCCCGTGAGTCAGGCCCCGTGTGTCAGCCCCGTGGGTCAGCCCCGTGTCAGCCCCGGGAGTCGACGCGCAGGGCGCCGTCGCGCACCACTACGGCGACGTCGCCGTCACGGTCGGTGCGCCGTACGGTCATCCCGGCCCGGCGCAGCAGTGCCAGCGTCGCCGTAGCGGGGTGGCCGTAGTCGTTGTCGGCACCGACCGACACGACCGCGAGCCGGGCGCCGAGGCCGTCGAGCAGGTCGGGGTCCTGGTAGCGGCTACCGTGGTGCGGCACCTTGAGCACGTCGACGCGCAGGTCCGGGAGCATCGCGTCCACCTGCTGCTGGGCCTCGGGCTCCATGTCACCGGCCATCAGCAGCCGGATGCCGCGGGTCTGCACCAGCAGGACCAGACTCGCGTCGTTGGCGGTGGAGCCCTCCTCCCCGTCGTTCTCGGTGACCGGGTGCACGGGCCCGATCACCTGCCAGGTCAACGTCCCGACGGTCCGGGTCTCACCCAGCGGTGGCACGCGGACCGGGACCCCGGCGGCGGCCGTCCACCGGTCGACGGCCGCGGCACCGCCCGGAGGGACCCGGGTGGCGGTCACGTCGACCTCGGCGACGCGGGCGGCCGAGAGCACGGCGGGCAGGCCGTCGACATGGTCGGCGTGGAAGTGGGTGAGCACCACCACCGGGACCCGGTGCACGCCGAGCCGGCGCAGGCAGGCGCGCATCAGGTCCGGGTCGGGCCCGGTGTCGACGACCACCGCGCCCGCGCTGCCGGCGTTGAGCACCAGCCCGTCTCCCTGGCCGATGTCGCACGCCACGAGCACCCAGCCACGGGGTGGCCAGCCGGGCGTGGGCAGCGGCCGCAGCAGCACCACGACCAGGACCAGCGCGAGCGCGAGGCTCCGTCCACGCCGGGCCAGCACGCGCGGCGAGACCAGCACCACCAGGACGCAGCAGAGGCTCAGCACCACCAGCGCGGCCACGCTCCCGCCGCCCGTGACGGCGGCTCCGGGCAGCCGCGCCAGCCGGGTCGCGACCTCGACGATCCACCACGCGCAGCCGCCCGCGGCACCGCCGAGCAGGTGGCCGAGCGCGGGCACGACCAGCATCGCCAGTCCGCCCAGCAGGCCGAGGACGGTGGCCGGAGCCACCACCGGTTCGACGAGCAGGTTGGCGAGCACGGCCACGAGGCTGACCTGACCGGACAGGGCGGCGATCAGCGGGGTGCAGGCCACCTGGGCCGCGAAGGGCACCGCGAGCGCCTCGGCCGCTCCGCGGGGCAGCCAGCGCAGCAGCGCGTCCCGCACCGGCGGCGCCAGGAACAGGATCCCCGCGGTGGCGACGGCCGACAGGGCGAAGCCCCAGGAGACGGCCAGGAACGGGTCGAGCAGCAGCAGGACCACGAGGGCGACCCCGAGCGCCCGGCCGCCACGCTCGCGGCCGCGGGTGCCGAGGCCGAGCAGCGCCACCGAGCCCATGACCGCGGCCCGGAGCACGCTCGGCTCGGGACGGGCCAGCAGCACGAACCCGACCACGCCGAGGCAGCCGACCACGACCAGGCCACGTGCCCGCACCCCAGCCCAGCGCGCCACCAGCAGCAGGAAGCCGACCACCAGGGTGAGGTTGGTGCCGGAGACCGCCGCCAGGTGGGTGAGCCCGCAGGTGCGGAAGTCCGTGACGACGGCGGTGCTCATCTCCTGGTCGTCGCCGGTGACCAGCGCCGGGACCAGCGCCCGCTCGTCGCGCCCCGGCCAGGTGACCGCCGCGACCACGCCCGCGCGCACCCGCGCGGCCGCGTCGAGGACCTCCGGTGGTGGCCCGAGCACCCGGGGGTCGCCGCGCGCGGACAGCGTGCCGGCCAGGTCAGGACCGTCGGCGAGGCCGAGCCGGCCCGCCGCCGCGACCCGCTCCCCCAGCCGGAGCCGGTGCCACCGGGTGTCCGCGACCACCAGCACGGGCACGTGCGTGGCCCAGCTGCCCCCGCGGCCGGAGACCGCGGTGACGGTCAGCCGGGTGAGCACGAAGGGCCCGTGCCGCCCCGGGTGCAGGACGGGGTCGCCCGCGACCCTGCCCTCGAGGTGCACGAAGCCGCCCTGGCGTGCCAGCACGCCGACGGGGCTGTGCCGGTAGGCACCCGCGCGCAGCCCGGTGACGGTCGCGACCGCGACCGCGACCAGCAGGCATGCCGCCGCCGTCCGCCACCCGCGGCCGGCACGTGCGCGGACCAGCACCGCGACCAACGCCACCACTGCCACGGCGAGCTCCGCCCGCAGGGGCAGCTCCGCCGCCGCGAGGCCGCCTGCCCAGGCGGCAGCCCCCAGCAGGACCATCCGCAGGTCCGGTCGCGAGGGCGGGCCGGACAGGGGCGGGCCGGACCGGGGCGGGCCGGACCGGGACGCCGGCCTCACAGGGTCACGAAGGGGGCCATCTCGGCGAGGGTCGCCTCGCCGATGCCGGACACGTCGAGCAGGTCGTCGACCGCGGCGAACGGACCGTTGTCGGTGCGCCACTGCAGGATCTTCTGCGCCGTCACCGGACCCACCCCGGGCAGCGACTCGAGCTGGGTCTGGTCCGCGGTGTTGATGTTCACCAGGGTGGTCGGGCCCGAGGGTCCGCCGGGGCCGGTCGCTCCCGAGGCGGCAGGCGCGGCGACACCACCCGGCCCGCTGACCCCGACCAGGATCTGCTCACCGTCAGTCAGCACCCGGGCCAGGTTCAGCCCGTCGAGGCGTACCCCGTGCCTGGCCCCGCCCGCCGCGTTGAGGGCGTCGACCACGCGCGCGCCCACCGGCAGTGTGACGATCCCCGGTCGCCGGACCTTGCCGGCGACGTCGACCACGACCACCCCGGACGACGGGGACGCGCCGGCCGACGCCGCGGTCGTCCCCGCGGCCGGACCCACCCCGGTCACGAGCGCGGCCGGGCTGGCGGCCGCGTGGCCCACGCTGGGTGCCGACGGGACCGGAGTGCCGGACCGGTCCGCGCGCACCACCCACCAGGCCGTCACCGCGAGGGCGGCGGCCACCGCCACGGCGAGCAGGGCGAGCTGCGACGCCCCCAGCGCGACCCGACCCTGCAGTGGCTCGGGCAGCCGGTCGGCGACCCAACCGCCGAGCCGACCGGCCCGGGACAGCCCGCGGCGGGCGTGGCGACCCACCCGCGGTGTCGGCGCGGGACCGCCCGGCGCTGAACCGCCAGGCGCTGGCCCACCCGGCACGGGGGCGGACGTGTCGCCGGGATGGCCTGGTTCGCGGCCGGGCCGGGCGGGAGCCGCCCCCGCCCCCGGTGCCCGCCCTCCGCGACGTCCGTCTCCCCAGACGTGGGTCGGCAGCACCGGGTCGGCGTCCTCGGGCCAGGGCGCCAGCCGGTGCGGTGGAACGTCGTCGGGGGTGTCGTCCGCGGGCCAGGGTGCGTCCGCGAGCGGCGGCACCCCCATCAGGTCGTGGAGGGATGCGTGCGCCGACTCGCCCGGTGGTGCGAGCAACGCCTGCGAGGGAGGCTCGCCGGGACCCGTTGCAGCGGCGCCCGCATCGGGGAGAGGGGACGCGGGGCGGATCCCGGCGAGCTCGGCGCTCAGCTGCTCCAGGCGGCGCCGTGCCACCTCGGCGACCTGGTCCTGGGAGCGGTTTCGTGAGCGCATGCCGCGACGGTAGGCGCGAGCAGGGACCACCGGCAGGGCGTCGTACGACCGCTGTGGAGAACCCAGTCGAGGCCGTGCCTGTGGACGGAAGCTGGCCTCAGACGTCCCGTTCCAGCACGTCCGTGACCGGGGCGACCAGGCGACGCCGGGTGTCCTCGTCGAGGAGGTCCTCCACGACCAGGGCCTGGGTCGCTCCGCTGACCACGTTCCAGGCCCCGGCTGCCGCGTCACGGACGGTGAGGCCGGCTGCGGACAGGGCGTGCACGGAGGCGAGCTGGGCGGCGGCCGCAGGACGCACCCGCCCCGAGAGCGAGACCGCCCAGGTGGCGGAGTGCATCGAGGCGGCCCAGCTGCTGCGGGCCCGGGAGCGGTCGCTGGCACGGACCAGCTCCGCCGGCTCCTCGAGGCGGCGCAGGGCGTCGAACAGCCCGGCGAGGGTGACGTGCTGCGGACCGAGGTCGGCGACGGGCACCGGGTCGAGCAGCGTCAGGGCGGTGGCGTAGGGACGCCGGAGCTGGTCGCCCAGCGCGGCGCTCAGGCCGGCGGTGTGCCAGCCGGCCACGAGGGCGTCGCCGAGCACGGCAGTCGCGCGCGACGCCGGCTCGCTCTGCTCGCGCAGCCCGGACAGGCTGCGCTTCCAGGTCCAGTCCAGGACCTCCTCGCGCAGCAGCCGGAGCAGGTCGGGCAGCCCGGCGAGCGGCGCTGACTCGAGCAGGCGCAGTGCCGCGGCCACGTCGCCCTGCTCGACCAGCCGGGCGCTCCGACCGAGCGCGGTGACGACCGGGTCGGGCCCGTCGGACAGCACATCGAGGTCGCTACGACGACGACCCAGCACCGAGCCGCCGCTGGTCGCCGCCAGCACGGAGAGGTGGGCCGGACGGAGCGCCAGCGCAGTCCCCAGCACGCGCGCGAGCTCGGCCCCGCCCGGACGCCGGACGAGGTCGAAGCCGAGTGCCGAGGCACCGATCAGGGTGTACGTGACGTCTCCCGTGCGTGCAGGTCGGTGCCTCTGCTTCCCCCGCGGCAACCGTCTGGGAGATCGGCCGGGCGCGCGCCGATCCGAGAGGTCGTGCCGTCGGGGCTGGTCAGCTGCCGGTGCACGGGGCGACCACGACCGCGACCATGCCGGGGCCGACGTGGGCACCGATCACGGCGCCCACCTCACCGACGGCCACGCCGGCCGGGCCGAGCCGTCCCTCGAGCCGGCGCCGCAGCCCCTCGGCGAGCGCCTCCGCGCGGTCCGGGTTCGCCAGGTGCGCCACCGCCACCTCGACGCGACCGTCGGCGGCCGCCGCGGCGAGCTCCTCGAGCCGGGCGAGCGCCTTGCCGGCGGTGCGTACCTTCTCCAGCGAGCCGATCCGGCCGTCCACGATCTTCAGCAGCGGCTTCACCGCCAGCGCCGAGCCGAGCAGGGCGGCCGCAGCGCCGATGCGACCGCCGCGGCGCAGGTACTCCAGCGTGTCGACGTAGAACAGCGACGTGGTGCCCGCGGCCCGCGCCCGGGCGGCCGCGACGGCCTCGGACGCCGTACCCCCCGCGTCGAGGACCTCGGCGGCAGCGAGTACGGCGAACCCGACCGCCATGCCGAGCTGGCGGGTGTCGAGCGTGAGCACGGGGACCGAGGCGTCACGGGCGGCGAGCTGGGCGGACTCGAAGGTGCCGCTGACCTCGCCGGAGAGGTGGATGGAGACGATCTCCCGGGCCCCGGCCGCGACCGCCTTCTCGTAGGCCTCGAGGAACACCTGCGGCGACGGCCGGGACGTGCTGACCGGGGTGAACTCACGCAGCGCCGTCGCGATCGTCTCCGGTGTCGCCTCGGGGTCGACCCCCTCGTCGTAGGCACGGGCCCCGACCACGACCTGGAGCGGCACGACCGTGATCGCGTGCTCCTCGGCCACCGCGCGAGGCAGCAGCGCGGTGGAGTCGGTGACGAGGGCGACCGGGTGCGGCATGCGGGAAGGCTACCGGCCGGTTGGGTGTAGGGGGGGTGGTCGTCCCGCGTGGGAGGACGACGCAACGGGTAAGGGGGGTGACAGCCCCTTCCCACCCGAGGAGACCCATGCGCGTCGTCATCGCCGGAGGGCACGGCCAGATCGCCCTGCACCTCGAACGCCTGCTCGCCGCCGCCGGGCACGTCCCGCTCGGGGTGGTGCGCAACCCCGACCACGTGCCCGACCTCGAGGCGGCCGGCGCGGAGGCGGTGGTGCTCGACCTCGAGCGGGCCACCGCCGCGGACCTCGCGGCCGTCGTCGCCGGCGCGGACGCGGTCGTGTTCGCGGCCGGAGGCGGCCCGGGCAGCGGCGCGGCCCGCAAGGACAGCGTCGACCGGGGCGCCGCCGCGCTGCTGGCCGACGCGGCGACGCAGGCGGGGGTACGGCGCTACGTGATGGTCTCGTCGATGGGGACCGACCGCGCGGACCCCGCGAGCGACGACGTCTTCCAGGTCTACCTGCGCGCCAAGAAGGCCGCCGACGACGACCTCCGCGCCCGCGACCTCGACTGGACGATCGTGCACCCGGGCCGGCTGACCGACGACCCGCCGACCGGCCTGGTGTGCGTGGGCCGGCTGGACCGTGGCGAGGTGACCCGTGCCGACGTCGCGGCCGTGCTCGTCGCCGTCCTCGGAACGCCGTCGACGGTGGGCGCGGACTTCGACCTGCTCAATGGCGACGCCCCCGTCCCCGAGGCGCTGGCCGGGCTCTGATCCGTCCCGGGACGCCGTACTTCCCATGGAAAACGGGAGCCTCCCATGGGAAGCAACCCATGGGAGGCTCCGGTTTACCAGGTTCACCTGGTAATCGGGGGGTTCCTGTGACTAGCCGGCGACGATGTTGACCAGCTTCGGGGCGCGCACGATCACCTTGCGGACGGTCTTGCCCTCCAGCGCACGCTGCACGGCCTCGTCGGCCAGGGCCGCGGCCTCCAGGTCGGCCTCGCTGATGTCGGGGCTGACCTCCAGGCGGCCGCGGACCTTGCCCTGGACCTGGACGACCGCGGTGACGGTGTCGTCGACCAGCAGCGCCTCGTCGACGGCCGGCCAGCCGGCGCGGGCGACGGTGGGCTCGTGGCCCAGCCGCGACCACATCTCCTCGGCCGTGTAGGGCGCGACCAGGGACAGCAGGATCGCGACCGTCTCGGTGGCCTCGCGGACCGCCGGGTCGGCCGGGCCGCAACCGGCGTCGATGGCCTTGCGCGTGGCGTTGACCAGCTCCATGGTGCGGGCCACCAGCACGTTGAACCGGTGCGACTCGACCAGGGTGGCGGCCTCGTGCACGGTCTTGTGGGTGACCTTCCGCAGGGCCACGTCGCCGCCCTCGACAGCCACGCCGGGCTCGGAGGCCACGTCGCCGCTCAGGCGCCAGGCGCGCTGCAGGAACTTCAGCGAGCCGCCCGGGGAGACGTCCGCCCAGTCGATGTTGTCCTCCGGCGGGCTCGCGAACACCAGCGTCAGCCGGACCGCGTCCACGCCGAACTCGTCGAGCTGGGCGCCCAGGTTGACCCCGTTGCCCAGCGACTTGCTCATCTTGCGGCCGTTGTTGATGACCTTGCCCTGCGACAGGTACGACGAGAACGGCTCGTCCCAGCCGACCAGGCCCATGTCGCGCAGCGCCTTGGTGAAGAAGCGGGCGTAGAGCAGGTGCAGCACCGCGTGCTCGTCGCCGCCGACGTACAGGTCGACGGGGCCCCACCGGTCGGCCAGGTCCCTGGAGAACGCCTGGGTGTCGTCGTGCGGGGAGACGTAGCGGAAGAAGTACCACGACGAGTCCACGAACGTGTCCATCGTGTCGGTGTCCCGGGTCGCCGGGCCGCCGCAGGTCGGGCAGGTGACGTTGACCCAGTCGGTGGCAGCGCCCAGCGGGGAGGTGCCCTTGGGCTTCAGGTCCGCGCCGCGCAGCTCGGGCAGCTCGACGGGCAGCTGGTCCTCGGGTACGGCGACCTCGCCGTCGACCGGGCAGTGGATGATCGGGATCGGCGCGCCCCAGTAGCGCTGCCGCGACAGCAGCCAGTCGCGCAGCCGGAAGTTGACGGTGCCGCGGCCCAGACCCTTGCCCTCCAGGTAGGCGATGGTCGTCGACTTGGCCTCGGCGACGCCCAGCCCGGACAGGTCGATCTCGTCGTTGGCCGAGTTGATCGCCGGGCCCTCCCCGGTGAACGCCTCGCCCTCCCAGCCCTCGGGCGGCTGCACGGTGCGGACCACGGGCAGGTCGAAGACGGTGGCGAACTCCCAGTCACGCTGGTCCTGGCCGGGCACCGCCATGATCGCGCCGGTGCCGTAGTCGGCCAGCACGTAGTCGGCCGCGTAGACGGGGATCTGCGCACCGGTCAGCGGGTTGGTCGCGTGCACGCCCAGGAACACACCGGTCTTGGGCCGGTCGGTGGCCAGCCGGTTGATCTCGGTCTCCTTGCGGACCTCGACCAGGTAGTCGTCCAGGGCGGGGCGCTGCTCGTCGGTCACCAGCTCCGACGCCAGCGCCGCGTCGGCGGCGACCACCATGAACGTGGCGCCGAACAGCGTGTCGGGACGCGTCGTGTAGACGGTGACCGGCTCGTCGCGTCCGGAGACCGCGAAGTCGACGTGCGCGCCCTCGGAGCGACCGATCCAGTTGCGCTGCGCGTTGACGACCTTGTCGGACCAGGTCGGCTGCAGGTCGTCCAGGCAGTCCAGCAGCTCCTGCGCGTAGGCCGTGGTGCGGAAGTACCACTGGGTCAGCTCACGCTTGGTGACCTCGGCGCCGCAGCGCTCGCACGAGCCGTCCACGACCTGCTCGTTGGCCAGCACGGTCTGGTCGTTGGGGCACCAGTTGACCGGGCTGTTCTTGCGGTAGGCCAGGCCCCTCTCGTGGAACTTCAGGAACAGCCACTGGGTCCACCGGTAGTACGACGGGTCGGAGGTGTTGAACCGCCGCGACCAGTCGAAGCTGACGCCGTACTTGCGGAAGGAGTCGTACTGCGTGGCGATGTTGCCGTAGGTGTAGTCCGCCGGGTGCGCGTCGTTCTTGATCGCGGCGTTCTCGGCGGGCAGGCCGAAGGAGTCCCAGCCCATCGGGTTCAGGACCTCGTAGCCGCGCTGCCACCAGTAGCGCGCGATCACGTCGTGCAGCGCCATCACCTCGGCGTGACCCATGTGCAGGTCGCCGCTCGGGTAGGGGAACATCGTCAGCGCGTACTTCCGCTCCCGGGTGGCCTCGTCGTCGGCCCGGAAGGGGTCGAGCTCGTCCCAGACCTTGCGCCAGCGCTCCTGCACGGCGTCGACGTCGTAGCCGACGGGCGCGTCGGTCCCGTCGGTCCCGTCCGTTGCTGGCGGGGTGGTCGGCCGGGTGGTCTGCTGCTCGCTCATCTGATCTCTTCCTCGTCCGTGGCTGCGGTCCGGGCACAAAAAAACCCCTCAGGCACGAGGGGTTGCCGCGATGTCGTCAGGTGCCGTGGGGCGGCGACGTCAACGCGGCGTCATCAGGAGAAGGCTGATCCGCACACCCCGAGGGTAGCGCACGCCACCCGCGCGGCCCCACCCCGTTCTCAGCGAGGTCACCGGGGGGTCAGCGGGGCAGGGTGTCGTCGAGGACGTCCTCGAGCCGCAGCAGCGCGCGCTGCAGCTCGGCGTAGGTGCGCTCCCCGAGCGCCTCGGCCCAGCCCCGCTCGAGGCCGTGCAGGGCCTCGCGCATCACCGCCATCGCGGACCAGCCGCGGTCGGTCAGGCGCACGATGCGGGTACGGCGGTCGGTGACGTGCGGCTCGCGGACCAGGTAGCCGGCGCCCTCGAGCTGGTGCAGCAGGTGGTTCATGGCCTGCTTCGAGGCCTGGGTGCGCGCCGCGAGCACCCCCGGGCGGAGGCCGTCGGGACCGGGGTGCTGGAAGACCCCGAGGTGGGCGGGGAGCACGTCGTCGAAGCCCGCGGACGCCAGCGCGTGCAGGATCGCGTGCCGGACGACGACGGCCGGGCGGCGCAGCAGTGCCCCGACCGGAGGAGCGCCCTGGTGGTCGTTCATGCGCGCCTCCCCCATGCTGACTCCCTGCTGACTTCCGGGCTGCCCCCGCGACCCCGTGCCGGGGTCGTCGGGGACCAGTGTCACCGCAGGGCGTCCGGCGGTTCTCCCGAAAGGTCCGTTCCTGACCGAACGGCGGAGGCGGACCGTCCGCCCGGGTCAGGCCGGCATGGTCAGGTGACCCCCTCAGCCCACCAGGACCAGGGACAACCGCCCTGCGCCGTACCCGGCAATGGTCACGGCGAGGTCGAGGCGACGGCCGAACGAGCGTGCGTAGGCCGCGGCGTCGGCCGGCGGCAGCACGCCCGGCGCGTAGACCTGGTGCAGCTTCACGTGCGGCAGCCCCTCCGCGTTCATCAGCGACGCGCAGATGTTGAGGACCTCGTAGAGGTTCTCGGCCACCATCGGGGAGAGCTCGTTCTCCTCGATCGCGACCTCGGCGCCACCGGGCGGGACCAGCCCGATCGCGGCGCCGGCACGGGCCGAGAAGCCGATGTCGGCGAGGGCGACGGCCGTCGTGCGCATGGCGTCGTCGACGTACACGGCCAGGGTGGACACCTCGCCGGGCTCCGGCGCGTAGGGGTCGGCGACGTCGACCTCGACGCCGCGGTCGAGCAGCTCGAGCAGCAGGTCGCGGACCGCCTTGGGAGCGGGGACCGGGGTCATCGTCTCCATGCTCAGACCCCCGCCAGGACCGGGCCGAGCTTCTCCTGGAAGCCCTCGGGCGTGAACGGCTTGGTGATGACGAACAGCGCGCCCGCGGCCTCGGCGCGGCCCACCATCTCCGGCGCGCCCTCCGAGGTGACGAAGCCGAACGGCACCTGCGAGCCGGAGGCGCGCAGGGTGGCCAGCATGTCGATGCCGGTCATCTCGGGCATGTTCCAGTCCGAGAGCACCAGGTCCGGCGCGTGCGTGCGCACCGCCTCCAGGCCCTCGACGCCGTTGGCCGCCTCGACCAGCTCGTGGCCGGCGAAGCCGGCCTGACGCAGCGTGCGTACGACGATCTGACGCATCACGCGGCTGTCGTCGACGATCAGGATCTTCACGGTGTCCCACCATTCTCGTTCTCGCGCGTGGAGCTCCACACGCTGACTCGCAGGGGCTTCCCCCGCCACTCCAGGTCGGCCCGGCACACCTCGGAGACGGCATGCGTCGCCCGGTGCTTGACCTTGCCGCTCATCACCATCGGCAGAGTCAGCGCACTGGGTGAGGACATCAGGCTCTTCACGTTGCCGCCGACCATGTTCACCAGCTCACCGACCGCATCGGTCACGTCTTCCGGGCTCACGTCGTTCGTCTGCAACATCGCCCGGCTCACGTCGAGCGCGGTCTCCTCGGTGAGCTCGAGCAGGATCTGCCCGTTCCAGGCGCCGTGCACCGCGACCGAGGCGTGCACGATCTCGCCGTCGGTGTCCAGGGGCGCGTCGGCCAGCAGCGGGCTCATCATGGCGCCGTCCTCGGAGAGGAAGGCCGACCAGACCCAGCCGGCGATCTCCTCGAGGTCGGTCGGGGTGAGGACCACCTCGCCGTCGCTGACGATGCTCATGCCGTCTCCCTCGCGGTGCTCAGCCCCAGCAGGTCCAGCTTCTCGGCGAACGCCTCGGGCGGGAACGGCTTGATGAGGTACTCGTGAGCACCGGCGGCGAGGGCCCGGACGATCTGGCCCTGCTCCGCCTCGGTGGTCACCATCATCAGCGCGATGGTGCGCCACTCGGCGCGCTGGCGCAGGGTCTTGACGAACGTGAGCCCGTCCATGACCGGCATGTTCCAGTCCACCGTGGCGACGTCGGGGAGGTCCCCGCCGGCCGCCTCGAGGACGTCGAGCGCCTCCTGGCCGTCGCCGGCCTGGAGGACGTCGTAGCCGAGCTGGTGCAGCTGTCGGCCGAGGACGCTTCGCATGGTGCGCGAGTCGTCGATCACCAGTGCCCTCATGTCAGACCACTTTCTCTCGGGGGATGGAGATGCCGCGCGGAGGCGCGACGGTCGGTGTGCTTGCGGAGCGGGGCCGGTTGACGGTGCAGCGCCCGACGGCGGTGCGCTCCCAGCCGTCGTCGACGCCCAGGGTCGTCTCGGCGCCGCCCAGGAACAGGTAGCCCTGCGGCGTGATCACCCGGCGCACCCGCTCCAGGATCGACTTCTTCGTGGTGGCGTCGAAGTAGATGAGCACGTTGCGCAGGAAGACGATGTCGAAGACCGGCAGCGGCGGGAACGGCGTGGCCAGGTTGATCTTCTGCACCCGGACCATCGAGCGCAGCCGCTCGTTGACCTCCCAGTGCGTGCCCTGCCGGGTGAAGTGCTTGACCAGCATCGGCGCGGGCAGCCCGCGGCCGACCTCGAGCTGGCTGTAGCGCCCGGCCTTGGTCCGCTCGAGCATGCTGCCGGCCAGGTCGGTGGCCACGATGTCGACCGACCAGCCGAGCGGCAGCACGTGCTCGGCCATCTGCATCGCGATCGTGTAGGCCTCCTGCCCGCTGGAGCAGGCGGCCGACCAGATCGTGATCTTGCGCCGGGCTGCGTTGCGCTGGAGCAGGTCGGGGATCACCGTGGTGGCCAGCGCCTCGAACGGCTCCTTGTCACGGAACCACGAGGTCTCGTTGGTGGTGAGCGCCTCGACGACCGCGGCCTTGTCCGCGACCGTGCCGCCGGTCTGCAGCCGGGTCACGTACTCGTTCACGCCGGGCAGCCCGGCCTCCCGCGCCAGCGGCAGCAGCCGCGACTCCACCAGGTACTCCTTGCCTTGCTCCAGCACGATCGCGGACTCGCGACGCACCAGGTCGCTCACGAACGCGAAGGCATTGCTGCTGAGCGCCATGGAGCGGCACCTCCCTCCGTTGTCCGGAACGGTGCGGCCGGTCGCCCGCGCCGCACCCTCTCGAGAATCGCCCCCGCGACAGCGCCAAGAGGGAGCACCTGCTCGGCGTGACCCGCCGACACCACTGCTCCCGGCATACCCCAGACCACCGAGGTGGCCTCGTCCTGCACGATCACCCGCCCGCCGGCCGCGACGATGTCGCCCGACCCGCGGGCGCCGTCCGCCCCCATGCCGGTGAGCACGACAGCGAGCACGCCCGCGCCGTACGTCGCCGCGACCGAGCGGAACAGCACGTCCACGGCCGGCCGGCAGTAGTTCTCCGGCGTGCCCTGGTCGAGCGAGCTGAGCACCGAGGTGCCGCTGCGGCGCAGCTTCAGGTGGTAGTCGCCGGGGGCGATCAGCACCTGGCCAGGCAGGAGCGCGTCCCCGACGGCTGCCTCGCGGACCGTCAGCGCGCACTTGGCGTTGAGCCGGTCCGCGAACTGCTTGGTGAACACCGGCGGCATGTGCTGCACGACCACCACCGGCACCGGCAGGTCGGCCGGCAGCGCGGTCAGGACCGTGGTGAGCGCGTCGGGCCCGCCGGTGGAGACCCCGATCGCGAGCACGTCGACGCGCGCGGGCGGCCCGCCCGGAGCGGTGCGCGCGGGTGCGGGCGGCGTACGCCCTGCGACCAGCGCGGCGCTCGCCGACGACGGCCGGACGACCGACGGGTCCGGTGGTAGCAGCCGCGAGCAGAGGCCGACGATCTTGGGCACCAGCTGCGCGCGTACGGCGTCCATGGACGCCGTGACGCTGCCGACGTTCGCGGGCTTCGTGACGTAGTCGCTGGCGCCCCGCTCGAGTGCGTCGAGGGTGGCCGAGGCCCCGCGCTCGGTGAGCGTCGAGAACATCACCACCGGCAGCCGCGGGTAGAGCGCCCGCAGCTCGACCAGCGTCTCGAGCCCGTCGAGCACCGGCATCTCGATGTCGAGAGTGACGATGTCGGGGTTGACCTGGGGAATCTTGGCCAGCGCTACCCGCCCGTTGGCCGCGGTGCCCACCACCTCGATGCGCGGGTCGGCGGCGAGCACGTCGCTGACCAGCCGTCGGACGACGACCGAGTCGTCGACGACGAGCACCCGGATCCGTGACATCACATGACCTCTCGTGGAGTCCGGGCTCAGTACCGGAACTCGGAGACGAGCTGCTGCATCCCCGCGGCCATCCGGGACAGCTCGTCGGCGGCCTGGTTGGTGCTGGACGCGGCCTCGCCCGTGTCGTTGGCCGACCGGGCCACGGCCGTGATGTTCTGGGCGATCTCGTTCGAGCCGAGGGCGGCCTCGGCCACGTTGCGACTCATCTCGTTGGTCGTCGCGGTCTGCTCCTCCACCGCGGAGGCGATCGTGGACTGCGTGTCGTTGATCGAGCCGATGATCTCGGCGATCTCGGCGATCGCGGCGACGGCCGCCCCGGTGTCGCGCTGGATCGCCTCAATCCGGCGGCTGATGTCCTCGGTCGCCTTCGACGTCTCCTGGGCCAGCTCCTTGACCTCGTTGGCGACGACCGCGAAGCCCTTGCCCGCCTCGCCGGCCCGGGCCGCCTCGATCGTGGCATTGAGAGCCAGCAGGTTGGTCTGCTCCGCGATCGAGTTGATCACCTTGATCACGTTGCCGACCTCCGCCGAGGACTCCCCCAGCTTGGCGACGGTCGCGTTGGTGGCCTGGGCGACCCCGACCGCGTGGGCCGCGACGTCGGCGGCGCTGGTGGCGCCGGCCGCGATCTCGCGGATCGAGGCCGACATCTCCTCGGTACCGGTGGCGACGGTCTGCACGTTGCGGGAGACCTGCTCGGCGGCGGCGGACGCCACGCCTGCCTGGTCGGCGGACGCGGCCGCGTTGACGGTCATCTGCTGGGAGACCGCCGAGAGCTCGTCCGAGGCGCTGGAGAGTGCGTCCGCGTTGTCACCCATCGCGGCCACCGTGGTCCGCAGCCGGACCAGCGCCTGGTTGAGCGCGGCGGCCATCTGGCCGACCTCGTCCTTGGTGTCCACGTCGAGGGTCTGGTCGAGCCGGCCCGCCGCGAGCTGCTGGAGCACCTCGACGGTGCGCTGGAGCGGACGGCTGACCATCCGGCCGATGCCCAGAGCGATGCCGACGGCGGCGAGCACGGCGAGCACGATCAGTCCGATGATCAGCGTGCGGGCCGACGACTCGGCCGCCCGGGCGTCGGCGAGGGCCTGTGCCGCCGCTTCGGTCTCGATCCGCACCAGCGCTCCCATGTCCTTCGACATCTGGTCGGCGGAGGTGGTCATCTCCCCCGAGCGCAGCTTCTCGAACGCGTCCACGTGTCCCGCGGCGAGCAGCGGCACCATCCGCTCGTCACGAACGGTGCGGAAGGTGCGCAGGTTCGTGTCGAAGTCGGCGCGGTTCTTCTCCCGGCCGGTCATGTCGGTCGAGGTGTAGCGCTGCCAGTTCCGGTCCAGGTCGGTGTCGACCTCGGCGAGCCGGAGCCGGTCCGAGGTCCGTGCGGCCGGGCTGGTCTCGAGCGCGATGTCGGCCAGCAGCGTCTTCTCCACCTCGACGTCGGCGTGCACCTTGCCCAGCCAGATCACGGCCTGCAGGCTGTCGCGGTACATCCCGTCGAGGCGCTTGCGGGCGTCGGCGAGCCGGAGGATCCCGAGGGTGCCCACGGCGACGAGCAGGAGGCAGACGACCAGGAATCCGGCCATCAGCTTGCTGGCGGTGCGCAGGTTGCGGAAGGCGGACAGGGGTCCGCCGAAGGTCGCGGCGATCATCGAGGGCCTTTCGGTCGTCGGCGGGCGAGCGTCCTGGGGCGCTTGCCCGGGCGGGGTCAGCGGGCCCCTGCGGACTCGTAGGACGTGGTGCCGAGTGAAACGGCGAGCTCGGTGTCGAGCAGCAGCATCAGTCGGGTGTCGAGCTTGTAGACGCCGCGGACGAGCGTGCGCAGCTCCGGGGCGAGGGTGTCCGGGGACGGCTCGAAGGACTCGGCGCCCGGCTCCAGCACGTCGCCGATCTCGTCGACGACCAGCGACACCGGGGTGCCGTCGAGGCTGCGGACCACGACGTTGACCGACTTCGTGCCGGGCGCCCGCAGCGGCAGCCCGAGGCGCACCCGCAGGTCCACGGTCGTGACGATCTGGCCACGCAGGTTGATCAGGCCGGCCACCTCGGTGGGGGCGAGCGGTACGGCGGTCAGGTCCTGGGCCTTGAGCACCTCCTGGACCGACGACACCGGCACGCCGAAGAGGTGCTCGTCGAGGACGAAGGTGCAGAACTGCCCGTTCACGTGGTCTCCCGTGCTCATGCCGACCGCGCCAGCAGCCGTGCGTCGATCTGCGACACGGCGCGGTCGACGTCGACCAGCTCCGTGACGTGGCCTGCGACGACCGCGGAGCCGTCGTGACCCGTCGTGGCGAGCGGCGTGCGCACGCTCAGCTCCTCCTCGACGATGTCGACGATGTGGTTGACCACGACGCCGACCAGCTGCTCGCCGCTGCGGCAGACGACCACCTGCAGCGGGGCCAGGGCGCCCACGGTGGACTCCGCCGACAGCATCCGGGTGAGCCGGACCAGCGGCAGGATCTCGCCGCGGTACTGCACGACCTCGTGCCGTCCGGCGCGCTCCACCGACGCGTGCGGGACCTCCTCGAGCCGGTCCACGGCCGCGAGCGGGATCGCCGCGCGGCGACCGTCCCCGACGTCGACCACGAGCAGCGACGTGCGCTCGCTGCCGGTGCCGGTGCCGGTGTCCACGGACTGCTCGGCGGTGTCGAGGTTCATGCCCGCGCCGCGGGCCAGGGCGTTCGCGTCGAGGATCAGCGCGACGGTGCCGTCGCCCATGATCGTCGCGCCGGCGTAGAGCGCGATCCCGCGCAGCTGCTTGCCGAGCGGCTTGACCACGATCTCCTCGGTGTCCTTGATGTCGTCGACGACCAGGCCGAACTGGCGGTTGTCGGCCTGCAGCACCGCGATGTACGTCGTCCCGTCGTCGACCGCGGGCAGGCCGAGCTGCTCGCGCAGGTCGACCAGCGGGAGCAGTCGGCCGCGCAGCCGGTAGACCGGAGCGCCGTGCACGGACTCGATGGCGGTCTCGGCCTGCTCGGCGTCGAGGCGCACCAGCTCGAGCAGGTTCACCTGCGGGATGGCGTAGCGGTTGCCGCCGGAGCCGACGACCAGCGCCGGGATGATCGCGAGCGTCAGCGGGATCCGGATCCGGACCGTCGTACCAGCGCCGGGCACGCTGGCCAGGTCGATGGTGCCGCCGATCTTCTCGATGTTGGTCTTCACCACGTCCATGCCGACACCGCGGCCGGAGACGTTGGTGACGGCCTTCGCAGTGGAGAACCCGGGGGCGAAGATCAGGTTGGTGGCGTCGTGGTCGGAGAGCATCGCCGCGGCCTCGCGGGTCAGCTGCCCGTTGACGACGGCCTTCTCGCGCAGCCGGTTCGGGTCGATGCCCGCGCCGTCGTCGGTGATCTCGATGTTGACCTGGCCACCCTCGTGGAACGCGCGCAGGGTCAGGGTGCCCTCGGCCGGCTTGCCCGCAGCGACGCGGTCGGCGGCCGTCTCGATGCCGTGGTCGACGGAGTTGCGGACCAGGTGGGTCAGCGGGTCGCGGACGGCCTCGAGGATGGTCTTGTCGAGCTCGGTGTCGCGGCCCTCCATGCGCAGCTCGACCGACTTGCCGAGCGTGAGCGAGAGGTCGCGGACGACGCGCGGGAGCTTCGACCACACGTTGTCGATGGGCTGCATGCGCGTCTTCATGACGCCCTCCTGCAGCTCCCCGGCGATCAGGTTCAGGCGGTGCGTGGTGCGCTGGAGCTCGATGTCCTCGCGCAGCGCGGCGCGCTGGAGCATCTGGTTGCGGGTCAGCACCAGCTCGCCGACCAGGTTCATCAGCGAGTCGAGCAGGCCCACGTCGACGCGGATGGTGCTGTCGGCGACCGAGCGCCGGCCCTCTCCCCCGCCGGTCTCCTCGGTCAGTGCGGCGGCGACCTGCTCGACGACGTGCTCGGCCGGCACGGGGACGGCCTCGACGTGGGTGCCTGCCTCGGCGTCGGTGACGACGTGCAGGTCGGCGTGCTCGTGGACCTCGGCCGGGACGACCGGCTGGTCCTCGACGACGACCTCGGGCGCGGGCGCCTCGACCACGGGCTCCGCCGCACCCCCGGCGGTGCCGTGCTCGAGGATCAGGTTGAGCTTGGCGACCAGCTCGGGGTAGGTCTGGGTGCCCTCGCCGCCGCTGTTCTCGATCTCGGCGAGCAGCGCGCGGACCGCGTCGACGACCTCGAGCATCGCGGTGGTGATCTCGGGGTTGAGCGTCATCGCGCCGTCGCGGAGCCGCGACAGCAGGCTCTCGCCGACGTGGGTGACCGACTCGAGGGTGCCGAACGCGAGGAAGCCGCTGGTGCCCTTGATGGTGTGCAGGGTCCGGAAGACGCTGGACAGGAGCTCCTTGGAGCTCGGGTCCCGCTCGAGCTCGACGAGGTCCCGGTCGAGCTGGTCCAGGTTCTCGTGGCTCTCGACGAGGAACTCCTGGACGATCTCGTCCATTCCGTCCAGACCGTCCAGACCGTCCATGGTCAACACTCCGCTCTGCTCTGCGGGCCCCCGTGCGCACGGGGGCGTCGAGAGGTGCATCGGCGGAGCGGGGGTGGAGTTGAGGCTTCTCCCCCGTCAACGGGCCCCAGGATGCCCGCAGGGGTGACCCGGGCGTCCCCGGATCACCCCTGCGGGTGTGCTGCGGTGCTGCTCAGTCGCGGCCGGCGGGCTCGTCCGGTACGACGACGGGCCGGAGCTTCGCCCAGGCCTGGAAGACGGCGGCGGCCACGATCAGCGCGATGCCGGTCCACAGGTTGACGTTGATGCCGTCGGACTTGGCGAGCTCGGCGTCGTTGGTGCCGACGATGCCCACCACGGTGAGCACGACGCCGTAGATGCCGATCAGCAGCGCGATGAACGTCCGGATGTCGAACGCCCCGGCCGCGTGCTTGTCCGTGCCCGTCGCGGGCTCGTGCGTGGTCTGTGCCATGGGTCGCTCCTTACCAGAAGATCACGTTGAGGGCGATGACGAGGACAGCCCCGACGCCGGCGAGCTTGGTCGGCTGCTGGTACCAGGCCAGCTCCGTCTCGTGCGGGTCGTGGAAGTCCTGCTTGGGGGTCAGCGAGTAGACCAGCCCCTTCAGCTCCGCCTCCGGCTTCGGCTGCGTGGCCAGGCTGACCACGACCGAGACGACGAGGTCGACCACGAACGCGGCACCGGCGGCGACGAAGCTCGCGCCCTGGCCGCTGAGACCGATCCAGCCCTGCGACATCGGGCCGAGCGCGTCCTGGCTGGCGATGCCGACCAGGACGGCGGCGAGGGTGCCGCTGACCAGTCCGGTCCAGCCGGCGGTGGCGGTCATCCGCTTCCAGAACATGCCGACGATGAACGTTGCGAACAGCGGCGCGTTGAAGAACCCGAACAGGGTCTGCAGGTAGTTCATGATGTTCTGGTAGTTCTGCGCGAACAGCGCGGTGCCGATCGCGATGATCGTCGCGGCCACGGTGGCGATCCGGCCGACCCGCAGGTAGTAGTCGTCGTCGCGGTCCTTGACGACGTACTCCTGCCAGAGGTCGTAGGAGAAGACCGTGTTGAACGCCGACACGTTCGCCGCCATGCCCGCCATGAACGAGGCCAGCAGGCCCGCGATGGCCAGACCGAGCATGCCGTTGGGCAGCAGGTCGCGGAACAGGTAGAGCAGCGAGTTGTTGTAGTCGAAGTTCGGGTCGCCGGCGGCCTTGGCCTTGGCGACCTCGGAGGCCACCACGGCCGCGATCATGCCCGGCAGGATCACGATGAACGGGATGAACATCTTCGGGAACGCGCCGATGATCGGGGCCCGCTGGGCGGCCGAGATCGACTTCGACGCCATCGCGCGCTGCACCTCGACGAAGTTCGTCGTCCAGTAGCCGAACGAGAGCACGAAGCCGAGGCCGACGACGAGGCCGAGCACCGACAGGAACGGGCTGTGGATCGCGGTCAGGTTCGTGCCCGGCCAGGAGGTCAGCTGCGCGGCGCCGTCGGAGCCGGACGCGGTGATCTTCGCCTTCAGGCCGGAGTAGCCGCCGACCTTGTGCAGGCCGATGAGCGTCAGCGGCAGCAGCGCCGCGACGATCACGAAGAACTGCAGCACCTCGTTGTAGATCGCCGCCGACAGCCCGCCGAGCGAGATGTAGGACAGCACGATGGCGGCCGCCACGACCAGCGAGATGTAGAGGTTCCAGCCGAGCAGGATGTTGACGATCTTGGCCAGCAGGAACAGGTTGATGCCGGCGATCAGCAGCTGCGCGATCGCGAAGCTCAGCGCGTTGACCAGGTGGGCACCCGTACCGAACCGGCGCTTCATGAACTCGGGGACCGAGCGCACCTTCGAGCCGTAGTAGAACGGCATCATCACGACGCCGAGGAACAGCATCGCGGGGATCGCACCGATCCAGAAGTAGTGCACGGTGGGGATGCCGAACTGGGCACCGTTGGCGGACATGCCCATGATCTCGACGGCACCGAGGTTGGCCGAGATGAAGGCGAGTCCGGTCACCCAGGCCGGCAGGGAGCGGCCCGAGAGGAAGAAGTCGATCGAGCTGGAGACCGACCGGCGAGCGGCGATCCCGATTCCGACGACGAAGACGAAGTACAGCGCGATGAGCGCGTAGTCGACGGCGTTGGCGTCCAGCCGGAGCTGTGGTTCGGCGGCGAGTAGCACGCTGTGCCCTCTCTGTCAGGTTTTGATCCGCCGGGACGTTACCCCGCTGTCACGATCCCGAACCTTCCCGCCCGCCCCTCCGCCCGGCGGGGCCCCCGTGGTAGGTGGATACGGTGGTTCCCGGCCGGGGGCCGGGCAGGACTTCAGGTACGACGAGACGAGGACGGGCACAGATGAGCTGGTTGGTGACAGGCGGCGCGGGCTACATCGGCGCGCACATGGTGCGGGCGCTCCAGGCCGAGGGCCTCTCCCCCGTGGTGGTGGACGACCTCTCCAGCGGGCACCGCGGCTTCGTCCCCGACGACGTGCCGTTCGTCCAGGGCAGCATCCTCGACCAGGACCTGCTGACCGAGGTGCTGCGCGAGCACGACGTCACCGGCGTGATCCACGTGGCCGGGTTCAAGTACGCCGGCGTCTCCGTGCAGCGGCCGCTGCACACCTACGAGCAGAACGTCACCGGCACGGTCCGGCTGCTGGCGGCGATGCAGGAGGTCGGCGTCGACAAGGTCGTCTTCTCCTCCAGCGCCGCCACGTTCGGCACCCCCAGCGAGGAGCTGGTCACCGAGGACAGCGCGACACGTCCGGAGTCGCCGTACGGCGAGAGCAAGCTGGTCGGCGAGTGGCTGCTGCGCGACCAGGAGGTGGCCGCCGGGCTCAGGCACACGTCGCTGCGCTACTTCAACGTGGTCGGCTCGGGCAGCACGGACATCTGCGACACCAGCCCGCACAACCTGTTCCCGCTGGTGCTCGAGGCGCTGGTCGAGGGGCGGACGCCGCGGATCTACGGCGACGACTACGCCACCCCCGACGGCACCTGCGTGCGCGACTACGTGCACGTGGCCGACCTCGCGGTCTCGCACGTTGCCGCAGCTCGGGCCCTCGAGGCCGGCACGCATCTCGAGCGGGTCTACAACCTGGGCAGCGGCACCGGCCTGTCGGTGCGGCAGATCATGGACGCAATGGCGCGGGTCACCGGCATCGCGTTCACTCCCGAGATGCACCCGCGCCGGCCCGGCGACCCGGACCGGATCGTTGCCACCGGCGAGCTGGCCGCCCGCGACCTCGACTGGCAGATGCGCCACGACGTCGACGACATGGTGCGCAGCGCGTGGGACGCACGGCAGGCGGTGCAGGCATGAGCGTGCTGGACATGTTCCGTCTCGACGGCAAGGTCGCCGTGGTCACCGGCGCGTCCTCGGGGCTCGGTGTCGCGTTCGCGCAGGCACTCGCCGAGGCCGGTGCCGACGTGGTGCTCGGCGCCCGCCGGGTGGACCGGCTCGCGGAGACGGCCACCCTCGTCGAGCAGGCCGGCCGGCGTGCCGTCACGGTCGCCACCGACGTGTCGAAGCCCGAGGACTGCCAGGGGCTCGTCGACGCCGCCATGGAGGCGTTCGGCGGCGTCGACGTGCTCGTCAACAACGCGGGGATCGGGACCGCCATACCCGCCACCAAGGAGACGCCCGACCAGTTCCGCTCGGTCGTCGACGTCAACCTCAACGGCTGCTACTGGATGGCGCAGGCGTGCGGTCGGGTGATGCAGCCGGGCAGCAGCATCGTCAACATCAGCAGCGTCCTGGGGCTCACCACGGCGGGCCTGCCGCAGGCCGCCTACTCGGCGAGCAAGGCCGGTCTGATCGGGCTGACCCGCGACCTCGCGCAGCAGTGGACAGGCCGCAAGGGCATCCGCGTCAACGCCGTGGCGCCGGGCTTCTTCGTCTCGGAGATGACCGAGCAGTACCCGCCCGGCTACCTCGACGCCCAGCACGCCCGGATCCCCGTGGGCCGCTCCGGCGACCCGCGCGAGCTCGCCGCCGCCGTGGTGTTCCTCGCCAGCGACGCTGGCGGCTACGTGACCGGCCAGACCTTTGCCGTCGACGGCGGGATGACCATCACCTGACGGGTGCGGTGCCACGATGGAGGCATGAGCACACCCGCGAACATGAACCGGCTCCGGGCCGGCCTCACCCTGCAGTTCCCCATGTCGCTCGGCGTCTACGAGAAGTACGACGACGCGCAGCGGGCCGTGGACTTCCTGTCCGACAACGAGTTCCCGGTCGAGAACTGCATGATCGTCGGCACTGACCTCAAGCAGGTCGAGCGCGTCACCGGCCGGCTGACCACCGGCCGGGTCGCCGTCGGCGGCCTGCTCTCGGGCGTCTGGCTCGGACTCTTCGTCGGCCTGGTGCTGTCGCTGTTCGGCTCCGGGTCCAGCGTCGGCGTGATCGCCTCGACCGCGGTCTTCGGCGCCCTGTTCGGCCTGATCTGGGCGCTCGTCGGCTATGCCGCGACCCGCGGCCGGCGCGACTTCACCTCGGTCAGCCAGGTCGTCGCCACGCGCTACGAGGTCCTCGTCGAGCACAAGCACGCCGAGCGCGCCCGGGAGCTGCTCACGCGGCTGCACTGACCTGTCGGGCGGGTCACCATGCGGACATCTCTCGCTTATTTCTAGCAACTCACTGTAGATTGAATGAGAAGCGTTCCGCTGTCGACATGTGCCCTCCCCCGACCAGGTCCGGAGCTTCGTCCGCGACGAGGCGACCGGTCGCCTGCGCGCGCTCGTCGGACAGCTCGGGCCGGCTCCCACGGGGGAGCCGGCCCGTCAGGTATCCACGCGGGCTCATGCGCCGGGCTGGCTCATCGACCGGCTCGGTGCCCGGCGACGGGGTGAGCCCGTCACCTGCCATGTGAGGACAGGCTGGATCGCCCGGCGTGACGCGCGACCGTCGCTGCAGCCGAGCACGAGCTGAGCCACCTCGTCCATCCGACGCGTCTGCCTAGTGCCGTCGGGCGAACCTGACCTGGCCGCTCGGCAGCTCGCGCATGTCATACCTGTCGTCGTGGGCGTAGTGGTGGTGCCGTGGACACAGCAACCTGCTGTTCTCGACGCTCGTGACGCCGCCGTTGGACCAGGGCTTCGGGTGATGGAGCTCGCACCACGCTGCGGGCCGGTCACAGCCCTCGGTCGTGCACTCCTTGTCCCGGACCACGGCGCCCTTGCGCATCGGCTTCGAGTGCAACCGCGCCTCCCGACCCACGTCGAGGACTTCGGAGTCGCTGCCGAGAACGACCGGCACGAGACCGGCTCCGCAGGCGAGGCGTCGTACCTGCCCGGCTGAGATGACTTCGCCGGTGTCGAGCACTCCGGACCCGAGGCCGGAGGTGAGCTTGTCGAGGTCCATGGTGATCAGTACGCTCGCGCCCAGGCCACCGGCCTGCGGAAGTCCCTGGGTCGGGAGGTGCTCGACCAGCTCACCGAACGCCTGCCCGAGCTGCACCGACCACGGCACCGGACGCCCGTCCGGCTGCACCCAGCCATCCACGTGCACACCCTGGCCACCCGTCGGTCCCAGCGGACCAACCCCGCCGTCGGCCGTGTCATCGGCAGCACCGTCTCCGACCGCGCTCTCCGTCAACCGGCGCTGCTTCAGCGCCACCCGCCGCGGCGCCGCGAACGCGTGCACCGCCTTGACCAGCATCGACGCCTGCGCCGTCGGCAGCCGGAACCACCCGTTCGTCGTCCCGTCCCCGTTGTCCCGCGTCGAGAACGAGCACCGCTCACGCGCCACACGCTCCTCCGCCTCAAGAATCTCGGACTCACGAGC